>Ga0209614_1000175_pt1 | contig 60058 bp, 73 predicted proteins | sample BlaSprsedimmetaG_FD_185484 | JGI IMG/M metagenome (GOLD analysis project Ga0209614, IMG submission 185484) | Hot spring sediment bacterial and archeal communities from California, USA to study Microbial Dark Matter (Phase II) - Blank Spring... ...
TAGAATATCTTAAGGAGGATATAATGGCTAAGGAAAAATTTGAAAGAACAAAGCCGCATATGAATATCGGAACCATCGGTCACGTAGACCATGGAAAGACCACACTTACCGCAGCGATTACCAAATGTCTTCATGGCGCGGGATTCAACGTAGACGAGAGGACATTCGATTCAATCGACAATGCCCCCGAGGAAAGGGAAAGAGGTATTACCATTGCCATCGCCCATGTTGAGTACGAGACAAAGAATCGTCACTACGCTCACGTGGACTGCCCAGGTCACGCCGACTACGTAAAGAACATGATAACCGGCGCCGCTCAGATGGACGGGGCGATACTTGTGGTATCTGCGGCAGATGGTCCAATGCCACAAACAAGGGAGCACATCCTTTTGGCAAGACAGGTAGGAGTCCCCTATATATTGGTCTTCTTAAATAAAGTTGATATGGTGGACGACCCAGAACTTATCGAACTCGTCGAGATGGAGATAAGAGAACTTTTAAACGAGTACGAGTTCCCAGGAGATGATACCCCGATAGTTTCGGGTTCCGCTCTCAAGGCTCTCGAATGTGGTTGCGGAAAAGACTCCTGCGAACATTGTTCGAAAATCTTTGAGCTTATGGAGAAAGTGGACGAGTATATTCCCACTCCCAAGAGGGACGTGGACAAACCCTTCCTCATGAGCGTCGAAGATGTATTTACCATAACCGGAAGAGGAACCGTTGCAACCGGCCGCGTAGAGAGAGGAAAAATTAAGGTTGGAGACGAAATTCAAATCATCGGCATGAAAGACGAAATCAAAAAGACCGTAGTTACCGGCATAGAGATGTTTAGAAAACTTCTTGATGAAGCTGTCGCGGGAGACAATGTAGGCGCCCTCCTTAGGGGAGTAACCAGGCAAGAGGTGGAAAGGGGTCAAGTTCTTGCCCAACCGAGCTCAATTACGCCCCACACCCAATTCAAAGCTCAAGTTTACGTTCTTACCAAAGAAGAGGGAGGAAGACATACCGCGTTCTTCCAAGGGTATCGTCCACAATTCTATTTTAGGACGACCGATGTTACCGGCGTTGTAACCCTACCCGAGGGAACCGAGATGGTTATGCCCGGAGATAACACCGAACTCGAAGTCCAACTTATCACCCCGATCGCCATGGAAGAAGGGCTTAGATTCGCCATCCGTGAAGGTGGAAGAACGGTTGGAGCTGGTAGGATAATAAAGATACTTAAGTAATAAACAATGGTCGCCAAAAGGGCACGAGAGGGCTCTTTTACTATTGACACATCTATTGAATGGTGGTAACTTCTTTGTTTGTGTCTTTAAAGAAACTGATGGTGGAGAGTGTTTAAATGCGTCAAATAGTTACGCTTGCATGTACGGAGTGCAAAAGAAGAAATTACACGACTAATAAAAATAAACAAAATGATCCCGATAGGGTTGAGTTAAAAAAGTATTGTAAATGGTGCAAGAAACACACTTTACACAAAGAGACTCGTTAAGATATATTGATATTATTGCAGGTTTTGGTGGTGGAGTGCGGTCTATAATTAAATAGTAAAGGCCTGTAGCTCCAATTGGTTAGAGCGCCGGTCTCCAAAACCGGATGTTGGGGGTTCGAATCCCTCCAGGCCTGCCAGTATAAATAGGTCATGCTGAGCAGGGTCCCGGGTTAATAACTGCTCAGTTTTTAATAATAAATTTGAATTAAATGGTATAGGAAAATTAATGTCTGCTAAGAAAAAGAAAAGTGGTAAGAAAATAGGGGGTTATTTTAGAGACGTAAAGGCTGAACTCAAAAAAGTTTCTTGGCCTACACGAAAAGAGGTAATTTCTTCGACGATCGTTGTTTTGTTTATAGTTTTAATTTTTTCTGTCTTTATTGGGTGTATTGATTATATATTTATCCTGATTTTAAAATTGATTTCAGCTTAATTGGAAGGGTTGTTGATGACAAAAAACTGGTATGTAGTTCACACATATTCTGGGTATGAAGATAAGGTAAAAATGAATCTTGAGCATCGAATAGATTCTATGGATATGGAACACAAAATATTTGATGTTATCATTCCCACTGAGGATATAATCGAGATAAAGGGTGGCAAAAAGATCTTTACTCAAAAAAAGGTTTTCCCAGGTTATATTCTGGTTCAGATGGAGATGGATGATGATTCGTGGTATGTTGTCAGGAACACACCCGGTGTTACTGGTTTTGTTGGTTCAAGTGGGCGGCCTTCACCGCTTTCAGAAGATGAAGCCAAAAGAATTTTACAAAAAACCGGTTTTGAAAAGCCGAAACCCAAGACGGAATTTAATGAAGGTCAGAGCGTGAAAGTAAAATCAGGCCCGCTTGCCGACTTTACGGGTATTATTTCTGAAATAAATCTTGATCAAGGCAAGCTGAAAGTTTTGGTATCTATTTTTGGACGGGAAACTCCCGTTGAACTTAATTTTGGTCAAGTGGCGAAGTTGTAAGAGTTATAACTGAAAGGGGTATTAGGGAATGGCCAAGAAGGTTGCAGGTTTAATAAAATTACAAATTCCATCGGGACAGGCAAATCCTGCTCCCCCTGTCGGCCCCGCTTTGGGTCAACACGGAGTCAACATAATGGAATTTTGTAAAGAGTTTAATGCTAAGACACAAGATCAAAGTGGAACCATAATCCCCGTTGAGATAACTGTCTACGAAGATCGGTCATTTTCATTTATAACTAAAACTCCGCCCGCGGCTGTTCTTCTCAAGAAAGCGGCGGGAATTGAAAAGGGTTCGGGGACACCCAATAGTGAGAAAGTTGCTGAGATATCTAGGGCCAAAGTTAAGGAAATTGCCGAACTGAAATTGCCCGACTTAAATGCAAAAGACATCGAAGGGGCCATGAGAATAATTGAAGGCACAGCTTACACAATGGGTATAAAAGTAGTTGATTGAGCTAGGAACCAATAGGGGTTAATGGCTGATAGTGTGGGAGGAAAAATTTCCGTTAAACCACAGGAGGAATTATGAAAAGAAGTAAAAGGTACAAAGAAGTTTTAGAGAAAGTGGATTTAGAGCGGCAGCACGCTCCTTTAGAGGCTGTGAAGCAGGTAAAGGAAAATGCCAAGGCAAAGTTTGATGAGACCATTGAGGTTCACATCAAATTAGGGGTGGATCCTCGCAAAGCAGATCAGCAGGTTAGAGGCACGGTTGTTCTTCCCCACGGGACAGGGAAATCAGTGAAGGTTGCTGTTTTTGCCCAAGCAGAAAAAGCCCAAGAGGCGAAGGAAGCGGGCGCTGATTTTGTGGGCGCTGCTGATTTGGTTGAGAAGGTTAACGGTGGTTGGGTAGATTTTGACGTTGCTGTTGCTACCCCGGACATGATGAGCAGTGTTGGTAAACTGGGTAAAGTTTTGGGTCCTAAAGGACTTATGCCTAGTCCAAAATCGGGGACAGTGACTTTTGATGTCGGCAAAGCCGTAAAAGATATTAAGGCTGGCAAGATTGAATATAAGCTCGACAAGACGGGGAATATTCATGTCATTATAGGAAAGGCGAGTTTTTCGGTGAAGGATTTGGTTGAAAATTATGGCGCCTTGTTAGACGAGATAAATAGAGCAAAGCCCGCTGCTGCAAAAGGGAAATATTTGAAAAATATATCCGTTACGTCAACCATGGGTCCTGGGATAAAGGTGGACTCAAGTAAAACTCGTGACTTACTTGAAGAGTAAAGTTTTTATTTAAGTTTGACTATTTTTTATAAGTTTGTTAATCTTTTTTTCGGCTTTTAAAATAATAAAGTGAAATTTGTAACCGTAGACAGTAGGTGCTTTAAGCTTAATTTTGCCTACCGAGGTTGGGTTTTTATTTAATCCCCATAGTCTTGCGGGGATTATTTTTTTTGAAAGGAGTTGTTATGGCTCGATCGGAAAAAGTAGTGGCGGTTGAAGAGATAAGAGAAAAAATTGGCAATGCCAAGATCGTTGTGCTTGTCGACTTTACTGGTTTGAATGTTCATCAGGTTGGTGAGTTGCGGAATGCCCTTAGAGAAAAAGGTGTAGAGTATAGGGTCTTTAAAAATACATTAATTTGTATCGCAGCAAAGGATAAGAAACTCGAAGGTTTGGATGAATTTCTGGTGGGGTCCACCGCTCTTGTTCTTGGCTATGACGACGAGTTGGTTGCGCCGAAGTTAATGGCAAAGTTCTCAAAAGAACATGGTGTTCTAAAGGTTAAAGGTGGCATTTTACAGGGTAAAGTTATTGATGCGTCTCGAGTAAAAAAATTGGCGAATCTGCCACCATATGAAGAGCTTTTGGCAAAATTAATGGGAAGTATGCAATCGCCAATTTCTGGTTTTACAAATGTTCTTGCCGGTCCTTTACGTGGATTGGTAAATGTTTTGGATGCTGTTGGGAAGCAAAAAGCTTCTTAAAATTAATGCGTTTATAAGGAGGTGAAACAATTTGGCTCAGGCAAAGAAACTCACAAAAGAAGATATTATGAATGCGATTAAAGAGATGAGCGTACTTGAACTCTCCGATTTAGTTAAAGAAATGGAGGAGGTTTTTGGTGTAAGCGCTGCCGCGCCGGTTGCTGTTGCAGCTGCGCCCGCAGCCGTTGCAGAAGGTGGAGCCGAAGAAAAGTCATCATTCGATGTAATCCTTACCAATACGGGCGCTCAGAAAATTCAGGTGATAAAAACGGTACGAAGCATAACTAATCTTGGGTTAAAAGAAGCAAAAGAATTGGTTGATAGCGCGCCAAAGGCAATCAAGGAAGGGCTTACAAAAGATGAAGCTGAGAAGATCAAGGCTCAGATAGAGGAAGCTGGAGCTACTGTTGAACTTAAATAGTCGAATTAAGATAAATCGGCCATTTTGAGTGTAGCGATTTGTTGGTCACACAGAATTGGCCGATTTAATTTTATTGACTAAACTATTTAAAAGTGATAAATTTTAGTTTTGCGTTTTGAATATATTTCCCCTCATCTTAAGGAGTGAAACATTGGTGCAAAAATCTGATTCTTGTTTAAGGAAGCGCAGGAGCTTTGGCAAAATTCCAGAAATTCTAGAGTTACCCAACTTGATATCGGTTCAGACAAAATCATTTGATTGGCTTGTTGCTGATGGGTTGATGGAGGCATTGCGCGATGTATCCCCAATTGAGGATTTTACCGGAAATCGTACTCTTGAATTTGGTGAACACTATTTTGGAGAAGTTAAGAGCAGTATAGCCGAGTGCAGAGAAAAAGATATGACCTATAGCGCCCCACTTTTTGCTAAAGCACGTTTTATTAACAAGGAAACTGGTGAGATAAGAGAACAGGATGTCTATATGGGCGAATTTCCCATAATGACAGAGAAGGGCACGTTTATCATAAATGGGACTGAGCGTGTAGTCGTTAATCAATTTGTTAGGTCGCCAGGCGTTTATTATGATCAAGAGATCGACAAACAAATGGATAAAGTAATCACCGCCGCCAAGGTAATTCCCAATCGAGGCGCATGGCTTGAATTTGAGGTTGACAAGAGAGATATTGTCGCCGTTCGCATAGATAGAAAGAGAAAACAATCAGTAACAATGTTTCTCAAGGCCTTGGGTTTTGGAAAAAACGAGGAAATACTTAATTTCTTTGATGGCGCTCAATGCATTAAAAACACCTTGGAGCGGGACAATACCGAATCACAGGAAGAGGCTCTCATTGAAATCTACAAAAAATTACGCCCAGGAGAACCTCCTACCGTTGAAGGATCAAGATCTCTCGTTGAGTCATTATTCTTCAATCCCCAACGCTATAATCTTGCTGCAGTTGGGCGATACAAAATAAATAAAAAGCTTGAGCTGAATATTTCTAAAGATGTAATGACTCTTACAAAAGAAGATCTACTTGAAATTGTTAAGTATCTTGTTCGACTTCACCAGGGTATAGGCGAGGCCGACGATATAGATCATTTGGGGAACAGAAGGGTTCGCTCCGTCGGAGAACTTATTCAAAATCAGTTTAAAATCGGACTTTCCAGAATGGAACGCGTTGTTAGAGAACGCATGACTACTTTGGATTTGGAGACCATAACGCCCCAATCATTAATAAATATAAGACCTATTGTCGCGTCCCTTAAAGAATTTTTTGGCAGCAGTCAGCTTTCTCAGTTTATGGATCAGACGAATTCATTGTCGGGGCTTACCCACAAAAGACGTCTTTCGGCGCTTGGACCCGGGGGTCTTTCCAGAAAACGAGCTGGTTTTGAAGTGAGAGACGTACATCCCTCTCACTATGGGAGAATGTGTCCAATTGAGACGCCAGAGGGCCCGAATATTGGCTTAATTGGTTCACTTTCGACCCACGCGCGCATAAATGATCTGGGTTTTATAGAAACCCCTTATAGAAAAGTTGAGGATGGCAGAATTACGGGCAAGATAGATTATTTAACAGCCGACGAAGAAGATAAGTATGTTATTGCGCAGGCCAACGCCCCCTTTGATGAAGACGGCAACTTTACGGCCAAAAAAGTTTTAGTTAGAATTCACAATCCGCTAAAAAAAATTGATGAGGTAAAGATGGTTGACCCCGAACAGGTTGACTACATGGATGTTTCACCTTCTCAAACAGTCAGCGTTTCTACCTCGTTGATACCATTTTTGGAACATGATGATGCAAACCGAGCCTTGATGGGGTCAAATATGCAACGTCAGGCCGTGCCTCTCTTGAAGGCAAGAGCCCCTTTTGTTGGCACTGGAGTAGAGCATCGAGCCGTTAAAGATACTGGAGAGGTTATAGTTGCTAAAAATGGCGGTGTTGTCACGAAAGTTGATGCCAAGCATGTTGAAATTAAACATAAAGACGGCATAGATGTATATGAATTGGAGAAATTTAGACGTTCCAATCAGGGTACATGCGTAAACCAAAAACCCATTGTCAACGAAGGAGAAAAGATAAAGGCGGGACAGGTTGTCGCCGATAGCACTGCCACCGACATGGGAGAACTCGCTCTCGGGCAAAATTTATTGGTGGCTTTTATGCCTTGGGAAGGATTTAATTATGAGGACGCGATCGTATTAAGTGAGCGGCTTGTTAAAGAAGATACTTTGTCGTCAATACACATTGAGGAATTTGAAGCTGAAGCCAGGGACACTAAACTTGGTTCTGAAGAGATTACGCGAGAAGTTCCAAACATAGGCGAAGATGCTCTTAAAGATCTAGATGATGATGGAATCGTTAGGGTGGGTGCAGAAGTTGTCCCGGGAGATATTCTGGTTGGAAAAGTGACCCCGAAGGGTGAAACGGAACTTACCGCGGAAGAAAAATTATTGAGAGCCATTTTTGGAGAAAAAGCTCGAGAGGTTAGGGATACCTCCCTTAGGGTTCCTCACGGAGAGGGCGGAATTGTAATCGATGTTAAAATTTTCTCTCGAGAAGCCGGCGATGATCTTTCACCTGGGGTAAATAAATTGATAAGGGCTTATGTTGCACATAAAAGGAAGATATCCGAAGGGGATAAACTTGCGGGACGGCATGGTAATAAAGGGGTTATTTCAAAAATACTTCCTGAAGAAGATTTACCGTTTTTGGAAGACGGAACTCCCGTTGATATAATCCTTAATCCGCTGGGCGTTCCTTCCAGAATGAATTTAGGACAGATTTTGGAAACTCACCTCGGTTGGGCAGCTAATGCTGGGTGGAGCGATGATGGAAAACCTGTCGATGGACCCATTTTTGTAAAAACCCCTGTTTTCGATGGCGCTTCCGAAAAGGAGATAAAAGAAGCTTTAGTTAAAGCGGGTCTTCCAGCATCTGGTAAGACGAAACTTTATGATGGTCGAACTGGCGAACCCTTTTCCGAGGAAGTAACTGTTGGCTATATATATGTTATGAAATTATTACACTTGGTTGACGATAAGATTCACGCCCGTTCAACCGGTCCATACTCATTGATAACGCAGCAGCCGCTGGGAGGAAAAGCTCAGTTTGGTGGTCAGCGATTTGGAGAAATGGAAGTATGGGCGTTGGAAGCTTATGGAGCAGCCAATACTCTTCAAGAAATTTTGACGGTAAAATCCGATGATGTTGCTGGCAGGGTAAAGGCTTATGAGGCAATTGTCAAGGGAGAGAATATCCCTGAAGCTGGTATCCCCGAGTCGTTTAGGGTTTTGGTTAAAGAGATGCAGAGCTTGTGTCTAAATGTCCAAGCTTTTTATGAAGAGGGAAAAGAAATGGAATTTAGAGAACCAGAAGAAGATGCGGTTAAAAAAATCGAAGAGGAGTTAAGGTTGGAGTTAATGTCCGCAAGGGTACAAGAGGATTTAATCCATCCTTCGAAACTTACCGAGGAAGAGCAAGAAGAAGATGTAATCATTGAAGAGATAGGTTTTGAAGAAGTGGATATTGAAATTTTAGAAAATCCTAATGAAATAGGAGCGCCGGAAGAGGGATCTGAAGATGAATGAAGAAACTCAATTAGCAGGTAGAAAGATATATAGCTTACAAGATGGCAATAAATTTGATGCGATAAAAATTAGTCTTACTTCTCCCGAGCAAATTAGAAGTTGGTCAAACGGAGAAATCAAGAAACCTGAGACAATTAACTATCGAACCTTAAAACCCGAAAAAGATGGCCTTTTTTGTGAGAAAATATTTGGCCCTACAAAGGACTGGGAATGTTATTGCGGCAAGTATAAAAAGATACGTTTCAAAGGGATCGTTTGCGAAAGATGTGGTGTAGAGGTTACACGCTCAAAAGTAAGAAGGGACAGAATGGGTCACATCGAACTTGCTGCACCCGTTGCTCACATTTGGTACTTCAAAGGTGTTCCTTCGCGGATGGGCTATCTTTTGGACATCTCACCCAAAGATCTTGAAAGGGTACTCTATTTTGCTTCTTATATTATTACGGGCATTAAAGAAGGCCAGATAAAAGATGATTTACCCATGCTTAAAGAAGAATTGGAGCATGATATCGTCGAGATTAAAGATGAAAAAATAAAAGAGATTGAAAGGTTGGAAGTTGAAAAGAGTGAATATTTAAATTCTCTTGTTGAAGAAGTAGTAATAAAAGAGGGCTCAGATGAGGAAATCAAAAAAGAGCGCTCATTGACCAAGGCAGAGATTAAACAAGCAGGGGAAGATTTTAAAAAGGCTGTCAAAGAGGTTGAGGAAAACGCTAGTCAAAAAGTAGCTTGGTTAAATTATGTTTTTGAGAAATTTCAAGAATTAAAAGTAAAACAACTAATTGTGGACGAGCAACTATATCGTGATTTGAGAATCAGATATGGAGATTATTTCGATGGCGGCATGGGAGCCGAAGCGATACATGACTTGTTATTGAGTATGAATCTTGAAGCTGAAGTGGAAGAGCTTCGTGCTGTTGTTAAGGGAGCAAAGGGGCAGAAACGCGATCGGGCTGTTAAGCGTTTGAAGGTTATGTCAGCTTTCTCGAAATCAAGCAATAAACCAGAGTGGATGATCTTATTTACCATACCTGTCATTCCTCCGGATTTGCGTCCTATGGTTCAGTTGGACGGAGGAAGATTTGCCACATCCGATTTAAATGATCTTTACCGAAGAGTTATAAATAGAAATAATCGATTAAAGAGACTTTTGGACCTCGGGGCACCCGAGATAATTGTGAACAATGAGAAAAGGATGTTGCAGGAGGCCGTAGATGCTCTCTTTGATAACAGCAGAAGGGCAAGGCCGGTGACGGGGCCAGGAAACAGGCCATTAAAATCTCTTAGTGATATGCTTAAAGGAAAACAAGGTCGGTTTCGTCAAAATCTTTTAGGTAAAAGGGTCGATTATTCGGGCAGGTCGGTTATCGTAATTGGTCCAGATTTAAAATTACATCAATGTGGTTTGCCTAAAACCATGGCCCTTGAATTATTTAAGCCCTTTGTTATGAGGAAACTTGTTGAAAAAGGGTACGCTCAAAATATAAAAAGCGCTAAGAGGATGATAGAAAAAACAAAGCCCGTGGTTTGGGATGTGTTAGAAGAAACCATTACGGCTCATCCGGTGCTTTTAAATAGAGCTCCCACGCTTCATCAGTTGGGTATCCAAGCGTTTGAGCCAATTCTTGTTGAGGGCAAAGCCATACAAATACACCCACTGGTATGTACCGCCTTTAATGCTGACTTTGATGGAGACCAAATGGCTGTTCACGTCCCTTTATCGCTTGAAGCGCAGGTGGAATCGAGAACACTCATGCTCTCTGTAAACAATATCTTATCTCCGGCTCATGGCAGGCCGCTATCAACACCGACACAGGATATGGTTTTGGGCTGTTTTTATTTAACTGCTAGCCGCGATGGCTGCATGGGTGAAGGTAAAGTTTTCTGTTGTTCTGAAGAAGCTATTTTAGCTTATAGTAGTGGAGATATCGACTTGCAGGCAAAGATTAAGATTAGGAAAGATGGTGAGTTGATAGATACCACTGTGGGGCGGGTGATATTTAATCAAGCTTTGCCGGGTGATTATCCGTATGTAAATTATGAAATTGACAAAAAGAGTCTCACAGATATAGTTGCGGACTGTGTCGATAAATATGATAGAGCTCAAACTTCTGAAATCTTAGATTCCATAAAGAAACTGGGTTTTGACTATTCCACCAAGGCGGGGCTTACCATAAGTGTCGATGATATCGAGGTTCCACCAAACAAGGCGGAGATTCTAGATGCTCCCGAAGAAGCCGTGGAAAAGATAGAGAGGCAATACAGGAGAGGTCTTATAACAAACGAGGAGCGTCATCAGAAGGTTGTGGATGTCTGGACCAAGGCAACTGAAGATGTTAGCAAGGCCATGGAAGATAACTTCGACAAGTTTAACCCCATTTATATGATGGCCAAGTCTGGTGCCAGGGGTAATTTAAAACAGATACGGCAGTTGGCTGGAATGAGAGGTTTGGTTGCAAATCCGCGAGGCGATATTATTGACCGTCCAATAAAGGCTAACTTTCGTGAAGGGCTTACGGTATTGGAGTACTTTATTTCAACTCACGGAGCAAGAAAAGGTTTGGCAGATACCGCTTTAAGAACCGCTGATTCAGGTTATCTTACCCGTCGTTTGGTGGATGTGGCCCAGGATGTTATCGTCAGAGAAGAAGATTGTGGCGTTTCGCACGGAATACCGGTATCCGTTCTAGATGAAGATGGAGATGTGTCTCCTGGTTTAATGGGTAGAGTGGTGGTTAAGGCCGTGTCAAACAAAAAATCGAAAAAGGTAATAGTTGAAGATGGTCAGGTAATTGGAGAAAAAGAGGCCCAAGCAATAAAGGAATCGGGCATAGATACGGTGACCGTAAGATCGGTTCTTACATGCAAGGCAAGGTATGGAGTTTGCAGAAAATGTTATGGATGGGATTTGGCGCAGAGGCAATTGGTTGATTTTGGAACGGCCGTAGGCATAGTTGCCGCTCAATCAATCGGAGAACCGGGAACCCAGCTTACGATGCGTACTTTCCATACAGGTGGTGTCGCCGGCGAAGATATAACTCATGGTTTGCCTCGTGTGGTCGAATTATTTGAGGCAAGAAAACCTAAAGGGCAAGCTCAGATAGCTGAAATTAGCGGCTTGGTTGAGATTAAAGAAACCGATAAACATCGGAAGGTTACAATTCTTTCTAAAGATGGAAGAGAGAAGTTGTATCAGATATCTCGAAGATTTAGGTTGAAGGTATCTGATGGTGATAAAGTCAAAGCTGGAGATCAATTAACTGAAGGATCTCCAGATCCCCATGACATCCTAAGGATAAAAGGGGCGCAATCGGCTCAGCAATTTTTGGTTAAGGAAGTTCAGGAGGTTTATAAGTCTCAAGGTGTTGATATACATGACAAACATATAGAGGTTATAGTCCGCCAGATGTTATCTCGGGTGCAAGTAACAAAACCTAATGACGCCGATTTTCTGACAAACCAATTGGTTGGCAAGAATGGATTTGAAGAAGAAAATAAACGAGTTGAAGAGATGGGTGGAGAACCGGCGACTGCTAAACAGGTACTTTTAGGGATAACAAAAGCATCATTGGCAACAGATAGTTTTCTATCGGCTGCATCTTTCCAGGAAACGACAAGAGTTTTAACTGAAGCGGCAATTGCAGGAAAGGTTGATCCGCTACTCGGACTTAAGGAGAACGTGGTTATCGGGAAATTAATACCCGCAAGTACCGGCATGAGTCGATATAAAGACATCAAGGTTAAAGTGCTTGATCCGGTTGTTGTCGATAGAGAACCAAAAAGTGTCGATGTATCTATGGAAAACAATTCGGAATCCGTTGACATTGAGCCACAATAGTGTTATATTTCCCGTTTGTGGCTTTAAAAACAAAAAGATAATTTAAATGAATTTTAAAGGAGAAAGATGCCGACAATAAACCAGTTGATACGCAAAAATAGAGAAAAGATAAAGAAAATGAAGAGTACTCCCGCTTTAGGAGGTTCGCCGCAAAAAAGAGGCGTATGCGTAAGGGTTTATACCACCACTCCCAAAAAACCCAATTCAGCTTTGAGAAAGGTTGCAAGGGTCAGATTAACAAATGGGATGGAGGTTACATCTTATATACCTGGAATCGGCCACAATTTACAAGAGCATTCGATAGTTCTTCTTAGAGGGGGAAGGGTTAAAGATCTTCCTGGAGTGAGATATAAAATTATTAGAGCAGCGCTGGATACCACGGGTGTGGGGGATAGAAGGCAGGCTCGTTCTAAATACGGGGCAAAGATGCCCAAGTAGATTTGGAGGAAATGTATGCCAAGGAAAGGTCCTGTTACAAAAAGAAGAATATCGTTAGACCCGATTTACAATGATAAACTTGTTGCTCAGTTAATAAATAATGTGTTAATAAAGGGTAAAAAAAGTCTTTCTGAGAAAATAGTTTATGATGCCTTCGATATAATTCAGAAGAAAACAGGAAACGAGCCCATAAATGTGTTAAAAAAGGCGGTTGATAACGTTAAGCCGTTACTTGAAGTGAGATCGAGAAGGGTGGGGGGAGCGAATTATCAAGTTCCCGTCGAGGTCCCTTCCAGAAGGTCCGTCACTTTGGCGCTTCGCTGGATAACTAAGTTTTCCAACGCTCGTTCGGAAAAGAGAATATGCGAATGTCTTGCTGCGGAATTAATGGATGCCTCAAATGGTACGGGCGCGTCAATAAAAAAGAAAGAAGACCTGCGTAAAATGGCGGAAGCCAATAGAGCTTTTGCTCATTACAGATGGTAAATTTAAATTTGAGGATAAAATAGGGAAATTATGAAGAAGACACCGTTGGAAAAAGTTAGAAATATAGGGATTATGGCTCATATAGATGCTGGTAAAACTACTACTACCGAGCGGATTTTGTATTATACCGGAAAAGTGCATCGGATGGGTGAGGTTCATGAGGGTTCGGCGATTATGGACTGGATGGTTCAAGAACAAGAAAGAGGGATAACCATTACCTCTGCTGCTACAATGTGCTTGTGGAAAGACAATAGAATTAATATTATAGATACGCCAGGGCACGTGGACTTCACAGTTGAAGTTGAAAGGTCACTTAGAGTGCTGGACGGTGCGGTAGCAATATTTTGTGCGGTGGGTGGAGTTGAACCCCAATCTGAAACAGTATGGCGTCAGGCGGATAAATATTGTGTTCCAAGAATTGCCTATATTAACAAAATGGATAGAACGGGAGCAAATTTTCTTGAAGTGGTGAACATGATTAAGGAACGCTTGGGTGCCAACGCCATCCCAATTCAATTACCTATCGGTAGCGAAAACAACTTCAAAGGTCTTATAGATCTGGTTAATATGGTTGCTTACTTTTATCTTGACGATTTAGGCGAGAAAATTGAAAAGCGTGAGATACCCGAAGAATTAAAAGAACAAGCTGATGAATACCATCACGCGATAATTGAAGCAATAGCTGAGCAAGATGATAATTTCATGCACAAATATCTTGAGGGTGAAGAGGTTTCCGTCGATGAAATTAAAAATGTTTTGAGAAAAGCAACTCTAAATGCTGTTATTAATCCAGTTTTATGTGGATCTTCGTTTAAAAATAAAGGTGTGCAAAAATTGTTGGACGCCATTTTGGATTATCTTCCATCTCCCATAGACATGCCTCCTGTTGAAGGGCTTCATCCCAAAACAAGAGAGGTAGAGATCAGAAAACCCAACGAAAAAGAACCATTTTCAGCGCTTGCTTTTAAAATAATGGCAGATCCTTATGTTGGCAATCTTACTTATTTTAGAGTTTATTCCGGTCAACTTGATGCCGGTTCTTATGTATTGAATTCCACCAGAGATGAAAAAGAGAGGATCGGCAGAATTCTTCTTATGCATGCAAATCATCGGGAAGATTGTACGGAGGTTGGCGCCGGCGACATTGTTGCCGCGGTTGGATTAAAGACAACAAGAACAGGTGACACTATCTGTGATATAAATAATCCAGTTTTATTGGAATCCATGGTCTTTCCAGAACCGGTTATTTCAGTTGCCATTGAGCCGAAGACGAAAGCTGACCAAGAGAAACTCGATATTTCTTTGGAAAAATTGGCCAAAGAGGATCCTACATTTAGAGTCAGGACGGACGAGGAAACTGGGCAAACGATTATTGCCGGCATGGGAGAACTTCATTTAGAAGTTATTGTAGATAGATTATTGAGAGAATTTAGTGTTGAAGCTAATGTTGGAAAACCACAGGTTGCTTATAGGGAAACTATAACAAAGACTGTTTTGGACATAGATGGCAAATATATTCGCCAGACTGGCGGCCGCGGGCAATTTGGTCATGTTGTTATAAATGTTGAACCCAATGAGCCCGGTAAGGGAAATGAATTTGTCGATAAAATTACCGGTGGCTCTGTTCCAAAAGAATTTATTTCTGCTGTTGACAAGGGAATCAAAGAGGCTTTAGAATCGGGAGTGTTAGCTGGATATCCAGTTGTTGATGTGAAGATTATACTGCATGATGGTTCTTATCATCCAGTCGATTCTTCAGAGATAGCTTTCAAGATAGCTGGCTCAATGGCTTTTAAAAGCGCTGCTGAGAAAGCAAAACCAATTTTGTTGGAACCGTTGATGTCGGTAGAGGTTATAGTCCCTGAAGAATATATGGGAGATGTTATTGGTGATTTAAATGGGCGCAGAGGTCGCATTGAAAGAATTGAGCCCAGAGCTGGGTCTCAGATCATAAAGGCCTTTGTTCCGCTAGGTGAAATGTTTGGATACGCGACGGCTCTTCGTTCCAAGACCCAGGGAAGAGCGACTTATAGCATGCAGTTTGAACATTATAATGAAGTTCCCTCAAACATTGCTAAAGAGATTGTTAGTAAAATCAAAGGAGAATAAAGGATAATTAAGTCTAGAATATCTTAAGGAGGATATAATGGCTAAGGAAAAATTTGAAAGAACAAAGCCGCATATGAATATCGGAACCATCGGTCACGTAGACCATGGAAAGACCACACTTACCGCAGCGATTACCAAATGTCTTCATGGCGCGGGATTCAACGTAGACGAGAGGACATTCGATTCAATCGACAATGCCCCCGAGGAAAGGGAAAGAGGTATTACCATTGCCATCGCCCATGTTGAGTACGAGACAAAGAATCGTCACTACGCTCACGTGGACTGCCCAGGTCACGCCGACTACGTAAAGAACATGATAACCGGCGCCGCTCAGATGGACGGGGCGATACTTGTGGTATCTGCGGCAGATGGTCCAATGCCACAAACAAGGGAGCACATCCTTTTGGCAAGACAGGTAGGAGTCCCCTATATATTGGTCTTCTTAAATAAAGTTGATATGGTGGACGACCCAGAACTTATCGAACTCGTCGAGATGGAGATAAGAGAACTTTTAAACGAGTACGAGTTCCCAGGAGATGATACCCCGATAGTTTCGGGTTCCGCTCTCAAGGCTCTCGAATGTGGTTGCGGAAAAGACTCCTGCGAACATTGTTCGAAAATCTTTGAGCTTATGGAGAAAGTGGACGAGTATATTCCCACTCCCAAGAGGGACGTGGACAAACCCTTCCTCATGAGCGTCGAAGATGTATTTACCATAACCGGAAGAGGAACCGTTGCAACCGGCCGCGTAGAGAGAGGAAAAATTAAGGTTGGAGACGAAATTCAAATCATCGGCATGAAAGACGAAATCAAAAAGACCGTAGTTACCGGCATAGAGATGTTTAGAAAACTTCTTGATGAAGCTGTCGCGGGAGACAATGTAGGCGCCCTCCTTAGGGGAGTAACCAGGCAAGAGGTGGAAAGGGGTCAAGTTCTTGCCCAACCGAGCTCAATTACGCCCCACACCCAATTCAAAGCTCAAGTTTACGTTCTTACCAAAGAAGAGGGAGGAAGACATACCGCGTTCTTCCAAGGGTATCGTCCACAATTCTATTTTAGGACGACCGATGTTACCGGCGTTGTAACCCTACCCGAGGGAACCGAGATGGTTATGCCCGGAGATAACACCGAACTCGAAGTCCAACTTATCACCCCGATCGCCATGGAAGAAGGGCTTAGATTCGCCATCCGTGAAGGTGGAAGAACGGTTGGAGCTGGTAGGATAATAAAGATACTTAAGTAATTTTTACTTTGTGTGAAGTAGTGTATTAAGGGAGGAAGAATGGCCAGCCAAAAAATTAGAATTAGATTAAAGGCATTTGATCATGAGGTTGTAGATCAGTCGGCAAAAAAGATTGTGGAGACCGTAAAAAGAACTGGGGCTACCCTTTCAGGTCCCATTCCTTTGCCAACGGAGAGAAGTCTTTATTGCGTCATTCGTTCTCCTCATGTCAACAAGGATTCAAGAGAGCATTTTGAGATGCATACGCACAAGCGGCTTATAGATATAATAGAACCTACACCAAAGACGGTAGATTCTTTAATGAGACTGGATTTGCCAGCGGGCGTGGATATCGAAATAAAACTTTAAACAATAAATATTGCAGCATTTATCTGTGATGAGGTGCCATGATGTCAAAAGGAATTTTAGGTAAAAAAATAGGTATGACACAAGTGTTTGACGAGAGCGGGAAATCAATTCCCGTGACAGTAATTACAGCAGGACCGTGTGTAGTTACTCAAATAAAGACACCCAATAAAGATGGATATAGCGCAATCCAGATTGGTTATGGAGATGTTAAAGAAAAGAGAGTTAATAAACCGCTTAAAGGCCATTTTGATAAGGCGAAGATTGACAGCAAGAAACACTTGGTGGAATTATGTGTGGGCAAAGATGAAAAATTCGAGCTGGCCCAAAGGATTACCGTTGATGTTTTTAACGAGGGAGAAAAAACGGATGTTGTTGGTGTTTCTAAAGGTAAAGGTTTTGCCGGAGTGGTAAAGAGATGGGGATTTAGAGGAGGACCTGGTTCTCATGGTTCTCATTTTCATAGAGCGCCTGGAGCTATTGGTATGTGTGCCACCCCCTCGAGGGTATTAAAAGGAAGGAAACTCCCCGGACGTATGGGCAACAAGCGGGTTACCGCTAAGAATATCGAAGTGGTGAAGGTGGACAAAGAGCGTAATTTGCTTTTGCTAAAAGGGAGTGTGCCGGGTTCAAACGGGGGCCTGGTTTTAATAAAGAATGCTGTTAAGTCCAGTAATGGATAAAGGAGTTATAAACAATGCTTAGGTTGCCGGTTCATGACCATAAAGGAAAAGTAGTAAGTGAAATTGAGTTAAATTCGGAGATATTCGAATCTAAGATAGTGGAACCGCTTGTTTATCAGGCCGTAAGACTACATCTTGCGAAGGCGAGGAGCGGGAACGCTTCTACTAAAACCCGCAAAGATGTGCGTGGCGGGGGAGTTAAACCTTGGCGTCAGAAAGGAACAGGTAGAGCTAGGGCTGGAAGTATACGTTCTCCTTTATGGAGGGGCGGGGGTGTGGTCTTTGGGCCGACCCCGAGAGATTTTTCATTTAAGATTTCCAAGAAAGCAAGGAGACTTGCGCTAAAATCCGCTCTGAGCGCAAAGGCTAAAGACTCACAGATTTTAGTTTTGAAGGATTTTGGTCTTAAGGAACCAAAAACCAAAGATGCCATCGAAGTGTTAAAAGCAATAAATATAGGGAAAAAGACGACGGTGGTTCTTGGGTCCGAAGATTCGGTAGCTAAGAAATCAATCAGGAATATTCAGAAGGTAAAAGTCGTCGATATTGAACAAATAAATGTTTATGATGTGTTGGACAATGATGTCTTGGTTTTTACTCAGGATGCCCTTAGCGCGTTATCGGAGGTGCTTGCATAGTGAGCGACCCAAATAAGATTATAATAAGGCCAGTAATTTCTGAGAAAAGTTATGACTTTATAGAAAAAGGAAAGTATGTTTTTGAAGTGCATCCTGATGCAAAAAAGATAGATATATCTCGTGCCGTTGAAAATATATTTAATGTCGTTGTCACAAAAGTTAATACTATGTTTGTGAAGGGTAAAATTAAAAAACAAGGACGTACTTTTGGCAGAACAAAGAATTGGAAGAAGGCGGTTGTAACTTTGCGAGAAGGAGACCGCATCGAATTCTTTGAGGGTAAATAGTTAAGTAGTTTAGAATGGAGAGATAGCAGTGGGAATCAAAAAGGTAAAACCAACTTCACCGGGCAGAAGATTTGTAACCATCTCGGACTTTGAGGAGGTAACCAAGAATAAGCCTGAGAAGAGTTTAACTGCCGCTTTAACTAAGAAAGGTGGGCGTAATAATCGCGGCAGAATAACTACTCGGCACATTGGTGGAGGACACAAAAGAAAATATAGAATCATCGATTTTAAGAGGGACAAAGATAATATTCCTGCCAAAGTAGCGTCCATCGAGTACGATCCGAATCGTTCTGCAAGAATTGCTTTGCTTCATTATAAAGACGGAGAAAAGAGATATATTTTAGCGCCCATTAATCTTAAAGTTGGCGATGAGGTGGTTTCGGGTTTGGACGCGGACATAAAACCGGGAAATGCTCTTCCTTTGAAGAAAATTCCATTGGGAACCATGATTCACAATATTGAGTTGAAACCGTTAAAAGGTGGGCAGATAGCCCGTTCCGCTGGAGCTGTTGCTCAATTGGTCGCTAAGGAGGGCGATTACGCCCAGATAAGGTTGGCTTCGAGCGAGGTAAGGATGGTTAATTTAAAATGTAAAGCGACCATTGGTCAGGTTGGTAATGTTGAGCACGAAACAATTTCATTGGGTAAAGCCGGTCGAAATAGATGGTTAGGGAAGAGGCCTACGGTTAGAGGAACGGTTATGAATCCTGTCGATCATCCTCACGGAGGCGGGGAAGGTAAATCAAAAGGTCATTTACCCAGTACGCCTTGGGGAAAACCGACCATAGGTTATCGAACCAGAGGGAAGAAGCCTTCTGATAAATATATTGTAAGGAGAAGGTCGAAGTAGTTTTTCGATGTTACCGTAACGGAGGAGAGTATGGGCAGGTCAATAAAGAAAGGGCCATATATTGAGGAAAAGCTTCTAAAGAAGATTTATCAGATGAGCAAGAGAAGCGAAAAAAGAGTAATTAAGACGTGGTCGAGATGTTCTACGATAATTCCAGAGATGGTTGGTTATACTATTGCCATTCATGATGGCAGGAAACATGTTCCCGTTTATATTACTGAAAGCATGGTTGGTCACAAACTAGGTGAATTTGCTGTCACCAGAAGTTTTAGGAGCCATGGTCATACTGAGAGAGCGACTCGTTTAAAATAGTTAGAAGGTAGCTCTCTGTATTTATTGGAGGTTTAGAGTGGCGAAGGAAACAAAGGAAACGATAGAAAATAAAAGTGTGAGGGCAGTGGCAAAGTATATCCGTATTGCGCCGCGCAAAGTTCGTCAGGTCGTTGATCTGATAAGAGGCAAGCAGATAGACGAAGCTCTTAATGTGTTGAGATTTTGTCCAAAGGCTGCTGCGGAAAAAGTTACCAAAGTTCTTAATTCGGCGAAGGCCAATGCAGAAATGAATGCAGGTTTAACCGGTATACTTTATATTTCCGATGTCCACGTTGATGAAGGTCCTACCCTCAAAAGATTCCGCCCCAGGGCAATGGGAAGGGCAAGCAGGATCAATAAGAGGACCAGCCACATAACAGTAATTGTGAAAGAGCGGGAGGAGGGGGTGCAAAGTGGGTCAAAAGGTTAATCCTAATGGACTTAGGCTAGGCATAATTTATGACTGGAAGTCCAAGTGGTTTGCTACAAAAGAATATGGTGATTTGTTAGAGAAGGATATAAAAATAAGGGAGTACATCTATCGTAAGTTGAAACGAGCAGGTATTTCAAAGATTGAGATTGAAAGAGCTGGGGATACCGTTAAAGTTGATATTTATACCGCGCGGCCTGGAATTGTAATAGGCAAAAGAGGCGCTGAAGTGGATCTTTTGCGCTCTGATTTGGAAAAGTCCGTCGGAGACAAGGTGCAAATTAATATTCAAGAGATAAAAAGATCCGAATTGGATGCAAAGTTGGTGGCTCAAAGCGTTGCCGATCAACTTGTGGCCAGAGTTTCTTTTAGGCGAGCCATGAAAAGAGCGGTAAGCGCCACAATAAAGGCTGGAGCACAAGGCATAAAAGTTGGTTGTGCTGGAAGACTAGGTGGTTCCGAGATGGCGAGGAGAGAGTGGTATCGTGAGGGTCGCGTTCCCCTTCATACGCTTAGAGCTGAGATAGATTACGGATTTGCAAGGGCAGATACCATGTTTGGAACAATCGGAGTCAAGGTTTGGATTTATAAGGGCGACATAATTGAGAAACAAAAGGGTTTGGAAGAGAAACCGAAAGAAGAAGAGAGAGAAACAAAAGTAAAAAGAGAAGAAGTTAAAAAGGAAAAACTGGAGCTAAAAGAAGAAAAAATTGAGATACAAGTGAAGGCAAAAACTGATAAAGCAGAGATTGAAAAGACGCCGGAACCAAAAGAAGAGAATGTTGTTGAAGGAAAAACTGAAAAGAAGATAGAGACGAAAACTAAAAAAGAGACGGATAAACCTGAAAGAAAGAAGAAGAAAGAGAACGAAGAGGGGGTAGCTGAATAATGCTTTTACCTCGAAGAGTTAAGCATCGCAAGGTGCAAAGGGGAAAGATGAGGGGTATGGCTAAAAGCGGTAATTGTATTCACTTTGGTGAGTATGGTCTTCAGGCGCTAGAGTCTGGATGGATAACTAATCGTCAAATTGAAGCAGCGAGAATCGCAATAACCAGACACGTGAAACGTGGCGGGAAAGTATGGATAAATATATTTCCAGATAAACCTGTCACTGAAAAACCGGCTGAAACACGGATGGGATCCGGAAAGGGTTCCCCTGAGTATTGGGTTGCTGTGGTTAAGCGGGGAAGAGTTATGTTTGAGTTGGCAGGTGTAGAGGAATCTTTGGCAAGAGAAGCATTAAGGCTTGCGGCTCATAAGTTGTCGGTAAAGACAAGGATCTTAAAGCATGCGGTTGGTGGTGAAGCTCATGAAAACTAAAGAACTAGTCAATCTTACCGATGGTGAGCTTAAAGAAAAATTGAAAGAAGCGAAAACAGAACTGTTTAATTTACGCTTTCAACTGGCCACAGGTCAGCTTGAAAATAATATGAGAGTAAAGATGGTTAAGAAAGATATCGCGCGCATTCAAACCGTGTGTAGTGAAAGAGAGTTAAAAGAGACAAAGAAGAGGTAATTAGAATTTTTTGTGTAGTAAAAGATGGAGGCAAAGATGGGCGAACGTGGAATACGGAAAACAAGAATTGGGAAAGTTATAAGTGACAAGATGGACAAAACGGTTGTGGTTACCGTAGAGACGCTGACACAGCATCCTTTGTATAAGAAACGAATCAAAAAGATGACGAAATTTAAAGCTCACGATGAGAAGAATGAATGTGGAATGGGAGATATTGTTCAAATAGCAGAGATTCGTCCGCTAAGCAAGACAAAGCGTTGGCGGGTAGTTACCATTTTAGAGAAGGCAAAGTAGCATCGTTGTTTTTTTAAGGAGTGATTTTGGTGATTCAACAGGAAACTAGACTTAAAGTTGCAGATAACACTGGTGCCAAAGAGATGTTGTGCATAAAGGTGCTGGGTGGCTCCAGGAGGAGATACGCTAGGGTTGGGGATATAATTGTTGCTACCGTAAAAGAAGCTCTTCCCGGTGGCGCGGTGAAAAAAAGCGATATTGTTCGTGCGGTTGTTGTTCGAACAAATAAGTCGATAAGGCGTCCCGATGGTTCTTATATAAGATTTGATGATAATGCCGCGGTGATTATTGATGCTGCCAAGAATCCAAAAGGAACTCGAATTTTTGGACCAGTTGCAAGAGAATTAAGGGATAAGGATTTTATGAAAATAATTTCTTTAGCGCCAGAAGTATTGTAGAGAAAGGGATATTTGATGTTGAAGCTTCATGTAAAAAAGGGAGATAAAGTTCTGGTATTAGCCGGAAAAGACAGTGGTAAAAAAGGAAAAATTTTGAGAGTTTTTCCCAAAAAAGGGCGAGTTGTCGTTGAGGGAATAAGCATGATGAAGAAACATACGCGTCCCACACAGAATAATCCTCAAGGAGGAATAGTCGAAAGGGAGGGGACGATTCAAGTTTCTAATGTTCAATTAATTTGTCCGAGTTGTAATACCGCTACGAGGGTTGGTAATCGTGAAACGGGTAAAGGTAAAGTTAGGGTTTGCAGAAAATGCAAGCAGGATCTAGATAAGTAGGCCCTGCATATTTTGTGTATTTGGAGGTTAAGTTGGCGGAATTAAAGTCAAAAGTAAAGAAACAGCAGAAAAGCAAAGAAGAAAAAATTATTCCAAGGTTAAAAGAAAAATATAAAAAAGAGATAGTTCCCAAGTTTATTGAAGAATTCTCTCTGCGGAATTTTATGGAGGTTCCGCATATTGAGAAAGTCGTGGTGAACGTGGGAGCCGGTGAAGCAACTCAAAACCCCAAAGCTTTGGAGAATATCGTAGAAGATCTTTCGATTATTACTTGTCAGAAGCCAATTATTACAAGAGCTAAAAAATCTATCGCGGGGTTTAAAATTAGAAAAGGAAATCCAATTGGCTGTAAGGTTACTTTGCGAGGAGATAGGATGTATGAATTTTTGGATCGCCTAACGAGTTTGGCCTTACCGCGCATACGAGATTTCCGGGGGCTTTCTCCAAAATCATTTGATGGAAAAGGGAATTATACCATTGGTGTCGATGAACAGCTAATTTTCCCTGAGATAGATTACGATAAAATAGATAAAGTTCGTGGTATGGACATCACGGTAGTTACCACAGCTGAAGATGATAAAAAGGGATTTGCCCTTTTAAAACTTTTTGGGTTTCCTTTTAAGAAGGTTGGCTAAGTGTTAATTAATGATGGTTTTTTTAGGAGGTAGAGTTGGCAAAGAAGTCTCTTGTTGCAAAACAGAAGAGAAAACAAAAATATTCTGTTCGTGAATACATGAGGTGTGTTCGCTGTGGCAGACCACGAGGTTATTTTCGGAAATTTAAACTTTGTCGGGTTTGTTTAAGAGAGTTAGCCCACAATGGGGAAATCCCAGGGCTTAAGAAAGCAAGCTGGTAAGTTTCATTTTGTTCGATATTGAGGAGGAAATTATATGGGAATGACGGATCCTATCGCTGATATGTTTACAAGAATTCGTAATGGAATTAAGGCCCGTCACGATGTTGTAAACGTGCCGGCTTCAAAAATTAAACTTGAGATAGCGAAGGTACTTAAAGACGAAGGTTACATCAAGAATTTCAGAGTAAAAAAAGAAGAAAAATGCGATGTGATCAGAATAGACCTGAGTTATGAAAAGCGGCGAAAAGGAACAATAGCGGGTATAAAGAGAATCAGCAAACCGGGGTTAAGGGTTTATGCAAAAAAGGATAAGATTCCCAGGGTTTTGGGCGGGTTAGGGATAGCAATTTTGAGCACGCCGAAAGGGATTTTGACGGACAAAAAAGCATCTTCGGAAGGTGTGGGTGGCGAGGTAATTGGTTATGTATGGTAAAGTTTTAAAATTTACGCCCTTGAACGATATGGCAATGGAGGTTTGTGATGTCGAGAATAGGTAAGTTGCCTATAGAGATTCCGGCAGGTTCGGAAGTGAAAATAGAAGAAAAAACCCTGACGGTGAAGGGACCCAAAGGGAGTTTAGAAAAAACTTTCCTTGAGGGAGTAAAAATCCGAAAGGAAGAAAACAAATTATTTATAGAGAGAGAGTCCAATAACAAGGATCATATGTCGCTTCACGGTTTAGTTAGAAGCTTGGTTGCCAACATGATTAAGGGTGTAAGTGAGGGATTTGAAAAACAACTTGAAATTGTCGGAGTAGGTTATAGAGCGGTAAAAAAGGGTGATGATCTTGAGCTTCAAGTGGGGTACTCTAACCCTGTTTTAATGAAGCTTCCCAAGGGGATGGAAGTTGAAGTCCCAATACCAACGCGTATCATTTTTAAGAGCATAAATAATGAGTTGTTGGGAGATTTTGTTGCGAAGGTTAGAGCTGTGCGGCCTCCTGAGCCCTATAAAGGCAAGGGGATCAAGTATGCTGGAGAACACATTCGCAGAAAAGCTGGAAAATCTGCAAAGTAAAAAGGCTGGTTGGAGGGTTATTATGGCGACTTGCAAGACGGTTTTGGCGAGAAGAAAAAGACATAGACGGGTTAGAAAAAAGATTGTTGGGACGGAAAAGATACCGAGATTATGTATTTATAGAAGCAATAAAAATATATATGCTCAAATAATTGATGACTTTATGGGGGCCACTTTGGTAAGCGCATCTTCTTTAGATAAAGAACTTAAAGAGAAATTCCCTAAAGGCGGCATGGATATTGAAGCAGCCAAGCTGGTTGGTGTTTTAATAAGCAAAAAAGCGAAAAAGAAAGGCATAAAAGAGGTTGTTTTTGATAGGGGAGGTTATCTTTATCACGGTAGAGTTAAGTATTTAGCGGACGCAGCCCGTGAAGGTGGCCTCAAATTTTAAAGAAGGAGGATATTGGGTGGCGAAAATTGATCCAGAACAGTTAAATCTGGAAGAAAAAGTAGTTTACACAAATAGAGTTGCCAAGGTTTTAAAAGGTGGGCGAAAGTTCAGTCTAAGCGCGTTGGTCGTTGTTGGAGATGGCAATGGCCATGTTGGTGTAGGTCTTGGGAAGGGAAAAGAAATTCCCATAGCTATTACAAAGGCTGTTCAAAGTGCTAAGAAAAATTTGATAGAAGTGTCCTTGACTGACTCAACCATACCCCACGCCATTCTTGGAGAAGCCGGAGCGGGAAAAGTGCTTTTAAAACCGGCTTCTAAGGGAACGGGTGTTATTGCGGGCGGTCCTGTTAGGGCTGTTTTGGAATTAGCTGGCATAAAGGATATTTTAGCTAAATCTCTTGGTTCAAGTAATGCAATTAATATGGTACGTGCGACTATGAATGGTTTAAGTAATCTAAGAAAAGCGGAAGAAATCGCCAAGACAAGAGGGAAGTGCGTAGAGGAGATCTACGGGAGGTAAAAGTGGCAAAGATTCAAATAAAACAGGTGGGAAGCGTAATCGGTTGCAAAAAATCACAAAGACAAACAATTAGGGCTCTGGGTCTCCATCGTTTAAATGATGTGGTCATTAAAGAGGACACCCCGGAAATTAAGGGAATGGTAAATAAGGTTTCATATCTTTTGGAAGTTAGTCAGGTTGATTAGTTTAATCGGATATGTTGGGGGAAGAGTAGATGGAAATTCATAATTTAAAACCCGCTAAAGGTTCTGTGAAAAAAGAGAAGAGAGTTGGAAGAGGAGAAGGGTCTGGATATGGTAAGACCTGCGGACGAGGCCAAAAAGGACAAAAGTCGCGTTCGGGCAAAGGACCTCGGATAGGTTTTGAGGGAGGTCAAAATCCTATTCAAAGACGGCTTCCGAGGTTGCCTGGATTTAAGAACCCTTTCAGGAAGGAATATGTTGTTGTAAATGTCGATAAACTCAATTTATTTAAAAGTGGAGCAATTGTTGATTCCGAAGAATTATATGAAAAGAAGATAATTAGAAAAAAGGGTGTTTTGGTCAAAGTTTTAGGTGAGGGAGAAATCAAAAAATCGCTCACCGTTAAGGCACACTCTTTCAGCAAAGTTGCTGCTGATAAAATTGAGAAAGCTGGCGGGAAGTTTGAGGTAATCTAATGATTGAAGCTTTAAGGAATGCTTTTAAGGTACCAGATTTAAGAAAGCGCATCCTTTTTACTTTGACCGTAATAATAATTTACAGATTCGGTTCTTTTGTGCCCGTTCCTGGCATTGATGTTGGGGTAATAAAAGAATTGTTTAACGAGTTTGCCCAAAAGGGGAACGTCCTTGGGTTTATGGACATCTTTGCTGGCGGCGCTCTTTCAAACTTTGCGGTGTTTGCTCTCGGAATAATGCCCTACATTACCGCTTCGATTATTATGCAGCTTTTAACCGTGGCGATTCCAAAGCTGGGAGAATGGGCAAAAGAAGGGGAGACGGGACAAAGAAAAATTACCCAGTGGACGAGATATATGACCTTGGGGTTAGCGATGGTCCAATCGACTGCCACAACAATTTTTATCGAGCGGACATTGACTTTAAGTTTCTCTTTAATGGATAAGATTATTATTATCACTACGCTGGTGACAGGAACCGTTCTTATAATGTGGCTGGGCGAACTGGTAACTCAAAAGGGTATAGGCAATGGGATGTCCATCATAATTACAATAAACATTCTTTCAAGTCTTCCAGAGGCGGTTATACAAACTTTTCAAGTTGTCAGTCCTTATCTAATTTTGATGCTTGTTTTCGTTGTGTTATTTGTCGTCGTTGCTATCGTTGTTATGGAGGAGGGTCAGCGAAGAATTCCTGTTCAATATGCAAAACGGGTAGTTGGGAGAAAGATGTATGGAGGTCAGAGTACTTATATCCCTTTAAAAATAAATCAATCGGGAGTTATTCCGATTATTTTTGCTTCTTCGGTTTTAATGGTTCCGACAACCGTTGCCCAATTCTTTCCCAGTAAAATATTTCAAATCATAGCAAATGCTTTGGGGCCGACCTCCCCCGGATATCTGGTTGCCTACGGTTTTTTAATTATATTTTTTGCATATTTTTATACGGCGGTAACATTTAATCCCGTTGATATAGCGGACAATATTAAAAAGTATGGTGGTTTCGTTCCGGGGGTTAGACCTGGCAAGCCCACTGCGGTATATTTAGGCAATATCTTAAACAGAATTACGCTTCCGGGATCCGTTTTTCTGGCTTTAATTGCTATTTTCCCAACTATAATTATGGCAACCATGAACGTTCCCTTCTTTAAGCACTTTGGTGGAATATCACTCCTAATTATCGTGGGAGTTTCGTTAGAAACCATTAAACAACTTGAGTCACAGCTTTTGATGAGACACTATGAGGGATTTTTAAAATAGAAGGATAACTGGATGCGAGGAGAGTAAAGGTGAATCTCGTTTTATTGGGGGCTCCCGGCGCAGGAAAAGGAACACAAGCTAAATTTATAGCGAAAAAGTATAATACCCCGCATATTTCAACTGGCGATATGTTGCGGGCAGCCATTGCAGACAAGACGATGCTTGGAATTAAGGCTAAAGGGTATATGGACAAGGGGGAGCTTGTACCCGATGAGGTTGTTGTGGGTATCGTCAAAGAACGTTTATTGGAAGAAGATTGTAAAATGGGGTTTATTTTGGACGGTTTTCCCAGAACGGTTTTTCAAGCGGATGCTCTCAAAAAAGCACTGGCCGGGGAGGGGAAAAAACTAGGTTTAGTTTTAAATGTTGAGGTAAGTGAGGATGAATTGATAAAGCGGCTGACGGGTCGAAGAAGTTGTAAGGAATGCGGGAAAGTGTATCACATTATTTTTAATCCACCAAAAAACGGAGACGTATGCGATGTTTGTGGAGGAGAACTTTATCAACGAGATGATGATACGGTTGAAACGGTAAACAATAGACTCAAGGTTTACAGGGAACAGACATTGCCACTGATAGATTATTATCGAAAAGAAGGGTTGTTGAAAAACGTAGACGGGGTGAAGCCCGTTGCTGATGTCGAGCGCTCTGTAATTGCGGTGCTTGAGGAAGCAAGATGATAATAATTAAGTCGCCAGACGAAATAGAGCGTATGCGTGAAGCTGGCAAAATTGTTGGAAAGGTCTTTGAAAAAATAAAAAATTATTTAAGGCCAGGCATTTCAACGGTCGAAGTTGACGAGATTGTTTATTCAATCATCAAAAAGCTTGGTGGATATCCTGCATTTAAAGGTTATAGAGGATTTCCTGCATCAACTTGTATCTCAATTAATGAGGAAGTTGTTCATGGAATCCCGAGTTTAAGAAGGATTAAAAGCGGCGATATCGTTGGTGTGGACGTAGGGGTTGAGTATGAGGGATATTTTGCTGATGCAGCGGCAACTTTTCCAGTGGGTGAGGTTTCTGAACAGGCGACAGCTCTCATAAGTGTAACTAAAGCTGCTCTAAAAGCTGGAATTGAGAAATGTGTAGTTGCTAATAAGCTGTATGATATTTCTTATGCTATTCAGAAAGTTGCCGAAGATGGTGGCTATTCAGTTGTTCGAGATTTTGTCGGGCACGGGATTGGTTTAAAACTGCACGAAGATCCGCAGATTCCGAATTATGGTTCTCCAAATAGAGGACAGGTTCTTAAAGCTGGCATGGTTTTTGCACTTGAGCCGATGGTTAATATCGGAGATTATCGCATAAAAGTTTTAGATGATAAGTGGACGGTGGTGACGCGCGACGGAAGTTTGTCGGCTCATTTTGAACATACTGTGGCAATAACTCTCGAAGGTCCAGATATTTTAACTTTTTGGTAGACTTCGGTTTATATTTTTGTTAAAATTTACTTTTGTGATTTATTGATGTTGAAAGGTAAGGGTTTATCTTGGCAGCCAAGAAGGAAGAAACAATTGAAGTAGAAGGAAAAGTTATTGAAACCCTGCCAAATGCGATGTTTCGGGTTGAATTTAGTAATGGTCATCTTGTGTTAGCTCATATTTCTGGGAAGATGAGGATGCATTACATTAGAATTCTTCCAGGGGATAAAGTTACTGTAGAGCTTTCTCCTTATGATTTAAGCAGGGGTCGAATCACATATAGACACAAGTAGAGTATTGGGGAGATTTAAGAATGAAGGTTAAACCATCGGTTAAAAAAATTTGTGAAAAATGTAAGATCATAAAAAGAAGAGGGCGTGTTAGGGTAATCTGTGATAACCCCAGGCACAAGCAAAGACAAGGATAAATTATAAGTTATTGACTTTTAGATGGAGGTAAGTTAATTGGCGCGAATTGCAGGTGTAGATTTACCTAGGGGAAAAAGAGTAGAAATCGGTTTAACGTATATATTTGGCATCGGAAGATCCAGAGCCAATAAAATTTTGGAGACTACGGGGATAAACAAGGACACCCGCGTTCGCAATTTAACCGAAGAAGAAGTTGTAAAATTAAGGGAGTTTATTGATAAGAATTATCAGATTGAAGGAGATCTTCGACGTGAGGTATCTCAAAATATAAAGCGATTGATGGAAATAGGATGTTACAGAGGTCTTCGGCACAGACGGGGTCTTCCTGTAAGGGGTCAGCGTACACATACTAATGCAAGAACCAGAAAAGGTCCCAAGAGAGCGGTTGGAGCGAAAAAGAAGAAGTAAAACAGCTTAAGAAGGGAAGGCAATTAATTGGTAAAGAAGAAAATTTCAAGAGTTAAAAATAAACGTAAAGAAAGAAAGAATATTGCGTATGGAGCAGCTCATATTAAGTCAACTTTTAACAACACCGTAGTTACTATAACGGATTTAAATGGGAATGCCATCGCTTGGGAAAGTGCTGGGAGTGTTGGTTTTAAAGGATCCAGGAAAAGCACGCCATTTGCAGCACAGGTGGCAGCGGAGGCTGTAGCAAAGAAAGCTCAAGAGCACGGAATGAAAAAAGTAGACGTTTTTGTCAAAGGGCCAGGATCTGGGAAGGAGACTGCGGTAAGAACTCTGCAGGCTGCTGGGCTTGAGCTCGGTAGTGTTAATGATGTTACCCCTATCCCGCACAATGGTTGTAGAGTGAAAAAAAGAAGAAGAGTCTAAGGAGTTAATATGGCGAGATATATTGGACCAGTTTGCAAGTTATGCAGAAGAGAAAAGGAAAAACTTTTTTTAAAGGGCGAAAGGTGTCTTACGGATAAGTGTGCTATGGAAAGGCGTCCTTTTTTTCCGGGCGAACACGGGAAAAGATTTTTTAAGCCCTCTCAGTACAGCGGTCAATTAAGAGAAAAACAAAAAGCAAAAAGAACTTACGGTGTGCTTGAAAAGCAGTTTAGAAATTATTATAATTTGGCGGCTAAACAGAAGGGCATAACGGGCGAAAATCTATTAAAGCTTTTGGAACAACGGTTAGATAATGTTGTTTATCACATGGGTTTTGCTGTATCTCGAGCCGAATCTCGTCAATTTGTAAAACATGGTCATTTTATGGTCAATGGTCGAAAAGTTGATATCCCTTCATGTGGGGTTAAGCGGGGAGATGTTATTAGCTTATCGGAGAGCGGTTCTAAAGCCGATAAAATTAAGAGTAATCTCGAGTCTGCCAGCAAGGCGGAAATTCCCTCATGGCTTGAGACTGACAGCAGTGCAGGGGTCGGAAAAGTCTTGAGCATACCAACCAGAGATCAAATTGATGTTTCTATTAAAGAGGAGCTCATAGTCGGGCTTTACTCCAAATAATAAATTTTGGTTTATGCAAGTATTATAAGGAGGAATTATTTTATGATAGATTTTCTCAAGCCGCATATCGGTGTCGAAAAGGAGAATGATTGTTTTGCGACTTTTACGATTGAACCTTTAGAGAGGGGTTTTGGATATTCATTAGGCAATTCCATGAGGCGAATACTTCTTTCTTCTTTGCCTGGAGATGCTGTTACATCGGTGAGGTTTGAAGGTATTTCGCATGAATTTTCAACAATTCCTGGGGTTAAAGAAGATGTTGTAGATATAATTTTAAACATAAAGGAACTTGAGATAAAGTCGTATTCGGAAGGACCCGTAACCTTAAAGGTTAAAGTAAAAGGGAAAAAAGAGGTAAAAGCGGGAGACATTGAATGTCCAAGTGATGTTGAGATAGTTAATCCTGATTTACACATAGCGACCTTAAACAAAGATGGCAAGCTTGAATTGGAGATGGTTGTTGAAAAAGGTCGAGGCTATGTTTCTGCCGAGAGAAATAAGAAATCATCGATGCCAATAGGAGTAATACCGATAGACTCTCTTTTTTCTCCCATAAAAAGAGTTACTTATACAGTTGAAAATACAAGAGTGGGTCAGCGCACAGACTATGATAAACTGCGGCTTAAAGTGGAAACAAAAGGTAATTTAACGGCGGATGAAGCAGTAAGTTTGGCGGCAAAGATTATGAGCGAGCATATGGATCTGTTTATAAATCGCGTGCCCGAGAAGTCAGAAGGCACGATTTTTAAAAGCGAAGAAAAACATAAAGAAAGCTCTCTTGATGCGCCTATTGAAGACTTGGATTTATCGGTTCGTTCATACAACTGTTTAAAGCGTCATGGTATCGATACTTTACAACAATTGGTAAAATGCAAGGAAAAAGACTTAGTAAATATACGAAATTTCGGGTTAAAATCCATCACAGAAGTAAAAGAGAAATTAAATTCCCTTGAGTTCGATTTGACAAAGGAGTAGTGAGAGCAATATGCGGCATCAGAAGAAAGGAAGAAGGTTGGGAAGAGATGCCAGTCGTCGTGAGGCTTTGTTAACAGGTTTAACAAAAGAAATTATCAATCACGAGAGGATAAAAACGACCGAGGCCCGCGCGAAAGAGGTACGTTTTTTGCTAGACAAGACAATAACTTTAGCTAAAAAAGGAGATTTGCATTCACGCAGGCAAGCTCTAGCTATCCTGCAAGATAGAGTATTAACAGATAAGCTTTTTACGGAAATTGGTCCGCGATTTAAAGATAGAAATGGCGGTTACACCAGAATTTTGAAGCTTGGATTCAGGCAGGGCGATTTAGCTAAAATGGTTATAATTGAGCTTGTTTAAATATTGACGAGTCACTAAATGTTGAAAAATATGTTATTTTAAAGCAAAAGCTAAATGGCTTTTGCTTTATTATTTTGAGGTTACATAATGATTGAAATTTCAAATCTTACCCATGTTTATGAGCAAGTTGACCGCGAAATAATTGCGCTAAAAGATCTTTCTTTAAATATTCGAGAAGGGGAATTTGTTGTTTTTGTGGGAAGAAATGGCTCGGGTAAATCAACGTTGGCCAAACATCTTAACGGTCTTTTGTTACCGACAAGCGGGAGTGTTAAAATCGATGGATTTGAGACCAGTCTTGAGGAAAATCTCTGGAAAATTAGGCAGCGTGTAGGAATGATATTTCAAAATCCAGATAATCAAATTGTTGCAACGGTGGTTGAAGAGGATGTTGCATTTGGTCCCGAGAACCTAGGAGTTCCAAGGGAGGAAATTCGTAGGCATATTGATGAAGCCTTAAGAAGTGTGCACATGTCCGAATATGCTCGTTTTGAACCTCACTTACTTTCAGGTGGTCAAAAACAGAGAGTGGCCATTGCGGGAGTGCTTGCAATGGAACCGAAATATTTGGTTTTAGATGAGCCGACCTCGATGCTGGACCCAAAGGGCAAGAGAGAGGTCATTGAAATCATACAGAAACTTAACAAAGAGCAAGGAGTAACGGTTATTTTGGTAACTCACTCAATTGAAGAATCAATTTATGCCGATCGTATTGTGGGAATAGGGCGCGGCCAAATTGTTTTAGACGCCTCTCCGAGGGATTTCTTTGGTGAAACGGAGTTGTTGGAAGGCCTTGGAGTAGATATGCCTTCGGCCGCTCTTTTGAGTTTGAAATTGCAGAAGGAAGGTTACGAGATTTCAAGGGCGCTAAGTATGGAGGAATTGGCGGATAGCTTATGCTCATTGAACTGAAAAATGTCAGTTTTACATATATGCCAGATACTCCCTTGGCACAACAAGCCATCAAGAATGTCGGGTTCTCTGTAAGGACCGGCGAATTTGTGGGTTTGGTAGGTCCGACTGGTTCCGGAAAATCAACTCTCATACAGCATTTTAATGGATTGCTTGAACCGCTTGCGGGGGAGGTGTTGATAGACGGAAGAAGAATAGGTAGCGAAATCAGCGCCCTATTGGTGAGACAAAAAATCGGAGTAGTTTTTCAATTTCCGGAAAATCAATTGTTTGAGGACACCGTTTTCAAAGACGTTGCTTTCGGACCGCGTAACTTGAAATGTTCTGACGAGGAAATCGAAGAAAGGGTGCGAAGCGCCCTTAAGATGGTAGGCCTCGATTATTTTGAATTCAAAGACCGTTCTCCTTTTACGTTAAGTGGTGGTGAAATGAGACGTGTTGCAATAGCAGGTGTTTTGGCTATGAATCCGTCTTGTTTGGTGTTGGATGAGCCGACATCGGGCCTCGACTCCATCGGGAAACGGGAAATTTTAACTCATCTTGAGCGCTTAAATAAGGAACATGGCTTAACCATCATTTTGATCTCTCATGATATGAACGAGATCGCTCGCATGGTTGACAGGGTAGTCGTCTTAAATGAAGGGAAAATAGAGTTTGACGGTTCTCCAAAAGAAGTTTTTTTGAAAAGGGATGATTTATTAAAAATGGGGCTGGATGTCCCGGAATATGCCTCATTGCTTATTAAGCTCAATGAGAGAGGTTTTGATGTTCCTCTGGACCTATTCGAACTAAACGAAGTGAAAGACAGTATCGTTTGTGCTCTTGAGAGGAGAAGTCGGTGAGGGCATTCTCAAAACTAACAATTGGTCAATATTATCCCGTGAAATCTTTATTGCACGAAGCCGACCCTCGACTAAAAATAGTATTGTTATTTTTTATTTTAACAACCCTTTTTGTCGTAAATAATTTTTTGGGGTTTATATTCATATCCTTTTTCTTGCTGATGACCATATTGGCGGCAAAGATTCCTTTCTCTTGGATATTAAGGGGCTTGAGGCCCATCATCTTCATAGTGCTTTTTACTCTTATTATCCATTTCTTTTTTACGGCGGGTAAACCCATAGCGACTTTCGGTCCCCTGGTCGTAACCGAGGAAGGTTTCAAAAACGGAACATTGCTTTCCGTTCGATTTATTTTGTTGATCATAGTTACCTCGCTTTTAACCTTTACCACGAGTCCAATTGAGTTGACGGATGGAATAGAAAGTCTCTTAACTCCCCTCAAAAAAATTAAAGTTCCTGCTCATGAACTTGCGATGATGATGACAATTGCTCTGAGATTCATTCCGTCATTGCTTTTGGAGACCGACAGGATAATGAAAGCACAGGTTTCCAGGGGAGCCGATTTTGAGTCGGGGAATCTTTTTAAGAGGGCAAGAAATCTTATCTCACTTTTAATTCCGCTTTTTATCGGGATTTTTAAGAGAGCTGATGAATTAGCTTTAGCAATGGAATCTCGCTGTTATCGTGGCGGGGAAGGACGGACTCGGTTGAGAGTTCTAACTATGCGGCACGGGGATTGGCTGATTGGAATGGTTACTCTGCTGTTTTTGATAATGGCTATTTTTGCAGGAAGATTATAATGCGAAACATCAAATTAATTTTACAATATAATGGCAAGAATTATTATGGATTTCAGAGGCAGCCCAATAAGCCAACAATTCAAGGTGAAGTTGAGAAAGCTTTAAGCACGCTTTTGCGTGAAAGAATATCGATTATCGGTTCCGGGAGAACAGACGCCGGAGTTCACGCGTTCCGCCAGGTAGCTAATTTTAGAACCAATTCCGACACCTCTGTTTATCGTCTCAAATGGTCGGTCAACGCCTTACTTCCTTCTGATATAGTTGTAATTGAGGCGTGTGAAGTTGGTGACAACTTTGATTCGAGACGTGATGCTATCTCTAGAGAGTATCATTATTTTATATTAAATAGAGGTTATCCCACCGTTTTCGTTCCCGATTTTTGTTATTTTTTGGCAAGGTCTTTAAATTTTGCATTAATGCAAGAAGCGGCGGATAAATTTTTGGGAGTCCATAATTTTTCTTCTTTCTGCGTGCGCAAGGGGTGGAAAGATGAAAGTTACGTTAAAACCGTTTATGAGGTGAAATGTTCGAAAGATGAACATGGTTTAATAAAAATTGGAATTAAAGCGGACTCCTTTCTCCATCATATGGTTAGATGTATGGTTGGAGCATTAATTCAGGTAGGTTTAGGTAATTTGGAAATCGAAGAGATCCCAAAAATTTTGGAGAGAAAAAAGAGGGTTGGTTATTTGGCTCCTTCTCAAGGACTAATCCTTATGAATGTGCAATATCCTTGATCAGCCGCAGTCGGGAGTTCCGCCAAAGGCGGACAGGCGGTAGTTTGTTAGTTTGCCTTAGCGGACATTGATATTTTAGGATTTTAAAGCAAGTTAAGTATTTAAAAATTTGCTTATAAGGTATAGCTTGTTGTCTAGCGGCACGTTTTTTAATTTTGGATTGGGGTTGAGCAAGATGAGAAATATTATGATTGAAAGCTTAAGCGGCTTACCGGTCTTTGAGCATCAGGTTGAGATAGTGGAGAGGAAAGGCAAAGGCCACCCCGATTCAATTTGCGATGCGGTCATGGAAAAAATATCGGTGGCTCTATCGAAGGAATATCAAAAAAATTTTGGCAGAATCCTTCATCACAATATTGATAAAGGGCTTTTGGTTGCGGGTCAGGTTGAAAGGAAATTTGGCGGAGGTTGTGTCAAAAAGCCGATGAAGCTTTACATCGGGGACAGGGCGACTTTCGAAGCAGAAGGCGTGAAGATACCCGTTGAAGAGATGGCAATTAAAGCCGCAAAAGGGTGGATAAGAGATAATTTGAGGTTTGTGGATTCCGAAAAGGACTTACGGTATTTTTCTGAGCTTCATCCAAGCTCCGAGGAACTGGCGGGGATTTTCTTGAAGGGCAAAACACTTTTGCCCGCGAATGATACCTCGGCTGCGGTGGGTTACGCACCTCTTACTGAAACAGAGCTGGTTGTTTTGAAAACAGAAGATTACCTAAATTCTTCAAATTTTAAAAAGAAGTTTCCCGAAACCGGTGAGGATGTAAAAGTCATGGGTTATCGGGTAAATAAAGAGCTCAATTTGACCGTAGCCATGCCGCTTATTTCCAGGTTTGTTGATAGCGAGAGCGATTATTTTGCAAAAAAGGGGAAAGTAATCGAAGATATTGAGAATTTCTTAAGCAATTTTGATGTGATGGAAAAAATAAATGTTGAACTTAACACCTTGGATGTTCCAGGGAAAGGTTTAGATGGTATCTACCTTTCAGTGCTTGGAACCTCGGCCGAAGATGCTGACTCGGGAGAAGTGGGAAGAGGAAATCGGGTAAACGGCGTCATTTCTCTAAACAGGCCCATGGGCACCGAGGCTGCTGCCGGCAAGAATCCCGTAAGTCATGTGGGGAAGATTTATAATTTTCTTTCGCACAAAATTGCCAATGAAATTTATTCTCAAGTTAATGGTATAAGGGAGATATATGTGTGGCTCTGCAGCCAAATTGGAAACCCCATAGATGAGCCGAAAGTGGCTTCGGTTCAGGTTGTTTTGAAGAAGGGCGTATCCCTTAATTCTGTTTCGAACGATATTAGAGACGTAACCGATTGCGAGCTTTCGAAAATAGGTGATTTTTGCCAGGATCTTATCGAAGGCAAATATCCCGTTTGTTGATTAGTGCCTAAACTATCGGTTTACCCGGCCTGCCTATTGGCAGGCGAGGCATTTAAAGTAAAGTATTTTTATAAAATTTTAATTTGTTCATTTTCTTACTCGCCTAAGAAAACGAACCAAAAGAAGGGCGGCCGATCATTTTTTAAACGGCTTAAAAATCTACGACTTGCTTAGGCGCCTGCAGAACTCGGGCTACGCTCTCAAACAGCTTCGGCGCTAATTCCAAGCAAATCTATTTTTAAACCTAAAAATGATATGGCATTTTTAAAGATGTAAGGTAGAGTATGAATTTTTTGTTCCAGAGTCTTTAGAAAAAAGCTGACTTTGGTTAGCAAGATACCGGCCTACCAGGACAGGAAAGTCACTGGCATTGTGGCCGATGATAGTTTGCTTATGGAGGTTTAATGAAGTTAGGAATTATAGCCGATACTCACGAAAATATGCCCATGATTGCCAAGGCAATTAAGCTTTTCAACGATAAAAAAGTTGACTTGGTTCTTCACGCGGGCGATTTTATCTCTCCGATAACCGCGAAAGAGTTTAAAGAGCTAAAGATGAAGATGATTGGGATTTTTGGCAACAATGACGGAGAGAAATTTTATCTGCGAGAGAAATTTAAAAACATCGGTGAAATATATGAAGATTATTGTGAATTGGAGCTGGACGGGAAAAAGGTTGCAATGATGCACCAGCCCAAATTTCTCGATAGCTTAATTGCCGCCGCAAAATACGACTTAATAATCTATGGCCATACCCACGAAGTTGACATTCGTAAAGGAAAACCTTTAGTTATTAATCCAGGCGAATGCGGGGGATGGCTCACCGGAAAATCCACGGTCGCAATCGTTGACACCAAAACCATGAAAGCAGAGATTTTTGAGTTGGGCGAGGGTTTTTAATGGGGCAAATTGGTTGTGAAGTATGCCGGTTTGGGAGCATAAATGAAACAGCTTGATTGTTTTAAAAAGTCAAAGAATTAGAAAAAGAAATAAGTAAAAATCTTAAGGGATTTGGGATATGAAATATAAAATTTTTATAAGCGGAAATCAGAGAGAGTTCAAAGAGGAAAGATTCGCAGTAAAAGAAATAATAATCAACAATTCGACCCTGCGTGATTGCTTCGATGTCTTTCTTTTTGAAGATTTACCTGCAAAAGGCAAATCTCCTATTTCAACCTATCTTAAAGAGGTAGAGAATAATGATATTTACATTGGAATAGTAGGAAATGAATATGGCGTCAAGGACAAAGATGGTTTATCTCCTACCGAAAAGGAATTCCAGAGATTTATTAAAATAAAACCTCAAGGCGAAATTCTTATTTTCATCAAAGGCAAAGATGACTTTAAAAAAGACAAAGATACTCAGAGGTTTATTAAGATTATTAAGGAATCTTATATCTATAAACGTTTCACTAATGTAGATGAATTGAAGGCGCAGGTTCTTAGTAGTCTTATTTCTTACCTTGATAACAAGGGGATATTGAGTAAAATGCCTTTTGACCGAACAATTTGCAGGGAGGCTGGGTACGAGGCAATAGATGAAAAAGAAGTAAAAGATTTCTTAGAAAATAGGGCGATTAAACTTAAGGTTGATATACCAAAGATTTCGACGAGGGATTTTCTTGCAAAGACTTTAAAAGTAATAAAAGAAGAAGACGGTCAATTTAAACCCACTAATACTGGTCTGCTTTTCTTTGGAAAAAATCCTTCCAAATTCATACCTCAGAATGAAATAAGAATTGCTCGTTTTAGAGGTGCAATGAGGACTGAATTTATTGATTCTAAAGAAATAATAGGGCCTGTTTACAAAATGCTTGACGAAGTTGAGATGTTTTTTAAAAGAAACACACGATTGGCAAATAAGATCGTTGAATTTAAAAGAGTAGATATTCCCGAATATCCTTACGAGGCAATACGGGAAGCGGTTATCAATGCTATAGCACACAGAGATTATACACATCGTGGTGCGCCTATCATGTTTTCTATTTTCGATGATAGGATTGAAGTAAGCAATCCAGGTGGGCTTCTTCCCGGTTTAAATATCGAAAATTTAGAAGGTCACCATGTTGCAAGAAATAAAATAATTTGTGATATTTTCCATGAGACAAAAGATATGGAAAAATTTGGGACAGGTATCGGCAAGATGAAAAGAATTATGAAAGAGCATGGACTGCCTGAACCTGAATTTTTGGAAGAGGGAGATTTTTTTGTGGTGAAATTTTACGGGCCGGGCGATAAAATTTTAGATCTTGTTTCAAGTATTCCCGAAGAACGGCAAACAGACTTACAGGAATTGGGTTTAAATGATAGGCAAATTGAGGCATTGAGATTAATGATTAATGAAGGTCAAATACTTAGTAATAAGAAATTTAGGCAATTGTTTAGGGTAACAAACAAGACGGCATCTACTGATTTAAATGCACTTGTCAGAAAAGGAATGGCCCAAGTAAGAGGAAGAGGAAGAAATGTAGAATATTTAGCTAAATAAGAATTACACGATTATTTCGAAAATTACACGATTTATTACACGATTGCTCAGTGAGTAAAATGGGGCGCATAAACTTAAAATATAGTGTATAAAATGGCGTATAGTTGAGTAAAAGATATCCAAAATAATTACCGAAATGATTTAGTTGGTTGAAATAGGATTTGTTAAAAACATGGATATAAAGTATAGAGTATAAAAAAGAAGTCTATGTCACGAAAAGTAGACATATGTCATGGAAAAGGTCACGAAAAGCGTGTCCCTAGAAATATTCTTTGCCAGGTACTGGTCTGATGATTTATGGGTTGAGTGAAATTGTCGAGTGGCAAGTCAATTTGCTAACAGAACTGCTTACAAGCAGGTGGCAATCGTAGATATCCAAACCATGAAGGCCGAGATAGTAAATTTAGGCGAGGGTTTTTGATGGATAGTTGTTTTGTAAAATGTGTGGATTGGGAGTATATCTGAATAAGCTTAGATATAAATGAGTTATCTGTAATCGATTTTTTAAGAATATTTAGATAATTTGCAGAGAGATTTTAAGAATAAGGAAAGAAAATTTAACTTTTACTTTTAATGAGGGGAAAAAACAAGGTGCTTTCTTCACGTTGTTCCGAAAATGGTTTAAATATTAGGAGAAACTTTATATAATGACTACAACTTTTATTTTATAAAAGAGGGTTTTATGCCGATCCGCATAAGACGCCATGATAAAAACGGCAACTGTATGCATCAACCGATCTTTCAGGGTTTATGCGCAGAAATGATATTTTTCTAAAAGAATCTTATACGGCACTCGTAACGATTTTGGAGTATTATATGGATCAATATAAACAATGTTGGGCGGCGCGAGATAAAGTTTTGTGGCTGAGGAGAAAAACTTATGCCCATAATGTTCAATTCCATTCTGCTTACCGCTGGTTTTAATTTGGGTGATATCCGTCTTCTTCGGCATAAGGACAATCGGGCGGAAAAAGGCCGTTCTCCGTATGAATTATGGCGCGATAACCGAGAGCAATTCGATTTATATCAAGCAACTCAATCTGTAAGAAACGAAAGTAAGCTCAGAGTACCTTACTGGGCATCGTTTGTAGGCACGCCTAGCGATGAAACGTTATTTGTCGGAATCTACGGCGTGAAGAATCCAAGGCTACTGGAACAAGATACTCCTATGCCTCACAGGAACGGCATTGATAAGGCAGGTAGCTGTTATATCTACGACATCTCGCCAGAGCCAAGACTCAGCGATCTCATCGGCAAGTTGCTTGTAGATTGGGGATTGGGAGAGCGCGCTTGGATTCAACGTGCTGATAAACAGGACAAGCAGATTGTGGAATTACGAACAGAGTTTAAGGAGCCAGTATTCCCAGGATTTCTAAACTTCATAGAGTCACTCTCAAAATTGAACAAGCTCCCGAAGAGCTGGATAGCTGTGCTTCAATCTTCCAGGGGAATTTATTTGCTAACATGCCCCAAAACAAAAGAGCAATATGTCGGTTCTGCTACTGGCGAAGGTGGCTTCTGGCGTCGTTGGCAAGATTATGTACAAACCGGCCACGGCGGTGACGTTGCGTTGAAAAGTCGTAATCCAAGTGATTATCAGGTGTCAATCTTGGAGGTTGCAGGTACTTCTGTCACAGTGGATGGCATTATGGAAATGGAAAGACTGTGGAAGTTAAAACTACAGAGCCGGGAAATGGGCCTGAATCGGAACTAATGAACGTAAGAGTGTAGACCGCCCAACAAGTCAATTAACCCGACCGGAAGATCGGGCGATGTTTACCCGCTCGGTCAGTGGCCGGCGGGTTATCTTTACGTTATACGCAAATTGAACAAAACAATCAGGAGCTAAAATGTATTATTTATATATTGTAACAGGATTGACATTATTAATTTCCTTTATTGGGGATAGAGGAAAGACATCTAAGGCAGTTAAAATAGCTTTTAAGAAATTAGTAAAGATTCTTCCTGCATTCGTAACTATGCTCATTCTTGTTTCAATCGTTCTTTTTTTTATTCCTGATAAAATGATTTCAAATTATTTAGGAAATAACGACAAGTTTATTGGTGTCATCTTAGCTTCCTTTTTTGGCTCCATAACATTAATGCCAGGATTTATTGCTTTTCCACTATGTGGTATTCTGTTGAAAAAAGGTGTGAGTTATATGGTATTATCAGCTTTTACAACAACTTTAATGATGGTAGGTATTCTTACCTATCCAATAGAAAAGGAATATTTTGGAGTTAAAGTGACTATAGTAAGAAACGTAATTGGTTTTTTTATAGCACTTATTGTAGCGTTATCAATCGGGTTTTTCTTTGGTGAGTTATCATGAAGATGCAAAATAAGCATATCAAAGCATTGGCGATAGTAATTTATTTTGTATTTATTATTGGCTCTTTTGTAATTGGATTTAAATCAGGAAAACAAATAGGGCATAATTTCATAACTTTTTCCGTAGAAATGCTGAAGATTTTACCTTGTGCTTTTATTCTGATTGGTTTGTTTGAAGTGTGGGTAAAAAAGGAAAGTGTTGAGAAACACTTAGGAAAAGACTCTGGGATGATAGGCTATATCTGGGTTGTACTTCTTGCAGGAACTACTGTTGGAGGATTATATGTAGCTTTTCCTGTTGCTTATTCTTTATTCAAAAAAGGAGCAAAACTTGGTGTTATTTTTACATATATAGGTGCTTCTGCAATTTGTAGAATCCCAATGACAATCTTTGAATCCTCGTTTATGGGGATAAAATTTAGTCTGATAAGGTTGCTTGTTTCTATACCGTTAGTGATTCTAAGTTCTGTATGGTTGGAGAATTATCTTGAAACAAAAAATTACAAAATAATGGAAGGAAAATAGAAAGCGTATAACAAATCACTGCACTGGATTTTTACTCCGCTGCGCTCCGCAAAAACCAGTGAGTTCAGACGTTAGGCGTAAATATTTAATCGGGAGGCGCAAAATATGGCGGATTTGCTTATGGAGCTAAAAGGTGTGAATGGACAAGCTATGAACTAGCCCCCTTGCATCCGACAAAAAGATAAGACACTCTATTGAAAAGGAGAGTGATATGTCAGGATCAAGGAGAAAGTTTACACAAGAATTTAAAAAATCAGATTACTTTGCCAAAGCGGTTGCTTAAAGGGTTTCCCGAGACGGATTGTTTTGACATCAAAATTCGTGGAGACGAGATTATCTTAAAACTTGTCAAAATAACAATAAATGGTTCCACTCTTGAGGGTGTTAGGAAAAAGATAAGTTCTCTTGGCTTGAGCGAGAAGGATATCGAAGAAGCTGTTAGGTGTACTCGAAAAGAACAAAGCCGAAGTTAGATTTTAGTTTTTTAAAATCTGGGCGGGTTATTTGTAGGCGACCCACTTTCGATGCTCTAGCGAGCCAAGCATGTAAGTACGTTGATTTTTACTTATATGCCATATCATTTTTAGGCGGAAAAATAGGTTGTGAGGGAAATAAGCCGAAGCTGTTTGAGCTCCAATTTATCGGAGCGAGTTCTGCAGGCGCCTGAACAACCGTTATTTTGGAGCCGTTAAAAAATGATCGGCTGCCTTTCTTTTGCTTCCGTTTTCTTGGGCACGCAAGAAAATGAAGGAAATAGTCTTCTTTCCAAAATCAAGGTTTTATCACAAAAACCTTGACTTAATGCCTCCTTTTCATTAATATACTTAGAGTTTGCTGGTATGCCCCGGTGTACCAATTTTTAATTATGGAGGAGAAATGAGAACGTATTCGGCTAAGCTGGGTGATATAAAAAGAGAATGGCATGTGGTAGATGCTGCAGGAATTCCTCTGGGGAGATTGGCCAGTGAGGTTGCCCAGTTAATTAGGGGAAAACATAAACCCATGTTCACTCCGCACATGGATACCGGCGATTATGTGATAGTGGTCAATGCAGACAAGGTCAAATTGACCGGGAAAAAACTTGAGCAAAAGAAGTATTTTAGACACTCGGGTTATCCCGGCGGAGTAAAATTAATTAATTATGATGTTCTTTTGAAGAAAAAACCGACCTTTGTAATTGAGAAAGCAGTTAAGGGAATGTTGCCTCACAATAGGTTGGGGCGGGCAATGATTCAAAAATTAAAAGTTTATACGGGACCGAGCCACAAACATGAGGCCCAGGAGCCGAAACCATATACATTGAAATATGCCGTGCCTGACGCCCGCCCGCATCGGGGACAGGGCAGGCAGGTGGAAGGAGATGCAAGTGGCAGTTAAGAAAGCGGTTGTATATAGAGGAACGGGACGAAGAAAAGAGTCGGTTGCAAGAGTCCGTCTTTTGCCTGGGAAGGGCAATTTCTTGATTAATGGCAAAAATTTGGAAGATTATTTTGGGCGCCAAACACTGGTGGTTTTGGTGAAGAAGCCCTTTGAGATAACTGAGACTGCTGATAAGTTTGATGTGATAGCTAGCATAAATGGTGGGGGCGTTTCTGGTCAAGCGGGAGCCCTTAGGCACGGAATTTCCAGAGCACTTCTTGACGTTAATGAAGATTTCAGAAAAGACTTAAAAAAGTCGGGTCTTTTAACGAGGGATCCGCGGGCTAAAGAGCGTAAAAAGTATGGATTAAAGAAAGCTCGTAAAAAACCTCAATTCTCTAAGCGATAAATATTTCATATATTTTGTTTTATTGTAGAAAGCTATAATGGGAGGTAGGGCAGGAAGCGTTAGTTCCTGCCTTTTTTTGCATCTTCTTTCCAACAATTGGTCATTGTCCCGAGTTGTAATGATCTTTAGAGGTGAATATTTTTGATTTATCCTCGATTGCTCATCGATTTAGGCAAAATTGAACATAATTCTAAAATAATTGTTAACCGGTGCAAAGAAAACGGGTTGAACGTAATAGGGGTTACCAAGGGTTGTTTGGGTGATCTCAAAGTGGCAAGCGCCATGATAAACGGTGGGGTTTCCGGTATTGCGGACTCCCGCATTATCAATCTGAAAAAATTACATGATAACAATTTTGACGGTCTCATGATGTTGAGGCAACCCATGCAAGATGAAATTAAGGAAGTGGTGAGGCTAACTGAGGTTTGTTTAGTCTCTGAGGTTGAGACGGTCTCTTATTTGTCCGAAGAGGCTGAGAGACAAGACAGATTATATAAAGTTATTCTTATGATGGAAACAGGTGATTTAAGAGAGGGAGTTCCCATCCATGATTTGCTGAAAACGGTGGATAAGATTTTAAAATTTGGTTGCATAAAGCTTTCGGGGATAGGCACAAATGTTTGCTTGCCTCCCAGGATGGTGACCTCGCTTGATTGTCGTGGGCGCCAAGCTGATTCACCCCATGTTCCCACTCTTGAGAATTTTCAGCTTTTGGAAGAGCTTGCGGATTCAGTTAAAGATAATTTTGGTTTGGAACTGGAGGTTATCTCGGGGGGGAGCTCGAGCGCTTGGAAGCTGATAGAGGCAAATATTATTCCCAAAAAGGTCAATCAAATGCGATTTGGAGAAGCCATGCTTTTAGGACAGGAAACGACTTCGTATAAGCGAATAAAAGGGGCTTATCGTAATGCTTTCACGATTTTTGCTGAAGTTCTTGAGGTGAAAGAGAAAAGGTGTTCTTCTGGTTTCTTTAAGCAGGCGATAGTTGCTCTTGGAAGACAGGACGTAGGAAACGAAGTATTGGAACCCGAAATAAAAGGAAAAATTTTGCGGATGAGTGCGGATCATATGGTAATGGATATTAGTCAAGCTGTAGAAACAATTTCTCTTGGGGATGTTTTATCTTTTATTCCTGAATACTACGCTCTTCAAATGGCCATGACTTCGCCATTTGTATTAAAAGAGTATGTTTGATCGATACCTTACTCGCATTGGAGCAGAATGAGGGTTATAATTATTATTTATTGAATTTAAAAGGTCGGAGGTTCTGTTGAGTAAACTTTTTGGAACAGATGGTGTGCGTGGCATAGCGAACAAAGAGCTTTCACCGGAGCTAGCTTTCAAGATAGGTCACATAGGGGCATCACTCCTTGCTCCATCTAACAAAAGAGGAAAGATTGTAATAGGAAAGGATACGCGCGTATCGGGAGATCTCTTGGAATCCGCTTTAATAAGCGGGATATGTTCTGCAGGGGTTGATGTTTTAAGGGTTGGAGTTATCACAACACCTGCCGTTTCTTACTTAACCAAGAGTTACTCTGCTGATGCGGGTATTGTTATCTCGGCTTCTCATAATCCTGCTGAGTACAATGGAATCAAATTTTTTGGTTCCATGGGTTATAAAATCCCCGACGAAGTTGAAGATGAGATAGAGAAAAGAATTGAAAACGGGGAGTCTGCGCCCAAGCCGATCGGTGGAGAGGTTGGAACGGTTGAATATGCGATGGATGCGAAGGAAAAATATATAGAGCATGCTGTAAACACCATCAATGGAGAATTGGATGGTTTCAGTGTTGCCCTGGATTGTGCCAATGGCGCTGCTTATGAAGTTTCTCCTCGGATTTTAAGAGATATGGGGGCGAATGTTTTTGCCCTCCACACCAAACCTGATGGTTTGAATATAAATAAAGGATGTGGCTCCACTTATCCTGAGAATATTCGGGAAATTACGATGTCGCACGAGGTAGATCTCGGGTTGGCTTATGATGGGGATGCGGATAGAGTTATCGCGATTGATGAAAAAGGCAATATAATAGATGGCGATTTTATTATGGCTGCGTGCGCTGTATATCTTAAAAAAATGGGGAAGCTGCCCAAGGATACCATCGTTACTACGGTTATGACCAACATGGGATTTGATTTAGCGATGCGTAGAGAAGGAATAAATATTGTGAAGACCAACGTGGGTGACAAATATGTCTTACGGGAGATGTTAAAGTGTGGCGCGGTTCTTGGAGGGGAGCAATCGGGGCACGTCATATTTTTAGATCATAACCCGACTGGTGACGGCATTATAACCGCGCTTCAGTTGATGAGCGTGATGCGAGATACGGGTAAAAAACTTTCGGAACTTGTATCGATTATGACTCGTCTTCCCCAGGTTCTTATAAATGTCAAAATTGTTGAGAAGAGTGGATTGAAAGATAATAAAAATATTCAAAAAGCCGTTGAAGAAGCAGAAATAGAGTTGGGTGTCGAAGGTCGGATTCTTGTGCGACCCTCTGGCACCGAACCCTTAATTAGGGTGATGGTAGAAAGCGATACCAAGGAGAAGGCCAACAATGTAGCAGAAAAAGTTGCTGAGATAATCAAGAATGAATCGAGTTAAGGCAAGGAAAAAGTGGGTCATTGCGAGATTGCTACGCTTCGCTCGCAGTGACGGTTTTGTGTGTCATTACGAGGAGCGATAGCGACGAAGTAATCTCAACTATGCAATGATATAATTATAAAATGGTGTCTTTGCGAGCCCCGACTTGTCGGGGCGAAGCAATCTATAAAGGTTGGCAGCTGGGAAAAGTAGCTAGATTTTTAGGAGGAAAGAATATATGTGTGGAATTGTGGGATATGTTGGCAATAAGAATTCTGTTCCAATTCTTCTAGATGGTTTAAAGAAGTTAGAATATCGTGGGTACGACTCCGCGGGTCTTGCCGTACCGGGTAACGGTATGGTTGAGATCGTTAAAGAAGTTGGAAACTTATCTCACCTTGAGGACGCGGTTTCCAATAATAGAATTAATGGAAATCTTGGGATCGGGCATACGAGATGGGCAACTCATGGGCGGCCCACCCAAGCAAATGCTCATCCTCATAATGACTGTAAAAATAAGATATCTGTTGTTCACAATGGTATTATTGAAAATTTCATTGAACTTAAAGAGGCATTGATCGGCAGAGGGCATACTTTTCATTCTGAAACAGATACAGAGGTTATACCACATTTAATTGAGGAATGTTACGATGGAGATCTTTTTGAAGCAGTTCAATCTGCTATTAAAGACTTGGAGGGTTCCTTTGCCATAGCTGTTATCTGTCAAGACAACCCAGATTTAATCGTGGTTGCGAGGAAAGATAGTCCTCTCATTATCGGCATTGGAGATAGAGAATATTTTGTTGCATCTGACATCCCCGCCGTCTTAAATTATACAAAAGATATCTTTATTCTTCAGGATTGCGAGATGGCAAAAATTACTTCAAAAGGGATAAGCATAACCACTTTTGAAGGGGAAGAGGTAAATAAAGATATCTTTAAGGTTAAGTGGGATGACGAGGCAGCCGAAAAAGGTGGATATGAGGATTTTATGCTCAAGGAGATTTACGAGCAGCCAAAAGCTATAAGGGAAACATTGCGTGATAAGTTCGGCAAGGATGGCGAGATAATTTTCGAAGAGGTTCCGTTCGGCAAGGAGAAAGCGTGTGAGTTGAACAAGGTGGTAATCATCGCGTGCGGCACTTCATATCACGCTGGTCTTGTTGGAAAACAGGCAATTGAGCAATGGGCTAAAGTGCCCGTAGAGGTCGATATTTCTTCTGAATTTAGATATTCCAATCCCATTTTAAACGAGAATGATCTGGTTATAACAATTACTCAATCTGGGGAAACGGCAGATACTTTAGCTGGTGTCAGAGAAGCGAAAAACAGGGGCGCTACGGTTATTGGTGTAACTAATGTTTTGGGGAGCACTATAACAAGAGAAGCTGATGGAATGATATATACTCACGCTGGTCCTGAGATTGGTGTTGCCGCAACAAAAACACTCGTTTCTCAAATGGCGGTGCTTTATGTTTTCGCTCTTTATTTGGCAAAATGTCGGGGGACATTAAGCGATGAAGAGATAGCAGCCATCGCTTGCGATATCCAGAAATTGCCCGACCAAGTGGAAGAAATTCTCTCAGCTAACGGAAAGATTAAAGATGTGGCGAATAAATATGCTAACTGTGCTGATTTTTTATACCTTGGAAGAGGAATTGGTTTGCCTGTTGCTCTCGAGGGGGCACTAAAACTAAAAGAAATATCGTATATTCATGCCGAAGGTTATGCGGCTGGTGAGATGAAACACGGGCCCATCGCGCTTTTAGATGAAGGTGTTCCCGTGGTTGCAATTGCTACCAAAAGCAAGGTACATGAAAAAATCCTTGGCAACATACAGGAAGTGAGGGCACGCGGCGCCGATGTTATAGCTGTTTCAACTTTTGGCGACAAAGAAATTGAAAAAGTTGCCGATCACACATTCTATGTTACCGAAACCATGGAAACTTTATCTGCGATTCTCGCGGTGATTCCTCTTCAGCTTCTTGCCTACTATATGGCAAAGGCGAGGGGATGCAATGTTGATCAGCCAAGGAATCTAGCTAAAAGCGTGACAGTTGAATAAGCAGATGGTGTACAGAGTATGGAGTATGGCAGATAGCTGGTAGCTTATGGTCGATAGAAAAAGAAGGGTAAAATAAGGATTAATTCTTCCCCGTCATTACGAGGAGCGATAGCGACGAAGTAATCTCAAGAGATTGCCACACCTTATAGAACAAGGTTCGCAATGACGTTGTTGGACTGCCACGCTTCGCTCGCAGCGACGGTTTTGTGTGTCATTACGAGGGAGCGATAGCGACGAAGTAATCTCAAGAGATTGCCACACCTTATAGAACAAGGTTCGCAATGACGTTGTTGGACTGCCACGCTTCGCTCGCAGCGACGGTTTTGTGTGTCATTACGAGGGAGCGATAGCGACGAAGTAATCTCAAGAGATTGCCACACCTTATAGAACAAGGTTCGCAATGACGTTGTTGGACTGCCACGCTTCGCTCGCAGCGACGGTTTTGTGTGTCATTACGAGGGAGCGATAGCGACTCCTGTCTGCCGACAGGCAGGGAAGTAATCTCGCTTTAAACTTGATTTCAAAAACAGAGAGGTGCGGAGTGCGGAGGATGGTTAAAGGGATAGGTGTCGATATCGTTGAGATTGAGCGCATAAAAAAAGCCATCCAGCAATATCCTCGGTTTAAGCACCGCGTTTTTACCCCCCAAGAACAAAATTATTGTATGAGCAAGGCAAACCCCCATCTTCATTTCGCTGTGCGTTTTGCGGCCAAGGAAGCGATTTTAAAATCACTTGGGACTGGCTTGCGTAAAATTAAGTGGGTTGAATTGGAGATCTGCCGAGATGAACTTGGCAAGCCCTTCGTTAAGTTTTTTGGCAATGCTTCTGAGCGTTTGAAAGAATATGGTGTTAGCGACGTCTTAATAAGCCTTTCTTTTTGTCATCACAGCGCCGTTGCTTCGGCTATAGCTATTGGATAAGGGGACCGACATATGTTTATTGTAAATAGCAAAGGGATGCGAGCAGCAGAAGAAAATATTGTGAGAGATTTGAAAATAACCTTGAGGGAGCTGATGGAAAAAGCGGGTGAAGCTTTGGCTGAAGAGGTTTTTGATATTGTTGGAGAGCAAGGGAGGGTTGTGATCGTCTCTGGTAGGGGCAATAATGGAGGAGACGGTTTTGTAGCGGCAAGAGTTTTGAGTGAAAAAGGGGTCAGGGTGACCTGCTTCACCTTGTGCTCCGAAGCGGAGATTAAAGCGGAAGCGAAGGATGCTTTTTTAAGTTTAAAGAGGCATATAACACCCAAATTTTTAACCCTCACCGAAACGAAAGAATTTGAGGATTACCTTTCGGAAGCCGACGTGGCGATAGACGCAATTTTTGGAATTGGATTTAAGGGAAAAATAGAGGGTTTTACCTCGGAGATTGTGAATAAAATCAATTCTGCCGATCTCAAAGTTGTCTCTGCCGATATTCCTTCCGGCATGGAAGCAGACACTGGTCAGATTCGCGGAGTTTGTGTTAAGGCCGACAAAACAGTGACGTTTATTGCTCCAAAAATAGGGCTATTTATGTGTCCTGGCGCCGAATATGTTGGTGAGCTTGTCGTGGCAGATCTGGGGCTCTCTTCTGACGCCGTAAAAGAAGGTTTGGCCCAGCTTTTTCTCCCAAATGATATAAGAAAACTTTTGCCCATTCCCTCCAGGGATACTCATAAGAAAGCCAGGGGCAGGGTTTTGGTTATTGCTGGTTCTCGTGGAATGACGGGGGCGGCAGCTTTGACTGCTAAAGCGGCCTTAAGGGCGGGGGCTGGCTTGGTGGTTCTCGGTGTTCCAGAGAGCTTAAACGCTATTTTGGAGCAAAAGTTAATCGAAGTTATGACGCTTCCTCTTCCTGAAACGGATACCGGTTCTTTAGATTCGAGTGCCTTTGAGCAGATAATAAAGGTCAGCACATCTTTCGATGCAGTTGCTCTGGGGCCAGGTCTTTCGTTGAATGCCGGCACGATTTCTCTTGTTCAAAAATTAATCGACCAGATTGCTTGTCCCGTGGTTCTCGATGCCGACGGGTTAAATGCTTTCGTTGGAAAAACACATCTTTTAAAGAGACGTTCGCATCCCACCATAGTTACCCCTCATCCTGGTGAATTGGCACGTCTTTTTGAGGTTTCAGCAGAAGAAATTCAAAGGGATCGTTTGGGGTACGCGAAACGTGTTGTGCCTGAATGGGGTGTTGCGGTTGTCCTTAAAGGCGCCTACACTATTATCGGGGTCGATGGTTTTTTTTCGATAAATATTACCGGAAATTGGGGTATGGCCACCGCAGGAACGGGCGATGTTCTTACGGGAATCATAGGAAGCTTTATAGCTCAGGGCCTAAGTTTATTCGAGGCGGCTGTGTTGGGAACGTATCTTCACGGTTTTTCAGGAGACCTTGCGGCTGAGGATATGACGAGATATTGTTTGATAGCGAGCGACCTCATAAACTATTTGCCGGAGGCAGTGAAAAAAGTATTGGAAGGGGGTTAGAAATGGAAGATTTGAAAGCAAAAGATATAATGACGACCGATTTAATTACAATCAATGAAAACCTCTCGGTCAAAGAGGTATCACGGATTCTTCTTGAGAAAAAAATAGGTGGAGCTCCTGTGTTAAATGACGCGGGAGAGATGGTTGGCTTGGTTACAGAAGAAGATCTTATAATGCAGGATGTGAAACTACACTTTCCAACATACCTACATTTTTTAGACAGTTATATTTATCTTGGTGGTTTAAAAAAGTTTGAGGAAGATTTAAAGAAGGCGGTTGGAGCAAAAGTTGAAGAAGTGATGACGAAAGAGGTTGTCTGTGTAGATGAAAACGATTCAATTAAAAATGTAGCGACCGTTTTGGTTAATAAAAAGTTAACCAGAGTCCCTGTTTTAAAAGAGGGGAAGTTGGTTGGCATTATAACAAAAACGGATATCATGAGGACAATTGCGGAAAGTTGATTTAGAAAAGGAGAAGACAGTTGCGTCCCGTTTGGGCGGAGATAAATCTTTACGCGATAAAAAAAAACATAACCTCGGTTAAGAAACTGCTAAAAAGCGGCACGCTTTTCATGGCTGTTGTTAAAGCAAATGGATACGGTCATGGAGATATTGAGGTATCTAAGGCGGCGCTGGCGGCCGGCGCCGATAGGCTCGGTATTGCCTTTGTCGAAGAAGGAGTTCGACTCAGAAAAGCGGGTATTACTTGCCCCATTCAAATTTTAGGCGAAATTTCTCCCTCCTCTGCAGAATGTGTTGTTGAGAATGATCTTATTCCCACCGTTTGTTCAAAAAGAACAGTAGATGAGATTTCCAAAGAGGCGGACAGAGCGCGCAAAAAAGCGAAGGTTCATATAAAAATCGATACGGGCATGCATAGGATAGGGCTTTTTCCCAAAGAAACTTTGAACTTTTTAAATTATGTGAAATCTCTTCAGTCAATTGAAGTTGAAGGTATTTTTAGTCACTTTGCGATGGCAGGGGATTCATTTGAATATACCAAAAAGCAATTTGAGGCATTTGTCAATTTGGTTGCCGCTTTAAAAGAGAATGGTTTTGATATTCCAATTAGACATGTTGCAAATAGCGCTGCGGCAATTTTAATGCCGGAAACTCATCTGGATATGGTTCGCATCGGAATCTCGATGTATGGACTTCATCCGACAGAGTCAACAAAGAATAAGATAAGCCTGCACCCTGTTCTTCAGCTTAAAGCGCGGGTCTCTTTCACAAAAAGAATTTTAGCTGCCGAAGGAGTGAGTTACGGTTTATCGTATCGGGCTAAAGATGAAACCGGGATAGTTACTTTACCGCTGGGCTATGCTGATGGTTACAGCCGTCTTTTATCAAACAAGAGTTATGTTTTATTGAAAGGAAAAAGATTTCCCATCGTTGGAAACGTCTGTATGGATCAACTTATGGTCGATGTTGGTGATGATGTTATTGAATTAGGCAGTGAGGCGGTTTTAATAGGAAGCCAAGGCGAGGAAGAAATTACCACGGATGAGCTTGCTAAAATTTTAGGCACGATAAACTATGAGATAGTTTGCATGATAAGCGATCGAGTACCGAGAGTATATCTTAAGAAAGATTTGTCTGGAGGTTGATGCGCTAAAATGTCTACAAAGAAACCGTTACTTATTTATTCGATGATTTTTTCTGTTGCTTTTATTCTATGTGGGTGTGGCGGGTCGTCTGGCGACAATGTGAAGCCGCCGGCGGAAGATGTGCCCGTAACGTTTCATCAAAAAAAGAACGGGCTTGAAATAGATTTTTTGGTTTCAAAAGAGGGGTTTTCTGTGGGAGAAGATGTTTCTTTGAAATTGAGCATTAAAAATACGAACAGTAATACGCGAGTACTTAATTTCACCTCAGGGCAGAAATACGATTTTTTGGTGGAAGACTCTTCCGGCAGGGAAGTTTGGCGCTGGTCCTATGACAAAAGTTTTACAATGGCTTTGGAAGAAAAAAAATTGGAGCCGGGCGAACAGTTGACCTACGAAGTGATTTGGCCTCAAAAGGATCTCGAAAACAAACAGGTTCTCGCGGGAGATTATTTGGTTAAGGGATTTTGTAGTGCCATGGAGCTAAAAGACGTGATTTTGAGTTTGGAGATTAAGGTGGTCGATTAGGGAGGTTTTTTTGAATACCCTCATAGCCGGTTTCTCTGGAGTGAGCAAAATAACCCTTGCAAAGAAAATCGCAACTCGTTTCGGTGCCCACCAATCCTATCCGAGTTCGGCAAGCACGGAATTAACATTGAAGAGTTTAAAAAGACTTGAGTTACTGCTCTGGAAAAGTTTGTTGTTCCCGTCACTTGATTGTTCTCGATGAAATTGGGAAGATTAAATTGTACTCGAAAAAATTCAAGCGTCTTATCAAAGAAATTTTGGACTTGTCTAGGTCGGTGCTTGCGACGATTGGAAAGATAAAAAATGATTTTGTTGAGGAAGTTAAGTGCAGGGAAGATGTGGTGATTTTTGAGTTAACCCTTAGGAATCGAGATGAAGTTTTTGAAAGGATTGTTGAAATCTTAGAGGGAGGGATTTAAAATGATGAAATTTTGCTCAAATTGTAACGCCGTGTTTGATGGACATAAGTGGGGATACGATAAGGGACTTTATGAAAAAATTATAAAGAAAGAAGATGTGAAATCAGGTCTTTGTCCTGGTTGTGAACGGGTTGAGAAAAAGATGGTCGATGGCGTCGTTCTTATTAAGGGAGATTTTTTGAAAGACCACAAAGATGAGGCCTTAAATTTAATACATAATATTGCAGAAAAGAAACGAAAGAAAAACGTAGCTGCGCGGGTTTTTAAAATGAGGGAAACATCCGAGGGTTTTTCGATAGAAACAACGGACCAGGCGCTTGCGGAGCTCATTGGTAAGGAATTTGAAAGGGCGTTTTCGGGCAAACTGGATATTCAGTGGTTAGAAGGAGAAAGTTTTGTTCGGGTGAACTGGGAGAGAGATTAGAGATTATATGAAAGCGAAGCGCGAGCTTGGAGAGAGCAATGTAATCTACGCGGATAAATTAATAAAAAAAGATAAACTTCTTTCAAATATCCTGCTTTTTTTAAGAGAAAACTCCACCCAAGTTTATCTAGCGGGCGGTTTTTTGAGAGATAAATTGCTTGGACGCAAAGGGAAAGATATTGATTTAGTTATTGAAGGTAAGATAGATAAGTTTGGAAAAGAGCTTGCTGGTGCCCTTGAGGGCAGTTTTTTTATTTTGGGGGAGAATCAGGTTGCAAGGATAGCAATAAAAGATAAAGGTCAAAGAAAAATTGATATATGCGTCATTGAAGATAGCATAGAAGACGATTTAAAGCGAAGAGATTTTACGGTAAATTCTCTCGCAATAGATGCGAAAAAGTTATCTGCGGGCTCAGAGTTTGTTCGAATTATTGATGTTACAGGGGGTTTGCAAGACCTTAAAAACAAAAAAATCTCTGCTATGTCGTCGAAAACTTTCAAAGAGGACCCCTTAAGGATTCTTAGGGCAATCAGGTTGTCTGTTGAACTTGGTTTCAACATTGACCCGAAGACATGCTCTTACCTGAAAGAATCTGCCCCTTTGGTTGCCGGTGTGTCAGCGGAAAGACTTCAGCGGGAGTTGTATGCCATATTTGCTCTTACATATTCACACGAGGCAATTAAGCTGTTGGATGAGATGGGTATCATTGGGTTCATTCTACCCGAAATCGAAAAGATGAAAGGCATTGCACAAAACGACTACCATCACCTTGATGTTTGGAATCATACTTTACTTGCGCTTGAAAATTTGGAGGCGATTGTCGCTAATCTAAAGGAAATTTTTCCGGATGAGCACGGGCAAATATCTGAGCATTTAAGCCGTTTTCTCCAAGAGGAATTTAATCGAATGGTACCCCTTAAACTCGCAGTTTTGCTTCATGATATTGGTAAACCGAGGACTAAGTTGGTTGATCCCTCGGGCATAGTTCATTTTTATAACCATTCCGAAGTTGGTGCCAAAATGACCGAAAAAATTTGCAAAAGACTAAAAGCAAGCAACGAAATCACAAAAATAGTGGTTAAACTTGTTGCTGAGCATATGAGACCAGGTTTTCTTTCGAAGGAAGGGGGCTCGATTGATAGGGCCATAAGGAGATTTTTAAGGGTGGGGGGCGAAGAAACCGTTGAGATTTTACTTCTCTCTTTGGCCGACCGTAGAGCGACTCTGGGCCCACTTTCTACCGAGAAATCAATAAATCGTCACGAGAACTTCATAAAGAAGGTTATGAAGGATTATTTTTCGACCATTGAGCAACCGATTGAACCATTGGTTGACGGTTATGATTTAATGAAAAAGTTGAACATAAAGCCCGGAAAGATTATTGGAGAGTTGCTTGAGGAGATTGTAGAGGTACAAGCGGAAGGCAGAATCTCTACCAAAGAAGAGGCACTGAGCTTTGCAGAAAAATATTTTGAGGATTATAGTAAAGAAAAGAAGTAGTTTTAGGGGGAAGACATGGAGGTTTTCAAGGCAATTCGCGAGAGAAAAAGTGTGAGGTCTTTCGACGAAAAAAGGGATGTCCCAAAAGAGGTTGTCGATAAAATTCTTGAAGCCGCTTGTCAAGCGCCCACCGCTGGCAATATTCAACCATGGAGATTTTGGGTCATAAGAAATATTCAAGTTAAGGCGGGACTTGCAACCGCTGCAATTAATCAGAGGTTTATCGCGCAGGCGCCGATTGTTATAGTTGTATGTTCCGACCTCGATATTTCTGCCGAAGCATATGGCGAGCGGGGGAGGGAACTTTATGCCATCCAGGACGCTGCCTGTGCAACGGAAAACATTCTTTTGGCGGCCCACTCGGAGGGGCTTGGGACTTGTTGGGTCGGCGCTTTTTACGAGGAAGATGTATCCAGGGTGCTGAATTTACCTTCTCACGTAAAGCCCTTAGCGATAGTTCCGGTTGGCTATCCGTCTCATCCGGGTACAAAACCTGACAGGATGCCCATCAAGGACGTTGTTGAATATGTGGATTGATTTATTAACTATAAATGGTTGTGTTTTTAATTAAATTGATAGAATCGAGAAGGTGATAATGTGCCCATTTTCGAATATAGATGCTTAAAATGTAAAGAAAAGTTTGAACTTTTGATTGGCGTGGGCAGAGATGACGAAGAGCTAAAATGTCCTTACTGCGATTCAAATGAGTTATCGAAGTTATTTTCCACATTTGGTTTTAAGGGCGAACACAAAGGAAGTTCTTCTGGTTGCACCACATGCGCGGCTTCAAGCTGTAATGGTTGCAGTTTGCATTAAAGGAGGAGATATTTCTTTGTCGAAAACTTTGGCAGAGCTTTATGAAGAGTTGAAAGATTGCAAAAAATGTTCTCTCGGTAAAACGAGAACAAATCTTGTTTTTGGATTTGGTGATGAAAATGCGGATTTAATGTTTGTGGGGGAAGCGCCTGGACGCAATGAAGATATTCAGGGAAAACCTTTTGTGGGCGCTGCGGGACAATTGCTCGATAAATTACTTAACTCAATCGGGCTTGAAAGAAGTCAGGCGTATATAGCTAATGTTTTAAAATGTAGGCCCCCTCAAAATAGAGATCCACTGCCGCACGAGATTGAGGTTTGCAAACCATTCTTGCTTGAACAGATAGAGATAATTAAGCCAAAAGTAGTTTGTACGCTGGGGAGATTTGCAACACAGGTTATTCTGGATAAAAATGTCACCATTTCAAAGGTTCGCGGCAAATGTTTTGATGGTAACGGCCACTATATATTTCCCATATATCATCCCGCTGCAGCATTGTATCAACGAACCAATCTTGTCGACTTAAAAGCCGATTTTTTGAAGCTCAAAGAGATATTAAGTGATGAAACCAAGAAATCGTCCCAAGGGGAAGAACCAGAACAACTCATGTTATTTTAGGAGAAGAGTGCAAGAAGAAAAAATCGTTTTTACCAGATCAAGCTCCGAAACCCAAAAGTTTGCAGAAAAGTTGGCTCCGTTTCTTCGGGCCGGAGATATAATAAGCTTAACCGGAGATCTGGGAGCGGGTAAAACTTATTTTACCCAGGGGCTGGCTCGCGGTCTGGGTATCGATGAGAAAATAACGAGCCCCACCTTTACATTGATTAAAGAATATTCCAACATTAATGGCGTTTCTTTATTTCATTTCGATGTCTACCGTCTTAAATCTTTGCAAGAAATGCTGGACATTGGTTACGATGAGTATTTTTTTGGGGATGGCGTTACCGTCGTTGAGTGGGGCGATAAAATAACCCCCCTTATTTCTGACGAGTTTTTAGAGATAGAGTTAAAACGCCTTTCTGATGAGAATACGAGGAAGATAAAGATAATTACTCATGGAAGAAGATGGGAGAAGGCAGTTAAAAATTGGCTAAAGGAAAGCCAGAAAAGCCTTCGCACCGGCATTGATACTCTGTTAGACTGATACCTCCGCTCGCTTGATACTATTTTTACAGCGTCACGCGGTGGAGTGCCGTCCTAAATCGATGCCTTATGCCTGATGTTTTAAAAAATCTCCATATAACTCGGTAATCAATGCCGCGCTATATGGTCATCAGTAAAACACCTTCGTCTGCTTTTCTGGCTGAAAAAGCCCCTCATAAATATTATAACATTAACATCCGATTTATTTTCCAATTTTTAAATAAATTAATCGGTTCTAAAAACCTCTATCAGTGATATGATTATTTCATTAAGAAGGGAAAATAATGTTTTTACTTGCATTTGATACTTCAACAGACCTATGCACGGTAGCAGTGGGTAAAAAAGGTGTTCTTTTGGGGGAGCGTAATGTTTATGCGCCTCAAGGCCACATGCAGAAACTTTTGCCCATTACGGATTCACTATTGTCGGAGGTCGGTTGCAACATAAAAGACATTGGCGCAATTGCGGTTGGTTTGGGGCCGGGTTCTTTTACTGGTGTAAGAATAGGTGTCTCCATCGCCAAGGGTCTTGTTCAAGGTTTAAAAAGGCAAGTTGTTGGCATCTCCTCTTTAGATGCTTTGGCAAAATCAGTTAGTTTCCATGATGGTCTTGTTTGTGCGGTTATCGACGCTAAAAGAAAAGAGGTCTATTTTTGTCTGTACAAATGTTTACAGGGAAAAATCGAACGCCTAACTGATTACGAGGCGCTCCCTCCCGAAGAATTATGTGACAAGCTAAATGACATTAATTTGAACAAGAAGGTTGTTTTGGTCGGAGATGCTTTGAAGTTGTATGCGCCTCTTTTTCAAGAAAGAATCAAAGGAGCGGAACTTGCTTTATCCGACTTCTGGTATCCCAGGGCAGCAAATGTAGGGGATTTGGCATTCGATAGGCTGGAAAGAGGCGAGTGCAACAACTTTTTGAATCTTGCGCCGATTTATGTTCGAGTTCCAATTGCTGAAGAAATGTGGGAAAAGACCACAGATCTTGGAGCAAGACGATGGAGGGCAAAAGAAAGCGTTGAAGGCGATAAAACTTGAGATATCTCCCATGCAGCTCGGCGATATTAAAGAAGTTATTCAAATCGAAAAAGAATCTTTCGTATCCCCTTGGTCCGTCGATGTTTTCGAAGAGCAGTTAAGCCATCTCGATTGCGCGTCTTATTTTGTGGCGAGGGTCAATGGCAAGGTTATTGGGTACGCTGGTATTATATTCCCGCCTGCTTGCCTGTCGGTAGACACGGCCGACGGGCATAACGCTGAGACCGAGGGTCATATAACGAACATTGCCATTGATAAAAGTTATAGACGAAAAAAAATAGGAAGCGTACTTTTATTAAAGTTGATAGAAGAAGCGCAAAATAGGGGCTCAAGGGTCATTTCTCTTGAGTTGAGGAAATTGAATACGGTTGCTTTAAGCTTTTACAAGAAATTTGGTTTTCGAATTTTTGGCTTAAGGAAAGATTACTATTCTGATACTGGCGAAGATGCGATAGTTATGTTTGTTGATAATGTAAGCTCCGCCGATTACCAAAATAGATTACAAATTATTAGAGATGTTATTCAGTTTAGCGAGGAATAAGTATGGATGAAAAGTTGATTCTTGGGGCAGAGGTTTACCCGTAAAGCAAACCACCAGTTTACCTGGCCTGACGATACATTTAAAGCGAAGCATTTTAAAAAAGTTTAATAATTAATTGTTCATTTTCTTACTCGCCTAAGAAAACGAACCAAAAGAAGGGCGGCCGATCATTTTTTGAACGGCTTAAAAACTTACGGCCTACTTGGGGCGCCTGCAGAACTCCCCCCGACGCTATCGGGGGTCAAACAGCTTCGGCGCTTGTTCCAAGCAAGCCTATTTTTAAGCCTAAAAATGATATGGCATTTTAGGTACTGGTTCTGGCGGTAGACTCGAAATTTAATTAAAGGACGAGACAGACTTAAGTTGGCAGGAAAAACCATCGGCTATAGGGCAGGTGGCAGTTTACTTATATTCTTATATAGTATGATAAAAAGCAAAAAGAAGTGGGAGCATGGAGAACTTTGAATACAGGGACTTTAAAATTGAACCAGATCCAAACGAGATCAAGTATGATGATTTTGACCAAATGGATAGGCCAGGGCCCAGTGAGATAAAACATGAAGACAGGGATGCTGTAAAAAAAGTTTTTGAAGTTTCAGGAAATGGCAAAAATTTTGAGATACTCTTAGTAATACCGAACATTGAACTAGCAAAGGCAAGGAATCAAACCAATGCTTTTCTTAAAAGCAGACTAAAAGAAGTGGTTGATGATTTGCTTATTAAAAACAAACCAGGGAATGGGGAAAGATATTATTACGTTGTAAATTGTTGTGGCAATTGCGAAGAAACTGACGAAAAATTTAATTTTATCGGCTAATCTCTTATCCTAAACTTTTACCTACCTCCTGAAAGTTGCATAAAACGTCTCTCATTAATCCGTTTCGCTGGTTTTATGTTGGTGCCGTTTTAGTATAGAAAACTAACAATTTTTGTCAATCCAACAGTACAGGTTTATTGATGTGCGAATTAATGTTTATATAGAACGCCGTATATTACGAAATAACGCGGATTTTATGGCATTATCTAAGGGATAATCATCCTCTGGACGATATCTGTAGACTTTATAAAGTATTCGCATGAGATTTTTGGAAATTTTGAAGGGAAAACTTATTTTAACTCGAAACTTAATTTGTATGTTGTGGAATGCTGTATATTAA
>Ga0209614_1000178_pt1 | contig 59275 bp, 52 predicted proteins | sample BlaSprsedimmetaG_FD_185484 | JGI IMG/M metagenome (GOLD analysis project Ga0209614, IMG submission 185484) | Hot spring sediment bacterial and archeal communities from California, USA to study Microbial Dark Matter (Phase II) - Blank Spring... ...
CGGTATCCTTGTTGCTATCGCTATCCCTGTGTTCAACGCGGCCAGTGCTTCTGCGCGCAGGAGTGCATGCATCTCGAACCTGCGCACACTGGACGGTGCTGTCGAGCAGTGGAAGGCAGCGGATCCGACGAACGATCCGGGTAATTGGGTTGCTGGAGGTACCAATCCCATCGAGGCTGCGAAGGCTGCGTTGGAGGACTATGTGCAGGATATCGACTCCTCGACCACGTGCCCGCTCGGCACCGGTGGCACTGCGGATGACGGCGCCTACACCGTGACTGTGACCGAAGGCGCGGGTGGCAAGGCTGGGACTGCAAGGTTCGTATGCCCCAACGCTGCGACGGCCGATCACACGTACTAGGAATCGCCTACAAGAACAGACGCAATGCGCGTGTATAGCAAAGGACCGGCGGGCGACCGCCGGTCCTTTGCTTCGTCCGGTGCCATCTGCGGTATGCTGTGCGCTGACATCCGTGCAACGAGAGGTCTGGCGTGGCGTTCGACATCCCCGGGTGGTACTTCACTCTCTCGATGGGACTCTTCGGGCTGCTGTTCGGCAGTTTCGCCAACGTGGTCATCTGGCGGGTCCCGCGCAAGGAGTCGATCGCGCGTCCGGGTTCGCACTGTCCCGGATGCGACGCGCCGATCGCCTGGTACGACAACATCCCGGTGGTGTCCTGGCTCGTGCTGCGAGGCCGGTGCCGCCACTGCCACAAGCCGATCGCTCTGCGGTATCCGCTTGTCGAGGCGGCATCGGGCGCGCTCTTCGTTGCGGCGGCTCTCGTGTGGGGGCCGGGCGCACGCGCTCTGTTCGGTGCGGCGCTTTTCTGGTTCCTGCTTGCGCTCTCGCTGATCGACCTCGAACACATGCGGTTACCCAATCCGCTCGTCGGCACGCTTGCCGCGATCGGTCTTGGTGGCGCGCTCGTCTCTCAGCTCGCCGGAGCGCACATCGTACCGCTCACGCCGTTCGGCGGAACGGGCATCATGGCGCACCCGCTGGCGCTTGCGCTCATCGGCGCCACGCTCGGTGGGGGAGTGCCTGCGATCATCGCTCTCGTGTACGGCGCGCTCCGGGGTAAGAGCGGGTTCGGCATGGGGGACGTCAAGCTGCTCGGCGCGCTCGGCATCTTCCTCGGACCGTACGTCCTCGTGACCTTCTTCGTGGCCAGCCTCCTGGGTGCGGTGGGCGGCGCGATCATCGCGCGCGGGGCCGATCTCTCCCAGCGGCGTATCCCGTTCGGCCCGTGGCTGGCTGCGGGCGCGGTGATCACAGCGATCGCCGGGCCTGCGCTCGTGAACGGCTATCTGAGCCTCGTGGGTATCGCGTGAACGGCTGCTAGAATGTTCCGCGAGCGAGCCGGACGCTCAAGTGAGGCGCGGCCACTGCCGATACAGCAGACAGAGCCATGCAACAGCGGCATGCGCATAGTGCGATGCCGTCCATGGCGTGTTGGATGGAAGTGGGACAGATGAGGGGCATCTGGGAACGGTCGTCACGCGATGACGGAATGACCATCGTCGAGATCATGGCGGCGGCGGTCATCATGTTCATCATCCTTTCGGGTGTGCTCGGCCTTGTGGGTCGCACCACGCTGATGGGCGCCCAGGCCAAAGAGAAGAACATCCTCACGAACGCGCTCAACTCGTACATCGAGTCGGTGCACGCATTGCCGTTCGAGGACGTAGCTCTCGTCACAGATGGTGGGGCGCTCGCGCTTGAGACGGTCCAGGTGACCAACGGGTATACCATCACGATCCATCCCACCGTCATCCCCGTGGTGGGCAACGACGCCCTGAAGACGCTCGTGGTGGACATCACCATCGCCGATGGCCGCGGAGGGGTGACGAACACCAGCACAGAGGTGACGGTCCGCGACAGGGAACAGTTCCTCACCACGCCTTCGGACGCGCTGGACCCGACGATCAACTGGGGTTCGTTGATGCCGCCTGACCGCGCCGTGGCCTGGGACACCTCGTGGGCCCCGCTGGGGCTTGAGCCCGAACAATACAGCACGGCCGCACAGCCGTTCTACATCGACGTCGAGGCGGCCGCTGCCGAAGGCCGGACTATCGCCAGCGTGCAGGTGTCGTACGGCTTCCCCTGCGAGAACCCTGATGGAGACCCTGCCGTCTGGCCTGGCGGCGCACAGTCGTTTAGCTCCACGCTCCTGCTGTTCATGTGGGACACCACCGAGGTCGAGACGGTGTATCCGGAGGTGGGTGCTCCGTATGACGTGCGACAGGTGCAAGACGGGTGGCGCACCCTGAAGGCCACCGTCACCGACAACGCCACGCCGGCGCGGTCGGACGAGATCGTCCGCTACTACCTCGTGGACAACTTCCCACCTCCTGCTCCGGCATCTGTTGCGGCGGTGCCCGAGTCGGCAACGAGCGCATCCATCTCCTGGCCCAAGGTGATGGACGGGTCGCACGGCGCCGAGGGCTACGACGTGGTCTGGCACCGGCAGGACCTGTGGGATACCGACGAGGAGTCTTGGCTCGGTTGGGACTACGTCGACTCGTATGAGTGGTCCGACGCGAGCGCCTACGATGGCGACACGATGTCTCACGCTATCGAAACGGAGCCTTTCCAGCGCTACATCACACACGTGCGCGCCAAGAGTCCGCGTTGGCGCTCCGACTGGGTCAACACCATATTCGTGTCACGGCCGTCCGTTACAGGCACCTACACGGTGGACGCCAGCAGACAGGGGAGCACGTATTCCTACGTCGTCACGTCGACGCTGAGGTGCTCACTACCGAAGTTCCCGGTATCCGACGGCATCACGTATACGTTCTATCGGCAGATCAACGATGGCGCTGAGACCGTGGTTCAGACAGGGCCATACGCATGGTGTGAGGACAAGGTCGTGGTGAGCGGCACGAAAGTGAGCTTCCCGGTGCGTTCGTACAGGGTGGAGGTCACGTTCACTCCTGAGGGCTACAGTGGCGGTACCGCTCAGACGGTGGTCTCCAACACCGTGAGCACCGCGTCCAGCGCTTCCGGCACGTACACGTTCACTGAAGGAACGTGGTGACGATGTCTCTTCGCCACGATGACGGCTATACGCTCAGCGAACTGATCGCCGTGATCGGTCTGCTCGGCATAATCATGGGCGTTGCCTACGGCGGGATGCATATCGCGATGAGCGGCACCGCCTTCAGCGACGAGCAGGCGCTCGTGAGCAAGGAGATAGCGGCGCCGTTGGACCTGGTCGACCAGGTGTTCACCCAGTCCCTCGGGTTCGATGTCAGCTACCCCGGTGTCCAGCAGAACCGGGTCGCCGTCTTCACCGATCAGAACGCCGATGGCGTTCAGGAGCGCTGGCAGTTCGAAGTGAACGGAACGCAGCTTGTCGTCACGCGGGGGACGGCCGCCAGTGGCACAGCCGAGCAAACCGTGTGGTCGGAGTCGAACGCCAACATCGCAGCAGGTGTGCCGCTGTTCCGGTACTACGGCCCCGATGGCGAGATAACGGATATGAATGATGTGGCGAACGACGCCACACACGTGGAGGTCACGCTGATGGTGACGTACCGTGATTCCACACTGAGCGACAGCCGCACCGTCTTCATACGGAACTGAGGTCAGCTGATGCTGAAGGAGCGGGTCAGAATGGGACGCAGACTGCGTTCGATGATCAGAGACGATCGCGGGGTCGCCCTCGTCACGGTGCTCGGGATCGGCGTGGTCATCTCGATCCTGGCGGTGACGAGCTACACTATCGCGAGCCAGGCGCTCCACGAGTCCGTGCAGATGGAGAACGACACGAAGGCGTTCCGCGCCGCCTCGAGCGGGCTGGACGAGGTCCTGTCCACGTTCACGGAGGCCACGGCCGTGGCAATGGCCGCAGGCGGTCCCATCGCGGGTTCGACCCCGGACGGAACCTACTCCATCACGATCGAGGATCTGGGCGACAGCGAGTGGGTGCTCACGTCGGTGGGAACGGGTCCTGATGGCGTGACCGAGACGGTCAAGCAGCGGTTCTACTTCATCAACCTGTGGGAGATGAACCTCTCCACCGGCTCCGACTCGCTGATGAGCGGCTCCTCGGCGCTGAACGGCACGTCGAGCATCGTGGGCCCGTTCTACATGCAGGGCGACCTCAACATCCAGGCGAACATGGCCGTGCTCGAGGGTCCGCTGTTCGTGAAGAACGGCGTGATCCGCCGCAAGAACCCGAACTCCTGGCTCGGCATCGAGGTGCAGCCGATCAAGGTCTATTGCGACGGCATCCCTACCGACGGGCTGCCGGCCATCCCCGAGAACACCGGAAGCGGTACGGGCAAGGGTGTTGGCGTGTACGTCAGTACGCGTGTATCGAGGGTTCCGGAGATCTCGCTGCCGCCGCTCGACCAGGTGGGCATTGAGGAATCAGCACAACTGGCCAAGGACGAGTCGTTCGACAATGTCATGGGGTCGACCGATCTTATCAACCTCGAGACCGACATCGAGAACGACCCCGCGCGGTACGACGATATGCAACCGCCCAACACCAGCACCTGGAGCAGGTCGACAGCGAACCCGGGTTCGTCACAGCCGTACAAGTTCATCGGACCCGAGAGCGGCGTGGTGAGCAGCCTGGGAACCGGTGCCACTGCGCTCACGATCGGGAACACGAGCTTTGGCGCGTGGGGTTCGGTGAACACCACCGATGGCGTGATGATCGCCGGCCCGGGGCCGACCGGCGTCGACTCGTATCCGGCGAACCGCTGGGACGATTTCGCCTACAACGCGGCTACCGGCGTGTTGTACATCAGCGGCACGGTATTCGTGGACGGCCCGGTGACGTTCGATCGCAGCTCAGGGCCCATCACCTACGTCGGCAACGGGACGATCGTGGCCAACGGCGATATCTACATGGAGTGTGATGTGCGGCCTTACGGCACCAACGTACAGGGGGAGAACAACAAGTGGTCGCTCGGGCTGGTGACGCCCGGCGACATCTGGTTCAACCAGGGCGGCAACAACCCTCTGGCTGGCACGTCGGCCTCCGACCGTGAGGCGCTCAGGGACATCCTGCCTGATTATGCGGGCGCGTACTACTGCCTCGGCACAGCGCACTTCACCACCAACAACATGCTGGTCAGGGGCACCATCCTCGCCACACAGATGGAGTTCACGGCCAACAACTGCACGTTGGTCACCAACCCGCTGCTTCCCGACTATCTGCCCGACTCGCTACCCGGTTCCGGCTCCGGTCTGCTCGCGCCAGGACTGTGGACGCGAGGGTGATCAGCCATGCGTGACGACCGGCCGCTATTGACAACCCGGCATGAACTGATGTTCGATAGTCCCAACTATGTGCTGTATGCAGATTCTCGGATGCCTGCATATGGAGCACGTCAGTCCGGGGGAACGTCGCAGTAGCAGTACCAGTCGCAGTCTTGCCGTAGCAGCAGAAGCAGAAGGAGGACACCGTTGGGTTCCCTCTCCATCGGCTCAGGTCAGACCGCTTGTGGTCTCGACATCGGGACCGATCACGTAAGGGTCGCCCAGGTCAAGTCGACCGGTTCCGGCTTCACGCTGACCGGGTACGGCTCGGTTCCTGTTCCCATGGGCGCAGTCGCTGACGGCGAGATCGTCGACACGGGCGCTGTGGCAGCGGCCATCAAGGACCTGTGGCGCCACTCCAAGGTGCGCGGTAAGAACGTCAATGTCGGCGTTTCCAACCAGCGCGTGATCGTGCGGCTCATCGACCTCCCGTTCATGGAGCGCGGCGAGCTGCAGAGCGCGATCCAGTATCAGGCCCAGGACTACATCCCGATGGCCGTCGAGGACTCCATCCTCGACTTCCAGATCATCGGCGACTACATGACGCAGAGCGACGAGCACATGATGGAGGTGCTGCTGGTCGCCGCGCACCGCGAGATGATCGCCAACACCGTGTCGGCGGTCGAGGGGGCGGGACTCAAGCTCGACCAGATCGACGTCTCCTCGTTTGCCGTGGTGCGTGCGCTGATGGGCGATAGCGATCAGGTCCTGCCCGACGACGACGGCCAGGCCACCGCCATCATCCACATCTCGTCCGGCCTCACCAATATCACCGTGGTGGAACGCGGCGTGCCGCGCTTCAACAGGATATCGTCGCTGGCTGGCAGCACGTTCACCCACGCCGTGGCCAACGTGCTCAATATCGGCTTCGATGAGGCCGAGAATCTGAAGCGCCGCGTCGGACTGCCGAGTATCGACGCCGGCGCCGACACCGCGGTCCAGGGTGTGGATCCCGAGTACGTGCCGGTGGTGCAGGAGTCCATCGAGCGCGAGGTCAACAAGTTCATCGCCGAAGTGCGGCGATCGCTCGACTACTACCTCACACAGACGGCGCAGGTACGCAGCATCCAGCGCATCCTCCTTACCGGAAGCGGCGCGCAGTTGCGGAACCTCGCCTCGTATCTCGAGAAGGGGCTGCAGGCCCAGGTGCTCGTGGCCGACCCGTTCGAGAGGATCAACGTGGCTTCCGGCGCCCAGCAGGCGCTCGGCGCCGATAGGATGGGCGCCGTCACGGCGATCGGTCTGGCGCTGGGGGGGTTGCAGTCATGATGCGTGTGAACCTGCTTCCTCCGGAGATACTCGAGCGCCGGCAGGCGGAACGCCGGATCGTATGGGTCGTCGTTGCGGCGATCGTGATCGCGGTGCTCCTTGCGGGCGTGTGGGGTGTCGCCAACTACAGGCTCCAGAACAAGAAGGATGAACTCGCCGCCGTCCAGCAGGAGGCGCAGGCCATCCAGGCGCAGGCCGATCAGCTCGCCATCTTCGAGACCCGGGCAAGCGAGCTTGAGGAACGCCAGGCCACCGTCCAGGCGGCTCTCGGCGGCCGGATCGACTGGGCGAAGCTGCTCGACGAGGTCTCACTGGTGCTCCCCTCGGATCTGTGGGTGCAGACGATGGCCGTTGATGAAGACGCTGGTATCTCTCTCGCGGGGTACGCGATAGACTTCCCGGACGATGTTCCGGACCTCGGCCACAAGGCGATCGCCAAAGCGCTGGTGAGGCTTGCGGACCTCGAAGACCTCAGCGACGTCTGGCTCGCCAGCTCGGTGAAGACCGAGTTCGCCGAGCAGGACGCGATCCAGTACACGATCACGTCGAAAGTCGTGCCCCCGGCCACAGAGGGTGAGGCCGAGTGATGCGATACATGGACACAACAGACCCGCGACGGGTGAGCCTGCCCCGCCGAGTACGTTCGCCCCGTAGCGGAGGATGTCTGCGATGAACCGTCTTTCAGCCCAGATGCAGATGTACATCGCGATCGGCGTAATCGCGGTCCTTACGATCGCGTTCGTGGTCCTGGCGATCCTGCCGAAGTTCCAGCAGGCCTCGGCAGTGGACACGGAGATCGCAACGGCCCAGACGGAATTGCAGACCGCCCAGGCTCTGCTGGCGCGCCGTCAGAGCGTCAAGGCTCAGGCCGCCGCCAATGAGGTCGAGCTCATGCAGATCGCCAACCAGGTGCCCGATTCGCCGCAGCTTCCCTCGGTGATCATCGAGCTTCAGGATGTGGCGAACGCGGCGGGCGTGGAGTTGTCCACGATCTCCGTAGGCGACATCTCGGCAGCGCCGGTGGCTGAAGACGGCTCTTCACAAGCGTATGACGTGGTGGAACTCACGGTGGGCTGCACGGGACAGTGGGCGGATGTCATCGACTTCTGCCGACGGGTGAACAACCTCGACCGTGGGACGCGAGTGACTGTGATGACGTTCACGTATGTGCCGGAGACCGATGACGTGGACGCGTACATCGACGTGTCAGGCACCATCGAAGTGTACGTCATGGCCGCGGCTTCGACCGAGGCTCCGGCCGCCCAATGATCGAGCAGCGAGGAGGTGACCGCTATGTCTGATGACCGCATGGATGCGACCGGAGCACAGGCGCCGGAGACGACCGATGTGCCGGAGAAGAAGCAGGGCTTCTTCTCGACCCCCGGGGGGCGCCTTGTGGGCATCGTCGGCGCCCTGGCGTTGCTGGCGATCATCGGTGGTGTCGTAGCGGCGGTGATACTCGGCTCGCTCTTCTCCGATGCGATCGACGACGCTGTGGTCGAGGTGACTGAGACCGGCCAGACTGAAGACGATTCTGGAGACTCGACGATGACGGTCGAGGCGGCCGCACCGGCTGCCGAGGTCCGCAACAGCGAGGTCTTCACGTTCAGGGACATCTTCGATCCGCTGCTCGAGCCGCTTCCCACAACAAGCACATCGACGGATTCGACGACTACCACTGACCCGGGCGACACCGACACCGTCACTCCTGATACGCCCGATGTTCTGTATCTCGACGGTGTGGTGACCGAAGACGGCATCATGAAGGCCGAGTTGCGGTACAACGGCACCACGTACACGCTCGCGCCCGGAGAGGGTATCCCGGACACACCGTGGGAAGTGCTGCGGGTCAGCTCCACCAGCGTGACCATGCTCTACGGTGACATCCAGGTGACCCTGGCGGTGGGTCAAGGGATAACGAAGTAGCAGGACCCAGCGCACGATCCTTCTCGGGCGTCGCATTTGCGGCGCCCGATGTGCCTCTGCTGAAGGAAGCGCGAGGCGTACGGCAGGGCCGGCCCGCCACTGCGGTAGAATCCAGGTACCGATACGAGAGGGGCGATGCGGTGCGGTACACAACGGCAGGGGAATCACACGGCCAGGAGCTCGTGGTGATCGTCTCCGACGTGCCGGCCGGTATCGAGCTCGACCGCGCCGCGATCGATGACGACCTGGCCCGGCGCCAGCAGGGCTACGGGCGGGGCGGTCGTATGGCGATCGAGACAGACCGTGCGCTTGTGGTGGCAGGAGTACGTTTCGGGCGCACTCTCGGCGGCCCGGTGGCCATGAGGATCGTCAACCGCGATGCGGCGAACTGGTCCGAGGTGATGGACCCGTGGGGAAGTGGCGATGGCGTGGAAGCGCTCACGGCTCCGCGACCCGGTCACGCCGATCTCGGGGGCGTGCAGCGCACCGGCGCCGCCGACGTACGCGACATCCTTGAGCGCGCCAGCGCGCGAGAGACCGCGGCGCGGGTGGCAGCGGGGACTGTCGCGCGTGCGCTGCTTACGGCTCTTGGCGTGTCGGTTCGCTCATGGGTCGAGCGGATCGGGCCGGCGGCTACCGGAGCGTTCGCTCCCGAGGAGGCGGCCCCGGCAGCGGTGGCGGCGAGCGATGTGTCGTGTCCGGACGCGGGTGTCGCCGCCGAGATGCGCTCCGCTATCGATAACGCCCGTCAGCAGGGCGAAAGCCTCGGCGGAGTGTTCGCCGTGTGTGTGGAGGGGCTGGTGCCCGGTGTCGGCGGCTATGCCGAGCAGGGACAGCGGCTCGATTCGAGTCTCGCCTCGGCGGTCATGTCGATACCCGCGATCAAAGGCGTGGAGTTCGGCCTCGGGTTCGCCGCCGCGGCTCGCACCGGCTCAGCCGTCCATGACGAGATCGTGCTGGATGAGAGCGGTCGGCTGCGGCGCGCCACGAATCGTTCGGGCGGCATCGATGGCGGCATGACCACGGGCGAGCCGGTCGTGCTGCGTGCGGCGATGAAGCCGATACCTACGCTGATGCGGCCGCTCAGGACCGTGGACATCAGTACCGGTGAGGTCGCTGATGCGGCCCGCGAACGTGCCGACGTGTGCGCGGTACCGGCAGCCGCCGTAGTGGCCGAGGCCGAGGTGGCGCTCGTGCTCGCCGACGCATACCAGGGCCTTCTTGGCGGGGCCTGCCTCCACGACATGCGGACGGCGCTTGCGGCGTACCGGAAGAGGATCGCCTGGTGAACCACGTCTTCCTCACCGGGTTCATGGGCGCCGGCAAGAGCACGGTGGGCAGGCTGGTCGCCGCACGGATGAAGCGCCGGTTCGTGGATCTCGACACGATGATCGAGGAGCGCGAGGGTTCCTCGGTGAGCGACATCTTCCGCGAGCACGGCGAAGCCGGGTTCCGGCGCGCCGAACACGACGCGCTCCGCTCCCTGGAGCGGGAACCGGCGGCTGTGGTGGCGACGGGCGGCGGTGTGATCTTGCGTGAAGACAACCGGGCGCTTCTGCGTGGTCTTGGGACCGTCGTGTACCTGTCGGTGACGCTCGAGGAGGCGATCGCGCGCGTGGGGGACGCCGCCGGTCGTCCACTGCTCGCGGGGGCGGGTGTCTCGGCGGCCCGCGCGATCCTGGATGCGCGACTCGGCCTGTACACGAGCACGGCCGACCACGTGATCGACACCGTGGGACGGCCGGCCGAGGATGTGGCCGAGGACGTCGCCTCGGTCGTAGGCTCGCTCACCTCGGCGACCATCCCGGTAGGGGAGGCCGGGTCGCCGGACTCGTACAGCATCGTGGTGGGGCCAGGACTGATCGATGAGATCGGCGCGAGGATCCGGGACGTCACCGGCGCCCGGCGCATCGCTCTCGTGACCGACGAGCACGTCCGCGATCTCGTCGGCGATCGTGTGACGGCCTCGATCGAACGCTCAGGCGCCACGCTGTCGGTGCACGTGATCACGCCCGGCGAGCGGTCGAAGTCCTGGGAGAGGGCGGGCGTGCTGCTGGAGGAGTTCGCGGCAGCCGGTCTCGACCGCAGCGGATGCGTGGTCGCTCTCGGAGGCGGTGTCGTGGGCGATATCGCCGGCTTCTGCGCGGCGGCCTACATGCGCGGGGTGCAGGTCGTGCAGGTTCCCACGACGCTGCTCGCGCAGGTCGATAGCGCGATCGGCGGCAAGACCGCCGTGGATCTGCGCGCAGGCAAGAACCTCGCTGGGGCGTTCTGGCCGCCACGGCTCGTGCTCGCCGACACAGCGCTGCTCGACACGCTTCCGGCGTCTGAGTGGGCGAACGGCCTGGTGGAAGCAGCCAAGGCGGCGGTGCTCGCCGGCGACGCCGCGTTCGAGCTGTTCGAGTCGCGTACGGAGCGCATCATGGCGCGTGACGCAGCCACGATCAGGCAGACGGTGCATGACGCAGCCTCGTTCAAGGCGGCCGTGGTGAGTGCCGACCTTCGTGAGTCGGGCACGCGCGAGTGCCTGAACCTCGGCCATACGCTGGGCCACGCCCTCGAGATGCTTGCCGGATACGACACGTTGCCGCACGGCCTTGCGGTGGCCGAAGGCATGCGCTTCGCCATGACGCTGGCGGTGGATGTGGCGGATGCGCCGCGTTCACTGGCGGAGAGGGTGGACGGGCTCGTTGCGCGGATCGGCGGTTCTCGTGAGGCGTTCCTGGAGCAGGTCGGCGACACCGTCGAGCGGTTCACTCCCGATGCCGTGCTCTCGGCCATGAAGTCCGACAAGAAGGCGCGTTCCGGCGCTGTGCGCTTCGTTCTGGTCGAACGCCCGGGAAGCTGGCGGGTGGTGGCACTCGAGGATGCAACCGTGCTGGGTGCGCTCCAGGAATGGCGTTCCGTGATCGACCGGGAGGCATGATGCTGCGGATACTCGTGATGAACGGGCCGAACCTGAACCTCCTCGGAAGACGTGAGCCGGAGGTGTACGGCACCAAGACGCTCGATGATATCGAGGCGCTCGTGGCCGATACCGCGGGTGACCTCGGCGTGGACGTGATGTTCTTCCAGTCGAACCACGAGGGGGCGCTGATCGACCGGCTGCATGAGGCGATGGGCGAGTGTGACGGGGCGGTGTTCAACCCGGGAGCGTACACGCATTACTCCTACGCACTGCGTGACGCGATCGCGGCAACGGGTCTCCCCGTGGTCGAGGTGCATCTCAGCGATATCAAGGCTCGTGAGGAGTTCCGCGCCGTGAGCGTCACGGCACCTGTGTGTATCGATCAGATCAGCGGCCTGGGACCCGCTTCCTACACTGCGGGCCTTGAGCGTCTCGTGAGGCATCTTCGCAAGGAGGACGAATGGACATAGAGGGACGCATCCGCAAGCTCCGCCGACGTATGGAGGACGAGCGGGCTCCGGCTGTGCTCGTGAGCGCTCCCGCCAACCTGCGGTACCTGACGGGCTTTGACGGCGTCATAGACGATGGGATCAATGGCGCATGCCTTGTGACCGCCGATGTGACCCGGTTCTACACCGACATGCGATACGCCGACGCCGCGGCAGCGGCGGCCGAAGGCGGGCCATGGGAGGTCGGCATCCAACGCGAGAGCCTGTACGTGGAGGTCTGCGATGAGCTCCATGCCATGGACGTCGATTCGCTCGCCGTCGAGTCGAGCGTGCCTTATGGCCGGTTCAAGTTCATCTCCGAGCAGTTCAGGGGTGCCGTCCGGGTCATCGACCACCTGATAGAGGACTTCCGTCAGATCAAAGAGGACGAAGAGGTCGGCCGGATCGCGGCTGCGGCCGCGATCGCGGACGAGGCGTTCCACCACATGCTCGAATACATCGCGCCGGGGAGGACAGAATCCGAGATCGCGCTCGAGTTGGAGTTCACCATGCGTCGCAACGGTTCCGAGGGCATGCCGTTCTCGCCGATCGTCGCGTCGGGCCCCAACGGAGCGCACCCGCACGCGATCCCGGGCCCACGGGAGGTGCAGCCGGGTGACATGATCGTGCTCGACTTCGGCGCACGTGTGGGGGGCTACTGCTCCGATATGACCCGGACCGTGTGCGTGGGCAAGCCAACGGACGAGCAGCGCCGGATCTACGACGCGGTGCTCGCCGCCAACGAGGCAGGCATCGCAGCCGTGCGCGCGGGGATGCCCTGTGTCGATGTGGACAAGGCAGGCCGTGACGTGCTCGCGCAGCGCGGCTTCGGGGACTACTTCACGCACGGCATCGGGCATGGAGTGGGTCTGGATATCCACGAACTGCCGACGATCGGCCCCCGCAGCACCCAATCGCTGCGCGACGGCGCGGTCGTCACCATCGAGCCAGGTGTCTACGTCGAGGGCGTGGCAGGTGTTAGAATCGAAGATTTGATGGTCGTGGACGACGGGGGGCACCGTCGTCTCACCAACGCTCCGAAGGAACTCATCGATATCTAGGAAGGTTCGCATATGGCTGTCTCCACCAATCAGTTCAAGACCGGCATGTGCATCATGTACAGCGACAAGATGTACATCATCGTCGACTTCCAGCATGTCAAGCCGGGCAAGGGCGGCGCATTCGTGCGCACCAAGCTCAAGGAGCTCAAGACCGGCCGCGTGAACGACGTGACGTTCCGTGCCGGCGAGAAGGTCGATGACGTGCGGGTGGAGCAGAAGCGTCTCCAATACCTTTATTCGGACGGCTCGGCGTATCACTTCATGGACACGGAGACGTACGAGCAGTTCGAGATCCCCGGCGACTTCGTTGGCGATGCGGCCAAGTGGCTCAAGGAGAACGACGAGGTGCAGGTCGTCTACGCCGGCGGCGAGATGATCGGTGTTGAGCCGCCGATGTTCGTGGAGCTCGAGGTCACCGAGACCGACCCGGGATTCAAGGGTGACACGGTCCAGGGCGGCACCAAGCCCGCCACCCTCGAGACCGGCGCCGTCGTCCAGGTCCCGATGTTCGTGGAGCAGGGCGATACGCTCAAGATCGATACCCGCGACGGGTCCTATATCACGCGCGTGTAGCCTCCGCTATACTGTTCCGACCGGCCCCGCAGGCAGAAGCGCTCCTGCGGCGGTCCACGCCTACCCGCTGAGAGGACGGTGCGATGCGACCGGTCAAGATCACCGACACGACGCTCCGCGACGCCCACCAGTCGTTGTGGGCTACCCGCATGGAGCTCGGCGACATGCTGCCCATCCTGCCCAAGATGGACGCGGTGGGTTACTGGTCGCTCGAGGTGTGGGGCGGCGCGACGTTCGATGCCGCGCTGCGATTCCTTGACGAGAACCCCTGGGACCGGCTTCGCGTCATCAAGCAGCACTGTCCCAACACGCCGCTCCAGATGCTGCTGCGCGGCCAGAACCTGGTCGGCTACCGTCACTACAGCGACGAGATCGTCGACCGGTTCGTCAAGGCATCCCACCGCAACGGGATCGACGTGTTCAGGGTCTTCGACGCGCTCAACGATATCCGCAATGTCGCGCCTGCGGCACTCGCCATCAAGGAGACGGGCTCTCACTTCGAGGGCGCGATCTCGTACACGGTGAGCCCGGTCCACACGCTCGACGCCTATATCCAGTATGCACTCGAGCTCAAGGACCTCGGCGCCGACACCATCTGCATCAAGGACATGGCGGGTATGCTCACGCCCTTCCGTACCGAGAAGATGGTGCGCGCACTCAAAGAAGAGGTCGGTCTGCCGATCCACGTGCACTGTCACTACATCGGCGGCATGGCGCCCATGAACTATCTCAAGGCAGCCGAGGCGGGCGCGGACATCATCGACACGGCCGTGGTCGCCCTCGCTTTCGGCAACAGCCAGCCTGCGGTGGAGATGATCGTAGCGGCCCTCAAAGAGAGTCCTTACGACAGCGGCCTCGACCTCGACCTGCTCTTTGAGATCGCCGAGTACTGGGAGGACATCCGTCAGACCAAGCAGTTGAAGCGCGGTGTCACTTCGCTGCTGCACATGGAGGTCTTCAGCCATCAGGTCCCCGGCGGTATGATGAGCAACCTCATCAGCCAGCTCGAGCTCCAAAACGCTAGCTCAAGGCTGTCGGACGTGCTCACGGAGATCCCGAAGGTCCGCGCCGAGGTGGGCTACCCGCCGCTCGTGACGCCGATGTCCCAGATCGTCGGCACCCAGGCCGTGATCAACGTGCTCACGGCCAAGAGGTGGTCCGTGGTCCCGCAGGAGATGAAGGACTACATCCGCGGTGTGTACGGTAAGGCGCCCGGCCCGATGGACCCGGATGTCGTGTCCAACGTCCTGCGTGATGCGGAGCCGCTGCCTGCTGATGTCCGCCCGGCGTCGCTGGTGACCACCACGTACGACGAGGTGGCCGCCGAGATCGGCGACCTGGCGCATACAGAAGAAGACGTTTTGATGTACGCGCTGTTCCCCAACGAGGCGCGGGCGTTCCTCGAGCGTCATCGCCAAGGGGCCGAAGGCGCTGTGTTCATGACCGGGCGCGAGATCGATCATGCCAGAGAGGACGACGCAGTGAACGTGAGTCACATCGCAGAGCTCGTGAAGCTCATAGAGAGTTCGGACGTCACCGAGATCGTCGTCGAGGAGGGCGACGCCCGCGTGGTCGTCCGCAAGGGCGGCACGTCGGTCGAACCGTCACATCACCAGCATGTCCCCGCTCCGCCGGCGCCTGCCGCTCCGGAGTCGCCCCAGGTGGCCGATACCGCATCCACCGCCGGGCGACCCGCAACGTGGCGTGCGGTGACCGCGCCTATGGTCGGCACGTTCTACGCGTCTCCGTCGCCGGGCGCTGACCCGTACGTGATGGTGGGCGATATCGTGGCCGAGGGCCAGTCGTTGTGCATCATTGAGGCGATGAAGCTCATGAACGAGATCGCTGCCGAGGAGGCCGGCGTCATCCGTGAGGTGGTCGCCGTCAACGCGCAGCCTGTCGAGTACGGTGCGGTCCTCTTCTACTACGAGCCGGTCGCCTAGTGGCTGCGATACGGACACTGCTCGTCGCCAACCGCGGGGAGGTCGCGCTCCGCGTCGTACGCGCGTGCAAGGAGTTGGGTATCAGGTCGGTGGCCGTCTTCTCGGAGGCTGACCGGGACTCCCTCCACGCACGGATGGCCGACCAGGCCGTGTGCGTGGGTCCGGTGCCATCGTCGGCGAGCTACCTCAACATGCCCAACATCATCTCTGCGGCGCTCACGAGCGGCGCCGACGCCGTGCACCCGGGGTATGGGTTCCTCGCGGAGAACGCGGCCTTCGCCCGCGCATGTGCCGACTCAGGCCTCGTGTTCGTGGGGCCTTCGGCGGATGCGATCGAGCGGATGGGCGACAAGGCGGTAGCGCGCAGCACGATGATGGCTGCCGGTGTGCCATGCGTCCCCGGCAGTGACGGCGTTGTGGAAACGGCCGAAGAGGCGCTCGCTTTCGCTCGCGAGGTCGGCTTCCCCGTGCTCATCAAGGCGTCCGCGGGCGGCGGCGGCAAGGGTATGCGTGTGGCCGCCGACGAGTCGGAACTCGTCCACAACTTCACCGCCGCCAAGACGGAGGCCGCCGCGGCGTTCGGCAACGACGACGTGTATCTCGAGAAGTACCTGTCGCGGCCGCGGCATATCGAGATCCAGGTGCTCGCCGATACGCACGGCAACGCGATCTACCTCTACGAGCGTGACTGCTCGGTGCAGCGGCGTCACCAGAAGCTGATCGAGGAGGCGCCTTCACCCGCGCTCAGCGAGGAGTTGCGGGCGGCGATGGGCGAAGCGGCCCTGAAGGCGGTTCGTGCAGTCGACTATGTGAACGCCGGCACCGTGGAGTTCCTGCTCGACACGGATGGCAGCTTCTTCTTCATGGAGATGAATACGCGCGTACAGGTGGAGCATCCCGTGACCGAGCAGATCACCGGCGTGGACATCATCAAGGAGCAGATCCGGATCGCAGCCGGCGACCGCATGACACATGCCTCGCAGGATTCGGTCACGCTCCGCGGTCACGCTATCGAGTTCCGCATCAACGCTGAGGATCCGATACACAACTTCCGCCCGCACCCCGGAATGGTCGAGTGCTTCAACCCGCCGGGAGGGTTCGGTGTCCGCGTGGACAGCCACGTATACGGGGGGTACATGGTGCCCCCGTACTACGATTCCCTGCTCGCCAAGCTGATCGTATGGGGAGAGACCCGGGATGAGGCGGTCGCCCGCGGGCGCAGGGCGCTCGACGAGTTCATCGTCGTCGGCATCCCCACCACCATCCCGTTCCACCAGTTCGTGGTGGAGGAACCGCACTTCGTGAAGGCCGAGGTCTATACTGACTACGTTGAGCGGCATGTCGACCAGGCTGCTCTGAACGCGTTCGTGATCGACGGCTCCCGACCCGAGGAGGGGCACGATGTCTGAGGAGATCACGCTGGACGGCATCGGGGTCGCCCCGGGCGTCCTCGAGACCATCGCCCAGGTGGCTACGCAGTCCGTGGAGGGCGTGGCGGCGATCGTACTGGCTGCGGGCGGACTCGCGGGGCTTGTGCCCAAGGGTGCGGCTCGCGGTGTGGTGGTCGAGGTGGGAGAGGGTAACGAGCTCACCGCGAGCGTGCGGATCAGCGCATCGTATGGCAGGCCGCTGCGTGAGGTGGCGACCGAGGTCCAGCGTGCGGTCACGGATGCCTTGCTCACGCACACCGGCCAGGCGGTCGCTTCCGTCGACGTGTACGTCGACGGGGTCGTCTTCCCGGACGAGCAGTGACGTACGGTAGACCGGGTACGGGTAGATGATGCTCGAGCGAACCCGCGCGCGCCGTCAGGCGCTCCAGATACTCTACCAGCGCGATATCACCGGGCAGGACGTCCGGTCGATACTCGACACCCGATCGTTCAGCGACGAGGACGGGGAGCCCTCCGACTACTGTCGCGAGCTCGTGCTCGGCACAGAGGCGCGCCAGGGCGAGGTGGATGCGCGCATCGAAGCCACCTCACAGCATTGGTCGTTGATGCGTATGCCGTTCGTGGACCGGAACATCTTGCGTCTGGCCGTGTACGAGATCATGTTCGAGGAGGACGTTCCGGCCTCGGTGGCTATCAACGAGGCCGTCGAGCTGGCCAAGGCGTACGGCGGTGACGATTCGCCCAAGTTCGTCAACGGGGTGCTCGGCAAGATCGCGGAGCTGCGTGGCGAGCCGGTACCGGACGACGTGACCGATGACGTGGAACATGAGGAAGGGGTCTGACCGGCGATGGCGGATGAGAAGTACACGTTCGAGACCGCGCGGGTCAGGCTGGAGGAGATCGCCGCAGAGGCGCGCAAGAAGGACACGTCGCTCGAGAAGAGCCTCGACCTGCTCGAGGAGGGCGTCCGCCTCGCGAACATCTGCACCGAGCTCGTCGACCACACGGACATGAGTGCCGCTCCTGCGCCCGGGAGCGGAGAGGTCGACGGCGTCGGTGGATCGGATGATGCGTCCGGGGCCGGTGACGTGGTCGTTCCCGACATCGAAGGCACGGCCGCTGAAGACGATGTGCCGGGTCAGCCGCTCAACGGCGCGGACCCCGACGAGGGTGTCGATGCCACGGGTGACGCGCAGCAGGCCGACGCATCGGCAGAGTGACCGGCCAGTTACGGCAGGGTTGCGGCGCTGGCATTCGTGCAGCGCGCGGGTGGTACGATGGGAACCCAGGGTGCCGTCGCGACCCCCACGCACGGGAGTGTGCCTGATCAGTGTCACAGACGCCCATTCTTGATTCCATAAACGAACCGGCCGCTCTGAAGGCGCTCAGCAGCGAGGAGCTCACGCAGCTGGCTGCCGAGATCCGGGCGACCCTCATCGCTACCGTCTCTGAGACGGGCGGTCATCTCGCGCCGAACCTTGGTGTCGTGGAGCTCACGCTGGGCCTTCACCGGGCGCTCGACTGCCCCGCTGACAGCGTGATCTGGGATGTAGGCCACCAGGCGTACGTCCACAAGCTCATCACGGGGCGCAGGGAGGGATTCGGCACGCTGCGCACGTACGGCGGCGTCTGCGGGTTCCCGAAGCGCACTGAGAGCCCCTATGACGTGCACGACACGGGGCACGCGAGCACGTCGATCTCGGTGGCGCTGGGTCTCGCCGCTGCGCGCGATCTGAACGGCACGGACGAGACCATCGTAGCGGTGATCGGCGACGGATCGCTGACCGGGGGCATGGCGTTCGAGGCGCTGGACCATGCGGGCCACCTGGACTCGCGGCTCATCGTGCTCCTGAACGACAACGAGATGTCGATCGCGCCCAATGTGGGGGCCCTGTCGAGCTACCTGGCGCGCGTGAGGCTCGACCGCCGATACCGTCGCCTCAGAGATGATGTGGAGTCGGCGCTCGCTTGCACAAGGGTCGGTGCGGCGATGGTGGCTGCCGGCGAGGCCGCCAAGGAGTCGGTGAAACAACTCATCGTGCCGGGGATGCTCTTCGAGGAACTCGGCATCCAGTACGTCGGCCCCATCGACGGCCATGACATCGCCCAGGTGCAGAACGCGATAACCTGGGCCAAGAGCGCCGACGGTCCCGTGCTTGTGCATGCGGTCACGCGCAAGGGCATGGGATACACGCACGCTGAGGACCGCCCCGACGAGTTCCATGGCGTGAGCCCGTTCTCCGTGGAGACGGGCCGTGCGAACGGCGGCGGCCCCAAGCCGCTCAGCTACACGCAAGTCTTCGGCGATGCGATCGTGACCGAGGCCGAGCACGATCAGCGCATCGTCGCCATCACGGCGGCCATGCCGGCGGGAACGGGGCTCACGGCGTTCGCGGAGCGCTTCCCAGACCGGTTCTTCGACGTAGGCATAGCCGAGCAGCACGCGGTGGGTCTGGCCGCTGGGCTCGCACATGGCGGCCAGATACCCGTGGTAGCGATCTACTCGACCTTCATCCAGCGCGCTTACGACCAGGTGATCATGGACGCGGCTCTCCAGGGTCTCCACGTGGTCTTCTGTCTCGACCGGGCGGGTCTCGTGGGCGAGGACGGCCCTACGCACCACGGCGTCTTCGACCTGACGTTCCTACGGTCCGTTCCCAGTCTCGCCGTGATGGCGCCGTCCAACGAGGCCGAGCTGGCGGACATGCTGCATACCGCACTCGCCATGGACGGTCCGGTGGCGATCAGGTATCCGAGAGGCGCTGGTCGCGGAGTGGCGCTGCCCGCTGAGCCGCGGATGCTCACCCTCGGTGTCTCCGAGACGGTGTGTCAGGGAGAGGACGTCGCCCTCCTGGCCATCGGGCGGATGGTCGAGACAGCCGAGCGTGCGGCCGAGTCGCTCGCGACGCACGGCGTCGGGGCTGAAGTGGTGGACATGCGTTGGGTGAAGCCTCTCGACCGCGATGCGGTGAGGAGAGCTGCCGATAGGCCGCTCATCGTGACCCTGGAGGAGAACACCGGTGAAGGTGGCTTCGGCGGCGCCGTGATGGAGACCCTCGCTGAGGAGGCGATCACAGTCCCCGTCATGAAGATCGCGATTCCCGATTGCTTCGTGACGCACGGGAAGACGAGCATCCTGCTCGAAGAGGTCGGACTCACGCCTGAGTCGGTGACCGATGCGATCCTGCGGAGGCTGGCGGCTCTGCGTGAAGCGGAAGGTGCGATCGTAGATGACGGCGCGCAGGCTCGACGTCGAGCTCGTTAGCAGGGGCCTTGCGCGATCGCGAGAGCAGGCCCGGGGTGTCATCCTCGCCGGTGATGTGAGCGTCGACGGCGTGATGGTGTCCAAGGCTGGTGCGCCCGTGGAGCCTGACGCTGAGATCCTCGTGGTCGAGCGGCCCCAGTACGTATCGCGCGGCGGCCACAAGCTGGCGGGGGCGCTTGACTCCTTCGGCGTCGATCCTTCAGGCGTGCGCGCCGTCGATGTGGGAGCCTCCACAGGCGGCTTCACGGACTGTCTGCTGCAGCGGGGCGCACGCTCCGTGACGGCCATCGACGTCGGCTACGGGCAACTCGCCTGGTCGCTCCGCAACGATCCTCGTGTCCACGTGCTGGAACGCACGAACATCCGCACTGCCGATCCGGAGCGGCTCGGAGGACCGTACGACATGGCGGTCATAGACGTTTCGTTCATCGGCTTGTCCAAGGTCCTGCCGGCGGTGCGTACGATCCTGGCCGATGACGCCGTCTGTCTCGCTCTGGTTAAGCCTCAGTTCGAAGCCGGTAAAGGACGTATCGGTAAGAAAGGTGTGGTGCGCGATCCAGCGGTCCATCGTGATGTGCTGGGTTCGGTGCTGGCCTCTGCGGAGCAGGGCGGGTGGGCAGTCTGCGGTCTCGGCTGGTCACCCATCACGGGTCCGGAAGGTAATATCGAATTCTGGGTGTGTCTCAGACCGGGAGGCGAGCCGGTCAAGGTGGATGTCGATGCGATCGTAGAGGCGGCGCATGCCGCATTGGGAGGCTAGCGTGCGTGTACTGCTCGTTCCAAACCCGATGAACCCTCGCTCCATCGATGCGTCGCGCGGAGTGGTGGAGTACCTGCGGTCCGGAGGTTACGAGCCGGTGATGATCGCCGAGGACGTCGACCTCAGCGGTGTGGATGCCATCCCCGTGGCACGCGCTGACATCGGGACACCTGAGCTCGCAGTCGCCCTCGGAGGCGACGGCACCATCCTGAAGGCGGTACACATCCTTGGGCAGCTCGACGTGCCGATCCTCGGCGTGAATCTGGGCCGCCTTGGATTCCTCTCCGGCGCGCGTGGCGAGGACGTGCTCGAGGCCGTCTCCTCGGCGCTCGCAGGCGACGTCTCGATCGAGCGGAGGCAGACGATCGAGGCCACCGTCATGGCGGGTGGGCGTGAGGCGGGATCGTATCGGGCGCTGAACGAGGTGTTCGTCGGCCGGGGAGCGACATCGCGGTCGATCGAGCTTGAGGTCGATGTGAACGGCTCCGTCATCGGACGATATCTGTGCGACGGGGTCATCGCCGCAACCCCCACTGGTTCCACCGCGTACGCGCTCTCGGCCGGTGGACCCGCGGTGGCGCCGGGGGTACGCGGTATCGTGACCGTTCCCGTCGCGCCCCATACCATCGCGGCGCGGCCGGTGGTATCCGCGCCCGGCGACGTTCTCACGCTCCGGTGTCCCACGCTGGCGCGGGCCGACGCATGCGTCTCTGTGGACGGCGACCAGGTCCCGTGCCGTACGACGCTCGACAGCGTGCGGATATGCGTGAGCGATCAGGACGTGCGCCTCGTCCGCGCTAACGGGCGCGGGTTCTACTCGACCCTCGGTACGACCTTCTTTGGAGTCTGACGTGCTCGTAGAGCTGCATGTGCGGGATCTCGCACTGATAGAGGACGTGTGGCTGGAACTCGGCCCCGGCCTCACGGTGCTATCGGGGGAGACCGGCGCAGGCAAGACCGTGCTCGTGTCCGCGCTGAAGCTGCTTCTGGGCGAACGCGCCGATTCGGCGATGGTGCGGCAAGGAGCTGCCGAGGCGGTGGTGGAGGGTCGGTTCGTGATCGACGGTCATGACATCGTCGCTCGCCGCCGCATCAGCGCCGAGGGGCGGTCGCGCTGCTCCATAGACGGCGAGATGGCAACGGTGGCGATGCTCGCGGACACACTCGGCCCGATGGTGGATCTTCACGGCCAGCACGAGCACCAGGCGTTGTTGTCGCCGGCCCGCCACGCCGGCTATCTTGATCGCTACATCGGTGAAGAGGCCGCGCAGGCGCTCGTGCGATATCGGGAAGCCCGGAGGACGGCCAGGGAGGCGGCCGCGCGTCTGGATGAGCTTCGTGGGGCGCTGGCCGATCGGGAGCAGCGGGCCGACTACCTCCGCTTCGTGATCGGGGACATCGATGCCGTTGAGCCGCAGGCGGGTGAAGACGAGGAGTTGACGGCGCTATTGCCTCGGCTCAGGTATGGTGAGCGGCTGGCGGAGGCGTCATACGCGGCATGGCAGGCGCTGAAAGAGGAGCGGGGTGCCTCGGACGGGCTCTCGGCCGCGCTCGCGGCGCTTGGCGGTGTCCGGGGTCTGGATCCCGCGCTCGACGGCTTCGCGGAGACGGTCTCCCGACTGGACATCGAGCTGCAGGAGCTCGCGGCACAGGTCCTTGAGTATGCGGAGAGCATCGACCACGATGCGGAAGCTCTGGATGCCGCCGAAGCGCGGCTGCACCGCATAGAGGGGCTCACCCGCAAGTACGGTGGCACCGTGGCGGCCGTAATCGCCATGCGGGAGAGCGCCTCGGAGGAACTCGAGGTCCTCGAGGCGGGTGAGGCGGGGCTGGCAGACGCGGAGCGGCATGCGGAGGAGGCGGCGGCTGTCCTGCGTGATGCCGCGGAGTCCCTTCGCGCCGTCCGTGATGCCGGCATAGCGCCGTTCGTGGCACGGCTCGGCGAAGCCGCCTCCGATCTGGCGCTTGCGCACGCGGAGTTCGGCGTCGAGCGGACGGCGTTGCCGTTCGAGTCGTGGACGTCGGACGGCCCCGAGCGGGTGGAGTTCCTGTTCACGTCCGCTACCGGAGAACCGCTCCGGCCGCTTGCCAAGATCGCGTCGGGCGGAGAGGTCTCGCGGGTGATGCTCGCCCTCAAGGGCGTGCTGGGGGAGGCCGACGCGGTGCCGGTCCTGGTGTTCGACGAGGTGGACGCCGGGATAGGCGGCGCCACTGCACATGCGGTCGGGGAGCGGCTGGCGAGACTCGCCCGGAGCCACCAAGTGCTCGTGGTGACGCATATTGCCCAGGTAGCCGCGTGTGCCGACGTCCAGATGGTCGTGGAGAAGCAGGAGCACGATGGCCGTACGGTGACCACCGTCCGGAGCGTCACCGGCGATGAGCGCGTTGCCGAGGTGGCCCGAATGCTCTCGGGCGGCACCTCTGAGGCGGGTATCGCACACGCGCGCGAGCTGCTCTCTGCGCAGGTCGCTGACATGGTGAGAGGGTAGCCAGAGATGTACGTATACGGGACCGCACGACTGGACCATCGCACGAAGGACCTCGTCAAACGGCTCGAGCATGGCGACATCGCCATCATCGATCACGTCGACATGGATCGTCTCAGCGCTGAGTCGCTCCTCGAGTCCGGCGTTGAGTTGGTGATCAACGCCTCGCCGTCGATCTCCGGCAGCTACCCGAACCTGGGCCCGTTGCTGCTTCTGCGCGGAGGCGTGGAGATCCTGGACGCGGTGGGCCAGGAGGTCTTCGAAGTGGTGACCGAGGGCGATCGGATAGAGGTGTCACGCGGCACGGTCTATCGCGATGGTGAGGCGGTGGCTTCCGGTACGAGGCTTACCATCGAGGGCGTCGAGGCGGCCATGACCGAGGCCACCGGACGTCTGGACGAGCAACTCGACGCGTTTGCACGGAACACGATCGAGTTCATCGACAAGGAGCGCGACCTGCTGACCGGTCCGGTCGCCGTGCCGCATCTGCGCACGCATATCGAGGGCCGGCACGCACTCGTCGTGGTTCGCGGATACGACTACAAGAACGACCTGCGCACGCTCGTGCCCTACATCCGTGAGATGAAGCCGGTCCTCATCGGGGTGGATGGCGGCGCCGACGCGCTGCTCGAGATCGGACTCAAACCGGACATCATCATCGGCGACATGGATTCGGTGAGCGATGAGGCTCTCACAAAGGCACGAGACCTGGTCGTCCATGCATATGTCGACGGGCGGTGTCCCGGGCGTGAGCGGTTGCAGTCTGCGGGGCTCACGGGTACCGAGTGGCGCAGCGCGGGGATGAGCGAGGATCTCGCGCTGATGCTGGCGAGCGAGTCGGGCGCCGAACTCATAGTCGCTGTCGGGACCCACTGGAACCTGCTGGAGCAACTCGACAAGGGCCGCAAGGGTATGGCATCGACGTTCCTCGTGCGGCTCAGGGTGGGACCGCGCCTGGTTGACGCGAAAGGCGTGAGCAGGTTGTATCGTGCATCGGTAAGCCCGATGCAGTTGATGGTGCTCTCGTTCGCGGGCCTGGCGGTCCTCTCCGTCGCCGTCATCATCTCGCCCGGCACGCGCGCGTTCCTCAACCTGATGTTGCTGCAGCTCCGGACACTGATCGGACTCTAGGAGGCTCGTCACGATGTACAACCTGCGATATCACATCGCGTCGTTGGTGGCCGTGTTCTTCGCGCTGGCCCTCGGCCTTCTACTCGGCACCGTGGTCGCGGAACGCGGCATGCTCGACGATCAAGGCGTCGAAGTGGTGCGGGAGCTCCAGGCCCGGTTCGATGAGATCTCCGCCGAGAACGAGGCGCTCTCGCTGGGCCTGGAGAGGGATCGTGCGTTCGCAGAGGACGTTGTAGGTCCGCTCGTTGACGGCCTCCTGAGCGACGCTGACGTTGTGGTGCTCGCTACTGCCGGTCAGGCGCACAGCGTGGAGGCGGTCCGCGAGACCGTGCAGTCGGCGGGAGGCGCGGCCTATGTGGTCACGCTCAACACGCCGGCGCTCGGTCTCGACCAGACGGAGCCGGAGGGTCTTGCTGGACTCCTGTTCGGCGAGGGGATCGAGATGGCCGAGCCCGGCGAGGCGCTTCGTGAGCAGGTCGCGGAGCTGCTGTATGCCGAGTGGCGCGCAGGCGGCGAACGTCCGCTCACCGAGCTGCTCGTCTCGACCGGTCGGATGGCGACGGAGAGCCTCACAGGCACGTTCACGGTCGACGCCGTCGTGATCGCAGGCACCGGATCAGAGGGCTGCGACCCGTTCTCCTTGTCCCTTGCACAACGGATCATCGCCGACGGTGAGCATGCTGCCGCGGCCGAACTCTCGGAGACTCCGGGTGGCGTCGCCAGCGTGTGCGACGGGGAAGGGGTGTCGGCCGTCGATCATCTCGAGACCCCGCAGGGTCGTCTCTCGCTCGTCTACCTGCTGACAGGAAGGGCGAGCGGGTACTACGGCACGGGCGATGGGGCAGACGGGTACTATCCGGCGATGACCCCGTAGGACCTGTGCCGGTGCCGTGCGCCTAGAGGTCCCGGCCGGACGCCAGGCGGGCCAGCGCGGCGGCTACCTGCACGAACTGACGTCCGCGATGCACGAACCCCGCAACGTTGCGGCCGGTCGCCGCATGGCCCATGGCGGTGGGAACCTCCATGAGTCGTAGCCCTGCCCGCGCGGCTCTCACCGTAAGGCCTACCTCGACGCCGTAGCCTTGAGCGAAGGGCGTGGCTGCCTGCCAGGCTGGCCGCGAGAGGGCGCGCTGTCCCGAGAGCGGCGCCGTGGGTTCGTAACCTGAGAGCGCTTTGATCCCGGTACGAGCCAATCCCTTCACCAGTCCGAAGCCGCCGGATTTTGCAGGCCGGGGAAGGGTCGCGATGGTCATGTCCGCGGCACCGGCGAGCACCGGCTCGAGCAACAGGCCGGCCTGGTCCGCGGTCGTGCCAAGATCGCCGTCGAGGAGCACGATCACGTCCGCTGAGTCGGCCACCGCATCGAGGCCTGCCTGGAGCGCTCCTCCCTTGCCGTGGTTGACGTCCAGCGTGAGCACCTGGGCCCCCGCTTCTCTTGCGACGTCGCCGGTCCCATCCGTGGATGCGTCATCGATCACGATCACCCGGTCGATCGCGCCCACCGAGCGTGCAGCTTGCACCGTGTCCGCGATCCGGTCGGCTTCGTCATGAGCCGGTATCAGCGCTATCACGCTCACGGACGTCTCCGTCCCCGCTTGAGCCGCCGTGCGAGCGGCTCGAACACGTCCGTCAACTCCGGTACGCGGAGTGTGGCCATGATCCCGTATGCAGCGAGGAGCCCGAGCGCGCCAGCGATGAACAGCTGGATCAGGAAGCCGCCGGGAAGCGCCAGAACATCGGTGCTCACGCGCGCGACCACCCATGCCACCGCGGCGCCGCTGGCAGAGGCGAGCGCGATGACAAGGAAGGTCTTGAGCGAGGAGCGACCGTCGAACGAGCCGACTCGGCGTCTCAGGATGATGAGGAGCGCGGTCATGTGCAGCAGGAAGAAGATGCCGTCGGCGATAGGCACGCCGATGATGCCCAGTCCTTCCCACAGTCCGGCTCCCGTTGCGAGCAACGCGTAAAGGCCTACGTGAAGCGTGGTTGCGACGATGTTGGTCAGCATCGGCGTCTTCGTATCCTGCAGCGAGTAGAACGACTTGAGCACATACATGTAGCCCGCGTAGAAGGTCAGGCCGAGCGCCCACCACATCAGCACGTCGGCGACCACCGGGACATCGTTGGCGGTGAACCGTCCCGCGCGGTACATCGTGATCACGGGCGTGGCAAGGGTCGCGAGGAGTGCGGCGAGCGGCATGATGAGCACCGTGGTGGACCGCAGGCCACGGGTGAACATCCGCTTGAAGCCCCCCATATCGATGGCGTTCGCCCGTTCGGTGAGTTCGGGGAAGATGGCTGTCGCCAGGGCCACCGCGAAGATGCCGTACGGGAGCTGATAGAACTGCCAGGCATAACGGAGCGCGGCCTGTCCGCCTTCACCGGTGGCCACTGCGATGTTCGTGCGGAACGTGACCGCTACGAGGTTGGTGATCACATAGATCAGGATGGGGACCATCTTGACCGCGACCGTCCGCAAGGCGGGGTGTCGCCAGTCGATGCGCATCGTGTATCGCCCGCCGAGCCTGATGATGCTGGGGATCTGCACGAGCGCCATGGTGACCACACCGAGCGTGGTGCCTACCGCCAGACCCGTCAGCGCGAGCGATGGGTCGGTCTCGCGGAACGGCACGTAGAAGCCCAGGAGCGTCACGGTGACGACCAGGTTGTTGAAGATGGGCGCCACAGCTGGAGCGAGGAACTTGCGGTACGAGTTGAGGACGCCCGCAAAGACGAGCTGTGCGCCGTAGAAGATGATCTGGACGGCGAAGAAGCGGAAGAACCAGGTGGCCATCTCCGCCTGCTCGGGAGGGATCGTGAGGGTCTGCGAACGCACGAACGGCTGTGGCCAGACGGTCGCCAGCAGCGCCACCGCCCCGAGACCTACGATGATGATGTTGAGGACGTAGCTGGCGAACCGCCAGGCATCCTCCTCGCTGTGCTTCTGCAGCCGCTCCATGAACAGCGGGATGAAGACGCTCGAGAGCACCCCGCCGGCGAGAAGCTCGAAGAGCATATTAGGGAGGTTGTTGGCGATGTCGTACGAGTCTGCGATGGCCGTTACGCCGAGGGCGAACGCCATGGCCCACGTGCGCACGAAGCCCGTGAGACGCGACACCAGCGTCGAGGCTGACATCAACGCTGTGGATCGCGCTATCGATGGTTGAGCGATGGGTGCCCTCCTCGGGACGGCCGGTCTCGGCCAAGTGTAGCCGACGACAGGCTGTTACCGTAGCGGTGTCACGTTTCGGTATACTGAGCGACGGGCACTCCGGACCGGGTCGACCTACGGTTCGATTCGCTTATGTTCCCCCTGACACGCACGCATGTCTTGCCATGCCCTGAAACGCCGAGGAGCCACCATGACACGGATGGGACGCCGGATCGCAGGAGCGCTACTGGTGGCGCTGCTCATCACGTGTGCCCCCGCGTTCGGCGCGGAGTCGTCGGCGCGCACCGTCGTCGTCGTCCTGGCGCCGTATGTGACCTGGGATGACGTGACGAGCGGTGAGATGCCGCACACCCGGGCGTTCGCCGAGGCCGCGGCGCTTGGTGACATGAACATCCGCAGCAGCTCGCGCTATGCGCGGGAACTCACGCCATCACACGTGGCGCTGACGATGTCCGGCGGGGCTCCGGCGGCCTGGGACGCGTCGGCGCCCGCCGCCTTCGGAGTATCGGCGATGCATGGCTCCGCGACCGCGAGTGAAGTCTACCGGCGGCTGATGGGGTCGTCTACGGGCAACGCCGAGGTGGTCTACCTCGGTCTTCCAAGGACGATCCGCGCCAACGACATCGCGACGCTTGAGACGATTCCCGGAGCGCTGGGACAGGCTGTCGTCAACGCGGGCGGCGTGACGGCCGCTATCGGCAACTCCGATGGGGGAGTGGCGGGCGGCGATCCGATACGCAGCCGTCCGGCCGCGATACTCGCGATGGACGCTCGCGGCCTCGTCCGCTATGGCGATGTCTCCATCAACGTGATCGAGGAAGACGTGAACGCTCCGTTCGGCATCAGGACGGACGTCGAGAGCATCGCCGCCGAGTACCAGCGTGTGATGCGCCAGCCTGCGGTCGTGGACGGGCCGGGGCTGGTGGTCCTCGATGCTGGTGACGCCGAACGGGCGTACCGGTACGCCCCTGACGTCGCCCCGCATGTCGCGGAGGCACAGCGGACGGCCGCTCTGCGGACCCTCGACGCCGTTGTGGAGATGGCTCTCGCCGGGCTTCCCGATGACGGCGTGCTGATGGTCCTGTCCAACGCTCAGCGTCGGCCGGCAAGCGGGCCGAGCGGGTTCGGGCCGGTGCTGATCGGCGGCCCGGGTCTCCCCGCGGGACTCGTGTCGTCCTCATCCACCCATCGTGAGGGCCTGATGACCGACCTCGACGTCTCGGCGACGGTACTCTCGATCCTCGGGATCGACAGGCCGGTCTCCATTCGCGGTAACGCCGTCACCGGTGCTCGTACGGATGACCCCTTCGAGACACGGGTCGAACGTCTCGTGGCGATGAATGACACGGCTGTTGCGGTGGACACGGTACGCCTTGCGATCCAGACGGGATACATCGGTGTCACCGTGGCGGTCCTGCTGGCGTGTGCTGCGCTGCTCGGGCGGATGCGCCGCTTCAGCGATTCATGGGGAGGCAGGCTCAGCACGGTGTTCCGTCATGTGATCCTGCTGCTGTTATCGATGCCCCTTGCCGCCACGGTGATGTTCCTGATCGTGCCGCGTCCCGATTCGACCGGTGCGGTGGTGGGGCTGTTCCTGTTGACATCGGCCATCGCGTGGGTGTTCGTGCTGCTCATCGAGCGGCGGTGGGGCGCGGCTATGGCGCTTGCCGTGGTGGGGCTCGGCACCGCAGGTGTGCTGCTCGCAGACCAGCTCCTTGGGGCGCCGCTTTCGTATTCGGGCCTCTTCAGCTATTCGCCGCTGCTCGGAGCGCGCTACTACGGTATCGGCAACGAGGGCGCGAGCATCGTGGTGGGCGGGGCGCTCGCAGGACTCGCCCTGCTCGCGGACGCCAGGCGTGAGGCGCGGTGGACCCGCCATCTGCGGGCATGGGGGCCCGCTATCGCGGGCTTTGCGATCGTGCTCATCACAGCTGCGCCGTTCCTCGGGGCCAACGTCGGTCTTGTGGCGTGGGGGACCGCCGCGTTCGGCATCCTGTGGCTCGGCTTGAATGGCAGGCGTATGACGGCCGGCTGGTTCCTTCTTGGCGTCGCGATCGCGGTGGCCTTCGTGGCTGCCTTCTCCCTCTACGACCTCTCCGACGGCGCAACCCAGACGCACCTTGGCCGTGCGTGGCAGAGCGCCGACGCGGGCGGCCTCGAGGAGTTGTGGCGGATCGTCGTCCGGAAGGCTGAGACGAACTGGCGGGTGCTTCGTGCCACCAACTGGTCGATTCTGATGATCGCGATCCTGGCGTTCCTTGGATACATGAGGTGGCGCCCGCACGGGATCTTCGCCGAGACGCTCGCCGCGTACCCTGCCTTCGGTGTGGCGGTCACGGCGGCGCTGTGGGGCAGCCTTGTGGGGTACTTCACCGAGGATTCCGGGATCGTCATTCCCGCGCTCGTGATGCTCTACATCACCGGCAGCCTCCTGCATCTGATGCTGTCGTCGCTCATCGTTCGGCCCAAGGGCGTCACGTGAGCGCCGCGCTCGCCTACACGATCGCGGCGGCCGCGTGCCTGGTCGCGGGAGCGCTCATGCCGTTCCTTGTCATGCGCGCGTTGTCCCCGGCCCTGGCGTCGTCGGGCCGTCTCTCCACGAACTACCGGGGCCGTAGCGTGCATGTGGGCCTGGGCCTCGTGTGGGTCGTGTGGCCGGTATCGCTGCTCGTGGTGAGCGTGGTGATGGAGATCGTCGCGACAGCGGCCGGAGACCCTGCGTCGGGTCACGCTCTCGCGCTGTACGACGGACCGCTCACGCTTCCGCTCTACGGCGTCCCCCTGATGCTCGTCACCGTCTCGGTGCTGTTCGGACTTGCCGACGACGTGTTCGGCTCTCACACCGACAAGGGGTTCAAGGGCCACCTCTTCGCGCTCGTGCGCGGGAGGCTCACCACGGGAGGTCTGAAGCTGCTTGGCATCGGGGCCGTCTCAGCGGTCTATGGCTGGCACATCGCCTGGTCGCGCGGCGCTGCCGGGGTGGTCGAGACGTTCGGCGTGTGGGTCCTCGCCACGCTCACGATCGCCGCCGCCGCCAACTTCATCAACCTCACCGATCTGCGCCCCGGTCGCGCGCTCAAGACGTACTCGGCATTGGCGCTCGTGGCGGCGCCCGTCTTCGTGCTGGACGCGGTGGAGGGGTACGTGTCCTATGCGGCATCGTTCGCGGAATTGGGCGTCACCGCCTGGAGCGCCCTCGATTCGGCGGTCTCGGTCGTGTTGATGGCGTGTGTCCTGCTCGGCCCGGTCGTGGCGGTGTGGCGCTTCGACCTCGGCGAAGAAGGTATGCTCGGGGATGCCGGCAGCAACGCGATGGGCGCCGTGGTGGGCTATCTGCTCGCATCCGCGCTTCCGGTGGCGTGGCTCGCCCTGACTGCCGGGCTATTGCTTGCGCTGAACCTGCTCTCCGAGCGCGTCTCGTTCAGCGCGGTCGTTGACAGGGTGGCGCCGCTGCGGGCGATCGACCGGCTCGGCCGCATGCCCTCCGATGCGGAGAGCGGCGATGGAGGGGGAGACAGTGGCCGGACGCTGTGAAGGTCCGGCTGACGGGGCACGGTGAGGGTGCGGTACGATGCGATACGGACGACGAGCGAGAGGACTGGGGCAGCGAGCATGACAAAGCACATCTTCGTGACAGGCGGTGTCGTTTCCGGACTCGGCAAAGGGATCACCGCCGCATCGCTCGGACGGCTGCTCAAGGGGCGTGGTCTCAAGGTCACCATCCAGAAGCTCGACCCCTATCTGAACGTGGACCCGGGGACGATGAGTCCCTTCCAGCACGGCGAGGTCTTCGTGACCGACGATGGCGGTGAGACCGACCTCGATCTGGGCCACTACGAGCGCTTCATCGATGAATCCCTCACGCGCGACTGCAGCGTCACCGCCGGTTCGATCTACCAGGCGGTCCTCACCAAGGAGCGCAAGGGCGATTTCCTCGGCGGTACCGTGCAGGTCATCCCGCACATCACCAACGAGATCAAGGGCAGGGTCATCAGGCTCGCCGAGCAGACGCAGGCCGACGTGGTGATCACCGAGGTCGGCGGCACCGTGGGTGACATCGAGTCGCTGCCGTTCCTCGAGGCGATCCGTCAGTTGCGCAAGGACGTGGGGCGCGACAACGTGTGCTACATACACGTGAGCCTCGTGCCGTACATCGCCGCATCGGGCGAGCTCAAGACCAAGCCCACCCAGCACTCGGTGAAGGAGCTCCGCAGCATCGGTATCCAGCCTGACTTCATCGTCTGCCGGTCGGACCGACCGATCGACGCGGGCATCCGCCGCAAGATCGCGCTCTTCTGCGACGTCGACACCAAGGCCGTCATCTCGTGCGAGGATGCGCCGTCGATCTACGAGGTGCCCCTTACCGTGCACGAGCAAGGGCTCGACGCGATGGTCATCGACCGGCTCGATCTCGACTGCGGGGAGCTCGACGTCGGCGAGTGGCGCGGGTTCGTGGAGCACCGTCGCTCGCTGAAACACACGGTGGACATCGCGCTGGTGGGCAAGTACGTCGCGCTTCCCGACGCGTACCTGTCGGTCAACGAGGCGCTCGACCACGCAGGGGTCTTCCACGATCGCAAGGTGAACATCCACTGGCTGGATGCCGAGAGCCTCTCTCCCGACGAGGTCGAAGGCCGACTTGCCGACTTCGACGGCATCCTCGTGCCCGGCGGTTTCGGGGTGCGCGGCATCGAGGGCAAGGTCAGGGCCGCGCGATGGGCTCGCGAGCAGGGCGTGCCTTACCTGGGTGTCTGCCTCGGGATGCAGGTCGCTGTCGTGGAGTTCGCCCGCCATGTGGCCGGACTTGAAGACGCCAACTCGGCAGAGTTCGATTCGGTGACGCCACATCCTGTGATCGATCTGATGTGTGAACAGCACGAGGTGCACGATATGGGAGGCACGATGCGGCTGGGTGCGTACCCGTGCAAGGTGCTCCCGGAGACCAGGGGATACGACGCATACGGCGAGACCGTGGTCTACGAGCGCCATCGGCACCGCTTCGAGGTGAACAACGCCTACCGCCAGCAGCTGGCCGACGCCGGATTGGTGATCTCGGGCCTGTCGCCTGACGAGCGGCTCGTCGAGATGGTGGAGTTGCCGGACCATCCCTGGTTCTTGGGCATGCAGGGACATCCGGAGTTCAAGAGCAGACCTACGCGGCCGGCTCCTCTGTTCAGGGACTTCATCGGCGCGGCAGTGGCGCATCAGACTGCGCGGCAGGACCGCTGATGAGCCGGGTACTCGAGACCTTCCTCGATCTGGTGCGCATCTCCAGCCCCACGGGGCGGGAGGCCGCAGTGGCCGCCTATGCGGCCGAGGCGCTCACGGCAGCAGGATTCGACGTGCGGTTCGACGACACGATGGCCGTCACCGGCTCGGACAGCGGCAATCTGATCGCGACTTTTCCCGGTGCGTTGCCGGGCGGCATGCTCGCGTTCTCGGCGCACATGGATTGCGTCCAGCCGTGTGAAGGAGTCGAACCTGTGGTGGCCGACGGCATCGTACGGAGCGCCGGCGATACCGTGCTGGGCGGCGACGACAAGGTGGGTGTGGCCGCGATCATCGAGGCGGCCCGCCGTTTGGCCGAGGAGGGCGGGGAGCGTCGCGCGCTCAAGGTCCTCCTCACGGTGTCCGAGGAGGACGGGCTGCTCGGCGCCAAGGCTCTCTCTTCCGAGGACGCCAGTGCGGGGCTCTGTCTCGTGCTGGACGCCGATGGTCCGGTGGGCGGTATCGTGACCGCCGCTCCGAGCCACCACACGTTCAAGGCGGTCTTCAGCGGACGCGCCGCGCATGCGGGTGTCGAGCCGGAGAAAGGGGTCTCCGCGATCCGGATGGCGGCGTCCGCGGTGCAGCGGATGGACCTCGGGCGTCTCGACCCGCAGACGACGGCGAACGTCGGCACCATCGCCGGCGGGAGCGCCACCAACGTGGTCGCTCCGGAATGCACCCTCACCGGCGAGTGCCGGTCGCTCGATCGCGCGATGGCCGAGAAGGTGCGAGACGCGATGGACGCGGCGATGCGGGAGGCCGCGGCGGAGCACGGCGGCGGCGTGGACGTTGCATGGACGCTCGCGTACGTGGGGTTCTCGGTCCCCGATGACGCTCCCGCGGTGCGGGCGGTGGAGTCGGCATGCGCGTCGATCGGCGTGACGCCGCGCTGCTACGCGACCGGCGGAGGCAGCGACGCCAACGTGTTCGCGTCGCACGGTACCCCGACGCTCGTTCTCGGGTCGGGCATGACCGACGTGCACTCTACCGATGAGTCGCTCGCCGTCGTCGAACTCGAGCGGCTGGCCGATCTCCTCGTGGCGATGGCCCGCACGGCAGGGGAGTAGTCTGATGCGGCTCGTCTGGGGCACTGTCGAGAGCGCCGGATCGCCGGAGAGCGGCGCGCAGCGTCTTCGCGTCCGTCTCGATGGTGACACGACGGGGGCGGCCGCGGTGGCGTACGGTTCTCTCACCGGGGTCTGCCGGCCCGGCGAGCGGGTCTTGTGCAACACGACCGCCGTGGACCTGGGTCTCGGCACCGGCGGCGAGCACTTCGTGGTCGCGCGCGCCGGCACGGGGGTCGTGCTGGACGATCCGTCGCCGGGGCACATCATGAAACTGCGCTACACGCCGATGCAGCGGGACGTCCTGAGTGTGGAGGAGCCGGGGAGCGAGCACCACGCCACGATGTCCGAGGCGCGCGATCTCGGCGGCCTGCCGGTGGTCTGCTGTGGACTGCACAGTCAGGTCCCGGTGGCGGCGGCGGCCGTGAAGGAGCGGTCGCCCTATGCGCGCGTCGTGTACGTGATGACCGATGAATCTGCGTTGCCGATGGCGCTCTCACGGCTGGTACCGCGAATGCGGGATGCGGGGCTCGTGGATGAGACGGTCACCTGCGGGCAGGCCTTCGGCGGTGGACTGGAAGCCGTGAACCTGTACTCAGGACTGCTTGCCGCTCGGGCTGTGGCGGCTGCTGACGTCGCGATCGTCGCGATCGGACCCGGTATCCCGGGGACCTCCACGCCGTACGGGCACAGTGGCGTCGCGCAGGGGCAGGCGGTGAACGCGACCGCCGCGCTCGGCGGCAGGCCGATAGCGGTGCTCCGTCTGTCGTTCGCCGATCCGCGGCCACGACACGTCCCCGTGAGCCACCAGTCGCTGACAGCGCTCGGGTCTGTGGCGCTGGCGCCTGCAGTGGTGCCGGTGCCTGCGCTCGATCCGGCGATGGCCGCCTCAGTGGATGATGCGCTCGGCAACGCTTCGGTGTGGCGTCTTCACGAACGGTGTGACGTGGATGTGCGCACGATGCCCGACATGCGCGGCGTGGAGGTGCGAACGATGGGCAGGGCGTACGAAGACGACCCCGCGTTCTTCCTTGCCGCAGCAGCTGCGGGGGTCGTGGGCGTGCGTCCGAACGGCGGGTAGGGGTCCCCTGACGACGCACCTGGATGTGACAGAGGCCCCCCGGATCCCCCCGTACGGGAACCTTCCGCTCATCTTCATACAGCGGCCGTTCGCTCCGAAAGTATGGTATTGTTCCCGCATGGATACGACGCTGCTCGACGACTTCCTCGGCTACCTCGCGGTTGAGCGAGGTGCGTCGAGTCACACCATAAGCGCATACAGAGGCGACTTGAACGCATACTTCGCTCATCTTGAGCGGCGCTCGACAAAGCCGCTGGAGGCATCGCGGGACGACGTGATCGCATTCATGTCGATGCTCCAGGAGAAGGGGATGGCGGCGAGCACCGTCGAGCGCAAGGTCGCCGCGGTGAAGAGCTTCCATGCGTACCTCGTCCGCGAGGGGCTCACCGACAACCACTCCACCCTCGATGTCACGTTGCCGAAGGTGCCTGAGCGGCTTCCCGACGTGATCTCCGTTGAGGATGCCGAGCGCCTGCTGTCCCAGCCGTTCCCTGAAGGACCTGTAGGGCACCGCGATCGTGCGGTGCTGGAGACGCTCTACGGGTGTGGTCTTCGTGTAAGCGAGCTGACCGGGCTCGACCTAGGGCACATCGACACCGAGGCCGGGTTCTTGCGGGTCTTCGGCAAGGGGAGCAAGGAGCGGCTCGTGCCGGTGGGGAGCGCGGCCGTCACGGCGATCGAGGAGTATCTGCGTCACGGGCGCCCGTACCTGCGGGCGAAGAAGGCCGCCACGCGCCAGGATCCGTCGGCTATGTTCCTCAATGTCCGGGGTGGACGCCTCACGAGACAGGCGGTCTTCGGCATCGTCCGCGACTACGGCGCCAGGGTAGGGTTGCAGCTGCATCCACACACGCTGCGCCACTCGTTCGCCACCCACATGCTGCAGGGCGGCGCTGAACTGCGGGCGCTCCAGGAGATGCTCGGTCATGCGGACATCAGCACCACGCAGGTGTACACGCACGTCGACCGCACGCATGTGCGTGAGGAGTACCTCACGACCCACCCACGCGCCCGGCTCCGCTAGCGCTACTCCGCACGCATTCCATTCCCGTTCGGAGCCCTGCATCCAGCGGCTCCGGCCGCGCTCTCCGCGTGATCCAACGATGACCTCCCACCTCTGTGCGTTCCGTTCACGGAGATTCAGGAAATGGGCCCCGCTGGCATGGTAGAGCGCCTTGCCGGGGGGGTAGAATGAATCTGGCGTACCCAGTTTCTGCATAAGGAGGCGGATCGCAGCGTGAACGGGAAGACGAGTAGGATCCTGGCCCTGCTCCTGGCACTGATGCTCGTGGTGGCATTCGTGCCCGGCTGTGCGGCCGAGGAGGAGCCCGAGACCGAAGAGCCGGTGAGCGAGCAGGAGGAGCCGGTCGCTGAAGAGCCCGCTCTGAAGACCGCGATGATCACCGACACGGCAGGCCTGGGCGACAAGTCGTTCAACGATCTGACATGGCAGGGCTTCGAGCGTGCCGAGTCCGAGCTCAATGTCGAGGTGAAGGTCCTCGAGTCGGCGACCATCAACGACTACGAGCCGAACCTCGAGCAGTTGGCGCAGGCGGGCTACAGTCCGCTGGTGGCCACAGGGTTCCTGTTGACCGACACCGTTTCGAAGATCGCGCCACAGTACCCGGATACGATGTTCATCAACATCGACGGCTTCTTCGAGCCGGTTCCCGACAACGTGGTGGGCGTCGGCTTCAAGGAGCACGAGGGCAGCTACCTGGCGGGTGTGGTCGCGGGTCTTGCGACGCAGGACAGTTTCGATGAGCGCCTGAACGACGCGAACGTCATCGGGTTCGTCGGCGGCATGGACGTTCCCCTGATCCGGAAGTTCCAGGCAGGATTCGAGGCTGGCGCGAAGTCGGTTAACCCCGACATCGAGGTCATCGGTCTGTACACTGGCAGCTGGGACGACGTGGCCAAGGGCAAGGAGCTTGGCCTGTCTCTGATCGAGCAGGGCGCGGATGTCATCTACGCCGCCGCTGGTGGATGCGGCGAGGGCACGGTGCGTGCGTGCCAGGAGAAGGGCGCACTGTTCATCGGTGTCGACGCTGACCAGTACAACACCATCGCGAACTCCGGCGATGTGATGCTGACTTCGATGATGAAGAACATCGACGTCGTGGTGTTCGATCTCATCAAAGCCGCGGTCGACGGAGACTTCCCGGCCGGGACGATGCAGACGTTCGGTCTGGAGGAGGGCGGCGTAGGCCTTGCGCCGTGGCACGATTTCGAGTCCAAGGTCCCGCAGTCGATCAAGGATGCGGTGGAGAAGGCCACGGACGACATCATCAGTGGTGCGGTGGTCGTTCCGGAAGAGCTCTAGGACGGCGTTACCGACCTGCGACGGGAGACCCGCGCAGTGTCGTCCGATACGCTAAACTCGAGGGGCGACCGGCGAGAGCGGGTCGCCCCTCCCGCGTACCAGGTGTCCGATTGTTGGAGAGGAACGCCGATGCCGGTGCTCGAGCTGCGCGACGTCACGAAGGTCTTCCCGGGCGTGGTCGCCAACGATAGCGTGTCGCTCGCGCTCGAGGAACGCGAGATCGTCGCATTGCTCGGTGAGAACGGCGCCGGCAAGTCCACCTTGATGAACATCGTGTACGGCCTCTTGTCGGCGGACGAAGGAGAGATCCTGGTCGACGGGGAGCCGGTGAGGATCCGCTCCTCCAGGCAGGCCATCGATCTCGGGATCGGCATGGTGCATCAGCACTTCATGTTGGTGGAACCGCTGACGGTCACCGAGAACATCGTGCTCGGCAGGGAGCCCGGACGTTTCGGGGTCATCGATATGAAGACGGCCCGGGCACGGGTCGCCGAGATCTCGAAACGTTACGGCTTGCATATCGACCCTGACGCCCGGGTCATGGATCTTGAGGTAGGGCTGCAGCAGAGGGTCGAGATTCTCAAGGCGCTCTACCAGGGTGCTCGCGTGCTCATCCTCGACGAGCCTACCGCGGTCCTCACTCCGCAGGAGGTCCGCGAGCTCTTCGCGGTGGTTCGGTCGCTCGTGGACGAGGGTTTGTCCGTCGTCTTTATCACGCACAAGCTCGAGGAGGTCATGGCGGTCGCCGATCGCATCGTCGTGATGCGCCGCGGCGCGGTCGTGGGTGAGGTGAGGCCGTCGGAGACCGATGAGGTCGGTCTGGCACGCATGATGGTCGGCCGTGACGTGGTCCTGCGGATCGACAAGGAGCCGGTCTCGTGCGGCGACACGGTGCTCGACGTCCGCGATCTGACCGTGAAGGACGACCGCGGCCTGGAGGCCGTGTCCGACGTCTCTTTCAACGTCTGCGGCGGAGAGATCGTCGCCGTCGCGGGGGTCAGCGGGAACGGCCAGACGGAGCTCGTCGAGGCACTGGTGGGCCTGCGGGACGCCGAGTCGGGCAGCATAGCGCTCAAGGGCACGGATCTGACGAAGTCCGATGCCCGATCCACGATCGAGGCGGGGGTGTCGCACATCCCCGAAGACAGGCACCGGCGCGGGCTCGTGCTTCCGTTCAACCTGGCCGAGAACATGGTGCTGGGCGATCATCGGGTGGAGCCCTACGCCACACGAGGCATCATGCACCCTCGTGAGATCACGGCCATGGCGAAGAAGCGTATCGCCGACTATGACATCCGTACGCCATCTGAGAAGGTCATCGCATCGAGCCTGTCCGGAGGCAACCAGCAGAAGGTCGTGGTCGCTCGCGAGATAGGCCGCGATCCCGAGTTCCTGGTCGCGGCTCAGCCGACGCGCGGGCTGGACGTGGGTGCGATCGAGTTCGTGCACAGACAGATACTCGCCGAGCGTCAGGCGGGCAAGGGGATCCTTCTCGTGAGCCTCGAGCTGGAGGAGGTCCTATCGCTTGCCGACCGCGTGCTCGTGATGTACGAGGGCCGGATCGTCAAGGAGTTCAATGCCGATGAAGCCAACGCGGAGACGCTCGGCTACTACATGACCGGAGGCGGAGGAGCGAAGTTGGTGGATGACGCCGGAGACGCACAGGCGGCCGGATCGGGGGCGGACGCATGAACGGCTCGAGGGATGCCGTGACCGCCCAACGCGCATGGATGGCCGCGCTTCAGAAGATCGGTACCCCGATCGTCTCCGCCATCCTCGCCATCGCCGTCGGCTCGCTCATCATCTGGATATCCGGATACGATCCGGTCGCCGCGTTCGCAGCCTTGTTCAAGGGAGCCTTCGGCGGTCCGAAGCAGGTCGGGGAGACCGTACTGAGGGCGACACCGCTCATCCTCGCGGGGCTGGCGGTGGGCTACGGCTTCCGGGCGGGGCTCTTCAACATCGGGGCAGAGGGTCAGTTGATGATGGGCGGTCTTCTCACCGCCTGGCTCGGCGTTCAGATGGTCGGGGTCTCGCCGCTGATTACCGTACCGGTGTTGCTCGTCTTCGCCTCGTTCGCTGGCGCGGCGTGGGCTTTCGTACCCGCCATACTCAAAGCACGCGTCGGCGCTCACGAAGTCATTACCACGATGATGCTCTCTCACGTCGCGCGATACGTGGTCTCATGGCTCACCGCCGGCCCGCTCAAGGCGCCGGGTCAGATACCTCAGACCGAGACGCTCACAACGTCAGCACAGATCCCGAGGTTCCAGTCGATCTTCCCGGAGGGGGTCCTCGAGGCGTTGCCCTTCCTGGGTATGGGACGCGCACACATCGGCATCCTGATCGCGATTGTGGTCGCCGTGGGTGTGTGGTTGGTGCTGCGATACACCACGCTCGGGTACGAGAACCGGGCGGTCGGATTGAGTCCTTGGGCGGCCGAGACGGCCGGCGTTTCCGTGCAGTGGACCACGGTCAAGGCGCTGTGCATATCGGGTGGGCTTGCCGGCCTTGCCGGGGCTGTCGAGGTCATGGGGCTCCACCATAGGATCTTCGACCAGTTCTCCGCAGGCGTGGGCTTCACGGGAATCGCGGTCGCGCTGCTGGCGAAGAATCATCCGCTCGGGATCATCCCGGCCGCTCTGTTGTTCGGTGCATTGTCGGCCGGGAGCGGGACGATGCAGCTTGAAGCGGGAGTGTCGCAGAAGATCATCCTGATCATCCAGGCGCTCGTCATCTTCTTCGTCGCCGCCGAGGGGCTTGTGAACTGGTTCATCCGTAAGCGTCAGAAGGAGGCGACCAGCGGTGCTGAGTGACGTCATCACGCCTGATCTGTTCGCGGCAGCACTCCGCATCGCCACTCCGTTGGCGCTCGCGGCCATAGGCGGCACGATCTGCGAGCGTTCAGGCATCGTGAACATCGCGCTGGAGGGGATCATGCTGGTGGGGGCGTTCTTCGGGACCGCCACCGTACTGGCGACAGGCAGTCCGTGGCTCGGCGTCCTCGTCGCTCTGGTCGCCGGTGTTGCGATCTCCGCGGTGCATGCCGTGGCGTCGGTCAACCTGCGTGCCGACCAGGTGGTCTCAGGCACCGCCATCAACCTGCTGGCGTTGGGACTGACCGGGTTCCTGATGGAGCTCTGGTACGGGCACCCGGGGACGACTCAGCCAATCGAGACGCTCCCGCCGGTGTTCAGCTTCGGGGCGATGGGCGAGGGGTTCATCGGTGAGGTATGGAGGTGGGTCAACGGGGTGTTCCTGTCACACACCCCGCTCGTGTACCTTGCGATCGCCATAGCGCTCGTCGCCCAGTGGGCGATGTATCACACGCGTTGGGGATTGCGTCTGCGTGGGCTCGGGGAACATCCGAGAGCCGTGGACACCGCTGGCGTGAGCGTCGCGCGCGGCCGGTGGGTGGCCGTGCTCATGAGCGGCGCGCTGGGCGGTCTCGCGGGAGCGAACCTGAGCATCGAGCAGGTCGGGGTGTTCCAGGAAGGCTTCACGAATGGCCGAGGGTATATCGCGCTCGCGGCCAACATCTTCGGGCGTTGGACGCCGGTGGGCTCGTATCTCGCTTCTTTGCTCTTCGGCTTCGCGGACGCGCTCCAGATCAAGCTACAGCCGTTCCGCGATGTCATCGACCTTCCGCCCGAGTTCTTCCTGATGGTGCCGTATGTGGTCACGGTGGTGGTACTCGCGGGTGTGATCGGCAGAGCGGTCGGACCGGCGGCCGTAGGGGTGCCGTACAAGAAGGGCTGATGGGATGGGACCCGTGGTGAACGACGGTCGGCTACATCCGGGCGACGCCCTGTTCTGGGCCGTCTCATGGGGGCTTGGCGCCGCGCTCGGCGTGGGCCTCGGCGGATGGCTGACGCTCGTGGGCGGAGCAGGTGCGCCAGGGGCGGGCGGGCTGGAGCCGGGATCCGACCTCGTCGCGCTACCGCTCGCCGCGTTCGGGGTCGTCACCGCGGTGCACCTTGGCGGACAAGCGGTCTCCGCCTTCGTGCGCGGTGTGGCTGCGAAGCGTCGCCAGCACCAGGAGCGCAACGAGGACGCCGACGACGACGGCGTCCTCGGGTAGGTCGAGAGCGAACGAACCCCTCACGATCGAGCGGATCGCGTAGGCGGCGGCCGGAATGGCGACCGCCGCCCACAGCGGGATCCGGAGACGCGGCATCACGGTGTGATCACGCCTGCTGATCGTCCATCGGCGCCTGCGCGGCGACCCGCTTCTTCTTCCGGCTCCTGATGATGGCGCGCACGATGAAGAAGACGATCAGTCCGCCGATCCACAGCGGGGCAGAACCGATGACGAATGCGATCAGGAACGTCAGCACGTCCGCGGCTCCGCGGATGCCAGAGGTGATCGCGTCGGCGAAGCCCCAGTCATCGCCCTGCGGCCGCACCACCGGGCGCGGCTCGGTGAGCTCGATCGTCACAGTGGCCAGTGCGGCCTGCCGCTCGAGGTACTTCACCTGGGCATCGAGGCTTTCGATCTCCTGACGTACGCGGTTGAGCTCGGTCTCGATGGCGAGCATGTCCTCCACGTCCTTCGCCGCGTCGAAGAACTCGCGCAGCCGCTCCTCCTCTGCGCGGAGGTTCGTTAGTCGCGCCGACATGTCCACATGCTGTTGTGTGACATCCTGGGAGTCCTCGGCCTGGAACTTCACCTCGCCGAGATCGATGGCCTGGTCGATGAAGGCGTCGAACGAGTCGGCGGGGATGCGTACGGTGATCCAGCCACGGAGGGCCGCACCGTCACCCGCAACCGAGCCGTACTCGTCGTACCGGTAGAGCCAGTCGTCGGTGTCGGTCGCCACCTGGAGGTCCTGGATCATGCCGTTGTGCGTCTTGACCAACGCGCGAAGATCGTCGATCGCCTCGGTGGTGCTCTCGACCTCGAGCCTGAGGGTCTTCGAGCGGATGATCATGCGTTCGCTGTCGCCCCCCACGTCCTTGCCCGCAGCGGCCTCCTGCTCGGCCGCGTAGTAGCCGTCATCGGCGCCGGGTGGCGCCGCCGCTGAGTCGGTCACCGCGTACTCACCGCGGACCGATTCCTCCACGGCCATGTCGGATCCGCTGCCGCAGCCGGCGGCGAGCAGGGCGATGGCCGTCAGGGCGACGCCGACGGTCATCCATCGACGTGTGTGGTGGAGCGTGATCATCGTCGAGCTCCTCTCATCCGCGTTCGCATCCATAATGACGCGAACGCCCTTTCACCTGCTATGGCAGGATCCAGGGCGTTCGGACAAGACAGTGGAAGCGATGCGCTACTTCGTGTCGATGTTCTCCGAAGCTTCAGCTTCTTTCTTCATCTGCTTCGCCGCATAGACGAGGAAGCCGATCGCGACAGCGATCACCAGGATGAACGAGATCATGAGCACGTTGTAGTAGGTGCCGGGGACGTTGTGTCCGAGCAGGAACCATCCGTACATAGGGGCTGTTCACCTCCATCGCACCTGTGTGTTGCCTCGATTCTAGCGCTGCCCACCATACCGGGCAACACGCACGGGCGATGTGCCCGTCATACGTGTTCTTCCACTGTCAGGGTCCGAATCCTGCCTGTCACCCACTAAGACGCATACCGCGGTGGCGTGGTTCGCGCGCGTTCGGGGGAGCGGTGTGTGGCGTGAGAGGTGTTAAGTGGAGCAAAAGACCACAAAAGTGTTGCAAAGTGGGATAGTGTGGCATACAGTTGTGACATCGGAGCGCCACCGTGGTGCCCGAATGAGCAGCGGAGTGGGGAGGACGGATGTTTCTCGGCGAACACCAGCACACGCTGGACGCCAAGGGGCGGCTGTCGCTTCCTGCCAAGTTCCGAAGCCAGATGGCGGGCAGCTACGTCGTCGTCAAGGGCATCGAGAAGTGCCTGTACGTCTTCTCACCCGCCGAGTTCGAGGCGTTCCTTGCACAGCTCATGGAGCGGGGGGACTTTGGCAAGGACTTCCGCCAGGTGCGCCGCTTTTTCACGGCCGGCGCGAAGGAAGACGATCTCGACTCGGCAGGACGCATCAGCATACCCGCGAACCTTCGCGAGTACGCCAAGCTCGAACGCGACGTCACGGTCATCGGCAACGGCGACCGTATAGAGATCTGGGACTCGTCGGCGTGGGCGGATTACAACGGCGAGGCGGAAGGGCGCATCGAGGAAGTGACGAGTTCACTCGCTGAACTCGGCATTCTCTAAGGTCCTTGAGAATGGAATACCGGCACACCCCAGTTTTGCTGGCCGAGGTCACGCAGCAGCTGACCTTACACGACGGCTCCATCTTCGTTGACTGTACCTTAGGCGGGGCAGGACACACGAAGCGGATCGCACAGCTTATAGCACCCACCGGGATACTGGTGGGCATCGATCAAGATGACGCCGCACTCACCGCAGCAGCAGACACACTCCGCCTCGGCCAGCAGGAACTTCCCACGATCGTGCTCCTCAAGGGGAACTTCGGGGACCTCGACGAGCTGTTGCTCGAGGCGAGGGTCCCGTATGTTGACGGGTTCCTGATGGACCTTGGCGTCTCATCTCCCCAGCTCGACCATGTCGGCCGCGGTTTCACCTACCAGGAGGATGCTCCGCTGGACATGCGGATGGATCCCGCGTCGTCGCAGCCTACCGCGGCTGACATCGTCAATACGTACTCCGAGGCCGAGCTCGCGCGCATCATCCGCGAGTACGGCGAGGAGCGGTGGGCCTCGCGCATCGCAGCCTTCATCGTAGTCGCGCGGGGCGCCCATCCGATCACCAGCACGAGCAAGCTGGTGGAGGTGGTCAAGGCGGCCATCCCGGCTTCCGCACGGCGGACCGGGGGCCATCCTGCCCGGCGCACCTTCCAGGCGCTGCGTATCGAGGTCAACCACGAGCTGGAGCAGCTCGAGCGCGGCGTCCGTAGCGCGATCTCATGGCTCGCGCCGAAAGGGCGCATCGCGGTCATCAGCTACCACTCGCTCGAGGACGGAATCGTCCGCGATGTGTTCCGCGACAGCGCTCAGGGGTGTATCTGTCCGCCAGACCTGCCGGTGTGCAGGTGCGGCAGGGAGCCGGTAGTCCGGATAGTCACCAAGCGGCCGATCACGCCTTCGGCCGAGGAGATCGATCGCAACCCGCGGTCACGGAGCGCGAAGCTCAGGGTCGCGGAGAAGCGCTAAGGCACCAAGGGGTCCCGCCTGCGGGCGGGAAGACGAGCGGGAAGGAGGCCCACCTCCGTGGGCGCAGCGGCACGCAAGATCACGCGCACCGCGGCACCGGCGCGACCGGCACTCAAGGTCGTGCGCGGTGGGTCTCGTCGTACCCGCACGCGTGCAGCGGCTCTCGGCACGTTCCGGCTGGTCGCCACGTGCATGGTGATCCTCATGATGGCAGGAGTCGTTCGGGTCTCGCTTGCGGCGAGCGCCGCCGAGGCGTCGATCGACGCATGGGAACTGCGGAGCGAGGTGAAGGCCGAGCGCCAGGTCGGCAGGACGCTCGAAGCCGACAGGAGCGCCCTGGCATCGCCGTCGCGCATCGAGGAGCTTGCCTGCCAGACGCTCAACATGACCAGACCCGCACAGGTGTGCTATCTGGAGATGCCTGCGGCCGCCGTTGCGGCATCCCCGGGAGAGGACGTGCTGGTCGACGATGTCGGCACTGAGTCCGCGCCGGTGCGTGAGGCGGCTCAGCTTGTGGTCGCCACGCTGGCGGATCTTGCGGCCAGCGAGGCCGAGGTGCTGCTCGTCGGCGACATGGGGCTCGGTACGTTGCGATGAGTGCGCCGCCCGCCACAGGACGTCGGCGACGCGGAGCCGACCGGGAGCGCCCGCACTCTGCCGGGCGCTTCTTGTGGCTTCTGAGCCTCCTGTTGGCGATGCTCGTGGCGGTGGGTGGCCGACTCGTTTACATCCAGGTCGTCAAGGGTCCCGAGTATGCTGCCGCGGCTACCGAGCAGCGCACCCGGGACATCACCATCAGCCCAGAGCGCGGTTTCATCTTCGACCGGGAGGGTGAGGTCCTGGCCGAGTCGATGGAGGCGCGCACCATATACGCCGTTCCCGACGCGGTCGCCGACAAGGCGGGGGCTGCACAGATGATCGCATCGGCGATCGGTGGTGATCCGGCGTCGTACGAAGAGAAGCTCTCCCGGGACACGGGTTTCGTCTACATCGCGCGGAAGGTGGATGTCGCGCTCGCGGATACACTGAGAGAGCATGAGATCGAGGGCCTCGGGTTCATCGAGGACTCGCGGCGCGTCTACCCGAGCAACGAGCTGGCCTGCCAGGTCCTCGGATTCGTCGGTGTCGACGACGAGGGTCTCTCCGGCCTGGAGTTCTACTACGACGACCTCCTGGCGGGCACGCCCGGTCGGTTGATCGCCGAGCGCGACAACAGGGGCCGCCCCATACCCGGAGGCGTCACGTACGAGGAAGAGGCGGTGGACGGGCAGGACATCGTGCTCACCATCGACAAGGACATCCAGTACCAGGCACAGGTGGCGCTCGCCGAGGCGGTAGAGGAGTGGGGCGCGAAGGCCGGGTCCGTGATCGTGATGGACCCGCGCAACGGCGAGATCCTGGCGATGGCCTCGGTCCCTCAGTTCAACCCCAACCGCTTCAGCGAGGCGGCGGGAGAGGCTTACCGCGCGCGTTCGATCGTCGACACGTACGAGCCGGGATCCACCATCAAGTCGCTCACCGCGGCGGCGGTCATCGATGCGGGCCTACACAGCCCAGACTCCACCTTCGAGTTGCCGCCCACCATCGAGGCGGGAGGGCGGACGATACACGAATCGCACGAACGCGAGACGGTCACGTGGTCGCTCACCGACATCGTCACGCAGTCGTCCAACGTGGGCGCCGTCAAGCTCGGTCTGGCCCTGGGCGAGGACGGGCTCTACGACTACTTCGCCCGTTTCGGTCTCACCGCGGTCACCGGGGTCGACTACCCGGGCGAGGTCAAGGGATGGCTGCCCACGACCGACCAGTGGTCGCCATCCTCGCTCGCGACGATCACCTTCGGCCAGGGTATCTCAGTCACTCCGCTGCAACTTGCGCGGGCGCTGAGCGCGATCGCGAACGACGGCTATCTCGTGACGCCGCACTTCCTGAAGGAGACGCGCGGTGAGGTGGAGGAAGGTCCTGTCCTGGAGACCGAGCGCGCGATCAACGCGGAGACCGCTGAGGCCATGCGCGTGGTGCTCGCCGACGTGGTGAACGAGGGCACAGGCGCGGCGGCCGCTGTGCCTGGTTATCAGGTGGCGGGCAAGACGGGGACGGCGCAGAAGGCGCGCACGGATGGGGTCGCAGGCTACGCCAAGGGCAAGTACGTCGCGTCGTTCTCGGGCTTCCTGCCTGCCGACGACCCCCGCGTGCTGATCATCGTGAACATCGATGAGCCGAGTGAGGCGATCTACGGCGGAACGGTAGCAGCGCCCACGTTCGCACGCATCGCGGCCTACTGTGTCGACCATCTGAAGATACCCCCGGGAAGCCCGGTAACGGGTGCGTCACAGGGGGATGGCCAGTAAGGCCGACCGCATATCCGATGGTAGAATGACTCGAAGGAGAGACGACGGGAACCGGTGGATACGAGGACGCTTTCACAGCTTGTAGGCGGTGCGGCGGGGTCGATGGATGGACACGCCGGCACAGACGTCTCCGGGATCGCGTATCGCTCCGACGCGGTGCGTCCGGGAGACGTCTTCTTCTGCATACCGGGACACCGTCACGACGGGCACGATTTCGCGGCCGATGCGCTATCGCGGGGTGCGGTCGCCATCGTCTGCGAGCGGCCGCTCGGCACTGCGGCGTGGGAGATCATCGTGGACGACGCGAGGCGCGCTCTCGCGCTTGCCTCGGCGGCGTTCCACGATCATCCGTCGCGCCGCATGGATGTCGTGGGGATCACCGGTACCAACGGCAAGACCACCACGACCTACATCATGGACAGTATCCTGAGACAGGCGGGTCGGATGACCGGCCTCATCGGCACCGTGGAGACGCGTGTCGCCGGTGAGCGTCAGTCATCATCGCGTACGACCCCCGAGTCGGCGGACCTGCAGGCCCTGCTCGCGCGCATGGCGGAGGCTGGCGTCCAGGCGGTCTCCATGGAGGTCTCGTCGCACGCCATCGACCTGCACCGCGTCGATGCGCTGCATTTCGCCGTCGCTGCCTTCACGAACCTCACGCAGGACCATCTCGACTATCACCGGACACTCGACGAGTACTGGTCGGTCAAGCGGCGACTCTTCACCGAGCTTGCAGTGGGTGCGCGCGTGGTGAACATCGACGATCCGCGTGGAGCGGGGCTAGGTGCTGCGCTCTACGATGTCTGGACCGTGGGACGGGCTGCCGGGGCGATGGTGCGGGCAGAGAACGAGCGGCCGGCCGCGGACTCGACGACCTTCCACCTTGTGACGCCTGAGGGTGAAGCCGAGGTCACGCTCCCGCTTGCGGGTGCGTACAACGTGAGCAACGCGTTGGTTGCCGCCGGAAGCGCGCTTGCGATGGGCATCGGGTTGGACATCGTGGTGCGCGGTCTGGAGTCGGCGCCTCAGGTCCCCGGTCGCCTCGAGCGGATCGACGAGGGGCAACCGTTCGTGGTGCTCGTGGACTACGCGCACACGCCAGACAGTCTCGCCAAGGCGATCGCCGCCGTGCGCGACATCACGCCGGGGCGGGTGATCACCGTGTTCGGTTGCGGTGGCGACCGGGATCCGGAGAAGCGGCCGCTCATGGGCAAGGCCGCCGGGGAGAACTCGGACATAGCGGTGGTGACGAGCGACAACCCGAGGAGCGAGGATCCTGTGGGAATCATCCTGCGCACGGAGGACGGTCTCAAGGAGACGCCGTGCGAGTATGAGGTGGAAGTGGATCGCCGCACCGCCATCGCGCGCGCGTTCGCCATCGCGCGTGAAGGGGACGCCGTCCTGATCGCCGGAAAAGGGCACGAGGACTACCAGATATTCGCCGACCGCACGATCCACTTCGACGATCGAGAGGTCGCTCGTGAGGAGCTGAGGGCACGATGCTGAGGCTCTCGGTCGAGACACTGGTGGAACTCACGGGCGGCGAGCTGATCAGCGGTACGCCGGAGACGATGATCAACGGTCTCGCGATCGACTCTCGCGAGGTGGAACCCGGGTCGGCGTTCGGCGCTTTCGTGGGTGAACGCACCGACGGCCATCGTTTCGTCCCCGACGCGCTCGACAAAGGCGCACGGGTGGTCGTGGTGACCAGGGACTCGGATGAGGTCCGTGAGGCGGTCGCCGCCCATGGTCGCGGGGAGACCGCCCTGGTGGCGGTCGATGATGCATATGCGGCGATCGAGGCGTTGGCGGCGTGGCATCGGGACAGGCTCACCTGTCCGGTCATCGGTATCACGGGATCCACCGGCAAGACCACCACGAAGGACTTCGTGCGGAGCGTGCTCGGCACGACGATGCGGGTCGTCGCCACCAGCGGCAACAGGAACAATGAGCTGGGTGTGCCTCTCACCGTCATGGATGCTGGCGCCGACACGGAGGCTCTGGTGGTGGAGATGGCGATGCGCGGCGCTGGCCAGATCGCACACCTCTGCGACGTGGCGCGCCCCACCGCGGGCCTCGTGACCAACGTGGGTGTGAGTCACATGGAGGTGCTCGGGAGCCAGGAGGCCATCGCATCGGCGAAGGGCGAGCTGGTGCAGGCGATCCCGGCTGACGGGCAGGTGTTCATGAACGGCGACGATGCCTGGTCGGCCACCCTCGCCGCGACCGCTTCCGCCGAGGTCATCACCTACGGGCTCGGAAGCGATGCCGACATCACGGCGTGCGATGTCGTCGTCACGCCGTCGGGGATGCCGTCGTTCACGCTGGCCATGCCGGAGGGCGCCGCTGGGATCACGCTTGCGGTGCCGGGCAAGCACAACGTCTACAATGCGCTGGCGGCGGCCGCAGTGGGTCGCTACCTGGGCGTTCCGCTGACCGAGATCGTGAGAGGGCTCGAGGAAGCCACGTTCTCCCGCTGGCGGATGGAGACGTTCGTGTCGGCGAGCGGTGTGACGGTGATCAACGACGCGTACAACGCGAATCCGACATCCATGCGCGCCGCCATCGGGGCGCTGCAGGACCTTCCAACGTGCGGCCGCCGCATAGCGGTGCTGGGCGACATGGCCGAGCTGGGCACGCTCACCGAGCTGGCCCACTTCGAGTTGGGCGAAGAGGTCGCGCGGTCTGCGGTCGATGTCCTCGTGAGCGTGGGGGAGCTCGGCAGACGCATCGCCGACGGAGCGAAGGCGGCCGGGATGCCGGAAGATGTGGTGCGTCCCTGCGCGAACGCCGACGAGGCGTCGGAAGTGATAGACGACGTCGTCGAGCCCGGTGACACCGTGCTCGTGAAGGCGTCGCGCATCATGGGGTTGGAGACGGTAGTCGAGGGGATGATGGACCCGCGTGTTCAGCCTGCTTCCTGAGATAGCCCGCTATCCCACCTACCAGATCCTGGTCGCCATGGTTCTGGCGTTGCTGCTTGCCATCGTGCTGTTCCCCGTATGGATCAGACTTCTGAAGTTCCGGAACATCGGGCAACAGGTGCGTGCCGACGGTCCGCAGGGGCACCTGGTGAAGCAGGGGACGCCCACGATGGGTGGCGTGCTCATCCTGCTCGTAGTGTCCTTGGTGTACCTCAGTCTGGGCGAGGTGGGACGCGCCGGGGTGATATCGCTCGTCGCGCTGCTCGGCTGTGGCATGCTCGGCTTCATCGACGACTATGCCAAGGTCATGAAGGCGCGGTCGCTCGGACTGACGGCGAAGATGAAGATCGCTGGTCAGGCCGTGGTGGCGAGCACCGTCGGCGTGCTTGCGGTCAACTGGGCGCACGTGAGCCCGGAAGTGGTGATCCCCTTCGTGGGGACGATCGACCTCGGCGTATGGCAGTCGTCGGTCTCGGTGGGGGGATTCTCCCTCGAGCTGCCCTGGCTCTACCTGGGTCTTGTGTTCTTCATGGTGCTGTCGTTCTCGAACACCGTGAACCTCACAGACGGGCTGGACGGTCTGGCCGCGGGCACCGTGATGATCGTGATGCTCGCGTTCGTGGCGATCGCGTTCGCGCAGGACAACCTGGAGCTCGCTCTGTTCGCCGCTGCTGTCGCCGGGGCGTGCCTCGGCTTCCTCTGGTACAACAGCTATCCCGCGGACATCTTCATGGGCGACACGGGGTCGCTTGGCCTGGGCGCGGTCATCGCGGCGCTGGCCGTGGTGACCAAGACCGAGCTGCTCGCCCCGATCCTGGGCGGCATCTACGTAGCCGAGGGTCTGTCGGTCATCCTGCAGGTGACCTCGTTCAAGCTCACAGGCAAGCGTATCTTCCGGATGGCCCCGCTTCATCACCACTTCGAGATGAAGGGCTGGAGCGAGACGAAGGTGATGGTCCGCTTCTGGATCGTGACCGGCGCGCTCGCGGGCGTGGGTTTCGCCCTCTGGTTCGTCATGAGAGCGAGGTTCTGAGGTGCGCGACTGGACCGGACACCTCGTGGTGCTCGGCCTCGGCGCCTCGGGTCGCGCGGCCGCCGAGTGGGGACTGTCGCGTGCGCGCGACGGCGTGCGGGTTACGGTGCTCGACTCGGGCGCCGGCGACGCGCTCGTCGAATGTGCGGAGTCGCTTCGGGAGCGTGGCGCGGAGGTGCGCTTCGGCGTGGATCACGTCGAGAGCGGCGATCTCGTCGTCGCGTCCCCGGGTATACGCCCGACCGCTCCGCTGATGCTCAGCGCACGTGCCTTGGGGGCCCCGGTCATCTCGGAGATCGAACTGGCGTACCGCATCTCCCGTGCGCCGTGGATCGCCATCACCGGCACCAACGGCAAGACGACCACTACTGAGCTGGTGACGCATCTGCTGCGCGAAGCGGGGTTCGTTGCCGAGCCGGCGGGCAACATCGGGCCCGCCGCCGTGCGTGTCGCCGGTGAGGTGGGCGAGGCGGGGATCATCGTCGCCGAGGTCTCGAGTTTCCAGCTGTCCCTGACGGACACCTTCCACCCCCGGGTGGCAGCGCTCCTCAACATCACGCCCGACCACATCGACTACCATGGCTCGCTCGAAGCGTACGCGGCCGAGAAGGCCAAGGTGTTCGCCAGGCAGGTCTCAGGCGACACCGCTATCATCGACGTTGATGACGAAGGGTCGCGCGCCCTTGCGGACCCGGTGGCCGAGCGGGGCGTGACGGTCTGCCGTGTGAGCCGGACAAGCACGCCTGCCGATGGCGCATACCTCCACGGTACGACATTGGTGCTCGAGGAGCGTGGGGTGGAGCATCCACTGGTGGACGTCGCCGACCTGCGCATCATGGGCGAGCACAACGTGAGCAACGCCCTCGCTGCCGCTGCGTGCGCTCGCGCCGCCGGCGCGGGGATCGAAGCGATCCGGAGCGGGCTGATGTCGTTCAGGCCGATTGAGCATCGCCTCGAGCCGGTCCGCACCGTGGACGGCGCCGAGTACTTCAACGATTCGAAGGCCACCAATCCGGACGCCGTGCGTAAGGCGCTCACCGCTTTCGGTGAACGACCGCTGGTGGTGCTCCTGGGCGGGAGGAACAAGGGCGTCGACATGAGGCCGCTGGTTGCCGCCGTGAAGGCTCGTACGGATTCGGTCGTGGTGTTCGGTGAGGCGGCCGCTGAGATCGCAGACGCGTTCCATGAGGTCGCTCTTCACGTCGTGTCCGCGCGTGGGCTCGAGGAGGCGGTGGATGCAGCGCGAACCCTCGCACGCCCGGGTGGGGTGGTGCTGCTCTCGCCGGGCTGCACATCGTTCGATGAGTTCACCGGCTACGAGGAGCGCGGCCGCAGGTTCAAAGAGATCGTGGGACGGATGGTGGGAAGCGCATGACCCGTCGTCCCAGAACGCTCACACGATCGGGATACTGGCTGCTGGGATCGACCGTCGCCCTGGTGCTCGCAGGCATACTGATGGTGTACTCGGCATCTTCGGTGGCCGACTACGTGGCATACGGGGACAGCGCCTTCCACCTGAAGAAGCAGGCGTTGTTCGCAGCGATCGGCTTTGTCGCGCTTCTCGTCGCATCGTTCTGGGACTTCCGTTCAAGTCGGGGCGAACTCGATCCACGACGTCCTGATGTCGTCGCCTGGGGTGTCTGGGCGGTCGCCTTCGCGGGGCTGCTCCTGGTGGAGATCATCGGTGTGGGCAAGTGGGGCGCGACGCGCTCGATGGACCTCGGGTTTGCGTACGTCCAACCATCCGAATACGCCAAGCTCGGGTGCCTGCTGATAACCGCGGTGTTGGTGGTGGCCTGGCGCAAGGGGGCGCTCGACACCGGACCGTTCCTCGGGTGGTTGGCCGCCGCTGTCGTTCCCACTGTGGTTCTGATCATGATGCAGCCCGACATGGGCACCACGGTCTCGCTCGTGGTGGGCGTGTTCCTTCTGTTGGTGCTGGGCGGTCTGCCGGCGCGGTGGCTCGTTCCATCGGCGGTCGGGGGAGCCACGGTCGCATTCGCGCTGGTGTGGGCTGCCGGCTACCGGATGGAGCGCGTGACGTCCTTCCTCGATCCGTGGGCGGATCCCAGCGACGGCGGCTACCAGATCATCCAGTCGCTGTATGCGTTCGGCAGCGGCGGGATCGATGGCATCGGGCTGGGTCTCTCGCGGCAGAAGTACTTCTATCTGCCCGCCGCGCACACCGACTTCATCTTCGCGGTCATCGGCGAGGAGATGGGGCTGATAGGATCGCTCGCGATCGTCATGGCCTTCGGGATCTTCGCGTACGCGGGGTTCCGGGTCGCGTGGGAGAGCCGTGACCTGTTCGGCAAGCTCCTTGCAGGTGGCCTGACCGCGATGATCGTCGTACAGGCGTTGATGAACATGGCGGCGGTGACAGGGCTCATGCCGATCACCGGCATCCCGCTGCCGTTGGTGAGCGCCGGTGGTTCTTCTCTCACGCTCACGCTCGCGTGCGTAGGGTTGATACTGGCGGTGTCGCGGTATGGAGGACAAGCACGGGTGCGGCTGGTCCGCCCCGGGAAGACCAGGGGGTCGAAGAGTGCGGGTTCTGTTGAGCGGCGGCGGGACGGCCGGACACATCTATCCGGCGTTGACGGTGGCTGACCGACTGCGCGCCGAGGGGCATGAGGTAGCGTTCGTCGGAACGCCTGACGGACTCGAGGCCCGCCTGGCGGCAGAGGCGGGCGTCGTGTTCTTCGGCGTACCGGCCCGGGGGTTCGATCGGGCGCGGCCGCACACGCTGGTGACCTCATCGCTCCTGATGGCCGGGTCGACGCTCAGGGCGCGTCGTCTGATCGGTTCGTGGAGACCCGACGTGGTGCTCGGGTTCGGCGGGTACGTCTCGCTCCCGGTGGGTCTTGCGGCGCGCACCCGGCGCGTACCGCTCGTGCTGCACGAGCAGAACTCCGTTCCCGGTCTCGCGAACAGGGTGTTGTCCCGCTGGGCCGTTTCGGTAGGGGTGACCTATGAGGGCTCGGCGGACCACCTGCGCAACCCCGCGCGCGCCGTTGTGACCGGCAATCCCGTTCGTGGGGCCGTCCTTGAAGCCGACCGGGAACGCGGGCGCCGGATGCTCGGCCTCGATCCGGACGCCGTCGTGCTGTTGGTGTTCGGCGGGAGCAGGGGCGCGCGGCACCTGAATGACACGTTCGCGTCGCTTGCGCCCAGACTGTCGACCGTCGCGGCGTTGCAGGTGGTGCATGTGGCGGGTAGGATTGAGGCCGCTTCAGTGGCCGAGCGAGTGGCCTCGACGGTGGACGGATCGTGGCAGGGGTACATCGTACTCGACTACATCGACGAGATGGGCGATGCGATCGCGGCGGCGGACCTGGTGGTCGCCCGGGCTGGCGCCACGTCGATCGCTGAGATCACCGCCATCGGGCGGGCCTCGATCCTCGTGCCGTATCCGTATGCGACAGACGATCACCAGACGCTCAACGCCCGTGCGGTGGCCGAGGCCGGTGGCGCCGCGGTGGTGCCCGACGCGGGGCTCGACGACGAGGCGTTCGTGGCGACGGTCTTGGAGCTGCTTGAGGATGAGCCCCGCCGGACGGCGATGGCATCCCGTGCCGCCTCGTTGGGGCGGCGTGATGCCGATGTACGGGTCGCCGCCCTTGCGGTCGCGGCAGGAGAGGAGAAGCGGTGACATCTGCCGCGTACGCGCACTTCATAGGGATCGGCGGCGCCGGGATGAGCGGGCTCGCCCGTGTCCTGCACGACCGTGGCATCGTTGTGACCGGATCCGACCTGAAGGCCTCGCGCTACGCGACGGCTCTGCAGGAGGCAGGGATCCTCGTCCACGTGGGACATGCAGCCGACAACCTCGGCGATCCCGAGGTGGTCGTGGTGTCGTCCGCCATACCTGAGACGAACCCCGAACTCGCCGCCGCACGAGAGCGCGGCATCCCGGTGTGGCCGCGCGCGAAGATGCTGGCGCACATCGTCGGTCAGGACATCGGAGTGGCGGTGGCTGGCACGCATGGGAAGACGACCACCAGTTCGATGATGACCACGGTACTGGACGGCATCGGGCTCGACCCGACGTTCCTCATCGGCGGAGAGCTCAACGACATGGGCGCGAACGCGCGATGCGGCGGCGGCGGCTACTGTGTTGTGGAGGCGGACGAGAGCGACGGGTCGTTCCTGTACCTCACGCCTACGGTGGCGATCATCACCAACGTGGAGGCCGACCACCTGGATCACTACGGATCGTTCGAGGCGGTGGTGGAGACCTTCGGGCGGTTCATCGAGAGCGTGCCGGCCGGGGGAGCGGTGGTGGTCTGCGCCGACGATGCGGCGCTCGTACGTCTCGCCAAAGAGCGGTCGCGGGCCCGGGTGGTGACGTACGGGGCGGTTGAGGCGGCCGATGTCCGCTGTGACGATCTGGAGCGTGTCGGCCTCGGCCACCGGTTCTCCGTGACCTTCCCCGGCGGTTCTGTGGGTCCAGTGACCATCACGGTGCCGGGGGTCCATAACGTGATCAATGCGACCGGAGTGCTTGCGGCCGCATGGGCGCTTGCTCTGGACACCGGCCGCGCGGCCTCAGCGCTCACCTCCTTCAAGGGCGTCCGTCGGCGGTTCGACCGCGTGGGCGAAGTGGCCGGTATCACGGTGGTCGATGACTACGCGCACCATCCCACGGAGATAAAGGCGACGCTCGCAGCCGCCCGTGGCGCCGGGTTCCGGCGGGTGTGGGTGGTGTTCCAGCCACACCGCTACAGCAGGACTGCCGCGCTGGGCCGCGAGTTCGGCGAGGCGTTCCACGACGCCGATCACGTGGTGCTGATGGACGTGTACAGCGCCGGCGAGCCGCCGATCCCCGGGGTCTCCGGCAAGACCGTGGTGACCGAGACGTTGCGGAGCGCCCCGCGCACCCATCTCGCCTACTTCCCGCACCGCGATGACATCGACGCATACATCGCCGAACGTGTGAGGGAGGGCGACCTGGTGATGACGATGGGGGCGGGGGACGTCACGACGCTTGGCCCGGGTATCGTACGCGCGATCGGTGAACGGCACGGGGTGACCGCCTGATGCCAGGCTCCTCCACAGAGCGCCGTCTGCGCTCGGCCCTGAAGGGGGAGGTCCGTGCACGCGAACCGCTGGCGAAGCACACGACCTATCGGATCGGAGGCCCCGCGGACCTCTTCGTGACGTGCGACACCATCGCGGATCTCGCGGAGGCCGTGCGCATCTGTGAGGAGGACGGTGTGGGCTGGACCGTCATCGGCAAGGGCTCGAACCTGCTGGTGGCAGATACCGGTTACCGTGGGGCGGTCGTGGTCCTCGGCGAGGAGTTCAAGAGGCATCGGGTGCACGGGCGCGACATAGAGACCGGGGCGGCGTGCGCGCTCGCCTACGTGGTGAGAGACGCGTACTCGCGTGGCCTCGGAGGCATGGAGTTCGCCGTGGGCATACCCGGCACCGTTGGCGGCGCGATCGCGATGAACGCGGGCACGGGCGAGACATGGATGCAGTCGGTGGCCGCATCGGTGACGATGCATCTTCCCGGTGTCGGCCTCGAACGGTTGCGGGGCGATGAGGTCGACTGGAGGTATCGCGCGGCGGGGCTGCCAGCTGGCGCGATCGTCGTGGAGACCGTGTTGCGCCTGAAAGACGCGGACCGGGACACGATCCGCCGAGCGATGGACGACAGCCTGGAGCGCCGGAAGCGCAGTCAGCCGATGGGCGTGCCATGCGCGGGAAGCGTGTTCAAGAACCCGCCAGGGGAGTCGGCGGGACGGCTGATCGAATCCGCAGGGCTGAAGGGGACGCGCCTCGGCGGCGCGCGGGTATCACAGGTACATGCGAACTTCATTGTGAACGAAGGGGATGCGACCGCCGCCGATGTGCTCGGACTGGTGCGGAAGATCCAGATGACGATCAGGGACATACATGGCATCGAACTCACACCAGAGATCAGGCTCCTCGGAGACTTCGCAACCCCGTAAACGAGTGGTGCTCGGGCAGGAGTCGGCGCGCCGAGTGACAAACACTCACCCTAAAGTCGATGCTGATACTAAGTCACGCAGAGCCTCCACCAAGGCACGAGGATCCGCTCGGGATTCGAGGCCGAAGCGAGACGCAGGACAGCGCGGCGGGCGGGTGCGTGATTCCGCGTTGCCGCCGCACGTCAACGCGAAGAAGGTGGAGCGGGAGCGGCGGAAGATCGCGCGTCGGCGCTCCGCTCTGAAGCGCGCCGCGCTGGTGGTGGCGGCACTCGTCGTGGTGGCCGGGTCGTGGGTGGCTTTGCTCAACTCGCCATCCTTCACCATCGAGGAGATCCGGGTCGAGGGAATCAGCGAGCTCTCCGAGCAGGAGGTGGTCGCCATCGCCGCTGTGGATGAGGACGCGACACTCCTGAACATCGACGTGGACGGTGTCATAGAGCGACTGACACAGGTGCCATGGGTGGCCGAGGTAGATATCGTGCGGCTCTTTCCCTCGACGCTCCTGATCAGCGTGGAGGAGCGCGAGCGGTTCGCCATGGTGGACGCAGGCGTGACGTTCTGGTCGGTCGATCGCGCGGGGCGAGTGCTGGGCGAGTCGATCCCGGACACCAGCATATCTTTGCCGGTGATACGCGACGTGGTGCAGTTCGAGCCGGTCGCCGGTGAGGTGACCGGCTCGGAAGCGGTGAAGAACGCGCTCGCGGTCTTGAAGGGCATATCGCCGGAGCTGCTTGAGATGACGGCCATGGTCTCGGCCCCCAGCCCCGAGGAGACCGCGCTGCTCACGGAGGCGAACGTGGAGGTGATGCTGGGGCGGGCCGAACAGCTCACCGAGAAGTCGGCGCTCGCTCTGCAGATCATGCGAGAGCAGGGGAGCGGCGTGGTGTTCATCGATGTCCGCTCGCTTGAGCGTCCGATCTCACGGGGCATCACCGACTGAGCGTACGAGCGTGGGTTGGTGAGATCGTGTCCGCGCGCGGGATGCGGCCCGAGATGAAGAAGATTCTCGTTGCAAACCCCTTGCGTTTAGTATAAGGTTCGTGTGAAGATTGACCTTTGCCCAGATACAGTAAACGTCAAGTATAGGCTTAGGCTATGGGAAGAACGGGCAGCTCAGGAGGCTCATGATGCTTGAGACGGGGGCGAACTACCTGGCGGTCATCAAGGTCGTCGGCGTGGGTGGTGGCGGGACGAACGCCGTGAATCGGATGGTTGAGGCCGGGGTCAAGGGCGTGGAGTTCATCGCGGTGAACACCGACATGCAGGCCCTGTTGATGTCCGATGCCGACTACACCGTTCACGTGGGTGTGGGCCTCACCAAGGGGCTGGGCGCCGGAGCGGATCCGGACGTGGGCCTCAACGCCGCAGAGGAGAACCGCGGGGAGATCAAGGAAGCGCTGCAGGGCGCCGACATGGTATTCATCACCGCTGGTGAAGGTGGCGGTACGGGTACGGGTGCGGCACCGGTGATCGCCGAGATCGCCAAGGAGGAGATCGGCGCTCTAACCGTAGCCGTTGTGACGAGGCCGTTCGCGTTCGAGGGCCGCAAGCGTGCGATCCAGGCCGAGGAAGGCATCAAGCGCCTCCGGGATCACGTAGACACGCTGATCATCATCCCCAACGACCGGCTGCTCCAGGTTGCGGAGAAGAAGACGTCCATCCTGGATGCGTTCCGGATCGCGGACGACGTCCTCCGTCAGGGCTGCCAGGGCATCACCGACCTGATCACGGTTCCCGGCCTGATCAACCTCGACTTCGCCGATGTTCGGACCATCATGAAGGATGCCGGCACGGCGCTCATGGGCATCGGAGTGGCCACTGGGGACAACCGAGCTCACGAGGCCGCGAAGGCGGCCATCGCCAGCCCGCTCCTGGAGTCGAGCATCGAGGGAGCGAACGGCGTGCTTCTGTCCATCTCGGGCGGCAGCGACCTTGGACTGTTCGAGGTCAACGAGGCGGCCGAGGTCGTGCAGGCCGCCGCGCACCCTGATGCGAACATCATCTTCGGCGCCGTGATCGACGACTCGATGATGGATGAGATCCGAGTGACGGTCATCGCCACCGGCTTCGGCCAGCGCAAGAAGCAGGAGACGATGGAGTTCGAGAACGCGCACACCGAGGATGAAGGACCGCGCATCCCGACGTTCGATCTGCCCTCGAGCGCACAGGAGGACGATCTCGATATCCCCGCGTTCCTGAAGCGCCGGAGTTTCTAGAGACACCCGGGCCGTGCAAGTGCACGGCCCGTGATGTTCAGGCCGCCGTGTGACGAGTCGAGCGCTCGTCACACGGCGGCCCCCGTTACGGGCGACGAGGGTGGTCATGCTGCCGTCTACGTCGAACGCCCCGCCCGGAATCGGGCGGGGCGTTCGCTCGTCCGGCGCGAGTCCGTTCCGGACGGGAGACGACGTTCGTCCCTTACTCCGCGGGAGGTGCTGGCGGAGCGGGGGGCGCTGGCGCGGGGGGCGCTGGCGGAG
>Ga0209614_1000179_pt1 | contig 58830 bp, 44 predicted proteins | sample BlaSprsedimmetaG_FD_185484 | JGI IMG/M metagenome (GOLD analysis project Ga0209614, IMG submission 185484) | Hot spring sediment bacterial and archeal communities from California, USA to study Microbial Dark Matter (Phase II) - Blank Spring... ...
CGGTGGCCCCGCGGCCAGGCCTGCGCGCCCCACCCTGCCAGCGCCGCCAGCGCCACCGTGACGACCGCCAGCCAGCGGGCCGGGGCCTGGAACAAGTCAAAGGTCGGGACGTGGCGAAACAGGAACGGGAAAATCGGCGTGTTCCGGCCCAGCGCCAACGTCAACGCCACCGCCGCGCTGCCGACCCAGAACCAGACCTGACCGCCCCCGGTCCGCTTCCCTTGCCCACGACACCCGCTCAGCACCGCCTCCACCGCCAGAAGGAGCGGCAGCAGCCCCACGTACCCCGCTCCCTCCCAATAGTTGGGATAGCCGGCGTAATCGCCCCGGCCCGGATGGCCGAAAAAGCCGGGCGCGACGAACGTGATCAGCCGCCAGGGCCACAGCGAATAGGTCATCGCGAAATCATACTCCACGCCGGCCGAGCGCTGCGACGAGGCCATCAGCTCGGCTGTGGGGAGCAGTTGCACCGCTGCCAGGCCCACGCCCACCGCCAGGGCCAGCCCGACGTATGCTGTTTGGCGCAGGGTATACCGTCCCTCCTGCACCGTCCGAAAGAGCAGGTAGGCAGCCAATAGCAGGCCACCGTAGAAAGCAGTCTGCGCGTGGCCGGCCAGCAGCCCCAGCCCCAGGGCCAGGCCCAGCCCGAGGGCATCGCGCAGCCGCCAGCGCCGCGCCAATGCCTCGGCCCGCCACAACCAGACGGCCAGCCAGGGAAAGGTGACCGCCACGCTGGGGAACAGGGCGATCCGGGTCACCAGGAAAGCGCTGCCCGCCAGGGTCAATCCGCCTATCAAGGCCGGGAACCGTTCCAGACCCACCGCCCGTCCCCAGCGGTACATCCCCCAACCAGTAAGCAGGAGGTGCAGCGCCGTGGTCCACACCAGGGCCACAGCGACCGGCAGCAGCAGGTAGAGCAGATTCAGGGGGTAAAAGGCCGCCGTCTGATAGTTGGCCGCCAGCGGCGCACCGCAGCCCACCAACGGGTTCCAGAGCGGCAGGTGACCCTGGCGCCACATCGAGGCCGCCATCCGCTGCCAGGGCACGAACTGGAGCAGCGGCGTGCCCCAAAAAAAGACCTCGCCGGTCAAGAGGGGCCGCCACAGCAGCATGACGGCAAACAACGCCAGACCGGCCACCACCTCCAACTCTCGACGGTCAACCCGCCTCTCGAATCCTGCGCCCCGTCCCATCCCCTCGCCCCCTCTCATCACCGCTCAGCAATTCCCATTTTAGCATCGCCGTCACACATTTGACGTTCGTAGTGGCGACTTTAGTCGCTTCTATTGCGCAAACAGCGAAAGTCGCTACTACGAACTCCATAACGGGAATTGCTGATCACCGCTCGATCTCGAGAATCGTGTATCCACCGGCGTCGTACACCGCCCGCAGGTACGAGGCGTCGCGCGGGTCGAAGGCCCCCAGCCGCCGCTCCTCCGGCCCCCAAAAGACGTAATCCACACCGTAGCGGGTCAGCAGATCACGCCGCCAGGCGTCATCGGCTTCTGGATCGAAAAATCGGGCCACCAGTCTTTCTTTCTCCTCGGCGTCCATCGTCTCGAACCCATGCCCCACGAACACCCGCGCCACTACCCGCACCGGCAAATAGTTACCGGTGTCGTAGGCGGCCAGCACCACGTCGTCGGGTTGGACGCGCTCAGACAGCCAGTCCAGCGCGGCGACCTCGCCGGCCGGGCGGAAGACGAGGCGCGGGCGGTTGAGCAGCGATGCGCCGCTGCCAGCCAGGATGATGAGGGTGGTGGGGAGCATGGCCGCCAGCAGCAGCGCTGCCAGCCAGCGCCCCCTCGACCGCCACAGCCGCACCGCGCTGCCAGCCGCCAGGGCGTAGAGCGGTGTCTGCACGCCCTGCACCAATCGGCGCTGCAAGTTGAACGGCAGGTAAGCCAGCACCGCTGCCACTGCGACCCACACCAGCGCCAGCCAACCCCAGCCCTCGTCACGCCAGGCCACCCGCACGGCAAAGGCCGCCAGCAGCAGGGGTGTGCCATAGGCCGCCAAAAAGTGGAGTGGGTGGGGAGAGAGAATCAGGTTCTGGGCAGCCCAGGCAGCGTACACCGGATCGGTGGTGAACACCCATCCACTGTACAGCACCGGCCCCACGGCGAGGAGAGCCGCCGCCGCCAACCCCACCCCCTCGCCCCAGGGCGCGCGCCGCCGCCGGAGAGCCAGCACAACCCACGCAGATCCCATCACGGCCCACACCACAGCCACGTAGAACGGGACGATCCAGCCCATGGCGAACCAGGCCAGACCAGCCAGCACGGCCCACCAGAGGGATGCAGCAGGGCGCGCGATTCGGCATTCCTCCCAGGCCCGCAGCAGGCTCAACATTCCCCCCAACAGCAGCGTCTGGGCGGCCGCCAAGTGAGGAAAGCCATACAAGACCAGCAGGGCAAATCCTTCCGGCAGGTAGACGTCCAGCGGCGGGCTCCCCAGCCAGTTCGGCTGCCCCAGCAGGATCAGCAGCCATCCCAACCCACCCCCCAAGGCGACCATCAGCCAGGCCAGGCGGCGCACCCGGACCGCCGGTGTGAAGACCGCCAGGAAACGGTACACCACCAGCATCATCCCCCATCCCAGCGCCACCCGCGCCAGGTGATAGGTCGCCTCGGTCGAGAGACCTGTCAGCGCGGACACTTTGCCCAGCAGCAAGTAGAACAGGTAGAGCAGCGTCGGCGTGTGCGGCTCTGGGGTATACGGCATGCGGAACAGCCAGTCCCCCGCCGCGCCCCGGGCCATCTTGGCCAGGTAGGAGTAACAATCGTCGCTCAGCAGGATGCAGCCGCCGAACACCCGCTCCGGCGTCTGCACGACCCAGCCCACCAGGTAGGGCAGGCTGACGACCACCAGCGTTGCCAGGGACATTAGCGCCGCCCAGCGCCACTCGCGCCGCGTGACCGTCGGATGGGCCGCCGGCGACCCTGTCACCGCACCACCTCGAAAACGGCGTACCCGCCGACGTCGTAGGCAGGGTCGAGGTACTCGCACGTCCCCGGATCGAACGGGCCTAACGCCCGCTCCCACGGCCCCCACCACACCCAGCGCACGTCGTACTTGGCGAGCAGTCGCTGCCGCCAGGCATCGTCCGTCTCCCCGGAAAAGAAACTCGCGACCAGGTCTCGCTTCTCCGCCGAGCGCATCGTCTCTGGCCTGTGACCAAGAAAGACACGCATCGCCCCTCGGGTCGGCAAATAGTTGCCGCTCTCGTAACCGCTCAACACGACCTCGCCTTGAGCACGCCGGGCCAGCCAATCCGCCGCCGCCTGTTCCGCGCCCGGGCGAAAGAGCGGCTCGTCCCGCCCCGGGAGCACCGCCAGCGCCCCCACGATCAGCAGCAGGTTGGTCAACATCATCAACCCCACGACCAGGCCCGGCGCCAATCGCCGGACCTGGGGACGGCGCAGATCAGAGAACACGCTCCGCAAACCGCAGGCGGCCAATACGGTCAAGGGGGCCTGATACCCGTCCAGGAAGCGGCGCTGGATCGAGCTGGGCAGATAGATCAGGATCGGCACTGCCGCCGCCCAGACGATCAAGAAATCGAGAGGCCGTCCCTCGCACGTTCGCCGGCGCGCTATCCCGACCACGGCCCATATCAGGATAAATCCCAGCCCCAACAGGTAGTGTACCGGAGCCGGTGAGACGGTCTGGCTCTGCTCGCGCCAAGACTGGAAAGCCGGATTGTTCCAAAAGACGAACCCATTGTAGGCCAGGTAGGGGATCGTCGGCGCCATCGCCGCCGCCAGCCGGCCCACCGTCGGCCAGAACAGCCACCGGCGGCGCAGGACCTGCCAGGCGGCGAACAGCCCCACCACGACACCAATCACCGGCAGCGTGTAGGGGTGAATCAGGCTGACCAAAAGTCCTACCAGGGCGGCCATCGCGCCCGAACGGACACGACCGACCGCGAGGAACTCGAGGGCGTCCGTCACGAACCAAAGCAGCAGTCCCTGAGCCAGGGGCAGGTGAGGAAACAAGAGGGCCGAGAAAAAGTAGGAGGCGTCCGGCACCCACAGATCGACCGGCATGGCCCCCAACGTCGAACCGCCCCCCAGGACCACCCACAGCCACCCCAAACCGGCTGTGAACGCGAACAGTGCCAGTCCCCAGCGGCGCACCGCGCAGTCGAAGGTCCAGTACGCGATAAAGCGGTAGTAACAAAAGAGGCCAAACGGCACGGTCAGGATACGGCTCAGGTGCAGCCCAGTCAGCATCGAGAGGCCCAGCAGCCGGCTCAGTTTACCCAGCAGAATGTAGTAGAGGAAAAAAAGCTCCCCCTGGTGTGGCTCCGGGGTGTAGGCCAGGTAGAACAACCAATGCCCCGCCGCGCCGACCTGCATCTTGGCCAGGTACGAGTTGCCGTCCTCCACGGCATAGATGAACCCGCCGAATACGTGGGCGGCGTCGTGCGCGTCCATCCACCAACCCACCAGGTAAGGGAGGCTGGTCACCGCCAGCAGCGTCACGCTCACCAGAGCGACCCATCCCATCTCTCGTCGTGTGATGCAGACCTGATACGGCGCAGACTGCGAATCCGTGTTCATATCACCGGCGTTGGAGGCGCGAGGCCAGCATAGCGGCGACATACACCACGGCCCCAATGATGTACAGGCTCTTGATCCCCCACAGCAGCGATCCATATTCGAGCACCCCGCCCGCGACCGATCCGCTCAGATTGGAGGCCAAAGGCACGGCCGTCTCCCCGGTCCGGCGCAGTGACTCGCTGAAAATCATGCCCGCAAAGAACAAGGGCAGGGAGAGCAAGACCATGCTCGCCACGGCGCGGATAGCCGCCGGAAAACCGATCAACAGGTCCAGGGGGAAGAAATAGGTGAGCACAAGGCTGGCAAACAGCAGGACATAGGTCAGGCGCACGTTGAGACGGGGCAGTCGCAGCACCACCAGATTGGCGCCCAGGGCCATCAGCAGGACGCCGGATATGGCCAGCGCATTGACGAGCCAGGTGGTGCCAAAGAGAAGCGCAAACTCGGTGACGCACTTGAACTCGATGAGCAAAAAGGCCGCTCCCAGGAGCCAAAAATGCCAGTTGGGACGCAGCACCTCCGGAAAGGAGCGCCGCAGGAGAATCAGGCAAACCACACCGATCAACAACAAGACCTGCCAGTAGGCCGATGGCACTGTGTGCGTGCGCAGGTAAAGGTACGGCCAATCGTCGGTGGTCAGCGGCACGTCCTCCGCCGTGGGATCCGGCTGCCAGGCCGCGAGCTGCATCTCTGCCAACTGATCGGGGCGCACCGGCCCGGCCACAAAGGTCGTGCCGATCTCGCCCTTGTGGACGAACACGCGCTCCGATCCGAACACTTGCATCAGCATGCGCCCCAAACGCTGCTCGATCCAGGGCGCCGTCTCGCTGACGTAAAACGTCACCGCCACCACCCCGTCGTCGGCCAGATGGTTTCGCACCTGCTCAAAGCTTTCCAGGGTGTAGACGAAGGAATCCAGTCGCACGCTGGAAAGGCCCGAAAGCAAGGTATGCGAATCCAACAGCCCAAACGCCACCACGTCGTACTGGTCGGAACTCGTCTCGAAAAAGGAGCGCGCGTCGTCCACGATCGCGTTGACGCGCGGGTCGGCGTAGGGTTGTTCGGGATGCAGTTGCCGCCCCAGATCCAGAATGACGGGGTCAATTTCCACGGCATCCACGTACCCTGCGCCGTTCCGCAGTGCTGCCGCGACGTCGTTGCCCATCCCCGCGCCGACAATCAACACCCGCGCTCCCTCCGGCCCGAGGCGATAGGGCAGGTTGTAGGAAAAAGCCCACTCCTCCATCTCGGGGACCTCGCCCTCCAAGCGAGCCAAGAATCCCGGCGAGAGATCAATGGCGTACTGATAAAAAACCTGCTGAACGTGCAAGTTGTACCCCACGTTGACCGGTTCGCCGTCACTGCGCCGTGTACGAACCAGGTCAGAGACCTCCAACCGTTGGTACGGCGACCAGATCGTCCCCCGTCCGAACACGGCCAGTCCGATCAATACCACCACGAAACTGATCCAGGTCGAACGCGACAGTGACTTTTGAGCCGCCCAATATCCCCCCACCCCCAGGAGACCGACGCCGAACCAGACCACCGGCGGCGTCTGCAGGTAAGAGACGAGGGCGAACGCCCACACTCCTGCCAGGCTGGCCAGGATGTTGACGAGATAGGCTGGCACCGGCGCGTGCCGAGCCATCTCCTTTCCGGTCACCTGTCCCAGAGGAATAAAGAGAAAGACGGTCAGTAGGAAAAAGATCGTCACCGTGCTCAAAAACACGACCAACGCGACCCAGTAGGAAAAACTGCCCTGATACCACAGAAACTCGTCGCTGCTGCCGGGATAGGCCAGGAAACGGGGGGAGCTGACCCGCCCAATTGCCAGGACCAGCACAACAAAGAGTACCAGCGTGGGGCCAAATATATCTTGGTAATTTCGCCCCCTTCGCACGAGGGCGAAACCGATGGATAGTCCCAAAAAGGCCGCCAACAGGGGAAGGTTTTTAAAGTACGCCATCAACCGCACCTCACCGGCGATCCAGCGGATCACGGCCGTCTCCAAAAAAAGTCCCAGGCTGCTGATCAGAAACAACGGCCACCAACGCAGAAAAACGTCAAACTTGGATCTCACTATCACACCTCCCAATCACATCTTTACTCGGTCTTTGTAATTCTCTCCCCATCCCGGCCAGTATACCACCTGGGAATTGAGGAAAAACTACCGCTCAAGGGATACACCATCGCTCCACCGCGCCCGGAACCAGAGCAGCAAACTGCCCACCGCCAGGCCAGAAAACGCCCATCCCACATACACCGGCGTCGGATCGTACTGAAACAGCGGCGTGCCACCACTCAATGTGATGCCCTGCTCGACGTCCATGACCGGCTGCGCCGCGCCGTTGAGATAGATGTAGACGCCGTCCTGGATCGCCGCCTCGGTCAAGCTGGGATGATGGAGGGGAAAAGCCGCCGCCACGTACCGCACGCCCAAAGCCCCCAGCAGCCCTGGGTCTGGCGTCACATCCTGCAAGGCCAGGCGCACATCGGCCGCCCCTTCGGGAAAGGGCGGCAAGGTCACGCTGTACCCCTGGGCCTGGGGATCGAGTCCAGCCGCGCGGGTCAGATAATCGGCATAGACCCGCAGCTGCAGGGGATCCACGCCGTCGGCCAGGGCGAGGCCATACCGCTCCGCCACGTGTTGGGGCAGGCTGTAACTGGGCGAGTAGACGCGAAACTCGCCGGGCTGCGCCGCCAGCCACTCGGCCGCTGCCTGACCATCCGCCCACACCTGGGCCGGCGAGCGGACCTCCACCAGCGTCCCATCCACCACCAGCAGGTCGATGGCGATCAGCAGGACGGCCGTGCCACTCCAAAACGGACCCGGTTTCGCCCGCCCTCGCGCCCCGAACCCCACCAGCGCCGCGACGAGGGGCGTCAGCAGACCGAACAGCGCCAGGTTCAAGGGCAGCGCTCCCGCCGACAGCCAGAACCCGACCGCCAGCAGCGGCGCGGCCGTCCCGACCGCCAGCAACAGCGGACCGGCCCAGCGGCCTGGCTGCCTCCCCCGCCACACCTCATCGACCCCCAGTCCTGCCAGCGCCGCCGCCGCAAAATGGACCAGTACCCAGGCGCGGGGCGGCACCCGCAGCAGTCCCAGGCCCGGCACGAGCCGCCACAGCAGCTGGAACAGCCCGCCGTTTTCACCCAGAGAGAACCAGGCCGCTCCGATACCCACGCTCACCAACCAGCCGACCAGCCACCGCTCCCCCGGCCGGCGCCACACCGCCCTCGCACCGATCCCGGCCAGCACCAGCGGAACCACGCCGACGTAGACCATCCACTCGTGAAAGCCGCCGTGGTCCGGGATGAACACGCCCGCCAGATACCTCCAGGGCAGCGACCAGACTGCCGCGTCACGCAGCGTCATCCCGTCCCGCGTCGTCTCTGGCAGCAGCGCCGCCAGCGGCAGCCATTGACAGGCCGTCAGCCCCGCGAGGAGGGCGAGGACCCCGGCGATCCGCGCCACGTACCGCCCGGCCGCCCGCGGGCGGCGCAGGAGAGAAACCAGCGACCACGTCATCACCAAGATCAATGTGTACGCCGCCATCCGCACGTCCGCGCAGAACTGGCACGCCAGGGCCACGGCCGCCCCCACCATCCACCATCCGGCCCGCCGATTCGTCCCGGCGTCGCCGAGCTTGATCCAACCCAGGATCACCAGCGGCAGCCAGCCCCAGGCCTGCATCCAGCCGACGTGCCCCGCCCCCAGGTGGGCCAGCAGCTTGGGGGCCGCCTCGTACACCACTCCCGCCGCCAGCGCCCCCCACGCCCCCGCGCGGAGGCCCTGCCGCAGCAGCGCGAACATCGCCGCCCCGGCCAGCCACAGATGCGCCAGCGCCGAGAGGTTGAACCCCACCTCCAGAGGCAGCCAGGGCAGAAATAGGAACAGCCAATTGGGAGGATAGTACAACCCGGCCACTGGATTGGCCGCCAGGGGTGTCCCGCTCATCAGCGTGGACCGCCACAGGGGAAAGCGGCCCTCATCCCACAGCGATCGGCGCGTCAGGTGGGCGTTCGGCCAGTGAGTGACCGCCAGGTCCGGGTGCTCGGCCCGCGGCGACCAGAGCCACCATCCCGGATGCGCCACCACCGGCCACAACAGGACCAGGGATAGAACAGCCAACAGCGCGCAGCACAGGAGATCCTCCCACGTTCTATCGTTCACCGACCTGGTAAATCCTCACGTCGCCAGCCTCAAACACCACCGGCCAATCTCCGGTCTCGACTCCACCGCCCTTCAGCACCCGTTCCCTCGGCCCGACCAGCACGTACCCCACTCGGTTCTCTTGCAAGAACGATTCCCGCTCGGCCGTACTCATCGCGCCGGCAAAGTAGGCCTCCACCTGCACCTCCCGCCGCTCCGCGTCCACCGTCTCGAAGGGATGGCCATAGACCACGCGCTGACCGGCCCACGCCGGCACGAACATTCCGTTCTGCGGCGCACATAGCACCACCTGGTCGTGACTGACCTGCTCCCGCAGCCACTCGAACGCCTGCGGCTCCCCAGTGCGGAGGTAGAAACGCGGTTCCCCTTGCAGCGCCGCCAGCACGAGCATCCCCATCAAGAAACCGTGGGTCAGGGCCGAGAATCCCAGCACCACCCCGCCTGCCGGCCCTCGCCGGCGCGCCCGCAGACGGGGCCGCACTGCCTCCCACCATCCCATCGCCGCCAGGATCGCTGCCGGCGTCTGCACCCCCAAGGCTAACCGCCGTTGGAGCGCCAGCGGGGCGTACATTCCCACTCCGACCGCCAGCACCCACGCAACCAACAGCAGGTCTCCATCCGAGCGCCGGCGGAGGGCGAGCGCCAGCCCCGGTATCGCCAACGCCGCCAGAACCCCCAGGCTCAGCAGCCAATCCCACACCGGCGGCGAGGGGGTCTGGTTCTGGGCGTTCCACGCCGCCAGCACCGGGTCCGCCTCGATGGCGAGCATGCCGTACAGCGGATAGGCCACCGCCGCCAGGCCGACCAGCGCCGTCACCCCGGCTGTCCGCCTGTCCAGCCGACGGTCCCGCAGCCAGCGCAGCGCCAGCCAGACCGCCAACGTCGCATAGACCGGGATCACGCCAAAGGGCTGGACTATGCCCAGACCCAGCGACGCGGCCACGGCGACGAACCCCTCCCGCCAGCCCGGCGGCCGTCCAGGGCGCGCCAACGCGATGAAAACGACCAACATCAGGCCGATGGCCAACGGAAAGTGGGGATTGTATAGGATCGAGTAGAACGTGAACGCCTCCGGGACCCACAGGTCGGCCGTCAGGTAGCCCGTCAGCGGTGCGACCAGCCACCCCAACCCGGAGGAAAGAGCCAGCAGGAAGAACGTGAAACGTCGCTGCCGGCGGTCGTCCATCAGCAGGGTGACGAGCCGATAGAGCAAGACGAGCAGCGCCGCCCCCGCGAGAACTCGGCCGGCGTGGTAGATGGCGACGAGGGGCAGTCCGGTCCACCGCGCCAGGTGACCCAGCACCAAATAAAACAGAAAGACAGGGGCTCCCGCGTGTGGTTCAGGCGTAAAGACCAGGTGAAAGCGCCACGAGCCTTCCAGCCCCTGGCGCATCTTGGCGATGTACGAGTGGCCGTCCAGGGGATTGACCAGCAGCCCGGTGAACTGGGCGTCCTCCGGCGCGGCAGCCCAGGCGAGCACATACGGCAGGCTGCTCACGATGACCAGCGCCAGCGTCACCAGCGCGACCCAGCGCCACTCTTTACGCTCCACGCCTCCTCGAGATTCAGGCTCTGCAGGCATAGGCCTGATTGTAGCACAAATTGTCGTCAAGACCAATTCATTAGAACCTGATAAGAATGTCCCAAGTTGCCCTCCCACGTATTGACTTTTGCACTTGCAGCTGGTAAAGTTAATAAACATCAATTAAATTAGGAGGTGTCAAGATGGCGAACAAGACATTCCAGGTTCCAAACATCAGTTGCAATCACTGCGTGATGACCATCAAGCGGGAAGTAGGTGAACTAGCGGGCGTCACCAGTGTGGATGCCGATGCGAACACCAAGACGGTCACTGTCGAGTGGGATGCGCCGGCCGATTGGGATGGTATCAAGGCCCTGCTGGCCGAGATCAACTATCCACCGGCGGAGTGAGATATGAACACGCCCGAACCGACCCACCTCAATCTGCCCATCACCGGGATGACGTGCGCCAACTGCGCCTTTACTGTTGAGCGCAGTCTCAAAAAGGCGGACGGCGTCTCCGATGCGGCGGTGAACTTTGCCACCGAGCAGGCAGCGATATCCTTCGATCCGGCCGCGATGAGGCCAGCCGACCTGGTGAAGCGGGTGCAAGAAGCTGGCTATGGCGTCGTGACGGCCACGGTCGAGCTGCCCATTACAGGGATGACCTGCGCCAACTGTGCTGCTGCCATCGAGCGGACGCTGAAAGTCCCCGGCGTCGTCGAGGCCAGCGTCAATCTGGCGACCGAGCGGGCCACCGTCGAGTACATCCCCGGCGTGGCCTCCGTCGCCGACATGATCCGGGCGATCGAGGAGGCCGGTTACGGAGTGGTGCAGACCGCCGCCGACGCCGAGCGTCCCCTCGAAGACGTCGAGGCCCAGGCCCGGCAGGCCGAGATCGCCGACCAGACTCGCAAATTCTGGGTCGGCGTCATCTTCACCCTGCCGCTCTTTCTGTTCAGTATGGCCCGCGACTTTGGACTCCTGGGCCACTGGGCGCACGCCGCCTGGGTCAACTGGCTCTTCCTGGCGCTGGCGACGCCGGTTCAGTTCTACACCGGTGGGGATTTCTACGTCGGTTCCTACCACACGCTGCGCAACCGCACCGCCAATATGGATGTGCTGGTGGCGATGGGGTCGTCCGCCGCATACGTCTACAGCATCGCTGTGCTGCTCCTGCCCGGCTCCGGGCATCACGTCTATTTCGAGACCTCGGCCGTCATCATCACGCTGATCAAACTGGGCAAACTGTTGGAAGCTCGCGCAAAAGGTCAGACCGGCGAGGCGATCCGCACACTGATGGGGCTGCGCCCCAAGACCGCCCGCGTCGTGCGAGACGGCGCGGAGGTGGACGTGCCGGTCGAAGCGGTGCGCGTCGGCGACGTCGTCGTCGTGCGGCCCGGCGAGCGTATACCGGTGGACGGCATCGTCGTCGAGGGCCGCTCGGCGGTGGACGAGAGTATGCTGACGGGCGAGCCGCTCCCGGTGGACAAAAAACGCGGCGACGAGGTCATCGGCGCGACCATCAACAAGCAGGGACTGCTCAAATTCGAGGCCACCCGCGTCGGCACCGAGACGGCGCTGGCCCAGATCATCCGCCTGGTGCGGGAAGCCCAGGGAAGCAAGGCCCCCATCCAGCGAGTGGCCGACCAGGTCACCGGCGTCTTCGTCCCGATCGTTATCACCATCGCTCTGCTCACCTTCGCCATCTGGTGGATCGCCGGCGACTTTACTTCGGCGATGATCCGCCTGGTGGCGGTGCTGGTCATCGCCTGCCCATGCGCCCTGGGGCTGGCGACGCCGACCGCCATCATAGTCGGCACCGGCAAGGGAGCAGCGTTAGGCATCCTGTTCAAGAACAGCGCGGCCCTGGAGACAGCCCACCGGCTGGACGTCGTCGTTCTGGACAAGACCGGCACTCTCACCAAGGGGGAACCGACCGTCACCGACATCGCAGCTTCCAACCCGGAGCGCGTGACTCGCGACGAGCTCCTGCGCCTGACCGCCTCGGCCGAGCGCGGTTCCGAGCATCCGCTGGGACAGGCTATCGTCGCTTACGCCGAGGAAGGGGACCTCTCCACGGCGGACCCGGAGGAATTCGAGGCGCTTCCGGGCCGGGGCATCCGTGCCCAGGTGGACGGGCGATCGGTGGTGGTGGGGAAGCCTGCATGGGTCGAGGCCGATGGCATCCCGCTGGATGAGTTGACGACCGAGATCGAACGGCTGCAGAGGGAGGCCAAAACCGCCATCGTGGTCGCGGTGGACGGCGCGGCCTTCGGCGTCATCGGCATCGCCGATACGCTGAAAGATAGTTCCGTCGAGGCCGTGGCTCAGATGTACCGTCTGGGACTGAAGACGGTGATGCTGACCGGCGACAACCAACGCACCGCCGAGACCATCGCCGGGCAAGTGGGAATTGATCGGGTCATCGCCGAGGTGCTGCCCGCCGACAAAGCCGCGCAGATCAAGCACCTGCAAGAAGAAGGATACCTGGTCGGCATGGTGGGGGACGGCATCAACGACGCTCCCGCGCTGGCCCAGGCCGACGTCGGCATTGCGCTCGGCACGGGCGCCGACGTAGCGATGGAGACGGCCGACGTGACGCTGATGCGAGGCGATCTACGCTCTGTACCTCAGGCGTTGACCCTCAGCCGGGCGACGATGCGCACCATCAAACAGAACCTGTTTTGGGCCTTTTTCTACAACGTGATCCTGATCCCGATCGCGGCGGGCGCGCTGGCGCCGCTGCCCTGGCCTTGGATCCCCGACATCCTGCGGCAGCTTCACCCGGTGCTGGCGGCCTTCGCGATGGCTTTCAGCTCCGTCACCGTCGTCAGCAACAGTTTGCGGCTGCGGGGGGTGAGGTTGTAGTGGCAAGCAAAAAACCGGGCCTGTGAGATCAAAGCGAGTTGAAAGAGTCTCTTCAATATCTGGGAGGCGGAGGGCCAATCGAGAACTTGGCCTCCGCCTCAACTTTTAGCCCCAGACCGTTCAAACTCCCAGGAACCGCTGCTTTTGCTCCCTGGTCAACAGGTTGAGGACGTTGGGAATCTCCATCTGCTTTTCGGGAGGCACGCCATCCAGGAACGTTCGCAAGGACTGCGCGGCCGCCGCCTTGTCCGGTTGAACCTCCAACTGAGCCAACAATTCGTCCACCTTGCCGGTGGTCATAGAACTGACGATCTGATCTGCCGACACGCCTAACTGTTTCAGCACATCGACCACCTGACGCAATGAAGCGACCGAGACCCCTCGTTTTTCCAATTCGGGCGTGATATAGTCGTTAAAGAACCTGGCATCCAGGATGGACTGGCGGCCGGCCTCGACGTTCCGCATCTCTTTCCACAGCCCGCGCCCCTTGACCAGTCCCTCGATCACGTTGTGAGTCAGCTCGGTGCCGCCCCAGCCGACGATGATGGCGGTCATCGTCCAGTCAATCAGCGTGCCCACGGTAAACGCGTCGAAAATCCCCCCGATCCCCGCGTCGAACAAGACCATGTTGGGAGATGAAAAGAGCACGTCAAAACCCAGCAGGCGAAAGAGCCGCACGTTGGTCAGGCCGATGACGGCGAACGCGATCGCCGTCCCCAGCCACTGAGAGCGCAGCCGTTTTTGCATCATATAACCCGAGGCCGACGTATCTGACACGCCGGCCGGATTCGGCCAGATCTGGGCCTTTTCCCACCGCTCCCAGATCACCTCCAACGCCCGCTCGATAAACATCGCAATCGCGATCAGCGGGGCCAGGGTGAGCCACAAGGCATCAGCCGCGATCTCCTCCTGCACCACCGGCGCTACCCCGTCGCTGGCCCACGCCGTCGTCGTGGTCAGCATCACCAGCGCCAACACGCCCACGATAATCCAAGCTATTCTCTTTGTCATCATTTCCGCCCCTTTCTACAATTTTGTGGTTACTGCTCAATCACAAGGTGCAACGCACTTGTACTCCTTGACACCCAAAATTCTTGACAAATGAGACAAGATTTTACCGCAGAGTTTTCTCATGTTTTTCTCAGCGGGCTCAGCGCGCTCTGCGGTGAGTTTCAACCTCGTCGGTTTGAGGCCTAGCTTCGTTAGGCAGTTACATTTTGTGTCAATTACTCGCTCCGCGCATCAAGGATCACCACGAAAGGTCACACGCTCTCAAGTCGAACAACACCACCTCCTCGTTTTCGTAAACTCGCTGCACGCACGCCTGCTGCTCTACAGAGCGCCGAAACGCCTGCCGATGACGCAGCGGTTCCCCCTCGGAATGATATACCCACTCTCCATCCCTGCCGTCCCAAGAGCCAGAGCCGGGAGGCGTGGACACGTACAGGTAGGCAATCGGCTGACGATAATGACGTAGGATGCGGAGCAACTCGTCGTAGGTGGGCACAGAGACCAACGCGTTGTACATCCAGGCATAATCCACGAACTGACCTGTCCACTCGGCTCCCTGGGGAATGTTGGAACAGACCTGAGCCATGGCCGGCACCCACTCCGAGTCCTCGCCCACGATGGTGACCCAGGAATCGGCAGCCAGGTGATCGGACATCCACTCCCAGGCCTCCAGCCGCGCCTTCGTCACCTGGGGCTGCATCTCGCGGTAATCGGCGGGCGTCGTCGCCCCCAGAGTCGCATAGAACAGGAGAGCGCAGAGCAGCACTGCTGCCACTGCACGCCAGGAGTGGACCACGCGCGCCCGCATCCAGGGGAGAATGACCTCCCCGATGGACCAGCCGGCCCCCAGCGCCAGGGGCAGGCTGTAGATGTGATCGCTCCAATGGAGAGGCGTGATGAGGAACCACAGCGCCAGAAGGCCGTTCCCGGCAACCCACGCACAGATCACACCTACCACGCCCAGGACGGCCCACAGGTGAGCGAACGGTTCCCGGGTGGGGCCGAATTTCAAGAGGGAAAAGAGCCAGATGGTGGCGTGCGGCCGGGAGAAGAACCCATTCCGCAACATAGCGACGAATCCCGGCCCGTGGCTGCGGTACAAGAAGAGAAACCAGGGCAGCATGACGATCGCCGCGAGGCCGCCGATGCTACCTCCGACGAGCAACCCGCGACCGCCCCATTCGACGCCATAGTAGATCGTGAACAGGGCCACGATCAAGCCCAATCCCAGCGCGGCGGGGGGATGGACCAGCGCCGTCAGCCCCAGCAAGAGACCGGCCGCGGCCGTCCAGCGCCATCCACGCTGTTCGGTCAGCGCGCCGTGAGCAAAGAAAGCCCCCGCCAACAACAGCACGAACGCCAGATTGCGCACGCTATCGGAGGCGGCGGTATGCCAGACAGTGCTGGGCAAGGTGGCAAAGCTCAACACGGCGAATTCCCACGCCACCTCGCGCAGAAAACGGCGCGCCAGGGCCGCAAAGACGAACAACGAGAGGGAGGAAAAGAGAAAACTGGCCCAGCGCATCACCGTCAAGAGGGAGAGCGACGTATACCGCACGATCGCCCCGTAGGAGAGAAATCCCAGCGGGGGATAGACGAAGGGGATTCCGCCACTATAGTACGGGATTTCGACGGGCAGCGCGCCGTGGTCAGCGACGTACTGGATGACGTAATAAAAGAGGCCGCCCTCTCCCAAGGGGTAGGCGGACTGGGCCACGAATCGCCACCGGACCAGGAGGCCCACCAACAGGAACAGCCCGATCCGCCAAAAAGACTGGATGCGCCTCCAGTCGGCGCCCTGCCATCTCATCGCCGCTGCCGCTCTCCCAAGTAATGGGCCTCGACTAGGTCCGCCAGGCCCGCTGCGTCCGCCAAGTCGAACTGGGGCACGTCCAGGTCGAAACATTGGTCAGACACGACGGCGATCAACATCTCGTCCCCCACACACACCAATTCGGGATCCCGCGCCCGCCGATTGACCTCGATCTTGGGGACGGCGGCCCCCTTGTACCCCTCGACCAGGATCAGGTCCACATCCCGGATCTCGCCGACTACCTCGGCCAGGGTTGGCGCCTGCTCGCAGCGGCGGATGTGGATCACCCGGTCCTGCGCCGCCAGGATCACCTGCTCGGCCCCCGTCTGGGCAAAGCGCCATGAATCCTTGCCTGGCACGTCAAACTCGACGTCGGAGCGGTGATAGTGTTTGACGACGGCGATGCGATGCCGACGCCGCCTCAACTCGGCGATCAGGTGTTCCAAAACCGTCGTCTTGCCGCTGTTGGAGCGCCCCACGCAAGAGACCACGGGAATCGGCGTTCTCTCTCGATCAGAGTTCATAGTGACGCCAGTATATTGCAACTTGGCCTCAAAGTCAACGCGGGGATTTCTCCCCCATAAAGAGGCTCAACAAGCGCGCCAGGAGCGCATGCATGGAACGCCAACATGCTGTTGGCATCCAGGCCGTCAAGATGACGGCGTTCCATACCTCGCCCCGGTTTATCGAAAAGATACCGCCAATCCACCTCTGGCCCATTTTGCTCTCCTGGATAGTTATAGTACAATCGGGAGAATCGGCGGCCCAAGACCCTGTCTGAATCTTGATCCTACCCAAGGAGGTGAACCTATGTCCACAGAATCGCACAGTGACCGTACCTACAACCAGATCGTCAACGCCTGGTGCATGTACGACTGGGCGAACAGCGCTTTCGCCACGACTATCCTGGCAGCGGTGCTGCCCGTCTATTACAGCCAGGTGGCGGGAGCGACGCTGCCCAGCGAGGCCCGCGCTACCGCCTACTGGAGCACGGGTGTCAGCCTCTCCCTCTTCATCGCCGCCATCCTCTCACCGATCCTCGGCACCGTCTCCGACGTGATGCGCGGCAAAAAGCGTTTCCTGGCTCTCTTTGTCGGGCTGGGCGTCATTGGGACGGGGCTGTTGGTGCTGGTGGACACCGGCGACTGGCTGCTGGCCTCCATCCTGTTTCTGTTCGGACGGCTGGGCTTTACCGCCGCCAACGTCTTTTACGACGCGCTGCTGCCCCACGTGGCAAAGGCAGAGGATCAGGACCGAGTCTCGACGCGCGGCTATGCGATGGGTTATCTGGGTGGGGGGCTGTTGTTGGCCATCAATGTGGTCATGATCCAGGTCCTGCCCGGCACGTGGGGACCGCGCCTCTCTTTCCTGAGCGTTGCCGTGTGGTGGGCCGTCTTTTCGATCCCGATATTCACTCGCGTGCCCGAACCGCCCGCCGCCACCGCCTCGCTGATTCCTGGCGAAAACGTCGTCACCGTCAGCTTCCGGCGGCTGCTGGAAACCCTGGCGGACATTCGACAGTACAGCGAACTGTTCAAGTACCTGCTCGCCTTTCTCATCTATAATGACGGCATCGGCACCATCATCAGCGTCTCGGCCATTTACGGGGCGGAACTGGGCTTTGGCTCCGTCGAGCTGATCCTGGCGCTGCTGTTGGTCCAGTTCGTCGGCATCCCTTTCAGCCTGATCTTTGGCCGCTTGCCCAGCCAGGATGAAAAGCGCCGCCCCCTCTTCCTGGCCCTGATCGTGTTCAATCTGGTCGCCATGCCCCTGGTCGGCATCGCCGGGGCGCGGGCACTGCCAGGCGAGATCACCGGCGCGCCCCTACCGCCCTACACCACCACCCTCGACGCCGTCGGCGAGGGGACGTACCCGGTCACGAGCGACGCTCTGACCTGTGAGGGGGCGTGGCGCACCGAGACGATCCCGGCGGAAAATCTCGGCGCCGACGCTGACGTGACATACATCACCACCACGGAGCCGGGAGCCCGCTGTGACTTGGTCTTCAATGGGCAAAAAGTAGAGCTGACCTACAGCACCGGACCCAATCACGGCATCTGGGCCATCGAAGTGGACGGACGCCCCTTGCTGGATGAGGATACCGGCAGGCCGCTGACGATAGATGGGTACAACCGGACGGTCCGCTACGGCGTGCGCCGCTCTGTTCAGGCCGAGCAGCCAGGCCGCCACACCCTCACCCTGATCAACACCGGCGACCAGGACCCAGGCAGCCAGGGGACGGTCACGGCCCTGGCCCAGGTCAAAATCCTGCCCCCCATCCGAAAGAGCAACTTGGGAGCCATCATCGGTATCATCGTCGGGGTAGAAGTAGTCGGGGTGTTGTTCGCGCTGCTGCTGGGGAAACCGCTCTTCTCCGGCCTGGTAGAAACCCTCGACACCCGGCGCAGCATCATCCTGTCCCTGATTGTGTATGCCGTGATCGCTGTGTGGGGCTACTTTCTCAACTCGGTAATCGAGTTCTGGCTGTTGGCCTGGATGGTGTCCATCGTCCAGGGAGGTAGTCAGGCTCTCAGCCGCAGCCTGTACGCCAGCATGTCACCGGCGGCCAAGAGCGGCGAGTTCTTTGGACTGTACGGCGTGATGGAAAAGTTTTCGGCCATCGTCGGTCCGTTGCTGTTCGCGGCAGCCGCCGCCGCATTCGACAGCAGCCGGCCGGCTGTGCTCAGCCTGATCGTGCTTTTCCTGATCGGCATCTTTTTGCTGACGCGGGTGAACGTCGAGGAGGGCCGCCGCGTGGCCCGCGAGGAGGATGCGGCCTTGCTGGGGACGGGCTGACCATCAGGTCAACAAAACCAGCCCGAAAATTATGGCCAGGTGCGCCACCTGATCCGCCAGCACGGCCCAAAATACCGAGCGCAGACCGAACCGCCTCGTCCAATCCACGAGGTAATGTCCCACCACGCCGGCTGCCATCCAAATGAGCGCCTTGACGGGGTCTCCTGCCACGATTCCGGCCATGATCATGGGCAGCCCCCCAGCTATCAGCGAGTGGAACACCAGGTGTCGGCCGCGCTCCACTTTGCGCCGCGCCGTCTCCTCCGTTTGAAAGGTAAAATCAATGGTGAAATGGAGAATGATCGCCACTACCACCGCGGGGGGTTGCTGCTTGACGATCAGCAAAATCCCCAAAACGATCAGCCCAACCGCTCCCACCAGCTTTCCCCACTCCCACCACAAGATGCGCAGCGGAGAATATCCGCCCGGCGGGCGCCCTTCCGCGGGGCGCCGGTCCTGAACCGTCCTGGCCCAATCGAGAATAGCTGCCACCCACGATGCCCTGGTCACAGATGTCCCTTTCCGATCGTATCCTGATTCGACGATGCAAGTTCACTCGCCCACAAACTCCATCTATCAGAGAACTGATGATGGTTTTGATAAATGTATAACAACTTGGGCCGCAAGTGGGTTACAAATCGGTTACAGAGGCATGACAAACAGTTGCTCAAACCTGACAGAATTGTAATAGAGTGCAAACTCGACAATTCGCGCTCTAGATTCGAGGACCGATCAACTGCCTGAGAAAGAAAGGCGAGACATGCTCTCACGAAATCACGCCAGAGCAATGAGGCCGAACCAACACGAAACTCCACAGGAAACCCACCACAGTCGCGCCAGGGCGTGGATTGCAGCCCGGCTGATCACGCTGGCCCGGGTCTACTTTACCTGGTTGTTCGGCTGGGCCATTCTGCACGCGCTGTTCGGCGACCGGTGGTGGTGGCTGTTCCTACTGAACACCTTTGCCGTGTATCTTTTTTTCCCTCTCCCGCTTGTTTTTCTGATCGCTCTCAGCGTGCGGCGGCGCGAGACCTGGGCCGGCCTGGGTATCGCGCTGGCATTGGGAGCATGCCTCTATGGCGAGCTATTCCTACCCCGTTTTCTCTGGCAGTCCGGGAACCCTCTCGACTCGCCCACCCTCACCGTGATGTCGTACAACGTCCTGGGATTCAACGAGCATCCCGAGGCAGTCGTCGCAGCGATCCGCACGGCCGACGTGGACCTGGTCGTGCTGCAGGAACTGAATCCCTGGGTCGCCGCAGCGATTCAACAGGACCTGGCGGATGAATATCCCTACCAGGTGCTGGACCCCCAGGAGGGCGTGACCGGCGCGGGGGCGATCAGCCGCTACCCGCTGCATCCCGCCGACGAGACGCTGCCCGGTCAGTGGGTGGGCAACCCCCAGATTCTCACCCTCGAGTTCGTGGACACATCTGTCACGGTCCTGAGCTTTCACACCTATGCCACCAACTTTGTGCTCTCCGCGCCGGAGGCCATCGAATGGACGGTGCGGGAACGAGAGCGACAGACACAGACGGCGGTGGACTATATCACGGCCCATTCAGGACCGCTCATCGTCCCGGTGGATTTCAACGCGGGGGATCAGAGCACCGCGTGGGCGCTCATCACACAGGTGCTGACAGATTCGTGGCGGGAGGCCGGGTGGGGACTAGGGCATACCTTTCCCGGCGCCGACTCGCCTGGCAGTTCTCGATACAGCCTGGGACCCATCCCCGTCCCCATGTGGATGTTGCGGATTGACTATATCTTCCACTCCCACCACTGGCGGGCCACGTCCGCCCAGATCGGGCCATGGGATGGCGTATCGGATCACCGCCCCGTCATCGCCGAACTCGTTCTAACAGCGGTGGACCCTTGAGAGGAGATCCAGGACTCGGAGCCTGGGTTCAGCCGCGAGGTTTTCAGGCCGATTTAGGGACTCGGGCAAGCTCCTACACCTCTTGCGGTCCTCACTCTGGGGACACAAAACGAGGTAAACGCACCACAAACTTGCTGCCCGGGCAGGTCTCCTCATCGTACCCGGGACTTTCGGCCCAAATTTCTCCCCCGTGGGCCACCACAATTCCGTGAGCAATGGCCAATCCCAGCCCGGCCCCGCCTCCCTTGAATTTGGTCGTCCCCGAAGAGTGCAGCGCCACCTCTCCGGTGCGGTAGAACTTTTCAAAGATGAGATGAATATCCTGGGGCGCAATGCCGATCCCGGTATCCTCAACTACGACCTCAATGCACTCAACCAGGTCTTCCGCCTCCGATGTCCGGCCGATCACGCTGATCTGCCCCCCATCCGGGGTATACTTGATGGCATTGTTCACCAGGTGATAGAACACCTTGTAGATCAGATCAGGATCGCCGGAACAGGGAGGAAGTTGGTCCAAACCTACCAACTCCAGGGTCAAGCGCCGTCTCTCCAGCGCCTCCCCAAACTCGGACTGGATGGCCTCAAAAATCGTGCTGACGTTCAAGGGATTGCGGATGACCTGCAATCCGCCCGTCATCAATCGGGAGACGTCCAGGATGGAATTGAACACCCGGTGAAGCCGCTTGGTACTGGTCACGACCCCTTCAGCCAACATCTGCAACTGGGGATCGGCCTGCACCTTGCCGTTCTGCTGCATCATCTGGGCATATCCCAGCAGCGCCGCAACTGGAGTGCGCAGTTCGTGGGCTGACACTTGGATGAAATCCGTCTTGGTCCGATCCAAGCGTTCCAAGCGCCGCAGCGCTTTTCTCAACTCTTCGTTCGCCTGGCTCAAGTCTTCAATCGCCTGTTGATCCGAGTCCTTCAGACGACCGGTCAGCCGAACCAGAATACGAACGCTCAGAGAGGGACTGCGCCCCAGAACCCCCAAGAAGGGATCGCGCTCGATCTCCAGGACGGTGAGAGGTTCGACGGCCCGCACGGTAGCCGTGCGCCCCCCCTCCTGGAGCAGTGCCATTTCTCCAAAAGGCTCCCCCGGTCCAGAGGTGTGTAGAAAGCGCTCTGTCCCATCGTCATACTCCTTGACGACCTCGACACTTCCATCCACGATAAAGTAGACCGCGTCCCCCTCATCCCCCTCTCGGATGATCACCTCGCCAGACTCGTAATAGCGCTGCACAGCCGCCTGGGCCAACCCCTCCAGGTCCTCTTCTTCCAAGCCAAAGAGAATTGGACGCAGAAATTCTTTGGCGTCAACCTGTTTACCCTGAAATTCTAAAGCCGAGACAGAATGGTTCATAATACATTCCGTTACATAGATCCTGGTGCTTGGCTAGACAACGTCAAATTACTCCGCCCGCTCCCATCGGAAGGGGTGCGTCATTATCCGCTGGCCTGGATTTGGCAATCCAGGCCGAGCAAAAAGGTCAGAAGCCGAAGGTAGCATTGTCAAGTTAGGCAAGTATAATCAATTCCTGAAAAGTCAATGACACTCTCAATGTACAACACATCACGTGTTTTGTGGGTTACAGAACCGTTACAATAGAATTTCAGGCCTTCTCTCACCCTGACCAACGTCCCGTCACTGCCGCCTCCACGCACTGCTCGACGGCGCCGTACCGTGTGACAAGCCCGGCGTGCGACAGCGCGTAAAAGCCACCCTTGGCCGAGCAGGTCGCCAATGTGCGAAAGCTCAACTCTTGCATCGGTGCGACGACGACGCACATATCGGCCACCACCCGCCCTCCACTGGCCTCGACCGCTGCCACCAGGCCCTCCACCTCAGCCTGTTCCCGCATCTCGCGCGCCGTCGTGATCCACAGCGCCGCCCGCACCGATCGCCCGTTCAACAGCCGCACTACCTCCGCGATCTCTTCCAACCCGGCGTGCGGGCAGCCAAACCAGACCAGATCTATGTCCCGAACGTCCGCGTTGAGGGCCTCGTAAGCAGGCCGTAGATCATCCACCGTCATCACCTCGTGGTCAGTCGCCAGGATTTCCGGTCCATCGGCCTCGGGCGTGACCCCGGCGACGTGGTACAGCGCTACTGCGCCGCTGGCCGCCATCGCCGCCCCCAGCGATTTGAGGGCCGCGCTGGAATCCACCCCCTCCAATCCCAGGAAATATGGCACCCGATTGCGGGCCGCCTTTCCCACCAGGTACCCCAGAGCGCCGAAATCAGCGCGGGTGCTCACGGGACAGCGCACCTCCACCCGCAGCGTGGCGCGCCGGTTCTCGTCCCGGTGCAGGCCATAAGCCGCGGTGCGCCCGGTGATGGCCGCCGCCAGCGCGCTGGGGCCGCCCTCGCGATTGGTACGCGCGCCCAGTACCGAATTGGCGTAACTCACGGCCGAAGATTCCGCCCAAGCCACATGCTCCCCAACATGAGGGATGTTGCCCACCAGATAAGGGGTACAGGTACAGGTCGGGCGCACACCCAGGCGCTGGAACGCGTCAATCACCGCCCGTTGACGACGGACGAACTGGTCCGAAAAACCCAACGCCGACCCCAGTCGTAGGTCCATCCCGGCCGGGTTCAGCGTCGTGGGGACCCGCACTTGGGCGCCCTGAGCGGCCCACTCGGAGAGAAATTCCAACCCGGCCTGGCCCAGGTTGCGGTAACTGACCCCTGCCACCTGGACGGAACTCACTGGTACCAACCGCCCAGCGCCATAAATGCGGCCCAGCGCGACGACGATCTCCATCCCCTTCCGCACGCCAGGACCGAACTCGCCGGTCAGCATGGCCTGTTCCTCGGCCGTCAGGACCAACGTCTCGGTTGAGCCAGTCCACTGCGACGGCCCGTCAATCCCCCTCACTGTCCCGTTCCCCATCCAGGCCCAATCCCAGCGCATAGACCTCTGAGCGGGGCCAGCCGGAGAGAGCTGCAACGCGGCGAGCCGCGTCCGACCGCTTCACTCCCTGGGCTAGCAGCTCTCCCAGAGTCCGCTCCACCCGCTCCACATCCCAATAGGCCTCCTCCTCCGGTGCCCCGCCGATGACGAGGGTGAACTCGCCCCGGGGCTTGACCTCGTCAAAGTAGGCCCGCGCCCCGGAGACGGTCCCCCGCCACACCTCCTCGTACAACTTGGTCAGCTCACGGCAGACAGCCACGGGCCGGTCGCCCAGCACCGTCTCGACGTCGGCCAGGCTCTTGCGCAGCCGGTGGGGAACCTCAAACAGGATCAGGGTATAGGGGTGACGAGCCACTTGAGACAGCAGCTTGCGACGCTCCTGTTGGCGGCGGGGTAAAAACCCCAGGTAGAGAAAGCTGTCACTGGGCAAACCGGAAAGAACCAACGCCGTCACCGGCGCCGAGGGGCCGGGGATGGCAGTCACGTGAAATCCCCGTTCGATGGCGGCGCGGATCAATTCGTAGCCCGGGTCAGAAAGCCCGGGCATCCCCGCCTCAGAGATCAGGGCCACATCCCCGGCATCCAGCGCGTCCAGCACCAGGTCCAGCTTTGTCAGCTTGTTGCCTTCAAAGTAACTGGTAATCGAGGCTTCAATCTGATAGTGTTGGGTGAGGATGCGAGCGCGGCGGGTATCCTCAGCGGCAATGAGCGCTGCTTCCTCGAGCACCCGCAACGCGCGGAGAGAGAGATCCTCCAGGTTGCCAATTGGGGTTCCAACCAGGTAAAGTGTGCCCATGGGGACACTGAAACCACAGGTACGATGCCGGTCCGCCCGAGTTACGGCAAAGCGCGGTGAGAACTGCCGCTCAGCAGACCTTCACGTCCCTCAAAGACATCCATGATCTCGAGACCGCCATGCCTGATCTCGTAACGGCGAATTTCTTTCGCGTGATCAGAACCGCGCATCTTGAGCACAGCGATGGCCCGCTGCATAGCGCTTTCGACCTCGACATAGCGCAGCATGATGATGGCATCCACGATAAATGAAATCCCCCCTTTGAAAGCCCGCTGATACATCGCCCGGCCTTCCTCCCCCAACAACACGGCCGTGATCCCCTCCCGCCGCAATCCATTGACCACCGACGTATAGATGTGACGCAGCTCGTACGCGTCGTGGGTGAGGCGATCAAAGTGAGAAATGCTGTCCAGCACCAGGCGCTGGACGTTCGCCTCCAGGAGCAATTTGTTGAGGTGGCTGTCGGGAGACTGGAGACTGGCGTGAAAGACCTTGGGCGACGTGAACATCAAATGGAGTTTGCCACTCGCCTCCAATCCTCTCAGATCCCAGCCTAGCGTATCTGCATCCCGATACAAAGAGTTGGGAAACTCTTCACACGAGATCAACAGACCGATCTCGTTCTGTTTGGTCGCACCGTGGATGAGAAATTGGAGAGCTAGCGAGGTCTTGCCGGCGCCTGGAGCACCGCGCACCAACGCCATCGAACCAGGCAAAAACCCACCGCCCAGCATCTCGTCCAGCCCTTTAATCCCTGTGGCCACTCGTTTCTCTGTCACATCTACCCCCGAGTGCTCTAGTGATTCTGGGTGAACACCACATAGCCCAAGGCTCCACCACAGAACCCGGGCAGATCAATGACAACTTCGTCGGAAATGGGCGGGTGATCACTGCGATACGGATCGTGAAGCTGTACACGTACTTGAATGGGCTTGACGCGCCCGTCAAAGAACTGCTCCCAGGCCGCTTGGTTGCCATAGATAGTGTTGAATCGTGCGTCCTGCCCGGAAGAAACGACCTGATCAATGCCCCCCCCCCATACGTGCACCGGATACCCGACGAGCGGATTGCCGTCCAGGTCCTGCACATGACCTGCAACCCCGGTCCAACTACACCCATACGGGGGTGTTCCCAGGTTTACCTCGTGAGTAAAGGGCCACAGGGAGCGGGTCGCCCGAGGGGTTTCAGTAGCTGTTGAGGGCGGTGTAGGCGTGGGCGGAAAAGTAGGTGTGGCCGACGGTGTCAACGTAGGCGTGCGCGTGTTGGTAGGGCCGGGAGTAGGGGTGATGGTAGGCGTCCTGGTCGGGGTCCAGGTGGGGATCCTCGATGTGGGAGTGATCGTCGGCGTAGGCAGAACGGCCAAGGTTGGAGGCACAGATGGTGCAAACGGATTAAAAATGTCGAGACCCACCACGCCGTAAAAGCACAGGGTGAGCACTGTAGCCACGAGCATGACGACGGTCACCACGTTGTAGACTCGCGTTCTTCCGTCAACTCCCGCCCTTAGGACTTGACTTTTCCCCATAACCCACGCTCCTTATTCAAGATTCTGTCTCGACAAAGCGCTGGATATCCGCCTCTAACCACAACTGTTCGACCCACTCTGCCAACGCCCGTTCCTTCAAAATGTTGCGGTTCTCCTCGCTCAGGGGACGAGCCGGATCCCGCTCGACGACTTGCACGATGTGATACCCCAACACACTGGTCACTACACCGCTGAATTGACCAGGCTGCAAATCGAAAGCCGCCCGCTCCACTTCAGGAGCCACCAGGACACCACGGGGGAAGAATCCCAAGTCACCGCCGTTATCACGGGTGCTGACGTCGAGAGAGTGAGCCCGGGCTAGAGCGGCAAAGTCGGCGCTGGCTTGCAGTTGAGCCAGAATATGATTCGCCTTTTCCATCGTATCCACCAGGATATGACGGGCGCGAACGTGCTCCGCCGTTTCTGGCACCGCATCGGTGATGCGCCGCGCCATCTCCCCCCCGATCAACTCGACCCGCAGTTCTTCCCGCGCCTCCTCCCTGGTCTGCCCCCACTCCTCCAGCATCGCTTCGAACGCCTCATCTCCCCCCACCTCGGCAATCATATCGTGCAAATAGGCGTCCACCCCTTCATCGGTGACGATCACTCCCGCGGCCCCGGCTGCCTGCTCGGTCAAAACCTGCTCAATCATCACGTTGAGAATCCAGTCACGGCGCTGGGCCAATTTCTCCTGTCCCTCTGCACTGCCGGGGTCTATCCCCTGGGCAGCCAACGCCGCCTCGTACTGCCCTAACCGCCGCTCATAGTCGGCCAAATAAATGGGTTGCCCATTGACCCGCACCGCCAGAGGTGGTTCCGGGGTTGATGAAGGAGATGGTAAAACAGGCGCAGCGGTCGGCTCGGCCAAGGGTGGAGAGACGGTGGACCCCATCGAATGGGACACAGTGGCGGGCGGAGCAGTCACCAACGGCGAGCCACACCCAGTCGAACAGACCAACAACGCCAGCACCCCCAACCATCCCACCAGTTTCAAATGCATAACAATCTCCATTTAGCGATCCAAGATGACACGCCTCACGACAAACAGTGAATGGCATTATACCCACAGCAGAGATTTTATGCAACTGGGCGGCTTGCCAAAGCGTCCACCGTCTGATACAATTGAACAGTCACGCAAGGACACTCTATGGCACAACTTTACCTGATCCGCCACGCCCGCTCACAAATGATGGGAGATGCCGCATGGCGATGGGACCTATCCCAACGCGGACGTCGGGAGGCTAGCACGCTGGCACGACAGGACTTTTGGCGACATGTAGACCGGATTCTGTCCAGTCCCGAGCTCAAAGCTCAACAGACCGCCGAACCAGCCGCCCGCCGCTGGGACATCCCCCTGGAAACGGTGGACTGTTTGCACGAACTGCGCCGTCCGCGATTGGTCAAAGATTATCCGGCCACCATCGCGCGCGTTTTTGCCGAACCGGAATGCACCATCGCAGGGCTGGAGACCGCCTCCCACGCCGCCGACCGCGTCCAGCACTGCATTCAAGACCTGGCAACCGCCCATCCCCACCAGACCCTGGCCGTGGTCTCCCACGGCCTGCTCCTGGTCCTCTTCCTGGCCCGCCTGCAAAACCGGTGGCCGACCACAAAGGAATGGCAAGCAGTGCCCTTTGCGGGAGTAGCGGTATTGGATACGAACACATGGCAGATCGTCGAAAACTGGTCCAGGTTCTCACGGCCCTCAAAGATTGGCTGAGTTGGGCTGTCCAGCGATGGGACCTGGCCCTGGTGCTGGTCGCGCTGCTCCTGAGCCTGTCCGCCGAAGCTCCTCCGCCCGGCAAACTCGACACCCAAGTTCGATATCTGTTGGCGGGAGAACAGTTCGACTTTCTGGGCTGGGAGGTGCAGGCCGTGTTGAACAAATTCGCCCACGCCCTGGTCGCTCCCCAGCGCTACATGGACGAGCCAGCCCGCCGTGATTTTCTGCTCGATTACCTCGACCTGGTCTCCGCCATCCAGCACACCGAGAGGGAGATTCACCGCACATACACGGACCCCGACGTGGAGGATCCTCGAGCCGCCACGTCCGATCTGCTGGCTCGACTGATGGAGCTGCGCGCTGAAGAGGACGCCCGGCAGCTGCTGGCCGAAGCAATCCTGGAGGAACAGGTCGCCTGCGTGCTGGTGGACGAGGGATTCGGCCTGCTGGGGCAGATCCTGCCCCCCATCAGCGTCCACTTTACCCCCCTACCCACCCTGCTCATCGTCTCTCCCCGAGACCGCATCGAACGGATATTCAGCCTGGGACTGCGCCACGGGCTGAACGCCGCCCAGCGGGAGGAGATCGAAGCACAGGTGGATGCCACGCAAGATGTCTCTTCGCTGGTGACCAACATCGGCGGCCTGTCCGCTTACCCCGCCATGCTGCTCGAATCCAGCTCCCTCAACTGGTTGACCAACGTGACCGCGCACGAGTGGACCCATCACTACCTCAGTCCCCGACCACTGGGTTGGGACTATGCCGCCTCCCCTGAGACCCGCACCATCAACGAGACCGTCGCCTCCATCGTGGGCCAGGACGCCGGTCGGCTCACGGTGGCCCGCTACTATCCCGAATTCCTGCCCTCTGAACCGGACTCTGAACCGGAAGAAAAGACCCTGGCAGAAAAAGCCCCATCCCCCCCTCCCGCCTTTGACTATCGCCAGGAAATGCGCGAGACCCGTATCCAGGTGGACGAACTGTTGGCCGGGGGACACATCGAGGAGGCCGAGGAGTATATGGAGGAACGACGGCAGATATTCGTCGCCCAGGGCTACCATATCCGCAAGCTGAACCAGGCCTACTTTGCCTTCCACGGCGCTTACGCCGACGAGCCGGGCGCCACCGGTGCGGACCCCATCGGGCCGGCCGTCCAACGGCTGCACCGTCTCAGCCCCGACCTGCATACCTTTGTGACGCGCATCGCCTCCGTCACCACCCAGGCCGAACTGGAAGCGCTGCTGGCGCGGTTGGAATGAGCGATTGGAGAAACGAGAAATCATTCGGAAGGATGGTTCTTGATTTCGCGTGGTCGCGGTGAGAGATTGGCCACGAATTAACACGAAACATCTCAAGATTAGGGAAAATTCGTGTGATTCGTGGCGAAAAATTGACCGCTTGCTAAGCCGATCACGCGAACTACCAAAGCCGGAAGAATATTGAAAGGGAGGTACCATGTCTGCTGTACAAGCTCTCCTCGGTTCCATCATGCGGGCCGGGCTGACCTGGCTCAGCCGCCGCCGCCTGCCCCAGACCGACGGCTCGCTTTCCATCCCTGGGCTGCACGCCCCGGTCGAGATCATCCGCGACCGCTGGGGCGTCCCCCACATCTATGCCCACCACCTACCCGACCTATTTTTCGCCCAAGGATTCGTCCACGCCCAGGATCGGCTCTGGCAGATGGAGGTCAACCGCCGTACCGCTGCTGGCCGCCTGAGCGAACTTTTCGGCCCCGTCGCCCTGGACACCGACCGTTTCACCCGCACCTTTGGCTTCCACCGCCTGGCCCAGGCCGACCTGGACGAGGCCGACGAAACGGTCCGCAGCGTGCTAGAGGCCTACGCTGCCGGCGTCAATGCCTTCCTCGAGCGGACCGGGGACCGGCTGCCGGTCGAGTTCACCCTGCTGCGCCATCGGCCCGACCCGTGGAGCCCGTTGGACAGCATGGCGTGGGTCCGGGTGATGATCTGGAACCTCTCCCACGCATGGACCAGCGAACTCGCCCGTGCCCGGCTGATCGAACAACTCGGCCCGGAGCGGGCCGCCGACCTCGAAATCCGCTATCCGGAACGCAACCCCATCACCCTGCCCCAATCTATCGAGTTCAACCGCCTCACCCCGGATGGTATGCTGCAAGCCGCTCAGGGACCATTCCTCGGCCAGGGCTTTGGCTCCAACGGCTGGGCCGTGTCTGGTCGCCAGATGGGGACCCGCGCCCCGACCCTGTGCAACGACATGCACTTGCAGCTCCAAATGCCCTCCATCTGGTACGCCGTCCACCTGACTGCCGGACCGGAGGACGACCTGTTTCACGTCACCGGCGTCTCCCTGCCTGGCGTCCCCCTGGTGATGGTCGGCCACAACGCCCGCATCGCCTGGGGCATGACCCTGGCCTTTACCGATTGCGAGGACCTGTTCGTAGAACAATTCCACCCCGATGACCCGCCGCGCTACAAATTCCAGGACGAGTGGCTGGAGGTGCAGGTCATCGAGGAGAGCATCCCCGTCAAAGGGCGGGCCGAGCCACACATCGAGCGGGTCCTCGTCACCCGCCACGGGCCCGTCATCTCCGATGTGATCGCCTGGCCAGCCCAACGGCTGGCGGTCCAGTCCACCGCCCTACGGCCCTGCCCGGCCGTCCAGGGCTGGCTGCAGCTGAACCAGGCCCAGAATTGGGACGAGTTCGTCGCAGCCATGCAGTTGATCGAGGCCCCCCAGCTCAACGTCCCCTACGCCGACGTGGACGGCAACATCGGCTACTGGGTCACAGGACGAGTGCCGCTGCGGGCCAAGGGACAGGGTCTTGTGCCAGTTCCCGGCTGGACCGGCGAGTATGAGTGGACCGGCGAGGTGCCCTTCGAGCACATGCCCCACGCCCTCAACCCGGAGCAGGGCTACGTCGTCACCTGCAACCATCGTATCATCCCCGACGACTACCCCTACTACCTGGGCTCTATCTGGATGAACGGCTACCGCGCCCGCCGCATCGTGGATGTCTTTGAACAAACCCTTCAAGAGCAAGGCGCCCTATCTCACGCCGACATGCGCGGGCTGCACGTCGATTTCCACTGCATCCCCGGCCGCGAGTTCGCCGCTCACCTCCAGGGGCTCTCCTCCTCCGATCTCGACGTACAAGCTGCCCTGAACCACCTGCGCGCCTGGAACGGCGACCTTTCGGCCGAGAGCGTCGCCGGCACGCTGTACGAAGTGACCCGCCATCGGCTGCTGCACAACCTGTACGCCCCAACCCTGGGACCGGACCTCCTCTACCAACTGCTGGGCGAGGGCCCCCACCCCCTCCTCTGCCCCACCACCGAGTTCTACGGCCATTCCACCGTGACCACCCTGCGCATGCTGGACGATCCGGACGACCCCTGGGTGCAGGAAGCCGGCGGCAAGGAAGCCCTCCTGATGCGCAGCCTGGAGGAGGCCATCGTCTGGCTGCGCGAGACCCTGGGTATGCAAATGGACCAATGGCAGTGGGGCCGCCTCCACGGAGCCGTCTTCCCCCACACCCTGGGCATCCAACCGCCCTTGGACCGGGTCTTTAACCGGGGGCCGTACCCCATCGGCGGTGACACCGACACCCCCTGCCAGACAGCCTATCGCCCACGAGAGCCGTACCACGTGACGGCCTGGGCCCCCTCCTACCGCCAAATCGTGGACATGGGAGACCTGTCCCGCTCGGTGCTCTCCTTCCCGCCGGGCCAATCCGGCCACCTGGGCAGCCCCCACTACGATGACCTGATCGAACCGTGGTTGAACGGCGAATACCAGCCCATGCTCTGGACCCGGGAGCAAGTGGAGCAGGAAGCGGAAACCCGGCTGCGATTGGAGCCGTAAAGCGATATGAGCCACCTGAGGCGCGAAATTCACGAACAGCCCGCCGTCCTGGCCCGCCTGCTGGACGAGCAGGCCGCGACTGCCGCCCGAATCGCCGCCGCCGTCCGCGCTCGGGACGTGCGCTACGCCGTCCTGGCCGCGCGCGGCACCTCCGATAACGCCGCCCGCTACGCCCAATACCTGTTCGGCGCGCTGGCCGGCCTGCCTGTGGCCCTGGCAACCCCCTCGCTCTTCTCCATCTACCACACGCCTCCCCAACTGCGCGACGCGCTGGTGCTGGGCATCTCTCAATCCGGCCAATCCCCCGACATCGTAGCCGTGGTCGAGGAAGGCCAACGCCAGGGCGCGCTGACCATCGCCGTGACCAATGCGCCCAACTCCCCGCTGGCCCGCTCCGCCGCTCACGTCCTGCTCCTGAACGCCGACCAGGAGCGGGCTGTGGCCGCCACCAAGACCTACACTGCCCAACTGGCAGCTCTGGCCCTGCTGACCGCCCAGTTGAGCCAGGATGACGACATGCTGACCGCCCTGCGGTCCACACCGCAGGCGGTCGCCGAGACACTGCGGCTGGAAGAGACGATCGCGCTGGCCGCCCAGCGATACACCTACGCCACCGAGTGCATCGTCCTGGGCCGGGGCTACAACTATGCCACCGCCTTTGAAATCGCGCTCAAACTGAAGGAACTGACCTACATCGTCGCCGACCCCTACTCCTCGGCCGACTTTCGCCACGGCCCGGTCGCCATCGTCGAACGCGGCTTTCCCGCCATCGTCGTTGCGCCGCACGGCGTCGTCTACCCCGACGTGCTGGCCCTGGCCCGCGACCTGATCGCCCGTGAGGCCGAGTTGATCGTCATCTCGGAGCAGAGCGAGCTGCTGGGACTGGCCCGCACCCCACTGCGACTGCCGACCGTCCTGCCAGAGTGGCTCTCGCCGTTTACGTGCGTCGTGCCCGGACAACTGTTAGCACTCCACCTCACCCTGTCCAAGGGATACGATCCCGACCACCCCCGGGGACTGACCAAAGTGACCGAGACGCGCTGAACGGCAACGAACCATCGGATGGAGGAAAGACATGCTCAAATTGTGGACTCTGCCCGTGGGCGAGTACGGGACCAACTGCTACCTGCTGACCTGTCCAGACACTGGCAAGGCGCTGCTGGTGGATCCCGGCGGAGACGCAGAGAACGTATTGAGACTGTGCCAGGGCTGGCAAGTCACCCGCATCCTGCTGACCCACGGCCACTTTGATCACACCCTGGCGCTGGACCCCGTGCGGGCGACGCTCCAGGTCCCTGTGGCAATCCACCCGGCCGATGGGACCGAGTACGGGATACAAGCCGACCTGGAGCTGCAAGACGGCATGCGGCTGGGAGTCGGGCGGCGTTACGTGCGGGTGGTCCACCTGCCCGGACACACGCCCGGCAGCGTGGCGGTGTGCTTCGATCAGCGCGCCATCGTGGGAGATGCCATCTTTCCTGGCGGGCCCGGCCACACCCAGACGCCAAACGCGCTGCAGACCCTGCTGCTCAGTCTACAGCGCGTGGTATTCGCTTGGCCCGACGCCACGCTGCTCTATCCCGGTCACGGCGAGCACACCACCGTAGGACAGGAACGGCCCGCCTTCCAGGCTTTCCTGGCCCGCCCCCGGACCGCCGATCTGTGCGGCGACGTGACGTGGGTCTAGGGGGCCAGCCCCGCCACCGTCTCGGCGTCCAGCTTGCCTATGATCGCCACCAGCAATTGCAGCGTCCGGTCGTAATCGTCCCGGTGCATGATCGCGGCGTGGCTGTGAATATGACGGGTCGGCACGCTCAGCACCACCGTGGGCACCCCGATGCGGTGCAGGTGAACCTGCGAGCCGTCCGTTGCGCCGCCGAGCATGGTGGCAAATTGGAGCGGAATCTCTAGTTCCTGCGCCGTCTCAATCACCAGGTCCCGCAGCTTGAGATTGGGGATCATGCGGGCGTCCAGCAGCGAGAGACTGGGCCCGCCGCCCAACTTGACGTCCGATTCCTCCGGCTCGATGCCGGGCACGTCGCCGCAGATGTCCACCTCCAGGATGATCGCCACGTCTGGATCCACCACCTCGACGCTGGTCTTGGCCCCCCGCGTCCCGACCTCCTCCATCACTGTGGCGACCCCGTACAGCACGTTGGGGCCGGGCGTCTTGGAAAAATGAGCCAGCGCGTCAATCATCAACGCCACCCCCACCCGGTCGTCGAGCGCCTTGCACATGTAGGATTTACCGTTGGCCAACACCTGGAACGCGCTGGCCGGCACAATCGGATCCCCCAAGCGCACGCCGGCCTCCTCCACCTCCTCCTTCGAGGTGGCGCCGATGTCGACGTACATGTCCTTCTTCTCCACCACCTTTTTCCGTTCGTCGGCCGAAAGGTGGTGCGGTGGCTTGGCCCCGATGATCCCCATCACGTCCCCCTGGTGGGTCTTGACGATGACCTGCTGGCCCAGCAGCACCTGGTCCCACCAGCCGCCCAGGGGATGGAACTTGAGGAATCCCTCCTTGGTGACGTAATGCACCATGAACCCAATCTCGTCCATGTGCCCTGCCAGCATCACCCGGGGGCCCGTCTCCCCTTGACGGCAGATCAAGCTGCCGATCCGGTCCTGCTCGATGAAACCCAGGGACTCGACGTGATGGCGCACGATAGCCCGCACCTCGACCTCGTACCCAGAGACGCCGTGCGCCTCGGTCAACTCTTTTAACAACGCTTGTGTGTGATCCACTTGAACTTTTATCCTTCCTGGTGTACCCTTATCAAAAGGGGAGAGCAGCTCCGCCCGTCATACGCGCGCCTTTCCCACCCTGCAAAGCGTAAGAAAAATCGAGTGCTGAAATGATACAGGATTTTGAACGTTTTGTCCAGCGCGGATATTCAGGGCTCCGGTGGACGACCGCCCGATCCATCAGTCGCCCGGTGAGCGAGCAGTTGTGCCGCCTGGAGACCGCCCACGTGCTGGCCGTCTTCCGACAGGCCTGCAACCTGGTCACCGCCGCCGGCGACGTGATCGCTGTGGTGCTCCCTCCGGTCGGCGACGGCCCCCTCAACATCGTGATCGAGGGGAAAGCGGGCCTGTTCACCCCTCTCGACGTCGGCACCGTCGTGAGAATGGAGGGAACGCATCTCCGCATCGGTGACCTGGGCGTCGAGCTGGGCTGTGCGACGCCATGGGAACCCCACCCCGACTGGAACGAACTGCGGTCTCGACGGGCAGACATCGCTGCCCGACTGCCGCTCCTACACGATCTGTGCCAGCGCTGCGCGCCGGAGGATAGTCTCCTGACCCTGTTATACGAGCCCTCCGGCGACCATCCCCCCTCTCTGCTCGCCGCCCGCATCTCCTCGACCGCGCGGACGGCCATACACCTGCTGACGATGGAAAAAGGGAAAGATGATGCCCGCTTGCGCGCATCCGTCGAGCAGTTGGCGGGGCTGGGGAACGGACTGACCCCGGCCGGCGATGATCTGCTGGTGGGAGGAATGATCGGACTGTGGCTCTTCCACCCCACCCCTGAACGTCTCGGCCGCACCATCGTCGAGGTAGCCGTCCCCCGCACCACGACCCTCTCGGCCGCGTTTCTGCGGGCCGCGGCCCGAGGGGAATGCAGCGCGGACTGGCACAGGCTGTTGACGGCCCTGAGCCACGCCCCAGATCGCATCGCGGCCGCCGTGCAGCACCTTCTGGCTCACGGCGCGACCTCCGGGGCCGACGGGTTGGCGGGGTTCTTGCTCAGTGGGTCGCTCTGCGCCGCCGCAGCCGGGAGGACGAGCGGGACGATTCCGGTGGCAGCAGCGCCACCTCCAACACCTCGTCCATCTGCTCGACCAGGACCGTGCGAATCCCCCGCTTCACCTTCCGGGGAATCTCGACCAGGTCCTTCTTGTTGCGCTCGGGAATAATGATGGTCTTGAGGCCAGAGCGATGGGCCGTCAGCATCTTTTCCCGCAGACCGCCGATGGGTAGCACCCGCCCTCGCAGCGTGATCTCCCCCGTCATTCCCACGTCGTGGTGTACAGCGCGACCGGTGAGAGCAGAGATAAGCGCCGTCGCAATCGTAATCCCGGCCGAGGGGCCATCCTTCGGAATAGCGCCCTCTGGCAGGTGGATGTGGATGTCCGTCTTGTCGAACAGATCCTCGTCCATGCCCAGATCCTCACTGCGAGCGCGGGCGTAACTCAGAGCCGCCTGGGCCGACTCTTGCAGCACATCCCCCAACTGGCCTGTCAACGTCAGATTCCCCTTGCCCGGCATCAGGACCACCTCGACGAGCATCAAATCCCCCCCGGCCTCGGTCCACGCTACCCCGGTAGCGATTCCCACATCGTCCTGTTTCTCCGCCAGTCCATGGGTAAACTGTGGTGGGCCCAGATGAGTGCTCAGAGAGCGGGCCGTGACACGCTGGGGCGGCGACTTTCCCTCTGCCAGGTGGCGAGCGATCTTGCGACAAACCATGGCGATCTTGCGATCCAGATTGCGCACCCCGGCCTCGTAGGTGTACTCGCGGATGATCGTCCGCAGCGTCCCCTCGGTAAAATTGATGACGTACTCGTCCAGCCCGTGCTCCTCCAACTGGCGGGGGATCAAAAACCGCCGTGCGATCTCGAGCTTTTCCTCGTCCACGTAACCGGGAAACTCGATCACCTCCATCCGATCCTGCAAGGCCGGGGGAATGGGGTCCAGGATATTGGCTGTGGTGATAAAGAGAACCTTGGAAAGATCGTAGGGCACTTCGAGATAATGGTCGGAGAAGGCGTAATTCTGCTCGGGGTCCAGCACTTCCAGCAGAGCCGCCGATGGATCGCCTCGAAAATCAAGCCCCAGCTTGTCCACTTCATCGAGCATAAACAGCGGGTTGACCGTGCCGGCCCGGCGCATCGTCTGGATGATGCGGCCCGGCAGCGAGCCGATGTAGGTGCGGCGATGACCGCGAATCTCGGCCTCGTCCCGCACTCCACCCAAGCTCACCCGGACGAACTTGCGCCCCAGAGCGTCGGCAATGGATTGTCCCAGCGAGGTTTTGCCCGTCCCGGGCGGCCCCACGAAGCAGAGAATCGGACTGCGCATCTTGTTGGCCGCCAGACGGCGCACTGCGATATATTCCAGAATCCGCTCCTTTGCCTTGGGCAGTCCATAGTGACAGGATTCGAGCACCTCCTCCACGTGGGCAACGTCCAGGTTGTCCTCGGTGGTCTCAGTCCACGGTAGCTCGATCAGCCAATCCAGGTAGGTACGGATCATGCCGGTCTCAGGCGACATAGGCGGCATCGAGCCCAACCGGTCCAACTCCTTCTCCACCCGCGCCTCGACCTCCTCTGGCAGGTCCATCTCGGCGATCCGCTCACGCAGCTCGTTGACCTCTTGTGTGTAAATGTCCGACTCGCCCAACTCGGTCTGGATGACCTTCATCTGCTCCCGCAAAAAGTATTCCCGCTGGGCCTTGTCCAGTTCTTGCTGCACCTGGGAGTGAATGTGATCCTCCAGCTCCAACACATCCAGCTCCTGGGCCAACAACACGCTCACCCGCTGCAACCGCTCGGCCACATCCAGCGTCTCCAGGACCTCTTGCCGCTTGGAAATCTCCAAATCCAACGCCTGCGCCATCAAGTCGGCCAGCCAACCCGGATCCTGGATGTTGATGGCAAATACATAGGCCTCTTCGGATAGATTGCGGTTGAGCTGCACCACCTTCTCAAAGAGCGCCAGCACCGCCCGCATCAGGGCCTCGGTCAGAGCAGTCTTGTCCGACGTTTCATAGATGGGCAAAGCGCGCACGCGAATGTAGGGCTCCAGGTGGATGTACTCGAGGACCTGCACCCGTTGGATACCCTGGCTGAGCACGCTGATGGTCCCGTCCGGCATACGCAGCATACGCCCGATCTCGGCCTCGGTGCCGATGGTAAAGAGATCCTCGGGCCCTGGCTCGACCATCTCGACATCCCGCTGGGCGACCGTGATGAGGGGCTCCCCCAGCTCCTGAGCCGCTTCGATCGCCTCGATCGAAAAATCCCGCCCTACGAACAAGGGGGTGACCATGCGCGGAAACATCACCATGTCGCGCAAGGGGAGGAGGGGCGCCTCGATAACCCCACCAGGAGCGGTCTGCAATCCCCCCTCGCCGATGAAATCCATGTCATTTATGGAAAAAGGGATTCCCTGGGACCATCCCATCTGCGACCACCAATCGTGAAACATTCTGTCTCTCATACCTTCTTTACCTTACCCCTATATCTCGCGCAGCATCGTTATCTGGTACCGGCGCTCCAGTGCGAAAAGCCCACTCCTCACGCACATCGGCCACCAAAAAGATGGATCCCGTCGCTAACAACCCACTGCCCGGATCCATCATCGCCAGTCCCCGACGAAGCGATTTTCTCACGTTCACGCATACCTCTGCTCCCCCTCCCCCAGAGGCGACGACGTCGGCCAATTCAATCGGCGTTGCCGCCCGGGGATGATCGGAGCGAGTGACGATGACGTACTCACTGATCGGCAACAGGGCCTCCAAAATCCCAGCGATGTCTTTGTCGGCCGATGCGCCAAAGAGCAGCACCCATTGACGACCTGGGAACCATTCCGCCAGCGCCTCCCGCAGCACTTGGGCCGAGTAGGAATTGTGTGCACAGTCCACGACCACCAGCGGGTTCCGGCTGAGAATCTCCAGACGTCCCGGCCACCGCACCGTGCGCAGTCCCTCCCGCACCGCCCCGGCCGAAATCTGGAACCCCCGCCGATGCAAAACGTCCAACGCCGCAATAGCATTAGCCGCGTTCTCCAACTGGTGGCGACCCAACAGCGGGATCCAGTACGCGCCATCCAGGTCCGATCCCCCATCGGCGATGCGCTGCACGGTAAACACCTGCCCCTCCAGATCGGCCAACCCCGGCCTGTAATCCCAGTCCCGACCAACCTCCAACAGAGGAGCCTGCCGCCTCTTACTGATGTCCTCGACCACCCTGATCGCCTCAGCCCGCTGAGGCGCGCTCACCACCGGCACTCCCGGTTTGATGATGCCGGCCTTTTCCCGTGCAATTTCCGCCAGCGTATCCCCCAACAGATACGTATGATCGAGGCTGAGGGAGGTGATGACGGATACCTCCGGCTGCAACACGTTGGTGGCGTCCAGCCGCCCTCCCAATCCCACCTCGACTACCGCTATGTCCACCTCAGCCCGGGCGAAACAGAGCAACCCGATGACCGTGATAGCCTCGAACGTGGTCACGCCGGGCACCTGCTCCATCAGGGGCCGCAGCTCGTCCACCAGGGCCACTACCTCGTCCTGCGAAATTTTTCGCCCGGCCACCTGAATTCGCTCCCGGAAGGTATGAAGATGGGGCGACGTGTAGAACCCAGTCCGGTAACCTGCCGCTCGTAGACAGGACTCGCACAACGCCGCGCTGGACCCTTTTCCCTTCGTCCCGGCAATGTGGATCGCCGGAAAACGGGTGTGCGGATCGCCTAACCGCGCGAGCAGCCGCTCGACCCGCGACAGGTCAAGCGTCTCGGGCGTATACCGCTCGATGCGCGTCTTTTCATAGTCCGTGAGGCTATGGAGATAGGCAATAGTTTCTAAATAGTCCATGGTTCGCAAGTGGGTGCGGATTGTACTCTTTTTCCGAGGAATTGCAAGTCCGCCCGGGATTGGTCAGACTGGTAAATTAGACCATTGATGGTATACTGTCACCGAGTTCTCCTATTCTAACCAGGGAGGTTTATTTTGCAAATCCGGCACATCATCGCTGCGACCCTGCTCGGCCTGCTGGCTCTCACCCTGACCGCCTGTGGAGAAAAACCCCTCCTGACCGATGTCTCTTTTTCAACAGATCAGATCACGCCCAACGCCGACCACGACAACGATGTCCTGGTGATTACGTACCAACTGAATCGCAGCGCTGCCATTTCGATTTACTTTGAGGACGGAACCGGTCAGCGCTACTATTTCCGCGATCACATCCACCACGCCCCCTCCGTCGAGGAGCCATACCAGCTCCACTTTGCTGGCGTGGTCGCGGGATACACCCTGCCTGGCGAGACGTTTGAGGGATTTATGGTGGAGAGACGGGTGCTCCAGAACGGTCACTACACCTGGACAGTGGAGGCGACCGACGCCCAGGGCGTCACCGAGCGGGCCACCGGCTCGCTCACCATCGCCGACGCCGACACGACCTTGCCAGAACTGCGTGGATTCAGCATCCATCCCCCCGTCTTTAGTCCCAACCGCGACAGCATCCGCGACCGCGTGACCATCAACGTGGACCTCAAAAAAGACGTCGAGGAGCTGAACGTCTACCTGATGGACGATGCCGGCACGCGGTATCACGTGAGGGAAAAAGAGATGGCGACGCCGATCAACGAGGCCGGCTGGCACCAGTTCGACTATGACGCCGGCGTGGACTTGGGCGCAGACCCGCCCCCCGACGGCACGTACACCGTGATCATGGAGGCCCGGGACAGCGTGGGACAGTGGACCAGAGCGACCGGCACGCTGACTATCGAGGACGGCGGTGTGCCCCGGGCCTACATCCTCAACGGCGAGGTGGAATGGTCCAGCGGATCCATCCCCCTGAACGATACCCTCTATTTTACCCTGACCGTCGAAAACGATAGTACAGTGCCCATCCGCACCAGCGGTCCCCCGCCCGGCACCGTGTACCAGAGCGACCAGAACTATGCCTCGCTAGGTGAATACGAGCAGTCGGGGGCCTTCCGGGTGGCCATTCACTGCGAGACAAGCCCCATAGACCACCCCTGGCGTTGGGCGATTGGCGGCCCGGATGACCTGGTCACGATAGAGAGAGAGGGGAGCGAATACGTCTACCTGCCAGCCGGCGCGCGAGCGGTGATCACTGGCGGCATCCGCTTCGTGGACTATGTCGCGGCCCGCAATCCCCAGTACTGCTACGCCTCCCTGATCCACGAAGACGTCGAGATCTCGCTAGTCAATTATCACGTGGATCCAGTTCACCTGCGCATTCAGGTGCCATAGCTCGCTTTACATGTCCAGGCCATCATTGCTCATCCTACGCCCAAGGCGGGCTTACCCCGTTTTCGGCCTAGAGCCTAACTTGCCCTCCTTTTCAATCTATTTGAGATAACTGCTCATCCTACGCTGCTACAAGCCCATCATTCCCACTGTCATTCCCGCGCCCGCAGGAATCCACGCGAGCCCTTGTTCCCCTCGCACTCTCGCAGGGCCATGAACACCCGCTCCGCCGTCAGCGGCAAGTCGTTGAAACGCAGACCCAGCGCATCGTAGACCGCGTTAGCGATGGCCGGGGCCGTGGCGATCATAGGATGCTCCCCCACCCCCCGCGCGCCCCACGGGCCGTCATCCTGTGGCACCTCGACGTACCCGCCAACGATCTGGCGCGGCGCATCCACCGCCGTCACGATGCGATAGTCCACGAAGGAGGGATTCAACGGTCGCCCCTCCTCGAACAGGAGCGCCTCGAACAAGGCTGAGCTGGCCCCCTGCACCACGCCGCCCTCCAGTTGAGCCTGCACCTGGTTCGGGTTGATCGCCTTGCCCACGTCATAGACCGCCGCCAGGCGCAAAATCTCGATCTGCCCCGTCTCCGTGTCCACCTCCACCTCGACTGCCTGGGCGCCGGTGGTATAATGGACCACCGCCCGCTCGCCCTGACCGGTTTCTGGGTCCAAACCCGTCACATAGGTAGGCATAAAGCTGCCCCGTCCTATGATCGGCCCGCCGATCCAGCCCTGATCGTCCGGCCGGGGCAGGCCGTAGACCACCATAGACGCGAGAGGAAGCGACCGCTCGCTCCGATACGAGATCACCTCACCGCCCCGGATGTCCAGTTCATCGGGCGATTCGTCCCAATGCCGGGCTACGATCTCTAGAATCTGCTGCCGGGCGTCCTCGGCCGCCGCCTTGATGGCATTACCCATAGACCAGGTGATGCGGCTGGCAACCGTCTGCCACTCGTAGGGGCTGTACTTGGTGTCCACCGGGTGGGAGATGCGCACCCACTCGTAGGGCACACCCAATGCCTGGGCCGCCATCTGCGCGGCGACGGTAAAGACTCCCTGCCCCAACTCCTGTCCCCCCACGCCCACGCTGACGGTCCCGTCCTCGTTGAAGCGCACCCACGCCTCAGAGCCGGGGTTGGGCGGCATAGCCGGGGCCTTCCAGCAGATGGCGATCCCCTTCCCACGCCTCTTGTGCGGGGCCGTGGGTGGTTCTTGCTTCCCCCACTCAACCGCCCGCGCCGCCCGCTCGATACACTCGGACAGCCCCACCGGATGCATCACCATGCCGGTGACAATCTTGTCGCCGCCCTGCACACAGTTCCTGAGCCTAAACTGGACCGGGTCCCAATCCAGCGCCTCTGCCAGCCGGTCCACCGACTGCTCGATGGACCAGTGAATTTCCGGCATCCCGAAACCGCGCATCGGCCCGCCGACCGGGTGGTTGGTGTACAGGCAGTAAGAGTCGGTCTTGACGTTGGGGATGGTGTACGGTCCGGTGGAGGAGTAACCCGCCGCCCGGGTGATGTTGACGCCGTACTCGGTATACGCCCCGGCATCCCAGTAATACTCGACCGCCAGCGCGAGGATCTGTCCCGCCTTGGTACCACCGATTTTGACCTTGGCCACCAACCCCTGCCGCACAAAAGCACAGCAAAACTCTTCCTCGCGGGTCAGGCGGACCTTGACCGGACGGCCGATCACCCGCCGGGCCATCGCCACGGCTAATGCCTCCATCGAGACCCCAGCCTTGGAGCCAAAGCCGCCGCCGATGTAATTCCCGATCACCCGCATATCCCCCTGCGAGACCCCCAGCGTCTGGGCGATCAGATCCCGCTGCGCGAACGGGGATTGGGTCGAGCTCCACAGCGTCACCTCCCCCGACGCATCCCAGCGAGCGACCGCCACGTGCGGCTCGATGGGCACGTGCTGGATGTGGGGCACGCGGTAGGTCTCCTCGATGATACAGTCACACTCCGCCCAGGCCGCATCCACGTCTCCCTTGCGCACTCGAAAGACGTTGGAGACGTTGCTGCCGGGCCGGGGAAAGATGAACGGCACCACCTCGTAGGACCCCAGATCGGGGTGCAGAAGTGGGGCGTCGGGTTGAAAGGCGGTCAGGGGATCAAAGACGCCCTCCAGCACCTCGTACTCGACCTCGACCAGCCGGGCCGCATCCTCGGCAATCTCCTCGCTGACGGCGATCACCCCCGCCACCGGGTCGCCCACGTACCGCACCCGGTCGGTACAAAAGATGTGCCGGTCCTTCAAATAGAGGCCGATGAAGCCAGGAGTATCCTCTCCGGTGACGACCGCCTTGACCCCTGGAACCGCCAGCGCCCGGCCCCCATCCACCCGCCGGATCAGGGCGTGGGGATGGGGACTGCGCACCACCCGCCCGTGGAGCAGTCCCGGCCCAAACTGGAGATCGTCGGTGAACTGCGCCGCTCCGGTCACCTTGTCGAAAGCGTCCAGCCGGGGCACGCTCTTGCCCACGGGATCGACAGTTTGCGTATCCTTCGCCATGTCACACCCTCCCTCGCGCCGCTTTCTGCACTGCCCGCACGATGCGAGTGTAGCCGGTGCAGCGGCACAGATTGCCCACCAACGCCTGGCGAATCTCTTCCTCGGTGGGGTGGGGGTTCCGGTCCAGCAGAGAGTGAGCCGAGATGAGCATGCCGGGCGTGCAGAACCCACACTGCACCCCGCCCTCCTCCACGAACGCCTGCTGAACCACATCCAGTTGACCGTCGTGCGCCAGCCCCTCGACGGTAGTCACCTCCCGGCCATCAACTTCGACGGCCAACACCATGCAGGCGTTGACCGGTTCGCCGTCCAACAGCACCGTGCACGCACCGCACTCGCCCGCCTCGCAGCCGTTCTTGGTGCCCGTCAGTGCCAGCTTCTCCCGCAGCATCTGGAGCAGCGTCATGTTGGAAGGAACGTCCACGTACTCTGCGCTCCCGTTGACCGTCACAGAAATTGTATGTCTACTCATCGCTCACCTCATATCTCACACAACCGTTCCCACACCTGGCGCAGGCCGCGCAGCGTCAAGTTCCGCACCATGGCCGCGCGGTAGGCAGCGCTGGCCCGCACATCATCAATGGGACGGGCCGCCTCCATGGCCTGCTCCGCCGCCCGGACAAAGGTGGCCTCTCCCGGTGGACCCTCCGCCAGCACCTCCTCCGCCTCCCACGCCCGTATCACCGTCGGCGACACCGACGCCAGCCCGATGCGGAAGCGATAGCCGGAAGGAGCCGTGTCGTCGGGAAAACCGAGCACGGCCACCCCGACGACCGCCAGGTCGCCGGCCCGGTTGCGGCCCAGCTTGAGATACCGCCCCACGCTCCCGGCCGGTGGAGGCGGAAACCGCACCCCCACCATCAACTCCCCGGCCTGGAGCGCCGTCCGGCCCGGGCCGAGGAAAAACTCGCCCGCCGGCACCTCCCGCACAGGAGATGGCGCGTGGTTGCCATAGAGGATCATCCGCCCTTCCAGCACCAGTACGGCCGGCCCGGTGTCGGCGGCCGGGGAGCCATTGCACAGGTTGCCCCCCAACGTGGCCCGGTTGCGCAGTTGATACGAGGCGACGGATCTGGCCGCCTCGGCCAGCCCAGGATAGCGCGCCCGCACGTCGGGGTGTGCGGCCAACTGATTCATCGTGACAGCCGCCCCTGCTGTGAGATCACCCTGTGCGGCGCAGACCACGTCGTCCATGCCGGGCAAGTGCTTGACGTCCACCACCAGCCGTGGCCGGATCACGCCATCCCGCATGCGCACCAAGAGATCGGTGCCGCCCATCAACAACCGCGCCGCCTCCCCATGTTCCTCCAGCAAGCGGACCACCTGGGCAGGGGTATCAGCCCTCACGTAATCGAAACTTGGGAATCCCGGTCTCGCCAGCACGTTTTCACCTCCTGACTGTTGATGCCAGCAAGATGCTGGCGTTCCTAGGCCCCAGCCTGCCGGCTATGGACCCGCAGGTCGGCCACCTCTCGCACGTTCACCCCTGCAAACCGCTCCATCCGAAACGGGTGCAGGTCCAGCGTCTGCGTCCGCCCCTGGGCGACGTACTCGGCCGCCAGTTGTCCCGCGAGAGGAGCGTGGATGATGCCCGTGCCGCCCCATCCACAGTTCAACACCACCCCCTCCACCTCGTGGACCGGGCCCAGGATCGGCAGGTCGTCCAGCGTCATGGGGCGGACGCCCGTCCAGCCGGTCATAAAGGGCGCGTGCTCCAATACGGGCACCCGATGGACCGCCGTGTCTATCATCTCGTATGCCACCTCCATGCGGAAGGGGATGTCCAACTGATCGGTGGGCGTGACTCCCATCCCCATCAACAGACCCGGCCCCTCGGGGCGGACGTACCACTCCACGGTCACGTCCTCCACGAACGGCCAGTCGGACGGAATGTCTGGAAACGGCCCGGTGACCAGGATGCTGCGGGCGGCGTTGATGATCGGGATCTCGAGGCCGAGCCAGCGGCCGATCTCGATGGCCCAAGGACCGCCAGCGTTGACCACCGTCCCCGTCGCCACGAATCCCGCGTCGGTCTCGACGCCGACCACTCGCCCGCCCACCACGCGGATGCCGGTGGCGCGCACCCCCTGGCGCAACCTGACCCCCATCTCCCGCGCCCGCCCGACGTACCCCCACATCACCATGTGCGGGTCCAACGGCCCGTCACCCGGCCCCCAGGTGCCCAGCACCAGGTCATCAACCCGGATAGCGGGATACCGGTATGCGATCTCCTCCGGCGTCAGGATCTCGGTCTCGATGTCGAGAGACTGGAGCATCTCGGCCGTCTGGCGCAGGTGGTCGGCGGTCTCCTCGGTCGCCAATGACAGCCAGCCGATCGGGGTGAAATCAATGGGCGTGCCCAGCTCCTCCTCGAACTGCATATACCGATCGTAGCAATAGCGCGTCATGCGCGCTACCAGCTCGGCGCCACAAAACTGCAAGCTCAGCATGGAGGCGGATTTGCTGGACGTACCGGCGCCCACCTGCTCCATCTCGACGATGACAACGTCTGTTATCCCCATGCGGGCCAGGTGGTAGGCCGTGCTGCAGCCGATGACGCCCGCGCCAATGATCACCACATCTGCTCCAGTTTCCAATTCCAGACTCCTCACTCCTCCCCCATCAACCACGACCACAGCCGGCGCAGGCCCCGCGCTGGCCTTTCCCCGGTGACGCCCCCGGTCTGACCGTTGACGACGACGGTGTACTCCCTCTCCTCATCCGCCTCGCGATATCGCCCGATCCACAGCGGCAGCAGCACCAGCTTGAAGTATTCAACGATCAGGCCGGCCGAGCTGACGCTCACATCCTTGACCTGCCCAAAGGCGCCGTAGGTCACCTGTTTCCGCATCTCTTCCAAAACCTGCCGGCGGGCGACGAGGGAGGCATTGGCTGCCGGGATCTGGTAGGTCTCGGCGGGCCAATCGGCCAGATAGCGCGAATCGTAGACCACCAGTCCGTCCAGATCGAACCCGTTCACCGGCCTTGGCCGCCGCCTTGCCCCGTATCAAAAGATCGCGCGCGCTTTTCGACATGCCCTCTCCTGACCCAGCTAACGCCGACGATGCTGCCGAATACTGTATACCACTAGGCTCACAATGTCAAATTGACGAATCGCCAACGCCAGGCGTGCCGCTTCCCCTCGGCTTGACCCGTCACCCCTTCACTACTATAATGTAGCTTGAACTTGACCCGCCCCAACGATGGACCCGCAGAGACCCAAAAGGTTCTACAACGAGGAGACGGTATGGAGACCAAAGAGAGCCAGTCCAGCCCAGCCGATCAAGCAAACGAGGAACTGCTCCGCCGCCGCGCCGAGACGCAACAAGGAGGCGGATCACGCGCTGTCCAGCAGCAGCACACCAAGGGGAAACTGACCGCCCGGGAGCGCATCGCCCGGCTGCTCGACCCCGGCACGTTCCAAGAAGTCGCCCCCTACATCACCCACCGCCACACCGCCTTCGAACTGGACGAAAAGAGATTCCCCGGCGACAGCGTGGTGGTGGGGTTCGGCCAGGTGGACGGGCGCAAGGTCGCCGTCGCAGCCCAGGATTTTACCGTCATCGGCGGCTCTTTCTCCGAGGTGCAGGCGCAAAAGGTGTGCCAGATACTGGACCTGGCCATCGGGTCCGGCGTGCCCTTTGTCGCGCTGAACGATTCGGTCGGCGCGCGCATCCAGGAGGGAGTGTGGAGTTTGGCCGGATACAGTGAGTTGTTCTGGCGCAATACCCAGGCCAGCGGCGTCATCCCCCAGATCAGCGTGATGTTGGGTCCGTGCGCCGGCGGCTCCGTCTACTCCCCCGGTCTGACCGATTTCATCATCATGACCGAGGGCATCAGCCACATGTTCATCACCGGCCCACAAGTGATCCAGACAGTGACCGGAGAAGAGGTGGATTTCGACACGCTGGGGGGGGCACAGGCCCACGCCAGCATCAGCGGGGTGGCTCACTTTGTGGCCGCCGACGAGGACGAGGCCCTGGCCCTCACCCGGCGGCTGCTCGACTACCTGCCGTCGAACAACGTCGCCCCTGCCCCCCGCATCCCACCGACCGACGACCCACACCGGGCCGACCCGGCGCTGGACAGCCTGGTCCCCGTCGATGGCAGCCAGTCCTACAACGTTCGGGAGGCCCTCGTAACCATCTTTGACCGGGACAGCTTTTTCGAGGTGCAGGCCCGCTTTGCCCCCAACGCGGTGGTCGGTTTCGCCCGTCTCCACGGTGAGGTGGTGGGCATCGTCGCCAACCAGCCGGCTCACATGGCCGGCGTGCTCGACATCAACGCCTCGGACAAGATCGCGCGCTTTGTCCGCTTCTGCGACGCGTTCAGCATCCCCCTCGTCACCTTTGTGGATTGTCCCGGCTTTATGCCCGGCAGCGTGCAGGAACACGGCGGCATCATCCGGCACGGGGCCAAGATCGTCTACGCCTACTCGGAGGCGACGGTGCCCAAGATCACCATCGTCGTCCGCAAAGCGTACGGCGGGGCCTACATCGTGATGAGCAGCAAGTACACCCGCACCGATCTGGTCTACGCCTGGCCCACGGCCGAGATCGCAGTGATGGGGGCCGAAGGCGCGGTCAACATCCTCTACCGGAAAAAGCTGGCCCAGGTGGAGGATCCGGAAATGGTGCGGGAGCAGTTCGTGGCCGAGTTTCGCGACCAGTTCGGCAGCCCTTATGCCGCCGCCGCCAGCGGTCACGTGGACGACGTCATCCTGCCCAGCGAGACGCGGGTCAGGCTGATCGCTGCGCTGGATTTCCTGCGCGACAAGCAGGCCACGCCGCTGCCCAAAAAGCACGGCAACATTCCGTTGTGAGCGATGCAACCCTGGAAGACCCTATCCCGCCGCACCAAACTGGATCACAGCCCCTACCTCATCGTCGAGGAACACACCATCGAACTGCCCGATGGGCACGTGATCCCGAACTGGACATGGGTGATCACGCCGGATTACATCAACGTGCTGGCCGTTACCGAGAACCAGCGGTTTCTCTGCTTCCGCCAGACCAAGTATGGCGTAGAAGGCACCTCGTTGGCTCCTGTGGGAGGATACCTGGAACCGGGGGAGGACCCCTTGGAAACGGCCCAACGGGAACTGCTCGAAGAGACGGGCTACCAGGCGGCGGAATGGATCCTCCTGGGAGACTATGTGGTGGATGGCAACCGAGGGGCCGGTGCAGCGCACATCTTCCTGGCCCGGGGGGCGCAGCACGTGGCAGAACCGGACGCTGACGACCTGGAGGAGCAAGAGCTGCTCCTGCTTTCCCGCGCCGACATCGAAGCCGCCCTGGCAGCAGGAGCGTTTAAATCGCTGCCGTGGGCCAGCACCGTCGCGTTGGCCCTGTTACATCTCGACCGAGAGGATAGGAGAGCGGATGAATAGTTCAATCCTTCAGGCCTTGACCATCTCGAGCATCGGCCTGGTGATGCTTTTTGCAGCGCTGGCGATGCTCTACGGCCTGATGTACCTGATGACCGCCCTGATCAAGGACCGCGAGCCGCCGCCAGTCGCCGACCGGCCGGCCAGGAAAGAGGCAGACAGTCAACGGCAAGTCGCAGCCATCGCCATCGCCCTGGCGCGAGCCGAGCTGGAACTCGAGACGCGCGGCCCTGCGCCGCCGGCGGCGGAGGGATCGGTCAGCGCCTGGCGCACCCTGCACCACCAACGCCAGTTGACACGCTGCCTACCTGGGAGGACAAGGAGAACGAACGAATGACCCCATCGAAAGAATACCGTATCACCCTGGAGGGTCAAACCTTCCAAGTCAGGGTGCTGGATGACCCCCGGGGGGAACGCGTGAGGGTCAACGTCAATGGCCACACCCTGGTCGTGAATGTGGAGGCCATGCAGCCCGACGCTCCCCGGACGGCGACACCACCGTCCAGCGGATCCTCCGCTCCCAGTCCCGACTCTGCCAGCGCTGTGATCCCGGGAGCCGCAGGGACAGTCACCGCACCCCTGCCCGGGACCATCAAATCCATCGCGGTACAGCTCGGTCAGCGGGTCGAACCGAACGACGAACTGCTCGTCATCGAAGCCATGAAGATGGACAACGTCATCCGCGCCACCCGGACGGGGAGGATTGACGCGCTCCACGTCACCGAGGGCCGCCAAGTCGCCCACGGGGAGCCCATCCTGAGCTACACCGAGTGATCGGGCATACAGGAGATTTAGAGTGACCTTACAGATCGGCCTGCTGCTTCTCATCATCTTGGCAGCGGTGGTCCTCTTCTCGATGGAACGGCTGCCCGCCGCCGTCATCTCGATGGGCATCCTGTCCTTGCTCGTCCTGGCCGGGCTGCTGCCCTCCGACCAGGCGTTCGCCGGATTCGGCAGTGACACCGTGATCATGATTTTCGGCCTGTTGATTCTCACGACGACCATGGTGCATACCGGCGTGGTGGAAAGCGTCGGGCGCCGGCTCTTGCAACTCACTGGCAACCGACCGCAGCGACTGCTCTCCGTGATTATGATCATCGCAGCGACGTTGAGCGCATTCATCAGCAACACCGCCACTGCCGCCCTGTTCGTGCCCATCGTGCTCGACCTGGCCCGTCACATGAAGGTGAACGCATCCCGGCTGCTGATGCCCCTGGCCTTTGCCACCATCCTCGCCAGCTCTATCACCGTCATCAGTTCGTCCACCAACGTCGTCGTCAGTGGAATGATGACGCTCCACGGTATGCCCCCCCTGGGCATGTTCGAGCTGAGCCTGGTGGGCCTCCCTATCGTCGTCGTCGGCTTGCTGTACATGCTGACGCTGGGCCGCCGCCTGATCCCGGTCCGGGGAGAACCGGAGGGAACCGAGGATATACTCGACATTCAACCCTATCTGAGCGAGGTGCTCGTCGACTCGACCTCCCCTCTGATCGGAAAAACATTGGCCGAGTCGCGGCTGGGCCAGGACAGAGATGTGACCGTGCTCCGCATCGTGCGCAGCGACGACCACCTGCTGGTCCCCCTGGCCGACATCACCCTGCAAGCCGGCGACAAACTGCTGGTCAAAGGCCCGCGCGACCAGGTTCTCAAGCTTAACCTGGAACAGGTCCATCCGCCGTTAAGCTCCGGTATAGTCCAGGAACTGGGACGCATCATCGGCCAGTTTGACGACGTGATTCGATCCCTCGAAAAACAGGAGGCTGAACGATTCCACCCGGCCCTGCAGGAGATGCAGACTTATGCCGAGGCAGCACAAGGGCAGGGATGCGACAGACAACAATTCGCCCAATCCCTGGCTCAATTGGATGCAGAGCTAGAGATGGCAAGTCAAGAGGTTCTGGATTCCCTGACCGACCCAATACAATCTCTGGACCGGTTCCTTCAAACTCGGGACATTGAACCGATAACACCAGCCATAAACACGGTCTACGATCCCAGCATCCACGGCCTCGTCGTCCGCCGGGAAACGCACGCCACCATCGAAGAAGGACACATCATCCGTCGCATGCGGCGAGGGTATCGGGATAAAAAGAGCGGGGTCATCCTCGTCGAGCCACAAGTTATAGTCAGTGCCGGACCGGGTGAATCCAGCGCCATCGTTCAAACGTCTGGCCGCCTCCCATCCCCATCCCGCAAGGAACGCCGCCGCCAGGAAGCACTGGTTACGTCTCCCAGGCAGGACGAACAAATCAACACCAAAGACATCCAGTTAGCAGAAGTCATCCTGCTGCCCTACTCTCCCATGATCGGGCGGACGCTCAAATCGCTGCGCTTCCGGCAGCGCTACGGGCTGCAAGTCTTGGGAATCAACCGGCGGGGGAAGAACATCTATCGCAAGTTGAGCGACATCGTGCTGAGCACTGGCGACGAGCTGCTCATCCAGGGGCCGCGCGCCAACATCGCCGTATTGGACAAGGAAAACGCCTTCCGCGTCATCGGGGCGGTCGACACTCAACAGCCCAAGCGAGAGCGGGCAGCATTGACGGTGGGAATTTTCGCCGGTGTGCTGTTCCTGGCCACGTTCAACCTGCTCTCGCTGCCGGTGGCAGTCTGGCTGGGGGCGCTGCTGGTCTTTGCCACCGGCTGCATCAGCCCAGATACGGCCTTTCACGCCATCGAGTGGAAGGCGCTGATCGTCGTCGGCAGCATGCTGGCCCTCGGCAGCGCTATGGAGTATACGGGCACCGCCGAATTTCTGGCCTCCCAGATCATCGAACTGATGTCCCTATCGAGCCCCATAGGGCTGCTCTCCATTTTCTTTGCCCTGACCATGCTGCTTACCCAGCCCATGTCGAACCAGGCCGCGGCGGTGATCGTCCTGCCCATCGCCCTGCAAACAGCAGCCCAACTGGGATTGAACGCCCGCACCTTTGCGGTCATGATCGCGGTTGGGGCCAGTTGTTCCTTCATCACCCCGCTGGAGCCGGCTTGCCTGATAGTCTATGGGCCGGGGCAGTACAAGTTCATGGACTTTGTCAAAGTGGGATCGGTGCTGACGGTGCTGATCTATCTGATCGCCATTCTCCTCGTGCCCTGGTTCTGGCCGCTCTGACGCTGCTATCTACTTGGGCGGATAGCCGGTGATATGCCGAATCTCTTCGTAGAGGGGACGCAGCCGGCGGTACATCTGTTTATAGACCCGGTGATATAGCCCCTCGTACACATCCCGCACGTCGGGACGTGGTTCAAAGGTGCGGCTGACCCGCGTCATCTCTGCCACGGCGGTCTGGAAATCCGGGTGCAGCCCCAGGCCCACCGCCACAGTCATCGCCGCCCCCAATCCAGAGGTTTCGTAGGTGTGAGGACGGCTGGCCGGCAGATCGAAAACGTCGGCGGTGATCTGCATCGCCGCATCGGACTGGGAGCCGCCTCCGGAGACCCGCACCTCGGTCGCCCGCAGCCGCAGCCGCTTCTGGGTTCGTTCCAATCCCTCCCGCAGCGCGTAGGCCAGTCCCTCCAGAATGGCGCGGTAGATATGGGCCCGGGTATGCACGTCGCCAAAGCCGATGATGGCGCCTTTCGCCTCCGGGCCTGGCGATTTGAGGCCCGGTGACCAGTACGGCTGCAAGATCAACCCCATCGCTCCCGGAAGCACCTCTTCGACCAGTTCGTCGAACAACTCTTCTGGAGTGCAGCCCCGGTCCCGGGCCAGACGCTCCTCGCGTAGGCCAAACTCGTGCCGGAACCATTCTACCATCCAATAACCGCGATAAATCTGGATTTCCAGGTTGTAGGCCCCGGGGATGGCGCTGGGATAGGGCGGGATGAGGGGAATGACCTCGACGTAGCGGCGGCTGGTGGTGTTGACAGTAGCAGTGGTGCCGTAGGAGAGACAGGCCACTTCCGGTTCAACACACCCCGCTCCGATCACCTCGCAGGCCTTGTCGGCTGCAGCGGCCACCAGGGGCAGGCCGGCCGGGATGCCGGTCTCCTCGGCTGCCCGGGGCGTGATCTGGCCCAACATCTCGGTGGGGGGCACCAGGTCCGGAAGCAGCCGCTCGTCCATCGGCACGGCCTGCCACTTCCAGTCCCACGGCCTCGACCAGGTCAGATGCTTGTAGTCAAAAGGCACATATCCCACCTGGCAACCGACGCTGTCCACGAACCGTCCCACCAACCGATAAGTCAGATAGCCGGAGAGAAACAAGTACTTGTGCGTGCGCTCCCAGATCTCGGGCTGGAAGGTGCGCACCCAGTTGGACTCGGCCTCGGCCTGGAGATAGGCGACGGTATCGGACATGCGGCCCAGCCGAAAGGCGAGCCCCCACCACCCTCCCACCGGCGGCAGCCCCTCGGTGCGGCGCTGGTCCAGCCAGACGATGGCCGGACGGAGCGGCTGTCCCCGCTCGTCCACGTTGACCATCGTCGCCCGCTGGGTGGTGAGAGCGACCCCCGCGATCCGCTCCTTGGGAACAGGGGACTCTCGCCAGAGCTGCTGACAGGCGGCGCACAGTTGGTCCCAAAAATAGGTGGGGTGCTGCTCAGCCCAACCGGGCTTGTCCGAGAAGTAGGGATCAATTGACACCCGAGCCTTGTGGACCAGGACGCCTCGCAGATCGAAAATGAGCGCCCGGACCGATTGGGTGCCGCAGTCAATAGCGAGGAGATGATGCTTGGACATAAAACTCCTGTTAAAAAAAGACCCCAGGGATCGCAGAAATCCTTGGGGTCCGGCTAAGAAACATTCCGCATCAGAACTCGCGCCACAGTTTCTCGACGTCCACCACCGCCGAACTGCGGGTTTGCAGCTCGAGAATCTGTTCAAAACTGTGGCACAGATTTTCTCGCTGGGCTGCAGCTTTTTCGGGATAGCGAACGGCAAAAGCGGCTGCCAGCACAGCGACTAGGGCGACCAGACTGGTGAAGGATGGTACGTGGACGTGCGTGACGCCGGGGCACGTGATGGTCGTCTCGGCCGCCAAGGCGGCCCCCGCAATCGGAGACGCGCTAAAAGCTATCGTTCTGGCGCCCCGCTGGCGGGCAAACCGGAGAGCGTCGGCCACGTTGAGGTCCATCCCCGTGATCGAGAATCCAACCACCACGTCCTCAGCCCCAACGCCCTTGAGATTCGAGGCGGCCACCAGGGGATCGCAAGAAATGGACACGGCCGGCAGATCCAGGTCCCGAAGCACAGAGGCACACAGAGCGGACACGTGCGTCCCCATCCCCTGCCCCAGAACCCAGATTCGCTCGCCGTTCAGAAGCGTCGGCAGGACCGTGTTGGCCCGATCTGTCAATTGGACCTGAATTTGCGCCAGATTGTGCCGCTCGTTCTCCAACAGACTGCGGAACAGCCCCACATCGTCGGCAGCATCCAGGTCAGGGGCAAAGGAGGCAATCAACTCCCCCTTGACCACCCTCTGCACTTCTTTGATCATCTGGCGAAAACCCTTATAGCCAATGGTTTGAGCAAAGCGGACGACTGTAGCCGCGTCCACGCCCAGGCGATCAGCCATCTCTGTGGCTGTCATAAACGCCGCTTCCAGTTCTTCTTCCAGGATAAAATCGGCAAGCTTGCGGAAGCTAGGGGTCAAGCCTTCGTAATGATCCTGTATCCTCTCTCGGAACATGGCACTCTCCTTATCTTGATCTGAATGCTGTCGCAAACGCTCCAAGCGAATGATTAGCCAAACCAGCTACCCTCTAGACTCCTTGGCACCCAAAATTCTTTACAGATGAGACAAGATTTTACCGCAGAGCCCACAGCGAGCAGAGTTTTCTCAGCGCGCTCTGCGGCGAGTTTCAACCTCGTCGGTTTGAGGCGTAGCTCTAGTATTTTACCGAGATACAAGATTTTTGCAAATCACCTGCCAGGCATCACAACAGACTGACAACCTACGCGGCCGCCGCAGCGGTCCGCTGCCGACCGCGCTGCCAGGCGATGGCTTTAGCCAACTCGGCCGCGACGCTCGGCACCAACATGAGGGGAAAGATGACCCCCCACTCCCGCAGTCCCAACGGCACGGTATCGAACACCGACTGCAGGAAGGGAACGTACACCACAGCCAGCAGCAGCACGACGGACAGCAGCACGGCGTATTGCATATACGGGTTGGTGAAAACCCCCAAGCGGAACAGCGGCGCTCGCTCGGAACGGGCGGTGTAAGCCCGCAGCAGCTCGGAGGCCGAAAGGGTGACGAACGCCATCGTCTGGGCCAGGACAGGATTCGACGGCGACCAGGCCAGACCGATGTAATAGGCCGTCAACACCGCCGCAGTGATGGCGATGGTCTGCACGACGATGCCCACGATCATGAAACGGTTGATGATCGGCTCGTTTACCGGGCGGGGAGGCTGCTCCATGATATCCGGGTCTCCCTTTTCCATTCCTAACGCCAGCGCCGGTGCGCCATCGGTGAGCAGGTTCAGCCACAACAACTGAATCGCGTTCAAGGGCGAGGACGAGCCAACCAGTGTAGCCAGAAAAATGATCATGATCTCGGCCACGTTGCACGAGATCAAGTAATACACAAACTTGCGGATGTTGGAATAGATGATGCGCCCCTGCTCCACGGCCGACACGATAGAGGCATAGTTATCGTCAGTGAGCACCATGTCCGCCGTCTCCTTGGAGACATCGGTGCCGGTGATGCCCATCGCCACGCCGATGGAAGACCGTTTGAGGGCCGGGGCGTCGTTCACGCCATCACCCGTCATCGCCACCACGTGACCGAGCGCCTTGAGGGCCTCGACGATGCGCACCTTGTGCTGGGGAGATACACGAGCAAAGACATCCACATCTCTGATGCGCTGAATGAGCTGCTCGTCGGACATGGTGTTCAGTTCTGCGCCAGAGATGACATCGCCGTCAGGCCGCATCAGGCCGATTTCCTGCGCGACGGCGCGGGCCGTATCGGGATAATCGCCGGTAATCATGACCGTGCGAATGCCGGCCTGCCGCGCCTGTTCCACGGCTGGCCCCACCTCTGGCCGGGCCGGATCGATCATCGCCATCAGACCGATCAGCGTCAGACCTTGTTCTATCGTCTCCGGGGTCACCTGTTCCGGGATGGCGTCCAGGTAACGATAGGTCACGGCCAAAACCCGCAGCCCCTCCCGACCCAGGTCTCGGATGGTGTTCTCGATATGCTGTCGGCGGCCGGGGTTGAGAGGGAGCGGCACGCCATCCTCCAGAATCGTCTCGCAGAGCGACAGGATCACGTCGGGCGCCCCCTTGACGTAGGCCACGTACTCGGCCTCTCGACCCGGCTGCGGACCTCCCTCATCCACGCGGTGAATGGTGCTCATCCGTTTGCGATCGCTATCGAACGGCACCTCGGCCACCCGAGGAAAGCGTTCCTCCAACTCGTCCCGTTGCAGCCCGGCCTTGGCGGCCGCTACCACCATCGCTCCCTCGGTCGGGTCGCCGACGATGTGATACGGCCCCTCTTCGCCTCCGTTCTCGGCGTCCGCCCGTTCCAACAGGGCATCAGAGCACAATGTACTACCGATCAGCAGGGTTGTGATCTCGTGATTGTCCAGCGGGTCAGCCGGGTCGCCATAGTTGGTGAACTCGCCCTCAGGCATGTATCCCTGACCGCTCACGTCCAGCCGCCAGTTGGCGACGTACAGCCGCACGGCCATCATCTCGTTCTGCGTCAGGGTGCCGGTCTTGTCGGAACAGATGACGGTGGCGCTGCCCAGCGTCTCGACCGCCGGCAGGCGGCGGATCAGGGCGTGACGCCGCGCCATCTCCCGCATTCCCATCGCCAGGCAGATAGTGACGACGGCGGCCAGCCCCTCTGGCACGGCGGCAATCGCCAGGCTGACGGCGATGATGAACAACTCGATCAACTGCTCCTGCGTCTGCTGCCAATAGACCCCCAATCCCTGGCTGGATATGATGGACAGGTCGGTATTCTGCACGAGCGCCTGAATAAAGACAATCGCGCAGATGGCCAGCGATCCCCACCCCAGCCAGCGCCCCAATTGGTCCAACCGCACCTGGAGAGGAGTCGGTTCATCCTCGTAGGATTGGATCATCTCGGCGATGAGGCCGATCTGGGTCTGCATGCCCGTGAAGACGACCATGCCCGTACCACGCCCGTAGGTGACGGTGCTGCCCATAAACGCGCTGTTGACCCGATCGCCCAGGGGCACATCCCCCGACAATTTCACATCGGAAACCTTTTCCACCGGCACCGATTCGCCGGTCAGGGAGGCCTCGTCAATCTTGAGGTTGACGCTCTCAAGCAAGCGCAGATCGGCCGGGACATAGTTGCCGGCCTCCAGAAAGACGACGTCGCCCGGGACCAATTCGCGGGCCGGGATGGTGACATGGTGACCATCCCGAACGACGTGCGCTTCGGGGGCCGACATCTTTTTGAGGGCCGCCAGCGCCTCCTCCGCCTTGCCTTCTTGCACCACGCCCAGCACGGCGTTGAGAAATACAATTGCCAGGATTGCCCCGGCCTCGATCACCTCTCCCAGCAATAGAGATACGACAGCAGCGACGATCAGGATGATGATGATGAAATTGTTGAATTGAGCCAACAGCAGTTGCCAGAATCCAGGCCGAGGACGTTCGGCCAGTTCGTTCGGTCCATAGCGAGCCAGTCGAGCCTGCGCTTCAGCCGTCTCGAGGCCCTGCACGGTGTCGGTTTCCAGCGCTTGAGAAACCTCTTGGACCGTTTTACTGTGCCACATCCTCTGTGTCATCTGTTTATCTGTCTCCATACTTTTGTCAGCCCCCAAAAATCCTGATGGTTCAGAACTAGCTAACAAAGCTACGCCTCAAACCAATGAGGTTGAAACTCACCGCAGAGCGCACCGAGCCCGCTGAGAAAACTCTGCGCTCTCTGTGGGCTCTGCGGTAAAATCTTGTCTCATCTATAAAGAATTTCGAGTGTCAAGGAGTTCAGGTGCGCCGCACCTCGTAAGCAATACAACGGTTCAATCTTCATTGAATGACATTATAGCACATTCACATCAAGCAGCAACAAGCGCGCCCGCCGTTTTTCCTCTCCCCTCACTGAATTCCCCACCAGTACATGTCGGCCAGCTTTTGATGCTCCTCCCGCAGCCGCACGTAACTTTCGTACCGGTGTTCGCTCACCTTGCCAAGCTCTACCGCCTCCATCACCGCACAGCCCGGTTCTACAGCGTGGGTACAGTCGGAGAAACGGCATCCGGCGACCAGGGGAGCAATGTCGGGAAAGTAGGCGTCCAACTCTTCCGGGTCCACGTCGAAGAAGGCCAGGGTGCGGATGCCGGGCGTATCCGCCACCCAGCCGCCCACATCCAGGGGAATGAGCTGGGGAACGACGGTGGTGTGTCGGCCCTTGGTGGTGGCCTGACTGACCTCTTGAACTCGCAGTCCCAGTCCAGGCTGCATGTGATTGAGCAGGCTGGTCTTGCCTACTCCCGAGGGGCCGATCAACGCCGAAACTCGCCCGCGCAACACATCGCGCAGATCATCAACCCCTGCACCGGTGACAGCGCTGGTGTAGAGCACGGGGTAGCCGATCGTGGGGTAGATGCCAAAGAGATCGTCGGTCTCCTCCCGGCTGACCAGGTCGATCTTGTTAGCGCAGATGATGGCCGGGATGCGCTGCAACTCGGCCCCCACCAACAGCCGGTCGAGCAGCCGTAGCCGGGGGGGCGGTTCCGCGCAGGACAGGACAAAGATCGCCTGATCCGGGTTAGCCACGATGACCTGCTCTCGCTCCGAGAGATAGCCGCTGCGATCCCAACGGCGGGAACCTCGTCCGTGAGGCGGGGGGGCCAGGCGGGCCAGGGCCCGCGTCCGCTCGGCGATCTCTTCGATCATGCCAACCCCTTCCTCCTCTTCGATCAGGCTGATACGCACCCGATCCCCTGCAGCCACCAGATCGGTATCGAGTCGTTCCTGCTTCAAGCGCCCCCGCACCTGACAAACAAAATCACCGTCGCTGGTGTGAACGGTGAAGAAGCCGCTCTGCGCCTTTGTGACCAAGCCGTCGAGCAGGTCGGAGATCGGTTCTTGATTTTCCGTCATATATTGACCCCATTCCTGGTTCTGAACACGTGGGCTTAATTGTAACAATTTCAGTGGGTTCTGTCAATCCGAACAGTCCTGGCGGAGAGTTCCCCCCAAGCCATGTATCTCTCGAGTTCTTGTCCATTGTGACCAGTTACGTGCGCACGGAGAATGGAAATTTGTCCCTTCCCAACGTTTGTAATAGAATAAGATAGAGTATCCTTCGAGCGACGATGGATCTTTTTGCCCTGAGCACAAGGGGAGACCGCTCCTCTTTTTCTCTTCGAGCTCGGATGCTTTTTTGACGACCTATGGCGGATTGGCGCACGATATATTTTATAGGGTCTACACGGATTCGTGGGGGAAAATTTCGCAGCAGCAGGTGACGAAGGCGAAAATATACCTGTAGGGCGGGTTTCTTACCCGCCGGGCAGGTATAGAAACCTGCCCTACCCCACA
>Ga0209614_1000180_pt1 | contig 58766 bp, 45 predicted proteins | sample BlaSprsedimmetaG_FD_185484 | JGI IMG/M metagenome (GOLD analysis project Ga0209614, IMG submission 185484) | Hot spring sediment bacterial and archeal communities from California, USA to study Microbial Dark Matter (Phase II) - Blank Spring... ...
AACAGCTCGCCGAGCTGCGCCGCTGGCACGAGGCCACGCTGGGCCGCGAGATGCGCATTCTCGACCTCAAGCAGGAGGTGAACGAACTGCTGCGCCGCTTGGGCGAGCCGATCCGTTACCCCAGCGCAGAAACTGAAGCGCCCATTCCGACGGGCCCTCAGGACCCGACGTATCCGGAGGAGATGGAATGAATCGTCGGCCAAAGCTTCATTTCACGGTGGGTCGCCGCGTCTGGATTTACATCCTGGGCTTTATGTTTTTGAGCGCCGCTTCTTCGCCCGGCGCAGTGCACGGCCAATCTCGCCCGGTGCGGGTGGGCGTCTACCAGAACGCGCCCAAGGTATTCGTAGATGAGAATGGTCAGGCAGCGGGCCTGTTCATCGAACTATTGGACGCCATCGCCGCGCAGGAGGGCTGGACGCTGACGTATGTGCCGTGTGAGTGGCCCGTCTGTTTGCAAGCTCTGGAGGGTGGGCAGATTGACCTGATGCCGGACGTCGCTTACTCGGCCGAACGGGACGAACGGTACGATTTCCACCGGACGCCGGTGCTCGAAAGCTGGTCGCGGGTGTACGCCTCCCCCGCGGCGCCGATGAACAAGATCTCCGATCTGGATGGCAAGCGGGTCGCCGTGTTGCAGGACTCGATCCAGCAAACCGTTTTCGAGCAGTTGATGGCTGGCTTTGGCTACCAGGTGACGCTTATCCCCGCCGATTCGTTCGAGGCAGCGTTCGAGCTTGCGGCCGACGGTTCGGCCGATGCCGCCATCGCCAACCATCTCTTCGGGGACTATTTCTATCAGCAGTACGGTCTCTCCAAGACGACGATTGATTTCAACCCGGCCGAACTCTATTACGCCACGGCCCACGGCCGCAACGCGGATCTGTTGGCCGCCATAGACCGGTACCTGGACGAATGGATTTCCGAACCCGGCTCGCCTTACTACACGACGCTGGGGCACTGGACAGAAAGGGAACCGCGCTATCGCGTGCCACAGTACATTTTCTGGGTGCTCGGCGGCGTCACGGGGCTGTTGGCTGTCGCGCTCGGGGCGACGGCACTGTTGCGCCACCAGGTCGAGATCAGGACCAGGCGTCTGGAGCAGGCCAACGCAGAATTACAGCGCAGCGAGCAGCGTTATCAAGCGCTGGCCCGGATCTCTCCCGTGGGCATCTTTCGCACCGACCCCGACGGCGCGACGACCTACGTCAACCCAAAGTGGTGCGAGATTTCCGGCCTGTCGGCCGAGGCGGCGCTGGGAGATGGATGGCTCGACGCGGTGCATCCCGACGATAGGGAAACGCTGCGCCGGGGTTGGCAGGCGGCGACCCAACGTTATGCCCCGTCCGTGTCGGATTATCGCTTTGTGCGGCCGGATGGGACGACGGCCTGGGTGATGGGCCTGGCGGCGCCCGAAGTGGATGCGGAAGACCGGATCGTGGGCTACGTGGGCACGATCACCGACATCAGCAAGCGCAAACAGATCGAGGACGAGGTCCGAAACCTGAACGCTGAGCTGGAAGAGCGCGTCGCCCAGCGCACTGAAGAGCTGAGCATCGCTATGCACCAGGCGCAGGAGGCCGACCGGCTGAAATCCGCGTTCCTGGCGGCGATGTCGCACGAGCTGCGCACCCCGCTCAACTCCATCATCGGCTTTACCGGCGTGCTGCTGCAGGGGCTGGCTGGCCCGCTCAACGCCGAGCAGGCGAAGCAGCTCGGCATGGCCCGCGACAGCGCCCATCATCTGTTGGCGTTGATCAACGACGTGCTGGACATTTCCAAAATCGAGGCCGGGCAGTTGGAAGTGGCGCGCGCGCCCTTCGACCTGCGGGCGGCCATCGAAACCGCTATGCGTTCGGTGTCGCCGCAGGCGCAGAAAAAAGGGCTGATGCTCACTGCGGCCATTGCCTCCAACGTCGACCGCGTGGTCAGCGACCAGCGGCGCGTCGAGCAGATTCTGCTCAATTTGCTCAGCAACGCCATCAAATTCACCGAGCGGGGCGAGGTGCGGCTGGCGTGTCGAGCGCGGGATGGCTGGCTGGAAATCAGCGTGCAGGATACCGGCATCGGCATCCGCCCGGAAGACGTTGAAAAACTCTTCCGGCCATTTCACCAGCTCGAGACCGGCCTGAGCCGCCGTCACGAGGGTACCGGCCTGGGATTGGCGATCTGTAAAAATCTGGTCAGCCTGCTGGGCGGGCAGATTCGCGTCGAGAGCGAATGGGGCGCCGGCAGCACGTTCACGTTCACCCTGCCGCTGGCCCCGGAAGGAGAATTGTATGGCAAACATCCTGATCATCGAGGACAATGAACAAAACCTCTACCTGACGACTTTCATCCTGGAAACGCACGGCCACGCGACGATAGCGGCGCGCGACGGCGCACACGGTATCCGCCTGGCGGAAGAGCTCCGCCCTGACCTCATTCTCCTGGATATTCAACTGCCGGTGATGGACGGCTACACCGTGGCCGCCGAGCTGCGCCGCCACCCGGCCCTGGCGCACACGCCCATCGTCGCCGTCACGTCCTACGCCATGGCCGGCGACCGGGAGCGCGTGTTGTCCGCCGGCTGCAACGGCTACATCGAAAAGCCCATCAATCCCGAAACGTTCCTCGACCAAGTCATAGCGCATCTGCCGTCCGACGCGCCGGCCGATATGGAGGAGAGAGACGCCTGTGAGCACCATTCTATTCGTTGACGACAACGAGCAAAACCGCTACCTGATGCGCACCTTGCTCACCGCTTCCGGTTACGAGGCGCTGGAAGCCGCCCACGGCGCGGAGGCGCTGGCGCTGGCGCGCCGCACCCGCCCTGACCTGATCATCGCCGACATTCTCATGCCGCAGATGGACGGCTTTGCATTTTGCCGCGAATGCAAGCGGGACGAGGCGCTGCGCGACATCCCCTTCGTGTTCTACACCGCGACCTACACCGATCCGCGCGACGAGGCCCTGGCGATGCAGTTGGGCGCGGCCCGCTTCATCGTCAAGCCGGTGGAAAACGACGACTTTGTCGCCATACTGCGCGAGGTGCTGCAGGCGCAGCAGGACGGTCAACTGGCCGCGCCCTCGCTGCCTCCGGAAGAAGAGGAAACAACCCTTTACCGCTTGTACAACGAGGCCTTGATCCGCAAGCTGGAAGACAAAATGCTCGATCTGGAGCAGGTCAACCACAGCCTGGCCGAGCGCGAAGCGAGCTTCCGCCGCCTGGCCGAGAACGCTCAAGATCTGATTTATCGCTACGAATTCGTCCCTCGGCGCGGCTTCACCTACGTCAGCCCGGCGGCTACGGCGATCACCGGTTACACTCCCGAAGAGCACTCCACCGACCCCGACCTGGCCTACAAACTCATCCACCCCGATGACCGCCATCTGCTGGAGGCGATGGCGCGTGACAAGACCACGCCTGGCCAACCGATCACCCTGCGCTGGATGCGCAAGGATGGCGAGACGATCTGGACCGAACAGCGCAACACGCCCATATTCGACGACGCCGGAGAATTGGTCGCCATCGAAGGTATCGCCCGCGACGTCACCAAGCGGGTGCGGGCGGCGGAGGCGCTGCAGCAGGAGAGGAACAGGGCGCAGAAATATCTCGACATCGCCGGGGTGATGTTTGTCGCCCTCGACGCTGAAGGCGCAGTGACGTTGATCAACCAGAAAGGGTGCGAGATTCTGGGGCGCAGTCAGGAAGAGGTCATTGGCCAGAACTGGTTCGATAACTTTATACCAGCGGGTGGAAGAGAGCACGTCAGAGCTGTGTTTGGCCAATTGATGGCCGGCGAGATTGAACTGGCCGAATACTACGAGAACGCGGTGCTGACCCGAACGGGTGAGGAACGAGTCATCGCCTGGCACAATACGGTCTTGTGGGATGAGCAAGGTCGCCCGACCGGCATCCTCAGTTCGGGAGACGATGTCACCGCACGCAAACAGGTCGAGGGGGCGCTAAGGGCAAGCGAAGACAAGTTCCGCTCTCTCTTCAATCAGTCTATGGAGGGCATCTATCTTCATGATTTCGAGGGCTGTATCCTCGATGTCAACCAGGTGGCTTGCTCACAGTCCGGGTATTCCAGGGAAGAGTTGTTGCAGCGAAGTGTGTTCGATTGCCATCCAGACAAACCAAACACCACAAACTTGCCGAAGAGCGAGATCCTACGCCAATGGAGTCAGTGGCGGCCGGGGCAGAGAATGACCCTGGAGGCAGAACACCAGCGTAAAGATGGCACAGTCTATCCGGTCGAGGTATCGACTGGCGTCGTTCGCTATGGAGATAAGCATCTGATCCTTGCCATTGTCAAGGACATCACCGAGCGTAAACAGGCGGAGGAGGCGCTGCGGGAGAGCGAGATCAAGTTCAGAACCCTGGTCGATCAGGCCCCGGAAGCCTTGTTCCTACACGACATAGATGGCCGGATCGTGGATGTCAACCAGGTCACGGTGGAACGGTATGGTTACACGCGGGAGCAGTTGCTCCAGATGCGGACCAGCGACATAGACCCCGACTATGTCGAGCGCGAGGACCGGGGCGCCTTTTGGCAAGCACTGAAGAACCAGAAACAAATGCGATTCGAAGCCCGCCACCGGCGTCAAGACGGACACATTTTTCCTGTCGAGATCCACCTTTCCGCGATAGAACTGGGGGGAGCACAACGTATCCTGGCCCTGGCCAACGACATATCCGAGCGCAGGCGACAGCAAGCCGAGATCATGGCCGCGCAAGTCGAATTGCAGCGCCTGCTGACCGAGGCTGAGCAGTCGCGCCGGGCGCTGCTCAGCGTGGTGGAAGATCAGAAAGCGGCGCAAGAAGAGATTCGCAAGCTCAACGTCGAATTAGAAGCGCGTGTCCGCCAGCGCACCGCCCAACTGGAGGCCGCCAACCGGGAGTTGGAGGCCTTCGCCTATTCTGTCTCCCACGACCTGCGCGCTCCCCTGCGCGCGATGGATGGTTTCAGCGCTGCTCTGCTCTCCCATTACGGGGAACAGTTGGACGCGCAGGGCCAGCACTACCTGGAGCGTATCCAGTCCGCCTCACAGCGGATGGGGGAATTGATCAACGATCTGCTCGACCTGTCGCGGGTCACGCGCCGCGAGATGAGCCGCCAGCGGGTCAACCTCAGCGTCCTGGCGCGCGAGATCGCCGCAGAGTTGCAAGCGGAGGGGGCGCGACGACAAGTCGAGTTCGTCATCGCCGATGGCGTGACCGCCCACGGGGACGCCCACTTGCTGCGCTTGGTGTTACAAAACCTGCTGGGCAACGCCTGGAAATTCACGGGCCAGCGGGAGCAAGCGCGCATCGAGTTCGGCGTGCTGGAGGAGGGAGAGGAGAAAACCGATCATCTTCCCATCTATTACGTCCGTGACAACGGCGTCGGCTTCGATATGGCTTACGCCGACAAGCTCTTTGCCCCGTTCCAGCGGCTGCACGGCATGCACGAATTCCCCGGCACCGGCATCGGCCTGGTCACGGTCAAGCGCATCGTCGCCCGCCACGGCGGGCAGATCTGGACCGAGGCGGCGCTGGAGCGCGGAGCCACATTTTACTTCACACTGGGAGATGAATGATGAAAGAAAAGATCATCCTGCTGGTCGAAGATAACCCCGACGACGAGGAACTGACCCTGCTCGCGCTCCAGGATAGCAACATCCTGAACCAAGTCGTCGTCGTCCGCGACGGGGTGGAGGCGTTGGATTATCTCTTCGGCGTCGGTCAGTACGCTGGACGCGACACCTCCCGTCTGCCGCAGCTCACCCTGCTCGACCTGAAACTGCCCAAGTTGAGCGGGCTGGAGGTGCTGGAACGGCTGCGCGCCGATCCACGCACCCGGCTGGTCCCGGTGGTGGTGCTGACTTCGTCCAGCGAGGAAGAGGACATCGTCGCCAGCTACCGGTTGGGCGCCAATAGTTACGTGCGCAAACCGGTCGAATTTCACCGTTTTGCCGATGCCGTGCGGCAGTTGGGGCTATACTGGCTGTTGCTCAACGAGCCCCCGCCGCCCGAAGCGTAGGGCCAATGCGAGGAGTGCATACGTATGCGCTGTTACTGGATGATAAAAACTGGGCCTTGTACCCCACGCGCCGCCGATGAATAACCACTGGCGGCGCTCGTTTTGGGGCGCCAGCGTCCGATCGGCGGCTTGACAGCACGAACACGAGAGATATAATCAACACATGACAAACCAAGGGGTGGGCCACACAAGGAGGAAATTTCGTGTCCGTGGCAAAAGAGACCCGGGCTGACAGAATGTCCAGCACCGCCATCGCACTCTTGGACAGCATGGAAGCGGTTCAACAGGCCCTCGCGCAACCCACCCCCTCCATATCCCCCCAACAGATGCTCTATCGAGTGCAGGAATGGAGGCAGCTTGTCCAGGAACTGGCCCAAGAGTCCGTCCAGGAAGTGCAATTAGCAGCGCTGTACGACATCACCCGAATGTTGAATTCATCCCTCAACCTGACAGACACCCTCGGTCGAGTTATGAATTCGTTGATTCAACTCACCGGGGCCGAGCGAAGCTGCCTGATGCTGCTCACCAGTCAGGGCCGCTTGGAGATCAAAGCCGCGTGTCACTTTGACCAGGAAGACGTCGCGGCCTGCGACCTGGAGATCAGCCATACCGTGGTAAGAAATGTCGTCGAGCACCACCAGCCAATCGTGACGACGAATGCCCAGCTCGATTCCCGCTTCTCCGAGCAGGAGAGTGTCGTGGGCTATCACCTGCGTTCCATCGCGTGCGTACCGTTACAGGTGCGGGATCGAGTGATCGGTGCGCTCTACCTGGACAACCGGATGCGGGAGGGCGTGTTCTCTGAATCCGATCTACCGATGCTCACCATGTTTGCCAGCCATGCCGCCATAGCTATCGAGAACGCCCGTCTGTACGATCAAGTACACAGTCACGCTACCGAACTAGCGACCACCGTCCACCGGCTGCAAGAGTTGGATCGCCTCAAGGACGAGTTCATCCAAAACGTGTCCCACGAACTGCGCACCCCACTGTCGGTTCTACAGGGCTATGCCTTCTTGCTCGACGCTGGCGAACTGGGGGAACTGCGACCCGAACAGCGAGAACCAGTAACCATCATAAACCGTCGTGTACAGATGCTGAGCGATATCGTAAGGGACATCACCTTTATCCTGGAGACGGAATCAAGCCCCTTCGAACCACAACCCGTGCACCTGAACGAACTGGCCCACACCGCGTTAGAGGCGTTTCAAGTCGCGATCCAACAAGCCGGATTGACGCTACGCACAAACATTCCATCCAGCCTGGCTCCGGTGAAAGGATCGCCACGTTATCTGCGCCGCGTGCTGGACAATCTGTTGAGCAACGCCGTCAAATTCACTCCTACGGGAGGAACTATTGGCGTACTGCTACGAGAAGAAAAAGACCACGTGGTCTTGCAGGTGAGCGACACCGGCATTGGCATCGCACCTCACCAGTACAAATACATCTTTGACCGCTTCTATCAGGTGGATGGCCCATCCCAGCGGCGATACGGCGGCATGGGACTTGGCTTGGCGCTGGTGAAGGAAGCGGTCGAACTTCACGGTGGTTCAGTCAGTGTCACCAGCGAGGAAGGGCGAGGCAGCGTGTTTACGGTGATTCTGCCCAGTGCCCAGGACTCGGAATCGGATCAACAGTTGAAGTAAAGTCCAAGATATGATAAAATAACGCTCTGACTCGCAACTCTAGAAAAGGATGACTCGCAATGAGCGACGAAAAGAAACAAAGCCTTCAGGAATGGATGGAAGAGGAACGAGCGCGGCTAAAAAAGGGCTTTTCTTTCCAGCCCCCACCTCTCTCCGAGGCCAGCAAGCCGAAATCCGCCGATGAAATCCTGGCCGGCGTCGGGCTTGGAGCCGGCGTGGTCGGCGGCGCTCTGGCCCCCCATCCCAATCCCGCCACCTTCGACGGATGTCCGGCCGACGTGATTGTCACGGCACTGCGAGAAGAAATCACCAGCAACGACACCCGCGTCCGTGCAGACCGGACCGGCGACACCGTCGTGGTCACCATCTCGCAAAGCCAGGAACACCAGTCCCACCAGTTCTTGCCAGCGCTGACCGTGACTTTGGTCGAAAAGGCCGAGACCCTGACGGTGACCGTCAGTGAGCTTGGTCAAGACACCACGAGAAACGTTATGGGTTCGATGGGACGCACGGTTCTCGACCAAGGCAAGCGTTGGTTCTCCCGAAGGAACCGGCGTGGAATCGGCGGCCTCATCGAAACGGCGGGCAATGTGATGGCAGGAGTCGAAAACCTGGTCGAGGACATCCAGGACTTGGGCCTGTCCAAGCGCGTCTGGAAAGTCATCGACCGTGTGGGAGAGGCTGCCGAGCAAGCATACTGGGATGAGAAACGTAAACAGCAGGAACAAGAACGGCAGCGCAAAGCCGCCGAGCGGGCGTGGACTCATTGCGAGTGGTGTGGGCGAGCGTATGGGAGCGGCGAAGATCAGATCGTAGAGTGCCCCTCGTGCGGAGCGCCCCGTAGCCCACGCCCCGCCTGGCTAAAATAGGCCAGTGACCCGTGTGATCAAAAATAAAACGCCCCAACGCCGGTTGGGGCAATGTGAGCTGATAACCCGCAGATTCCCACCCCGGCCTAGATCTCCTCTCGTCCCTCCAACGCTCGCGTCAACGTTACCGCGTCGGCGTACTCCAGATCGCCCCCAACTGGCAGCCCGCGCCCCAGTCGAGTCACCCGCACATTCAACGGACGCAGTTGAGTGAGCAGGTAAGAGGCTGTCCAATCCCCCTCGCTCGTAGGATTCGTCGCTAGGATCACTTCGTTGACCCCCCCACTCCGCACCCGGCTCAACAACTCGCCGATGCGTAAATTCTCCACAAACACCCCTTGGGAAGGAGCCAACACACCGTGCAGGACGTGATACACCCCCTTGTAGACCTGGGCCTGTTCCACCGCCAATACATCCAGCGGCTCCTCGACCACACAAATGGTCCGATGATCCCGCGTCGAATCAACGCAAATCGGGCAGGGTACCTCCGCGGTGATGTTGTGACAAACTGTGCAGAATCGGATACGTTCCAGATCGCGCAACGCCTCGGCCAACCGTTCGGCCAGATGGGATTGATTGCGCAGCAGAAAAAACACAAGCCGTGCAGCTGTCTTGTGACCAATCCCTGGCAGCTCTGCCAACTCCTCAATTAAACGTGTCACCGGTGCTGGTGTCGTCTGCATTTCCCGTCAAACCTCGAACGTATCATTGTAAAAACAGGGCGGATGTCGGACGGCCTTGCTGACCGCTGCCCTAAATCATGTCCCCCAGGCCTGGAACCATCCCCCCGGTAAACGCTGACATCTTTTCGGCTGTCACCTGGTCTATCTGCTCCAACCCTCCATTGACAGCGGCGACGATCAGATCCTGCAACATCTCGACGTCCTCGGCATCCACCACCTCGGGAGCGATAGAGATGGCCTGTACTCGCCGCTCCCCAGTGACGGTGGCGGTGACCGCCCCACCGCCGGCCGTCGAGGTGACAACCAGAGCGGCGACCTCCTCCTGGGCCTTGAGCATATCCTCTTGCATGCTCTGCAACTGCTGCAACATGCCCGCCTGGCTCGATCCAGATGAACTCCCCTTCCGTTTGATCTTTCTTCTGCCCAATGTTACCCTCCTCGAGTCTCTACACGACGACTGTTATACAATCTGTGCTCCCAAATCCTCTATCGCCGTGCGCACGACCAAATCCTCGACTATCCCCCTCTGCTCCACCGTCGAAGCAACTGGACCGCCTTCAGCTTTTGACGACGAACTCTGGGACGTTGGCGCTATGACAGCCGATTTCTGCCCTGCCTGAGCCAATACACACCGCACACGACAGCGCTGTCCGGCCAAGTCACTCAGCACATCCTCCACATCGCGCCGATTCTGCTCTTCCTCCACCCGGCTGCGATGCAAGTCGTAATCAAACCCCAGGACGATGATATCCCCTTCGACAGACATCGGCTTGCACGAACGCATGAGAGCTTCCAATGATAAATTTTGCTTGCGCAAGCGCAGGGATTCCAATACATCCGACCAACGAACCCGCAATCCCTCCAGTGTCCAGGAAGAGCTGGCCACCCCATCGAGTGACGGCTCCTCGTACCCCACCACCGCCTCGCGGACAATTGTCGCGGGTTGAGGCTCGGACACCGGTGACATCGAACGCCCCGTCTCTCTCTCGGGCTTGGAGACTGACGCTGCCTTTGCCTGCTGGGATGGCCAAGACCCCGGCGCTGTCAATTCGGACGCATCCGGATGACGGGGTGGAGTCGCGCGCCCTGTTTCGGGCGCAAGCACCGCCTCGATGAACGCCAGTTCCAATGGCAGTTGAGGCTGCCACCCTCCTTTAGCATCTACGGCCGCCTGGTTGAACAACCTCACAATTCGCGCGAGGGCGTGAGGTGTAAACGTCCTCGCCTGCTCCTGCATGCTGGAACGCAAACCCTCGGCCAATTCAACCAGATCCACGCTCATCTCCAAACGAAGCAGGAGCAGCCCTCGCACATGCTCCACCATCTGACGCGCGAACTGGCGGGGGTCGGCTCCCTCGTCCACGGCGACATGAATCGTCTCCAAACCCCGAGCCACGTCCCCGTGGGCCAGAGCGTCGGTGAGCTGCAAGATTGCCTCGTCAGTGCCGGTTCCCAGCGCTTCCCGCACCTCTTTCACCGAGATGCCCGTGTCGCCATAAGAAGCCAACTGATCCAACAAACTCTCGGCGTCACGCATACTCCCCGTCGCCTGACGGGCGATGATCGTCAGAGCCTCCACATCTGCCGAGAGATGCTCCTGTTCAACTATCCACGTCAAGCGAGCGACGACCTCGCTCACAGGAATACGGCGAAAGGTAAACCGTTGACAGCGCGAGATGACCGTGGCAGGAATCTTGTGTGGTTCAGTAGTCGCCAGCACAAATATGGCATGAGGAGGGGGTTCCTCCAGCGTCTTGAGTAGCGCATTGAACGCCGAGGTGGATAACATGTGCACCTCGTCAATCACATATACCTTGTACCGCCCCTCGTTCGGTCGAAACCCCACCCGCTCTCGCAGTTCGCGCACGTCATCCACGCCAGTATTGGACGCGGCATCTATCTCGATCAAATCCAACAGCCGTCCCTCGTTGACCGCTCGACACAGGGTGCACTCGTTGCAGGGCCGCTGCTCCTCTGCAGCCAGACAATTGACAGCCTTGGCCAAAAGACGCGCCATGGTGGTCTTGCCGGTTCCGCGAGGACCGGCGAAAAGATACGCATGGTGGATGCGACCGGACGTCAGGGCATTGCGCAACGTATGGACCACGTGACTCTGCCCCACCACTTGATCGAACGTTAGCGGTCGCCACTTTCTATACAATGCCTGTACTGCCATTCCTGCCTCCTCTCGATCCCCCTCCGATAGTCTAACACCGTCAAGCCAGAAAAGCAAGTCAGTTGAAGTTAGCACAAGATATGCTATAATTCAGACACACAGTCCAAAGCACAAGGAGAAAGAACATGTGGAAACCTGGAATCTGGGAACTGGTGATCGTATTGGTGATCGTACTACTCGTCTTTGGCGTAGGGCGCCTGGGGCAACTCGGCAGAGACCTGGGAGAAGGTATCCGCGAGTTTCGGAAGGGCCTCACAGATGACGGGGGCGCAAGTGACGAATCGAAGACAGATCAAAACACGTAGGGAACGCCCGGCACACGAATTTGACGCCTCTGAAAAAAACGACCCCGTAAGTAGGGGTCGTTTTTTTACCTTGAATCACAAAGTCCCTTGGCAATGACTTACTCTCCCAGGGGGCTGCCCCCCAAGTACCATCAGCGCTGGCGGGCTTAACTGCCGGGTTCAGGATGGGACCGGGTGTGTCTCCGCCGCTAGAATCACCAAGGGACTTTTGATAAACAATTATTAACAGGTACATCAACTGAACATTGCGAAAACTCCAAATTCTCCGCATCACAGGTTAAGCCCTCGACCATTAGTACGGGTTAGCTGAACACATTACTGTGCGTACACTTCCCGCCTATATAACCGGTAGTCTTCCGGCGGTCTTACTCCCTCCTTTGCAGGAAGGGATGGGGGACCTCATCTTGGGGCGAGTTTCCCACTTAGATGCTTTCAGCGGTTATCTCTGCCAGACGTAGCTACTCAGCGATGCCACTGGCGTGACAACTGACACACTAGAGGTCTGTCCACTCTGGTCCTCTCGTACTGAGAGCAGCTCCCCTCAAGTCCCCTGCGCCCACAGCGGATAGAGACCGACCTGTCTCACGACGGTCTGAACCCAGCTCACGTGCCGCTTTAATGGGCGAACAGCCCAACCCTTGGGACCGTATCCAGCCCCAGGATGCGACGAGCCGACATCGAGGTGCCGAGCCTCCCCGTCGATGTGAACTCTTGGGGGAGACTAGCCTGTTATCCCCGGGGTAGCTTTTATCCGGTAAGCCACGGCCCTTCCACTCGGAACCGTGGGATCACTAAGCCCGACTTTCGTCTCTGCTCGACGTGTAGGTCTTGCAGTCAAGCTCCCTTATGCCTTTACACTCTATGGCGGGTTTCCATTCCGCCTGAGGGAACCTTTGGGCGCCTCCGTTACTTTTTCGCAGGCGACCGCCCCAGTCAAACTGCCCACCTGGCACTGTCCCCCTGCCGGATCACGGCCAGAGGTTAGGGCCAAGACTTAGCTAGGGTGGTATTCCAAGGTCGGCTCCACCGAGGCTGACGCCCCAGCTTCATAGCCTCCCACCTATCCTGCACAAACTAAGCCCTAACTCAGTACCAAGCTACAGTAAAGCTCCACGGGGTCTTTTTGTCCTGCTGCGGGTACACGGCATCTTTACCGCGACTTCAATTTCGCCGGGGCCCTCGTTGAGACAGTGCCCCACTCGTTACGCCATTCGTGCGGGTCGGAACTTACCCGACAAGGAATTTCGCTACCTTAGGACCGTTATAGTTACGGCCGCCGTTCACCGGGGCTTCAGTTCAGAGCTTTGCTTACGCTAACCCCTCCCTTTAACCTTCCGGCACTGGGCAGGCGTCAGCCCCTATACCTCCTCTTACGAGTTAGCAGAGACCTGTGGTTTTGGTAACCAGTCGGCAGGGCCATTTCACTGCGACCCCCTCGGGCTCAAGCGATTGCTATCACCCTACCGGGGCACCCCTTCTCCCGAAGTTACGGGGTCATTTTGCCTAGTTCCTTAACGAGGGTTCTCCCGTTCGCCTTGGTATACTCTACCCGTCTACCAGTGTCGGTTTGCGGTACGGGCACCCGAGATTCATCACTTAGAGGCTTTTCTTGACAGCTTGGCTCGACCACTTCTGGCTCTATGGCACCGCCATCACCTTTCAGGCTCCGGGAGCGGATTTTCCTACCCCCATCGTCACCCTATAGGCTTAGCACCCGAATCCAGTAACGGGCTGGCCTACCACGCTGCGTCCCCCCATCGCTCCTCTCAGGTGGTTCCGGAATATTAACCGGATGTCCATCGCCTACGCCTCTCGGCCTCGGCTTAGGCCCGACTAACCCGACGCGGATTGACCTTCCGTCGGAAACCTTAGACTTACGGCGAACACGGTTCTCACGTGTTTCACGCTACTCATGCCGGCATTCTCACTTCTGCGCGCTCCACCGCTCCTCACAGTACGGCTTCTACGCCCGCAGAACGCTCCCCTACCACAGTTGAAACTCGTTCAACTGCCCGTGGCTTCGGTGTCAGGCTTAAGCCCCGTTATATTTTCCGTGCAGGACCACTTGACCAGTGAGCTGTTACGCACTCTTTAAAGGATGGCTGCTTCTAGGCCAACCTCCTGGCTGTCCGAGCGATCCCACCTCGTTTCCCACTTAGCCTGAACTTTGGGACCTTAGCCGTCGGTCTGGGCTCTTTCCCTCTCGACTATGAAACTCATCTCCCATAGTCCGACTCCCGCGCTTTTGAGTATCGGCATTCGGAGTTTGGTTGAGTTTGGTAAGCTGTAAGCCCCCTAGCCCATCCAGTGCTCTACCTCCGATACTAAACACGCGAGGCTAGCCCTAAAGCTATTTCGGGGAGAACAAGCTATCTCCAAGTTCGTTAGGCATATCACCACTACCCACAGCTCATCCCACGCTTTTGCAACAGCGAAAGGTTCGGCCCTCCACGAGGGGTTAGCCTCGCTTCAGCCTGGCCATGGGTAGCTCACTTGGTTTCGTGTCTACTCCTTGCCACTCCTACGCCCTTATCAGACTCGCTTTCGCTACGGCTTCGGCTGTAACTGCCTTAACCTGGCGACAAAGAGTAACTCGCCGGCTCATTCTCCAAAAGGCACGCCGTCACACATTGCGTTCCTAGCACTCCTCCCGAAGGAGGAGCGACCTTGGAGCCTCACGCTCAACCCCCGAAGGGGGAGCCCCAGCTCCATCTGGTATCAGGTAACGCCATAGTGCTCCGACAGCTTGTAGGCATACGGTTTCAGGTTCTATTTCACTTCCCTCACCGGGGATCTTTTCACCTTTCCCTCACGGTACTTGTTCGCTATCGGTCGCTAGAAAGTATTTAGCCTTGGGAGGTGGTCCTCCCTGCTTCCCACAGGATTCCTCGTGTCCCGTGGTACTCAAGGTCATCGGCAGGAGTCTGGTCGTTTTCGTCTACGGGACTATCACCCTCTGTGGTTCCCCTTTCCTGTAGGATTCGACTAACAACCAGATTTGTAACTCCTTTGGGCTCATGCAGTCGCCCTGCCGAGCCTTACAACCCCAATGCCACATAGGTCTGCACACCACTGAGTGACATCAGTTTGGGCTGTTCCCCTTTCGCTCGCCACTACTCAGGGAATGATCTCTTTTCCTGGAGGTACTAAGATGTTTCAGTTCCCCCCGTTCCCTCCGTCCCGCCTATGAGTTCAGCGGGCGGTGCCTGAGTATTGCTCAGGCGGGTTTCCCCATTCGGGTATCCCCGGATATAACGCCTGCACACGGCTCCCCGAGGCTTATCGTAGTGTACCACGCCCTTCTTCGGCTTCTAGCGCCAAGGCATCCACCGTACGCCCTTAGTAGCTTAACTACGTGATGCGGAGAAATTGAAGTTCTCGCGATTTGTTCAGTTGTTAATGTACTGAGCCAGATACTAGCACCTGGCTCACCGCCCTACTTTGGCGGCTAGCCTCTAGTCATCAACCCTCTCCAGTTGATCGCTAAAGGCTAAACGCCAACCCTCAGACAAAGAAACGGCCTGGAACATTCCCCAGGCCGCACTCGTTCGCCTAGATATGTCCTCTTCCCCGCCCTATTCAATTCTGGATCGGCTCCAAGCCTCTCGCATATACCCTACACACTCTCCCAAAAGTGCCGCCTGAGTATACCGCAACCAATCCTTTCTGTCAAGCCCTCGCTCCTGGTGGAGATGAGGGGATTCGAACCCCTGACCTCCTCCGTGCAAGGGAGGCGCTCTCCCATCTGAGCTACATCCCCAGACCTGATGGGCCTGCCTGGACTCGAACCAGGGACCACTCCCTTATCAGAGGAGTGCTCTAACCAACTGAGCTACAGGCCCGCGTGATAAAACAGACCTCAACAGCTGAGCAGTGACAGGAAAGAGGTTTCTCAGACCTCGGCGTATTGGTCGTCAGCGGATGAGCAAAGCCCAGAGCCACTTTTGACCTTTACTCCCTAGAAAGGAGGTGATCCAGCCGCAGCTTCCGCTACAGCTACCTTGTTACGACTTCGTCCCAGTTACCAGCCCCACCTTCGACGGCGGCCTCCCTTGCGGGTTAGCATACCGGCTTCAGGTGTTGCCAGCTTCCATGACGTGACGGGCGGTGTGTACAATCCCCGGGAACGTATTCACCGCACTATGGCTGACGCGCGGTTACTAGCAACTCCAGCTTCATGTGGGCGAGTTGCAGCCCACAATCCGAACTTGGACCGGCTTTGCGGGATTGGCTCCGCCTCGCGGCTTGGCAACCCATTGTACCGGCCATTGTAGCGTGTGTGTAGCCCTGGATATAAAGGCCATGCTGACTTGACGTCATCCCCACCTTCCTCCCAGTTGTCCCGGGCAGTCCCCTTAGACACGTATAACTAAGGGCAAGGGTTGCGCTCGTTACGGGACTTAACCCGACACCTCACGGCACGAGCTGACGACAGCCATGCAGCACCTGTGCAAGCTCCCCGAAGGGTCGTTCCGCTTTCGCTTCACTACTACTTGCATGTCAAACCCAGGTAAGGTTCTTCGTGTAGCATCGAATTAAACCACACGCTCCGCTGCTTGTGCGGGGACCCGTCAATTCGTTTGAGTTTTAGCCTTGCGGCCGTAGTCCCCAGGCGGGATGCTTAACGCGTTAGCTTCGGCACGGAGGGGATCTATACCCCCCACACCCAGCATCCATCGTTTACGGCTAGGACTACCGGGGTTTCTAATCCCGTTTGCTCCCCTAGCTTTCGCCTTCAGCGTCAGGATCAGCCCAGGAGGCCGCCTTCGCCACTGGTGTTCCTCCCGATATCTACGCATTTCACCGCTACACCGGGAATTCCGCCTCCCTCTGCTGTCCTCAAGTCCCGCAGTATTGAACGACCTCCCCGAGTTGAGCCCGGGGCTTTAACGCCCAACTTACGGAACCGCCTCAACGCTCTTTACGCCCAGTAAATCCGGATAACGCTCGTCCCCTACGTTTTACCGCGGCTGCTGGCACGTAGTTAGCCGGGACTTATTCCTGGGGTACCGTCCTGGTCTCTTCCCCCAGAAAAGGGCTTTACAACCCGAAGGCCTTCATCGCCCACGCGGCGTTGCTGCATCCAGCTTTCGCTGATTGTGCAATATCCCCGACTGCTGCCTCCCGCAGGAGTCTGGCCCGTATCTCAGTGCCAGTGTGGGGGACCACGCTCTCACGCCCCCTACCCGTCTTCGCCTTGGTAGGCCATTACCCTACCAACTAGCTGATAGGCCGCAGGCCCATCTCGAAGCGCCGGAGCTTTGCTCGACAAACCGAATTGCCGAGCGCATTGGGTATTAGCCACCGTTTCCGATGGTTATCCCCATCTTCGAGGCAGGTCACCTACGTGTTACTCACCCGTTCGCCACTCTCCCCCCTAGACGAATCCAAGGGTTCCCGTTCGACTTGCATGTATTAGGCACGCCGCCAGCGTTCATCCTGAGCCACGATCAAACTCTCCATATAGTTTACCGTGATTCATCATCACGGTCAGTTTACTCGATTGACTTTGGCCCGAGTTCCGCTACTTTCCTGTCACTATTCAGATGTTAAGGTCCCACGCGCGGCCTATACTATAACACATTCTCGTTCTATGTCAAGGCCATCATCGCTATGTGATTTCAAGAGAGACAATAAAACCGATGCCCTACTCTGGCATCGGTCAGGCAACTTCCTGCTGCTAATCAGGGGTCTTGCCGTCCTTCTATCTCAATGTCATATCTTCTCACCAGCTTGGCGAGCGAGATTTCTCAATAGCAAGAGATATTATAGCAGATTTTTACTCCTTGTCAAGGGGTTGAATCTTAAAATTTGCGCTTTTTGCACAACGTGTGGGACTTGCGACATTTACTCAGCTTGTGCTCTTGCCAATCCGTCATTCCCGTTTTGCCACGTTCCATCCCCACCCTAGAGCCGCTGCCGGTACAGCGATGCGTCAATGACATCCGTCATATTTTGTACATCCAGCACATTTTCCAAAAACTGATTGATTCTCGTGACCTGTTCGTCAGGGTTCTCCAGAATGTCGTGATAATCCACATAGATCACCTCAATGTGGGGACGCTCACTCAGCCAGGCCTCGACTTGTGCCAGGTGTTGCCGGAACAAGGCAGCCAGTCTGTCATCACTCACTCTGTCCGTCGGCTCCCCCCTCCTGATGAGCATCTGTCTTTGAGAGGCCAGAATCTCTTCAAGTGGGCGCCGCATAAAGATTATTTTGTAGACATAGCCTGATGGCAAGTGCTCGAGAAGAGCCGAGATAATTTTGACAGCCTTGCCCTGTGCATCTATCAACCAATCGCGATCATGTTCGAGCTGCTTCACCCGCTCGAATTCATAGTATCCCTTGGGGTTGTCTACATCCGCCGTTCGAACTCCATCGCTTAGAACCGACATACCACCCGCGTGAAGCATTTTCATCATCATCGAAGTGCCAGAGCGAGGCAACCCTGAGACAATGGTAATGACGTTGTGATCCATACGCTTTCCTCGTTCCTGATTCGCTAACAAGCACTCAAATTTTTGCCATCTCGGACGCCAGGGTCTCGAGAGCAGCCAGGTGTAGAGCCCCATTGCTCACGACGACTCCGCGATTGCGCTGCATGTCTCGACCCGCGGCCAAGTCCAGGGGATACCCATACATATCCGAGACGCAGCCTCCCGCTTCCTCAACGATCAGAGCCCCGGCGGCGTGATCCCAAATTTTCTCACGATACTCGGAGCGCCTGGAGGATGGAAGCCGCAGGTAGAGCGCGGCATCTCCACGAGCAACTACCCCATACTTGGCCTGACTGTCCATCCGCAGCGGGGGACGCGTAACCCCTACAGCCCGCGCCACGGCTTCCTGGAGAATCGGGTTGCCGTGTGCTGCTTCCACGCTTTCCACAAATCGGCGCCGATTCTCATCTTCCCCTTGTACCACACGAATCGGCTCGAAGGACAAGTCTCCCATCGCCGCCATCTCTGCCCCTGCTCCGCGAACGGCCACGAACAAGACACCCGTTCGACCCTCTGGCTCACTTGTATCCAAGGGCAGAGCCGGACATCCCAACACCGCCAGTTTGACCGTCCCCTGCTCAATCAAGGCCAAGGCGACGGCATATTGGTCGTTACGCAAAAAGCCTTTCGTGCCATCAATCGGGTCCAAGGTCCAAAACCGCTCGGCGACCTCACCCTTACCGGCGTCGATCCAACGACAGACCCCCTCTGGAGTCGCGTCGCTCTGAAAACGCTGCACATAGTGCGTAATTTGGGCCAGGATGGTCGCGTGCTTCGGCTCTCCAAGGGCAGCAGAATCCTCTTCCCCCACGATCGGATCCCGAGGAAACGCCATGCTCAACTGACGACAGATCAACGCTTGCGATCCGAAATCGGCCACAGTGACAGGGCTCTTGTCCTCTTTTGCCAACGAGTTGGGAGCTACCACCTCCGCGCGCACAGCCCGGCAGAGAGCCGAGGCTTGCACGACTGCTGTGATAGCAATCTGTTTTTCAAGCGTGTATGCCACGGGTTCCTCCTAGGCGGTCAATATCTCAACGCTATGCCGAGTGACACAAATGGTATGCTCCCATTGAGCCGACAGGGATCCATCCGCAGTCACGACCGTCCAGCCATCCTCCAGAACCCGGACGCGGCGCCCACCAGCGTTGATCATTGGCTCGATGGTGAAAACCATGTTGGGCACGAGCACAACGCCGGTGCCGGGATTTCCAAAATGACGCACATCAGGAGGCTCGTGGAACCGGATGCCGGTCCCGTGTCCAATGTATTCTCGCACCACGGAGTAATTGTGTCTCTCGGCGTGCTGCTGAATAGCGTGCCCAATGTCCCCCAACGTATTCCCTGGTTTCACCTGTTCGATTCCCAGGTTCAGACATTCGCGGGTCACCTCCACCAGCCGGCGCGCCTCATCGGTGACCTGTCCGATCAGAAACATACGGCTGGAATCACTGTAATACCCGTCTAAAATCGTGGTCACATCAACGTTCAAAATGTCCCCTTCTCGCAATACCGTGCCATCAGGAATACCATGACAAACGACGTCGTTCAATGAGGTACAGACGCTCTTGGGAAATCCCCGGTAATTCAAAGGGGCCGGGATACCGCCATGATCCAACGCATATTGATGCACCCAGTGATTGATGTCGTCCGTCGTGATACCCGCGACGATGCGTTCTTCCAGCATATCCAGTATATCCCGAGTCAATTGCCCACTTTTGCGAATGGATTCGATCTGTTCATCCGTCTTGATCACGACCTCACGCCCAATCTCGTCCACCGTCCGGGGACGATGTAAACGTGCTATATCCTTTTTCAGGTGACAGTGTTTGTATTTTTTTCCGCTTCCACACCAGCAAGGATCATTCCGTGATAATTTACGCATATATTGTCTGCCCTCATAGTACTGTTCCCCGCCGTGGCGCCAACACACGACGTTCATGTATCGGATGTTCAATAACCTCCCCATTATACCACTATTTGTGCGATATTGAAGGGCACGTCCACGTCAAAGAGTTTTCTTCCTCCCACGTCGGGCAGTCCCTTCGGCGCTTAGCAACCGTTGTAGTATTGGAATCGCTGCCTCGACCGCCCGTCCACGGTGACTGATGCAATTTTTGTCCTGCTGGGACAATTGGGCCATGGTGCAATCGTAAGACGGTACATAAAAGATCGGATCGTAGCCAAAGCCAGTCCGACCTGCCGGTTCGAAGGCAATGTATCCCTCGCACACGCCGGTGGTGAGATAGAGCTCATCAGAAGGAGTTGCCACAACGATGACACAGCGAAACCGAGCCGTGCGTTCCTCCCAGGGCACATCATGGAGATGCTTTAGCAGAGCTGCGACTCGATTCTCGTCACGACCGGGCGTGTAACGGGCTGAACGGATGCCCGGCGCACCGTCAAGGGCATCCACTTCAAGCCCAGAATCGTCGGCCAGGCTAAGCAGGCCAAAAGCCTGGACGTAAGCCACAGCTTTTCGGCGCGCGTTTTCGGCATAGGTCGCACCATCTTCTGCCACGTGGATTTCCAAACCAAGTTCAGCCGGGAACCATAGATGCGCCGATAAAGGCACCAGCAAGAGACGAAATTCCCGCATCTTGCCCGGATTGCGGGTGGCCACGATCAGCTTCATAACGCCTCCTCCAACCTGTTGTGAACCAGTGACTGGTGAATTCCTCTGAGCGTGACATTAGCATAACTTGACCATTTTGGCAAATTCCGCTGACATCTAACCCTTTTCTGACTATTTTATGTATATAAAAGGTTAAAAATCTTGACGTGCAGGAACGTTTGTGTTATAATACCTACAATTATTTGCTGCTTGTACTCCTCGCCGGGTCGGGCGTAAGGGCGGGTAATCCGGTAAATGGCTGCTTGATCCCTTGGTTGAGCCTAGTTATGATCCGTTTCGACGTTTCAACTCTTGTAAAAGCCCGACTTGGCACCTCGCTCACCCTGGATGTGAACGTAGGCCCCCAAGACCTGGCCGACCTAGAAGTGGATTTCCTGCGCGGGACCATTCAAGTCATTCGCGTACAGAGTGGCCTGGTGGTCCAAGGCACCATCGAATCGCAATTAATGTTGGAGTGTGTCCGCTGCCTGGAAACTTTTGTTTTTCCCTTTACTCTGGAACTGGAAGAGATATTTCGGCTATCGGGAGCAGGTTTGAACCCCGAATACGTTCACGTCGTGGGAGATGACGGCTGGATAAATTTGATTCCCCTACTGCGCGAACAGGTCTGGGTCGACATCCCAATGAAACCCTTATGTGACCTCAATTGCAAAGGATTGTGTCCACAATGTGGAGCCAACCTCAATATCGAATCATGTGCTTGTGATCGCGCCTGGATCGATCCGCGCTTGGCAGTATTAAAAAACCTGACGGGTTAGGAGGCCTATGGACGTAGTTGGGGAGCTATTCGAGAAAGCAGAGATTCAGGGGTACCTGACTACCGACGACATTCTGGATTCGCTGCCGGATGCTGAAGAAACTCTGGAGCAGTTGAAGGAGGTCTTTATTCTGCTGCATGATGCCGGTATCGAAGTATACGACGACAAGATGGGCATTGATGACAAAGATGACGAGATTGAACTGACCGGCCCCATAGGCAAGTATGAAACCAACGATGACGAGGAGTATGACTTGAGCGGCATCGCCAGCGACGACACGGTGGGACTATATCTGCGAGAGATGGCCCGCGTCCCCCTGCTGAGAAACGACGAGGAGGTTTGCTTGGCCAAGGCCCTCGAAGCGGGACGTCTCGCCCAAGAGGTTTTGCGCAACGACGGCTCCGACCCATTGAAGCGAGCCGAACTCGAACAACAAATCGAGGAGGGACTGGCCGCCCGCGAACACCTGATCAAGGCGAACACCCGGCTGGTCGTCAGTATCGCCAAAAAGTACATGGGCCGCGGGGTGCCTTTCCTGGACCTGATTCAGGAAGGCAACTTGGGTCTGATGAAGGCCGTGGAAAAGTTCGATTACAATCGCGGATACCGCTTCAGCACCTACGCCACGTGGTGGATTCGACAGACGATTACCCGGGCCATTGCGGACCAGGGACGCACCATCCGCGTGCCCGTCCACATGTCGGACCGCATTCGACGGCTGTACAACACAGCCCGGACCCTGGAACAGGAGTACGGCCGGCGGCCCACACCAGAGGAGATCGCCGATGAACTGGACGTAGAGCCGCGCAAGGTCCAATGGATGCTCCGCGTCTCGTGGCGACCGTTGAGCCTCGATCAACCGGTGGGTGAGGAAGAAGACAGCGAGTTGGGCAGCTTTATCGAGGACGATACCTCTCCGACCCCCACCCAAAGCGCCTACTGCTACCTGCTGGGCGACAAAATCGAAGAGATGCTCTCCACGTTGAACCCACGCGAGGCCCGCATCCTGCGGCTCCGGTTTGGCCTCGTCAACGGGCGCAGTTACACGCTGGAAGAAGTGGGGCAAAAGTTTGGCCTGACGCGGGAGCGCATCCGCCAGATCGAGGGCCGAGCACTGCGTCGCTTGCGCCACCCCTGTCGCAGTCGCCAGCTCCGCGATTATTTGAGGTAGACACACATGCACCCCTGCCGTTTGACCATGATGATGCACATCCTGCCGTGGCGGGTGAGGGAAGAGGCCCTGCACCCGCGATAGGGCCGTCGCGCTGTGGCCCACGGCAACAGACCGCCAGCCTCGCTGGCGGTTTTTGTTTGTCGCAACCTATGATAAAATACTGTCACGCTTCACAAAAGGAGGAATACCCATGTCTGAATACATTCTCGTCGCCATTGCCTGGCCATACGCCAGCGCCAAGATTCACGCCGGCAACGTCACCGGCTCCCATCTCCCCGGTGACATCTGCGCCCGCTATCATCGCCTGGTCGGCCACCACACACTGATGGTCTCCGGCTCCGACTCGCACGGCACCCCCATCACGGTAGTAGCCGACCAGCAGGGTAAAACCCCGCGCGAGGTCTTTGAACACTTTCATCGAGGGTTTCTGGACCTGTTCATCCGCTTGGGCATCAGCTACGACCTGTTTACCCACACCGACACGGAGAACCATCACCGAGTGTCTCGAGACATTTTCTCCACGCTATGGGAAAAAGGGTATCTCTACAAACAGATTCAGGAACAGATGTATTCCGAGGCCCAGCAGCGCTTTTTGCCCGACCGGTACGTAGAGGGCACGTGCCCCCACTGTGGGTACGAATCGGCCCGCGGGGATCAATGTGACCAGTGTAATACGCTGCTGGACCCCCAGGACCTGCTCAATCCGCGCAGCAAGGTGGACGGCAGCATTCCCGTCATTCGCGAGACGGAACACTTTTTCCTCGACCTGCCCAAGCTGGCCGAGATCGGATTGGCCGACTGGCTGAACGAGGGCAAGGAGCATTGGCGGCCCAACGTCATCAACTTTGCCCGCCGCTATGTAGGAGAAGGACTGCAAGGCCGGCCCGTCACCCGCGATTTGGAATGGGGAATCCGGGTTCCCTTGCCTGGATGGGATGACAAGTGTCTTTACGTCTGGTTCGAGGCCGTCATCGGCTACCTCTCTGCCAGCATCGAATGGGCCCACAATCAGGGCGATCCCAAGGCGTGGAAGAACTGGTGGTACAATCCAACGGCCAGGACCCTCTACTTTATCGGCAAGGACAATATTCCGTTCCACGCCGTCATCTGGCCAGCCGAGCTGATGGGAGTGGGACGGCTCTACGAAGACGATCCATCGAAAACGCTCAATCTACCTTACGATGTGCCGGCCAACGAGTTCATGAACCTGGAGGGGCAAAAAATCGCCGGCAGCCGGAATTGGGCAGTGTGGATGGACGAAGCGTTGGACCGATACGACCCCGACCCCATCCGCTACTATCTCACGGCTGCCATGCCCGAGACGCGGGATACCGATTGGCTGTGGGACGAGTTCGTGCGCCGCAACAACGACGAATTAGTGGCGACCTGGGGCAACCTGGTCAACCGGGCGCTGACCTTTGCCTACAAGCGCTTCGACGGGCGCGTGCCCACGCCAGGCCCATTGGAGGACGTGGACACCGACCTGCTCACTCGAATCGAAAACGGATTCGAACCCATCGGCCAACTGATCGCCGGTTGCAAGTTTCGGGCGGCGTTGAACGAGGCGATGGAACTGGCCCGAGAGGCGAACCGCTACCTGGAGGAGAAGGGGCCGTGGTTCCAAATCAAGCAAGATCGCGAGGCTGCCGGCACAACCATCTACACCGCCCTCAAGGCCATCGATTCGCTCAAGATCCTCTTTGCTCCCTTCCTGCCCTTCTCGTCCACCCAGTTGCACCACGATCTGGGCTACCCCCCCCCCCTGTTCGGGGAACCCTACATCGCCACTTTCGAGGAGCAAGGAGGACGGGTCCACCAGGCGCTGTGCTACGACGGCAGCAAGGCTACTGGCGCATGGAAGGCCAGCGAACTAGCACCAGGGCAGGCGCTGAGAAGCCCCCAACCACTGTTCAAGAAACTGGACGAAGAGATCATTGAGACAGAAAAGAGTCGAGTGGACGGGTAGAACAGTTGACATTTCTCCTGTGGCAAGTACAATGATATAAAAAGGAGGGCAGAAAAATGGAGCGGAAGAGAAAAGTAGTCGGTTTGCTCATCATGCTGGCAGCAACAGTTTTGGCTTGCACGTGTAACTTTTTACCCGGAACGGAAACCTCGCCCACAGTTCCCGCGGCTGAACCGGTGAACGCACTGTTTCAGGACGATTTTAGCGACAAGGGCACCGGTTGGGAAGTGGGAAACTATGATGGCGGCAGCGTGGGCTACAAAGAAGACCGCTACTTTGTCACATCCATCGCCAACGGCAGCACTATGTGGGGTGTGGCCAACCGATCCTTCGACAACCTCATCATCGCAGTGGACGCCATCCAGATCGCAGCCGGTCCCGACGACAACAACGACTATGGGATCGTGTGCCGAGAACAGGGGAATGGAGATGGCTATTACCTGCTCATCTCTGGCGATGGCTTCTACTCGATCATGAAATCTATAGACGGACAGTTCATCGAGTTGGCAAGTTGGACCGAGTCGGCTGCCATCAAGACAGGGAATGCGACCAACCACCTGCAGGCCGTGTGCAACGGGAGCAGCCTAAAGCTCTCCATCAACGGCCAGGAGGTAGCGACAGCCGAGGACAGCACGTATACATCCGGCGACATCGCCCTGACGGCGACGACGTATGAAGATCAGCCTACCGAGATCCATTTTGACAATCTGGTGGTAAGCAGTCCATAACCACCGATTGTTAACGCGCCAAACGCGCCCCAATGAGAGGAGGGACATGAAAAGCAAACAGACAGGTCAATTGTTAATCGCTCTAGCCCTGTTGATGGGAACTGTCCTCGCTTGCGGGGGAGGCGGAGCAGAGCCAACCCCGACCGAGATCATTTTCCAGGACGATTTCAGCAACTCTAGTTCTGGATGGGAAGTGGGCAATTACGACGACGGCAGTGTGGGGTACAAAGAGGGGGCCTACTTTGTGACTTCCACTAGGACAGACTTTGTCATGTGGGGTGTCGCCAATCGCTCCTTTGACAATTGCGTGATCGAGTTGGACACAACCCAGGTGGCGGCTGGCCCCGACCACGACAATGCCTATGGAGTCGTGTGCCGGGAACAGGGCAACGGGGATGGATATTATCTCCGCATTTCAGGAGACGGTTTCTACAGCATCGCCAAAGCCGAGGGAGGAGTGTTCGAAGCGCTGGTTGATTGGACCGAATCAAGCGCCATCAAAAAGGGCAACGCGACCAATCGTCTCCGAATCGAGTGCGCTGGTTCCACCCTGGCTATGTACGTCGACGGACGGAAACTCGAGGAGGTTCAGGACAGCACGTTCGCCGCTGGCGATATTGCCCTGACTGCAACGACGTATGAGAACAACCCCACAGAAATTCACTTTGACAATCTCGTCGTGAGCAAGCCCTAGCGCCATCACATCTGCAGGCTGTACCAGACCCTCTCCATGGAGAGGGTCTTTTTGCAGCGCCCCTATTCGGCACCATGTAGGCATAAACACTCACCTATCTCGCTCAAAACGGAACGTTTACCTGACGCCCTGAGCGCAGCCCAGCGCTGCACCTGCTGATCGTCCTACCGTCGTGCTGGGTTCGCGGGGCTGTGGTGGGTGGACAGGACGCTTGCAGGGAGTCAGGGGCATGGTATACTGGAGCAGCACACCATACTGAGGGCAGGAGAGTGACATGCAGAGGAAATCCATTCTGTTTTTGCACGGCTTTGCCTCTTCCAGTCAGGGGATCAAGGGCCGATTTTTGCGGGACAGGTTCGCAGCAGTGGCACAGGTCGACTTCCACGGGCTGGACTTTAATCCCACGCCGAGGGATTTCGAATATACGACGATCACCGGCATGATCAACCGGCTCCGGCAGGTCGTGTTGGAACGAGATTTGAAGGACGTGCGGCTGGTGGGCAGCTCGCTCGGCTCCCTGGTGGGACTGCATTACGCCCACCGCTTTGGCGAGGTGGTCAAGATGCTCCTGTTAGCGCCGGTCCTGCGGTATCCGGTGGGAGAGTGGAACGGGGAGCAGTACCGCCGGTGGCAGGAGGCAGGCACTGCGCCCACGTTCCACCACGCCTTCGAGACAGACGTCCCCCTGCGCTACGATTTTCACGCCGACGGACTGCGGTATCAAACCCCCATCCCCCCGCCGGTCCCGACGGTGATCGTGCACGGGCAGGAGGATGAGGTCGTGCCCATCGCTGGCAGCCGGGAGTACGCCGACGCTTTCCCCGATCGGGTGGAGTTGATCGAGGTGGATTCGGATCACCGGCTCAACGACCAGTTGTCCCTGATCTGGGAGCGAGCACGGGGGTTCTTGCTGTCCTAGGTCACCCGATTCCCTTCGATCTCGGCGATGGCCTGGACCGGCGTCTGTCCCCCATAGAGAACACCCATCAAGCCGGGCAAGTAGCGGTCCATCGTCTGCACGGCCGGGTAGATCGCCATCCTGATCAGCCCTGGGGTCAGGATTTCCCCCTCAAAGTCAATGCTGCTCTTGTAACGCACCTCGCCATCGTCCCAGTCCATCTCAAAGTTGCCGATGCGCAAGCCATAGTTGGCCCGAGTGATGAACTCGGCGACGGTCGGACGCATCTCTTCCGGCGCTTTGACTGGGGCGATGACGTAGAACAGAAACTGTTCCAAATCAACCCGGATCTGGGCATAGCAGACCGTCTGCCCATGATGACCGGAAAACCCCATGCGGTAGACATACTTGTCCGGGAGCTGTTGGGGAAACCATCCATCCTCCTCCAGAAATTCGTGGAGAGTGGTAAAAGCCCGCAGCCCGTTCTCGTTCTCTACTCCCAGTTCAGGGTTATAGTTATTCATCGTGATGCACCTCGCTCTGTGTGATGGAGCAAATTGTAACACATCTGCCCAGCATGGCAACGGGTCTATGTGTGACAAGCGTTATGGCCGATCCATGACACATGTGAATTGGCTTCCTGCCGAAAATGGGTTATACTTGCACGCATGACAATACAACCTTCTATTTCACGGGTGCTCATCGTTGGGGCCGGCATCGCCGGTATGCAGGCCGCCCTGGACATTGCCAATGCCGGGTACGACGTCATTCTGGTGGAGCAGCTCCCCTCCATTGGAGGGCGCATGGCGCAGCTCTCCGAGACCTTTCCCACGTTGGACTGTGCCCAGTGCATCCTCACGCCCCGCACCGTCGAGGTCGGGCACCACGAGCACATTCATTTGTACACCTATTCCCACGTCGAGGCTATCGAGGGGGAACTGGGCGATTTCCGGGTCCGCCTCCGTCGGCGCGCCACCTATGTGAACTGGGACATTTGCACCGGCTGTGGTTACTGCCAGGAAAAGTGTCCCACCAAGGTGAGCGCCGATTTCGAGCGCCAGATGGGAGTGCGCAAGGCGATTTACACCCTCTCCCCCCAGGCAGTGCCGAACAAGCCGGTGATCGACCGGGAGCACTGCACCTTTTTCCAACGGGGCAAGTGCAAGGTCTGCGAGCGGGTCTGTCCGGTGGGGGCGATTGATTACGAGCAGCAAGATACCATCGTCGAGGAGCAGGTCGGAGCCATCATCCTGGCTACCGGCTATGACCTGTACGACCTGTCCCGCATGCCCGAGTACGGCGGCGGTCAGGTGCCGGATGTGATAGATGGGCTGGCGTTCGAGCGGCTGCTCTCCGCCTCCGGGCCCACTGCCGGCAAGATACACCGTCCCTCCGACGGACGGACGCCCCGCGAGGTGGTCTTTATCCAGTGCGCCGGCTCCCGCGAGCCGGAAAAGCACATGCCCTACTGCTCCAAGGTATGCTGCATGTACACCGCCAAGCAAGCCACCCTCTACCGCCACCGCGTCCACGACGGGCAGGCCTATGTTTTCTACATTGACATCCGGGCCGCCGGCAAGCGATACGACGAGTTCACACAGCGGGCTATGGAGGACGAGCAGGTGGTCTATCTGCGGGGCAAGGTGTCCCGTGTCTTTCACGCCCCTCCCCTGGCGCCCGGAGGGGTAAATGGGGGAGGAAAGGTCATGGTGTGGGGATCCGACACGCTCAGCGGGCAGCAGGTCCAGATCGCCGCTGATCTGGTCGTGGTGGCGCCGGCCTTTCTGCCACGGCCCGAGACGCGCCGCCTGGCCGAGATGCTCGCGTTGCCGGTGGATGGGTCTGGCTGGCTGCTGCCCCACGACTCGAACGTCCGCCCGGTGGAGACAGTCCGGCCCGGCGTCTTTTTGGCCGGCGCTGGCACCGGCCCAATGGACATTCCAGAAGCAGTCTCCCACGCCAGCGGGGCAGCGGCTCAGGTGCTCAAACTGTTCTCCCGTTGGGGCAAAGAAAATGAGAAGGAGGGGCAATAACGTGGCTCGTATCGGCGTCTTTGTCTGTCACTGTGGTCTGAACATTGCCAGCACCGTGGACGTAGAACGGGTGGCCGAGGCGCTGCGAAATTATCCCGGCGTGGCTCTGGCCACCGATTACAAGTACATGTGCTCCGATCCGGGCCAGGGGTTGATTCAAGAGGCCATCCAGGAACACGATTTGGACGGTGTGGTCGTCGCGGCCTGCTCCCCGGCTATGCACGAAGCCACCTTCCGCAAGGCGGCCGCCGCCGCCGGGCTGAATCCCTACCAGGTAGAGATCGCCAACATCCGCGAGCAGATCTCGTGGCCGCACCAGAAGGAGCCGGAGGAGGCCACTCGCAAGGCCATCGAGACAGTCCAATCCCTAGTGGAAAAAACGCGCTACGACGAACCGCTGATCCCCCTGGAACTGCCCATCACCAAACGCGCGCTGGTCGTCGGCGGAGGGATCGCTGGCCTGACGGCCGCGCTAGAGATCTCCGACGCCGGGTATCCCGTCGTCCTGGTCGAACAGGCCGACGAGCTGGGCGGTCGTATGGCCCAGCTCTCCCGGCTCTATCTCAACTTTGACGACAGCGAGAACTTGTTAGAGAGCCGCGTCGAGGCCGTCCTGCATCATCCCCTCATCCAGGTGCACACGGGAGCAGAGGTGACGGATTTCGAGGGGTACGTGGGGAATTTCAAAGCGGCGGTGAGCAAGAACGGGGGGAGGAGCGCCAGCGAACCGTCTCCCGATTCCTACGACGTGGGAGCTGTGATCGTGGCGACCGGTTTCGATCTCTACGCCCAGCAGAATCTGCCCGAGTATGGCGGTGGACGGCTCCCCAACGTGGTGGATGGCCTGTGTTTCGAGGAGATGCTCAGGACCGGTCAGGTGCGGCGGCCCTCCGATGGGCGCGTGCCGCGCGAGATCGTGTGGGTGCAGTGCGCCGGCTCCCGCGACCCCATCCTGCACTGCTCCCACTGTTCCAAAATCTGCTGCATGTACGTCGCCAAGCAGGCCATCGCCTACCGGCGGACGATCCCCGAGAGCCAGGCTTATGTCTTTTACATTGATATCCGCTCCCAGGGGCGCGGTTACGACGAGTTCGTCCAGTACGCGATGGAGGAGCTCGATGTGGTCTACTTGCGGGGCAAGGTCTCGCGCATCATTCCGGTCGAGCAGAACGGCCGTTTGGAGGTGTGGGGGGCCGACACGTTGAGCGGCCAGGCGGTGCGGGTGCAGGCCGACCTGGTGGTGCTGGCGATGGCAGCGGTGCCCCACGCCGGGAGCGACGGGTTGGCCCGCCTGATGCGGGTCGCCACGGACGAGAGCGGTTTCCTGGCCGAGGCTCATCCCAAGCTGCGCCCGGTGGAGAGTCCCACGGCCGGTATCTACCTGGCCGGCGCGGCCCAGTTTCCCAAGGACATCCCCGAGACGGTGGCCCAGGCCTCGGGTGCGGCGGCCAAGGTGCTGCAGCTCTTTGCCCAGCGGGAGATGGTGGCAGAACCGACCGTCGCCTGCGTGGACGAAGCGCTCTGTTCTGGGTGTGGGCGCTGCGTACCGGTCTGTCCCTACGGGGCTCGCGAACTCCACCCCTGGAGAGAGCTTTCGACGGTCAACGCGGCCCTGTGCCAGAGTTGTGGAGCGTGCGCCGTGGCCTGTCCCAACAAAGCGACCACCGTGCGCAACTTGACTACTGAGCAAGTGCTGGCCATGGTAGAGGCGATGTTGACCTAGTTTGACAATGGCACATTAGCGTAAAACCACGCTTGCGGCGCAAACGCCCGGCGATAAAGTCGCTACGGAGCAGCGCCCGATGAATCGGGCTCGGGAGCCCCGTTCACGGGGCGAAAGTACTTTATGCCCCGGCGGGCCTTGCCCGGGAACTAGGCCGCCAAAGTTAGAATGTGCCATTGTCAAGCTAGGCAAGCCTGCAAAACACCCGAGCCTGTCGAGGCGATTTTGGAGACGCTGCCCCAGGAGCCGCAGGCGACACACAGTTATGTTTACGCAGGCATCCCTGAGAGAGAGGGTGAGAGTATGACCCAGCAAGTGCTTGTTCTGGCCCCCCATCCTGACGACGCCGAGTTCTATGCCGGCGGCACCTTGGCCAAGATGATCGCCGCCGGTGCCACCGTGACCATCGTCATCGCCACCAACGGCGACAAAGGCTCGTTCGAGTTGGAGGCGACCAGGCTGGCCGAGGTGCGCCGTATGGAGGCACTGCGGGCCGCCAGTCTGCTGGGCGTGCGAGAGGTCCTCTTTCTCGACCACGTGGACGGCGAGCTGGACCGACTGCCGCCGGGCCACCTGCGCGGGCAGTTCATGCGCACCATCCGCCAGCAGCGCCCCGACGTCCTGTTCACCTTCGACCCCTTCGCCCCGTTCGAGGATCATCCCGACCACCGCGCGGTCGCTTTCGCCGCCCTGGAAGCAGCCAGCTTTGCGCCCTATCCGCTCCACCATCCCGAACAGATCGAGGAAGGATCGGCGGTCCATCAGGTGGCCGAGGCGTACTTTTTCGCCAAGCATCCGATGTATGCGAACAAGGCGGTGGACATTGGGGAGACGCTGGAGCTGAAAATCGCGGCGCTGCAAGAGCACAAGAGCCAGATCGCTTTCCTGTACGAGGATTGGGTCAGAAAGGCGACATTAGCGAGCGAAGGCCTGGTCACCGCCATGCCGGAAATCACGTCGCGGGAGGGAGGAGCGGCGCAGGGGATGGCCTGGATGATCCGCCAGCAGGCCCGCGCCGACGGGGCGGCGGTCGGCATACCCTTTGCTGAACGATTCCGTTATCCCACCACGGTCGGGCAGCGCCCCATGGCGAAGCGGGAGACGGCCGTCGAGCTACGGAGTGATCGCCCGGCTCCCCCGCCGAAGTGGACGGGATGAGGTGCAGGAGCCGGGCGGCGTTCAATCGTGGGTGGTGCAGTCGGGCCAGGTCAGGTTCTTGTGCGACGCGGCCTGCCGGATCTGGGCCTCTGTGACGGCGGCGTGGCACAGATTGGCGCCGTCCAGGGTGGCACCCTGGAGGTTTGCCCCGGTCAGGTCTGCGCTTTCTAAACTGGCGTCGCTCAAGTTGGCTTCAGCCAGATTCGCGCCATCGAGTTGGGCCGCATCCAGATGCGCTCCAACCAGCTTGGCACCACTCAGGTCGGCCACGGCCAGGTTGGTAGCTTGCAGTTTGGCGTTGCTCAGTTCGGCAGCGTGGAGACAAGCCCGACTCAAATCGGCATTGCGCAGGTCCAGCCTCGTTCTGTCGTGGGTCACGATATTACAGACTTCCCGCCACTTGTCGTCAACCTGGGTAGTGACGTTGAATACAGTGCCATCCAGGACGGCCTGGGTCAGATCGGCCCCACTCAGGTTAGCCCCGCTAAAATTGACCCGGCTCAGGTCGGATCCGGTCAGGTTCGCGCCAATCAGGTTGGCGTCGGTCAGGTCGGCGTCGGCCAGGTTCGCCTGGCTCAGGTCGGCATTCTGTAGGTTGCTGCCCTGCTTTTGCTGACTGACGATCTCCCACACCAGCCGCCACTTGGGCCCGATCTGGGTACTGCCGTCCATTTTGGCGCCCTGCAGAGCGATCTGGGTCAGGTCGGCCTCCAGCAAGATGGCGGCGGTCAGGTCGGCATCGCGCAGGTTGGCCCGTCGCAGGGAGGAGCCGACCAAGTTGGCCCCCGTCAGGTTGGCGCCGCTCAAGTCGGCCCCGTTCAGGTCAGCGCAGGCCAGATCACTGCCGCTCAGGTCTGGCCCGGCCGCCCCCTGGTTGACGATCTTCCACACCAGCCGCCACTTGGAATCAACCTGGGTACTATCATCCACTTTGGCCGCGCGCAGATTGGCCCAGCACAGGTTCCTGGGGTCATCGCTGAGGAGAATGGCCCCAGTCAAATCGGTCTCGCTCAAATCAGCGCGAGGCAGCGTCGCATTGGAGAGGTTCGCGTTTCTCAGCCGCGAGCCACGGAGGTTAGCGCCGTCGAGAAAGGCCCCGTCCAGGTTAGCCCCATCGAGGTCGGCGTTGCTCAGGTCCTGACCCCGCAGGTCGCCTCCCGGCTCTCCAAACGTCACAATGTTGCGCACCCGCTCCCACTGGGAAGAGATCTGGGTCCGGTCATCCAGCGTGACGCCGCGCAGAGCGGCCCATTTCAGGTTGGCTCCCTCCAAGTTGGCGCCGCCCAGATTAGCCCCTTCCAGATTCGCCCGTTCCAGATTGGCATCGCGCAGATACGCGTTGCTCAGGTCCCGGTCCTTCAAATCCCGTCCCGGCGCTCCGCCGGTGACGATCTTCCAGACGAGACACCACTTGGCGTCAATCTGTGTCTCGTCGTTCATCTCGGCATCGCGCAGATTGACCAGGGCCAGGTTGGCTTCGCTCAGGTCTGTGCCGGTCAGGATCGCCTCGCTCAGGTCAGCCCCCTCCAGGTTGGCGTCGCGCAGGTCGGCGCCGCTCAGATTGGCCCGGCGCAGGTCCCGGCCCTTCAAATCCCGTCCCGACGCTCCTTGATTGACGATCTCCCAGACGAGCCGCCACCTGGCGTCAATATTTGTCTTGTCGTCCAGTTCAGCTCCTCGCAGGTTCGCCCAATCCAGGGTCGCCCCGGGCAGATCGGCTTTGGCGAGTTGGGTGCCAGTCAAGATGGTGCGGCTCATATTGGCGCGGCTCAAGTCAGCCCCTGTCAAGTCGGCCCCGGTCAAGTCGCTCCCAGTCAAGTTGGCTTCTGGCAATTTGGCGCCCGGTAATTGGGCCGCGCCCAGGTTAGCCTCTTCCAGGTTAGCCTTGATTAGATCAGCGCGGGTCAGATCGGCCTCGACCAGATTAGCGCCGGGCAGTTGAGCGTCGTTCATATTAGCGTTGGTCAGATCTACGTTGACCAACGTGCTTCCCCCCAGTTTAGCTTCGCTCAGATCGGCATTGGTCAAGTTCACGTTGGTCAGTGTGGTGCCTTCCAGTTGGGCGCCGGTCAGATGCGCTCCGATCATGTTCGTTCCAGACAGGACAGCATTGCTCAGTGTGGCGCCCTCCAGGTCCGCACCGGTCAGGTCTGCACCGGTCAAGTCAGCGCCGGCCAAGTTGGCCCCAGACAGGTTAGTTTCCTTCAGCTGTGCTCCCCGCAGGTTGGTCCCTGCCAGTTTAGCGTCGTGTAAATCCACTCCGTTCAGGTCGGCCCCGCTCTTGTCGCAGTCTCTCCAATTCACGCCCGGCGCGGGATCGCTTTCACAGTCGGGGCCGCGGCAGCCGGCTGTGATCGCCAGGCACAGGCCTAGCATCCCCACGAGGAGCAGCCACTTTCCCTTGCCCATCCACGCGCCCATTACAGATGCTGCTGTTGACATAGTCTCCTCCTCTTTTTCCATTGACTGCCGGTCTCGTTGGACTGGCCCGCTTTCCCCAGTATACCACAAATTTTGTCAGCGCGCATCACCGAGGTGACAAGTGCAGTTTGACGAAGGGGGCAGGTAGAGTATACTTGGGGCCAGCGCGAGATGTGAAGGAGAACGGTATGCAGCAACCTTTAGGACAAGTGCCCAAAGTATTGGAGCTTTACCTCGAGATATCCCAGTACCCAATCCTGGGACATCGCATTCGGGAGCGCATGCGCGAGGAGCTTTTCGGCCGGGGGGTCATCACGCAGGTCCAATTCGACCAAGAGGTGGAGGAGAAGGCGGTCCTTTCTCAACGGAGAGAGGGACTGTCCGATCCCTTTTTCCAGGAATCGGTCGAGGTGTGGCACGACCGATTGGCGCAGATTCGGGATCATCTGACCGATTTCTACTTTGCCTACAACCTGCCCCATGGGCTTTTCGAAGAGATCGTGCGCGAGGTTCTGGCCGAGCGCACGTTGAGCCGGGAGTGCGAGCTGCCCTTCAACCCAGAGTTGGCCCCACATCACGTCCTGCTGGCCCAGGCTCAGGAGTATACCAATCTGCCCTTCGAGCAGCGAAAAAGGGTCCACCACCATTTGCAAGAGATCACTGTGGTGTTGACCAAGAGCATGATCAGCGATCAAATGGACTTTGTCCGGCTGGCGAGAGAGTTCTTTGAAGCTCAGGATTTCCAAATGATCGGCGAGCGGCGCATCGGAGAGGGCAAGATCGGCGGTAAATCGGCCGGCATGATCCTGGCATGGAAGATCCTCATGAGGGACGAGCCATCCGGCGACCTGGACCTGCGCCACATGGTCACGATACCAGATTCATACTTTATCGGGGCGAACGTCTTTTACGATTTCCACGCCGTCAACCAGTTGGAGGGATTCATCAACCAGAAATACAGGACGCAGGAAGAGATCGAGGCCGACTATCCCCGCATCAAGGGAATCTATGCCGAGGGCCGTTTCCCGGCCAACGTGATCAGCCGGTTGTGGCAGCTGTTGACCGAGGTGGGGAAAACCCCCCTCATCGTGCGCTCGTCCAGCTTGCTGGAAGATAACTTTGGATTCTCTTTCGCCGGCAAGTATGACAGTTTTTTCTGTCCCAACCAAGGCACGCTGGAGGAAAACCTGGTGGCGCTGACCCGGGCCATCTCCTGGGTGTATGCCAGCGTGCTCAGCCCGGACGCTCTCCTGTATCGTCAGCAGATGGGACTGGTGGATTACGATGAGCGAATGGGGATCCTGATCCAAAAAGTGCAGGGTCAGAGATACGGCGATTATTTCTTCCCCACCCTGGCTGGCGTGGGATTCAGCCACAATCCGTTTCGTTGGAACCGCAAAATCCGGCCCCAGGATGGCCTACTGCGCATGGTGTTCGGCTTGGGAACCCGGGCGGTGGATCGGGTGGGGAACGACTATCCGCGCATGGTGCCGTTGAGTCATCCCCAACTGCGGCCAGAGGCCGGCGCCGACCAGGTTCGCAAGTACTCACAACAGTTCGTGGATCTGATTGATCTGCGCGACAATAAATTTGCGGTGCGGCCAGTGTCCGACGTTCTGGGGGCGGACTATCCGGGCGTGCATCTGTTGGCCGCGCTGGACAAGGGGGATTACCTGCAAACGATCTATGCGCCGGGTGTACTGGGGCAAGAGCGGCTGATCCTGACGTTCGACGAGCTGTTAAAGAATCACCGATTTGTGACGTTGATGCGCACCGTGTTGGCCAAGCTGGAGCGGCATTATGGGCGTCCGGTGGACATCGAGTTCACCGTAGAGGTGACGGATGAACGCCCGCCCAATTTCGTCCTCCACCTGCTCCAGTGCCGCCCTCTGAGCAGTCAGGAATGGGGGGAGAGTCTGCGCATTCCCTCCGACGTGCCACCAGAGGACGTCATATTTTTAGCGCGGCGCCTGGTGCCCCACGGCCGGGTCGAGGACGTGCGCTACATCGTATACGTTGATCCGGCGCAATATGAAAGCATCCCCGACTATGAGACGCGGTTCGAGCTGGCGCGCGTAGTGGGTCGGCTCAACAAGCAGTTGGAGGGCGAGCGGTTCATTTTGATGGGGCCGGGCCGCTGGGGAACCTCGAACGTTGAACTGGGGCTAAAGGTCACGTATGCCGATATCTACAACACCCAGGCCTTGATCGAAATCGCCCAGTCAGCGACCGACGACACGCTAGAAGTTTCCTATGGCACTCATTTCTTCCAGGATCTGGTCGAGTCCCGCATCTATCCCCTGCCGCTGTATCCGAATACGCCGGGCACCGTCTTTAACACCGCTTTTTTCAAGAGATCGGCCAATGTATTGGCAGAGTTGCTCCCGGCCGACGCGCCCCTCGCCCCCTTCATCCGGGTGATCGACGTGCCGGCGGTGACAGGTGGGCGACACCTGGAACTGGTGATGGATGACGAGCGGGACGAGGCGCTAGCCTATCTTGTGTGGTAATCTGGATCACGCCCGGTATCCCCGTGAGATACACTATGCACAGCACTGGTTGACTTGCATGCCAATAACAGGTATAATCCATACTTGATCTGAATAGACCTAATGACCTTGGCTTTTCACGAGGATTGGGCGTCCTAATTCATACATACGGGCTGGTGAAATATCTGGCTGATTACTCAGCCGAGTCAGTCGGTCCCTTCATTCACGAGGAATAAATAAGCAAAGTTTAAAACCTGCGACTGTTTCGAGTTGCAGTGGAGGTAAGTATGGCGCTGAAGGGAAACCTGCGAGATTTCAGCACAACACAGTTGCTCAACCTGATCAATTTGGCGCGTAAGACAGGCACGCTGACCATTGATGCGAATGGCAATCAATCCTGGCTCTGCTTCAAAGAGGGCAAACTCGTCTATGCGACGCAGGATGAGCGCGGCGGTCACCTGGCGAAAATGCTCCAACAGTCCGGCAAACTCACGGATGAACAGGCCCGCGCGATTCAGCAACGGATGGAGATCAAGAATGACAAGGAACTGGGATTGCTGCTGATAAATGCCGGCTATGTGAGCCAGGAAGACATTGTGCGAAGTGTGAGGAGCTACATTTTGAACAATGTCTACCCCCTGTTTACCTGGTCCGATGGCACGTTCCGCTTTGATGCCAATATGCTGCCCTTTGAGGATCGCATCACGATTCCCATCAGCCTGGAAAACGTGATTATGGAGGGCAGCCGCCGCATGCAGGAGTGGGAGCGGCTGCAGGATGAACTGCCGAATCTCGATATGGCCCTCCGATTCGTAGAACGTCCTGATGCCCGAATGCGCGACATCAATATGAGCGTTGAGGAATGGCGCGTGGTCTCTTTTATCAATCCCCGCAATACGATCCATCAGATTGCACAATTCAACAACACGAGTGAATTCCAGATTCGCAAAATAGTGTACGCCCTGATGCAGGCGGGATTGGTGGAGCTGGTTCTGCCCGAGGGGGTGACCAGGCCTGCACCCGGTGCCCCAGACAAAGCACCGGCGACAATGCGTCCTCCGGCGGTCAAGCGAGGCGTGGTCGAGAAATTAATCGGTTTCTTCCAGCAAAGACAATAGCGACGTAGACTCGAGAGAGACAGTGCGATGCAGACAGTCAAAATAGTAGTAACCGGCCCCTTTTCGGCAGGCAAGACACAGTTTATTCAGACGATTAGCGAGATAGACGTAGTCGCGACGGAAAAAAAGATCTCTCGCGCTGAGGAACGCGTGAAGGATCAGACGACGGTGGCGATGGATTTTGGGCGCATCAGTGTGGCGGACGACCTGGTGCTCTACCTGTTCGGCACGCCTGGCCAGCGCCGCTTTGACTTTATGTGGGAAATCCTGGCAGAAGGCATGCTGGGATTTGTCGTGCTGTTGGATAGCGTCAAGCCAGAAACGTTCCGCGAAGCGCGCAGCATCCTGGATACATTTCGAGCCTACGCTCCGGTACCCTACGTTGTTGCCGCCAACAAGCAGGATATGGCGGATGCCTGGCCTCCCGAGGATCTACGAATTGCACTACGCATCCCACCAGAAATCAAAGTGTTGCCCTGCGTGGCGACCGACCAAGAGAGTGTCCAACACGTTCTCCTAGAGCTTCTCTACTCGGTCCTTGAGCTTATGGATGCGGAGGCAGAGGAGTAAATACAGTAAGGAGAACAGGCACGTCGAGCCGTAGCCGGAGCTTGTATTGTCTCCAGTGACACAAACTCTGCTACACAGTTGCAAGCTATTTTCTCCGGCGGTCGAGCCACGTGGGAACAGCGTGTTCGACCGCCGTGCAGTATCAAAAATCGTAACCTCACATTAACGAAACTGCAATGGTTTCTCAATTCTTCTCGCGGCAATTCATGTTATAGTTGTAGTGAGGTGTCCGTCATTTCTCATTTCGATGCACCGTTCGGTTCGAGTCAGAGATAATTCATCGAGAGCAAAATTTCAATGAGTTCTATTGTTACCGACCGTGGGCTAGTCCACTATGAAACCATTGGCCGAGGTCGCCCTGTAATCCTGTTACATGGCTGGCTGGAATCGTGGGATCATTGGTTGGGCACGATGGAATCATTGGGCCGGGATTACAAGGCGTACGCCCTCGATTTTTGGGGATTTGGCGAGTCGGGCAAGCAGGAGGGCAGCTTCTCGGTCAAGGACTATGTCGAAATGGTGGACCAGTTCATGGAACGATTAGGCTTGTCCCAGTCTCCCATCATTGGTCATTCGATGGGGGGAACGGTGTCCTTGAGCGTGGCGCTGGACCATCCCGAGCGGGTCGAAAAAGTTGCGGTGGTTGGCTCTCCCATCGTGGGGGATGGCCTGGCCCTCTTCCTGCGATTGGCTGCCCGACGGTCCTTGGCCAGCCTGGCCTACCGGATGCCGGGTGCGCTGCCCCTAGGGGTGCGTCTTTTCTCGCCGTTTCTGGCCCGTGATTGGAAGACGTGGTACAAAATGTTCGAGCGGGATCTTTCGCGCACGACATTGGAGTCGTTCCACTATAGCATCGCCTCGCTGCGCAAGACAGATTTGCGCCCACGGCTGAAACAGATCCAGATACCAGTGATGGGAATCTATGGCAGGGTGGATCGAATTGTGGATCCTCAGCAGGGGCACGTTTTGACACAGAACCTCGCGTCGGCCACCATATTTAACTTTGAAGAATCAGGGCATTTCCCGATGGCGGACGAACCGGAGCGATTCTACCAGACACTGAAGGAATTTCTCAATCACCGCTCTGATTCGCCAGGGTGACGTGGCCAGGGTAGCAGAGCATAGCCCTCGACTGGGATCCTTCCAAGCTCACAGTCGAGTCAGGGATAATCACTCATATGACGGGTGGGTCTGTATCGGAAACTCGGCAATCGGTACAGTACTTCTTTCCCAACAAAATGGGACGGATTATACTGTTAGCGATGGAAGATGTGATGGGGCGCAATGGGGTCAACGCAGTCCTTAACCTGGCCCGACTCCAACATCGCATCGGAAATTATCCGCCCAATAACTTTGAGAAGGAATTCAGTTTTGACGAGGTCGGGCAGTTGTTCCAGGCGCTGGACGAAATGTACGGTCCCCGGGGCGGACGAGGGCTGGCACGCCGGGCCGGACATTCCTGTTTCAAGTTTGGCGTCAAGGACTTTGGTCCGATGCTGGGCATCGCCGATCTGACGTTTCGTGTGCTGCCCCTGGGAATGAAACTGCGAGTGGGGTTCGAGGTTCTGTCTCAGACATTCAACAAGTTTACCGATCACCTGGTGCGGTTAGGAGAAGACAGTCAATACTTTCACTGGATCATGGAACGGTGTGGAACCTGTTGGGGACGGAAGACGGATTCACCATGCTGTCACTTGGCGGTAGGCATTTTGGAGGAAGGGCTGTATTGGGTCAGCGGTGGCAAGAATTTTTACGTCGAGGAAGTATCCTGCATCGCTGCCGGAGATCAAAGTTGTACCATTCTCGTTGGCAAATACCCTTTGGATTGAACTCGAGTCGAGACTCAAGTGATGCGTAAAATTATCCTGCGAGATCGTCACAAGATATTCCCCTTCAACGAGCCAGCCCGGGAGCTCCGTTTCCTGAACAAGCCGCTATGGCTCCACCAGCGGGACTTGTTCACGCCCTACGACGTGGAAGAACGAGAGATAGATTCACTGGCCGAGGTGGGGTCCGAAAAGGTAGAGACCCTGATCTATCGGGACAATCTGTTCTTTGACGAATTCTTTTTGGAAGAATTTATTCAGCGCGCCAGAGCGTCGGGCAAGGCGTGTCGCGTCGCCCTGGCGTTGGACGATCGCTCCATCACGACCCACGCGATCCACCTGCAACAGGGCATCCGGCGCGAGGGAGACGTGTACGTCGCCGATATGTGGTACTATCCCTACGGCTTTGAGCCGAACACACGCCCCCTGGTGATAGACACCGAACCTCACGAGATGGGCTATTACCACGTTCCCACACACATGTCGAATGCGATGGGTGACTTGGTATACCAGGTGCCCGTCAAGGCGTTCTGCTCCATCGAGCACTGGGTCCACACTGTCATCGCCAACGTCATTTTTGGCGTGTTTGCGCGAGGGGCGCGCTTGGACCGCGAGATCGAGCAGGATGTGACCAAGAATCTCCAAATTCTGTGGCATGCTATGCTGGAACGGAAACAAGTTCTGTCCTGTTCCCAAGTCGTTCACATCGGTCGAAACTGTAGCATCGATCCCTCAGCCGTGATCAGAGGGCCAAGCTATATCGGCGATAACGTGAGCATCGGTCCAGGAGCGGTGATAGACGTCTCCATCATTGGGAACAATGTGGATATTGGGACGGGCTGCCAGGTCCAGTTGAGCGTCATCTCGGACCGGTGTTTTTTCCCATTTCGGGCCTCCATCTTTATGAGCGTGATGATGGAGGACTCGATGGTGGCGCAGAACACCTGCCTCCAATTTTGCAGCGTCGGACGCAACACCTTCATCGGTGCGGGGAGCACGTTTACCGATTTCAACTTGATACCCAGCAAACCCATTCGGGCCTTGCACGATGGAAAGCCAATGGAGACAGGCATGCCGGTGCTGGGAGGATGCGTCGGGCACAACTGTTCCATTGGGTCGGGCATGATTGTATATCCGGCGCGCGCTATCGAGTCGGACGTAGTTCTGTTCGCCTCGCCAGAAAGACGGGTGCTCGATCATACGATCTATTACGAGGATAGCGATCATCTGAAAATCAAGGGAGGAGAAAGCCTGCACACCAGGATGTACGACCGTTGAATCCGGACACATTGAGGGCGGGGGAATGGGCAAGTTCGCGTGTGTGATTCATCCACTGAGTCCCAAAAAAGATGTGGGGCGCAAATATCCGCTGTTGGCCAAGGTGCTGCCAACGCCGTTCATACATTTCTTTTCCCGGTTCTGGCCACCGCTCAAGCTATCCCAGATCACAGGAGTGCGCTCAGAATCTACAGGCGAGGAGGTGGAGGGATGGTTGTTGGCCTGCCCCTTCACGGCCGACCAGATGCTAAGGCTGCCGTCCCAGACAGCCTACAAAAAGATCGTTCAAACCGGTCGCCTGGCAGAGAGACTGGGAGCACACATTCTGGGGCTATTGGCCTTTACATCTGTCATCGGTGATGGTGGCGTGACCGTGTCTCAGAACCTTGACATTCCAATTACGACGGGACGGAGTCTGACCATCGCGGCTGCCATCGAAGGGCTGGAGGAAGCCGCACGCTGCCACGCCATCCGACCAGCAGCGGCGACGGCGGCCGTGGTCGGTGCGACGGGGAGCATCGGCTCGGCCTGTGCCATACTGCTGGCGCCAATGGTCGCCGAGTTGGTGCTGGTGGGACGGCTGGAATCCCATCTGGCGCAGGTGGAGGCCCAGGTCCGGGAGGCCGGCGCCCGGCAGGTCCGCACTTCGACCCGGATCGAGGCGATTGGGGAGGCCGACATGGTGTTGAGCACCACGAACACCACTCGACCGGTCATCTATCCGCAGCACCTGAAGCAGGGTGCCGTGATATGTGATGTGGCCCTTCCCCCAGACGTATCGCCGCGCGTCGCCCAGGAACGGGACGACGTCCTGGTCATTGAGGGAGGGGTGATGGATGTGCCCGGCCCGGTGGATTTTCACTTTGATTTCGGTCTCCCGCCCCGTCAGGCATACGCCTGTATGGCAGAGACTATGGTATTAACGCTAGAAGAACGGTACGAAACCTATTCGTTGGGCCGGCAGATACAGATCGAACGAGTGCGCGAGATCGCTCAACTGGCTCGCAAGCACGGGTTCAGAGTGACAGGGTCACAGAGCTGGAAAAGCTAGGGCTAGCAACTGGCTCATATTGAAGGAGGGAACATGGCCGAAGGTAGATTGATGATAGTGGAGGACGATCAGGACATCTCCAACATGCTGCGCATCTACTTTCAATCGCAGAATTACGAGGTGACGGTGGCCCAGCGCGGCGAGGATGCATTGGAGATGTGTCGTCAGCAGTTGCCTCACCTGATTATCCTGGACATTATGTTGCCAGATATGGATGGGTACGACGTCTGCCGCCATATGCGAGGCAGTCTGCGCACCAGTCATATTCCAATCATCTTTCTCACTCAGAAGGATGAACGGTCAGACAAAATCCAGGGCCTCGAATTGGGAGCCGACGATTACATCACCAAGCCTTTCGACTTGGAGGAGCTCAAGCTGCGAGTCAAGAACGCGATGACCAGGGCGCAGTACGAGAGCTTGACCAACGCCACCACCGGGCTGCCCAGCGGGCGATTGATTGAGGATCAGTTGCGCCAATTGATGCGACGGGACGATTGGGGCATTATCTATACAGGGATTCAAGGGTTCGGCGATTTCAAGGACGAGTACGGGTTTGTGGCTGGGGAGGAAGTCCTGCGCTTCACCGCTATGGTGATGGGACGGGCGGTGGATAGCGCGGGCACCTCCAACGATTTCATCGGCCACATCGGCGGTGACGATTTCATCATCATCACCACCAAGGACTCGGCCGAGCCTACCATACAGGATCTCGAACAACGCTTCGACGCGGAAATTGGGACCCATTATGACTGGAAAGCCCGTCAGGAGGGCAACCTGATGTCGTTGGCCATCGGGGTGATTACAGCGGACGACGGCCCCTTTTACGATATCCGCGAGATTACTGAAGCGGCCTCTAGCGTACGGCGACAGAAATAGCCGTGCACAGTCTAGTGATGCAAGTTTTATCAGGGCGGCTGGGGTGAATATGGCTGGATGGATAGATTAGCAGGACGACATCAACGCAGACAGGCGCGCACGATTGCGATCGTCGGGGCGATGATTGCGATGGGCTTGATGCTTGGTCTGACCATGTGGGTAGCGGGAACCCTTCACGCCGCTCCCCTATTGACCGGGGGACTGCTTCTTCCAGTGACAATGCTAGCCGTTCAATGGGATACCCATCCTGAATCCTCGACCACATTTCCCCGACAAGCTCGGGACCCGGATCGGCCAGCAGACTCGGAGGATCAAGCGATCACAACCAGCAGACCATTCGATCTCGGCCCAGACCAGCAACCGTCCCTCAAGACGACTCTGGACGCGATTTTGTCGAGCACCCGCCAACTGGTCCCTTACGATCTGGCCGAGGTGACGCTTTGGGACGAGGAGCGGCAATGTTGTGTCACTCAGGGATGGGGAGGAGATCAGACCTACGCCCAGGAGATGGAGGGCGTCTACCGGATTGATGAGGGGTACACCGGCTGGATTATCCGCCATCGTCGCTTTTTGTTGGTGCGCGACGTACACGCCCGTCACGATGTGCGTCCCAAGCTGGATCGCCCTGAATACCTGTTTCAATCCTACGTCGGCATCCCACTACAAACTCGAGGCCGTTTCGTCGGCACCATCGAACTGGCGAGCTATAGAAAGGACGCCTGGACGGAGCGAGAGCTGGAGGTGCTGCACGCAATTTCCAACCAGGCGGCGATCGCGATTGAGAATGCCTATCTGTACGCCGAGACCCAGAGACGCGTGGAACAACAGGCCGGCCTGGCCCGGATCGCAGCCCTCGCCGGTTCAACGCTGGAATTGGACGAGTTGTTGGATCGTGGTATGAGCGAGACCATTCGACTGCTAGAAGCAGAGCAAGGGGTCCTGTTGCTCTATGATGAGGAACAGGATGCCCTGGTTGCCCGCTACCTGGCATCGGCCGGCGCCGATCGGAACGCAGTCGAATCATTCAAAATCCCCACGGACGCGGAGGGCTTTGAACAGTCCATCTTTGTTCGCGGGGGGAGCTATTATTGCAATCATCCCGAGAGCGATCCAAACATCATCTCGGCCTACCGGCCGCACATCGATGCCATCGGCGTTCAGAACTTTGCCGGCGTGGCCCTGCGATCGAAAGAGCGGAGCATTGGTGAGCTCTATTTAGGCGACCGGAAGGGCGGATTTGGGCGTGAGGAAGTGCGGCTGTTGCAGACCGTGGCCGGCTACTTTGCCAGCGCCATCGAAAACAGCCGACTGTACGACGAGATGCGACGCCGCGTCTCCGAGTTAACGTCGCTGACGGCCATCTCGGCCACCGTCAGCGAGTCACTCGAACTGGAATACGTGCTGAACACCATCGCGGCGGCGGTGCTCGATGTGGTGGGCTGTCATCACTCGGCGATTTTTGTGCTGGACGAGGAGGCGCACGTGCTACGCCTGGCCATGACCCAGGGGTTGAGCGACGAATACGCCGCCCAATCTCAGGTGCTCACGTTGGAGCACGGAGGACGGGCCCACGCCGTCGCCACCGAGGAGCCGCTGATCGTCGCCGATGTACGGGCTGATGAAAGCCTGTTGGCCTATGCGCCGATGTCGGTCCGGGAGGGGTTCCGCGCTTTTGCAGACCTACCGCTCAGGCGAGCGGACCGCGTCATCGGTATGCTCTCGGCCATGTTCGTCGAACCACACCGCTTCTCCGACCTGGAAGTCGAGCTGCTGACAGCCTTTGCCGACCAGGCCGCGATTGCGATCGAGAACGCCCGGTTGTATACCCAGGCAGACGAGGAACTGCGCCGGCGAGAGGAAGCGCTGCGCCGGCGTCACAGCGAACTGGGCACGCTGTACGAGGCAGCGATCACCGTCAGTTCCAGCCTGTCTCTGGATGCCGTGCTCCAGGCAGTCGCCGATCAGATGACCAAGCTGTTGAACGCGGATGGATGCGCGCTGTCGCTGTGGCATGCCGAGCGTAACGTCATCGAGACACTGGTGGACTATAGCACGACGTGGATAGAGAAAACCGGCACACTTTACGATCTGAGTCAGTACCCGGTCACGCGCCACGTGCTGGAAACTCGCCAACCCTTGGTCGTTCAGCAACAGGATGCGATGGCCGACGAGGCAGAAGTGGCCCTGATGAAAGAGCAGGACATGCAGACACTTCTCATGTTACCCATAGTCGCCCGAGACCGAGTGCTCGGCCTGGTCGAATTGAGCAACGAGACCAGGGCGCGGAGCTATACGCCGGACGAAATTCGCCTGGCCGAGAGTCTGGCGGCCCAGGCGGCCATCGCCATCGAGAACGCGCAACTGTACGAGCAAGCTCAGCAAGAACTGGCAGAGCGCCGGCGGGCCGAGGAAGCGCTGCGTCGTCTCCAGCGGGTGAGTCGCGAGATGAGCGCCACCCTAAAACAGGAGCCGATCCTGCACCTGGTACTACAAGAGGCCAGCCGTCTGAGCCAGGCCCCCTATGGCGCAATTATACTGCGAGATACTCACAGCGGGCACCTGCAATTGGAGATCTGCACTGGACATTCCGAGTACGAGCAAGAGTCTATTCAGGCGCTGCTGCAGAAGGAGGACTCTCACCCCGCCATCGCCCGGGTGCAGGAGACAGGAAAGGTACTGTTGATCCAGGATACGACAGTAGAGGGCAAAGAATTCTGTTTCCGCCCAGATGCCCGCGCTGTGCTGATAGCGCCGATTTTCTACCTGGAATCCCTGGCTGGTCTGATCGTCCTGGAGAGTCCCCAGCCGGAGGCGTTCACCCAGGGCATGCTCGAATTCGTGGAAGGGCTGTCCTTGCAGGCCTCCACCGCTATTGGGAATGCGCAGCGATACAGTCGGGAATTGGAACGGGGGGATTTGCTCCGTCGGCGGGCCGACCGGCTCGCCGCTGTACTCGACGTCAGCCGGGCGTTGCGTTCAGACCGCCCGATGGAAGAGATTCTGGAAGAGATCGCTTACGCCATTCAGGAAAGCGTGGGATTCAACCTGGTGATGATCGGGGTATTGGAGGGAGACCCCCCTGTCCGTCGCCGGGTGGCAGCAGCCGGCATCCCCATCGCCGAGTTCGAGCGCATGAAAGAGATTCGGGATCCGTGGTCGGTGATAGCCAATTTGATGACCGCCGAGTTTCGCATCAGTAACAGCTATTACGTGCCCGCCGAAAAGCAGGCTCATTGGCGAGGGCGCATTGACGTGTACGAGGAAAAGATCAAGCAGGTGATCCGCGAGCCAGGGCGTTGGCATCCTCAGGACCTGCTGCTCGTCCCGCTGGTGGGACCGGGAGGAGATGTGCAAGGCCTGCTTTCGGTCGACCAGCCGCTCGACGGCCGTGTTCCCAGCCGCGAGACGGTGGAAGCGCTAGAGATTTTCGCGGCCCAGGCCGCCCTGTCCATCGAAAATGCCCGCCTCCTGGAAACCTTGGAACGGCGCGCCGATATGTTGGCGCTGTTCAACGAAGTCAGCCGCTCGACGGCGACTCACCTGGAGACGGTGGACCTGGACGACCTGTTGAATACAGCCGTCGAAGTGATCCCCCGCTTGCTGCGGAGTGACCAGAGCTGTGTATTCCTGTTGGAATCAGAGTTGGGAGAGTACGTCCCACGGGCGGCGCACGGGTTCGCCCTGGAGCAGATTTCGGCACTGCGCTTTGCCACGAACGAGGGATTGGTGGGGGCCGTGGCCGAGAGCGGAGTACCGATGACGGTGGATGACGTAGAGAGGGACCCTCAGGCCACCGCCAGCTTGATGGGGATTGAGGTGACGGCCGCTGTATTGGCCCCTCTCACGGTTGGAGGCCTGGTCGTTGGGGTGCTGTACGTAGGCCGCCGCAAGCCTGATCCCTTCTCGCCGGCCGAGGTAGCGACGCTTTCGGCTGTGGCCGACCAGGTGGCCGTGGCCGTGGCCAACGTCCGGCTCTTTGCCCAAGTCCGGCGCTTCTCGCAGGAACTGGAGCAGCGGGTCAAGGAGCGCACCCAGGAACTGGCCGAGGCGATGCGGGAATTGAGAGAGGAGCGGGACCGGGTCGAGACGCTCTATCGCATCACCTCTCAGCTTTCCGCCAGCCTAGATTTGGACCACGTGATGAACTATGCCCTCAAATTGGTGGTGGAGGCAGTGGGAGCGGAGCGGGCCTCCATCCTGATGCTGGAACAAGATACCGACAGGCTGATTTATCGAGCAGCGCTGGGAACGGAGACGAGATTGCCTATCGGCGGCAAGCCCACCCGGTTCTCTCTGGGCGAGGGGTTGGCTGGCTGGGTAGTCGAACATCGCGAGGCCGTCATCGTGCCCGACGTCTATCAGGATTCCCGCTGGGTGCCATCGGACGGCGACGAGCGAGGACGAGGGTCGGCGCTGGCGGTTCCTCTGGTGGTGAGCGATCAGGTGCTGGGAGCGCTGCTCCTGTTCCACTCACAGCCTCATCACTTTGACGCCGACCATTTGCTCCTGGTAGAGACGGCGGCGCTGCAGGTGGCAAATGCCATCAATAACGCCGAATTGTATCGTCTCATCGTGGGTCAATCGGAACAGTTGGGGAACACCCTCAAGGCTCAGAAAGTCGAGGCCACCAAGAGCCAGGCCATCCTGGAAGGCGTCGCCGATGGAGTGCTCGTGACGGACAGCGATGGTCAGGTCATCCTGTTTAATGCCGCCGCCGAGCGCATTCTGGGACTGTCGAGAACGAGGGCGCTGCAGCGTTCGATCAACGAGATGTTGGGCCTGTATGGCAGTCAGGCGCGCGATTGGATGGAAAAAGTATCCCACTGGGCCCATGGAGCAGAGAGATATCCCGCCGAGGAGTACCTGGCGGCGCAGTTCGATACTGGAGACCACATCGTCAGCGTGCACCTGGCGCCGGTTCTGATGGGAGACGAGTTCCTGGGGACCGTGTCGGTCTTTCGCGACGTCACAGTCGAGGTGGAGGCGGAGCGGGCCAAGACCGAGTTTGTCTCGACGGTCTCCCACGAACTGCGCACGCCGATGACCTCTATCAAAGGATACGTCAAACTACTCCTGATGGGCGCGGTGGGGGTATTGGCAGAGGAACAGCAGAACTTTTTATCTGTCATAGATTCGAACGTGGATCGGTTGACCATCCTGGTCAACGACCTGCTGGACATTTCGCGCATCGAGAGCGGGCGAATAGCACTCTCCCCTTGCGTGTTACAGGTGGAGGACATCATAGAGCAGGTCGTTATGGAGATGCAGGCTCGAGCCTTGGACCAGGGACTAGATCTGTGGGCAGACGTCCCCCCCACTCTCCCGGAGGTCATCGCCGATCCGGACCGCGTGATTCAGGTCTTGAACAATTTAATGGCCAATGCCTGCAATTATACATTGGCCGGTGGCAAAGTCTGGGTGTCGGTCCATGCCAACGGCGACGAGGTCTACATCTCGGTCAGCGATACGGGCATTGGCATCTCGAAGGAAGACAAGGACAAGATTTTCGAGCGGTTTTTCCGATCCGACGACTTGGTGGTCCAGGAGGCCCCTGGTACAGGGCTGGGATTGTCCATCGTTCAATCGTTGGTAGAGATGCAGGGAGGACAGGTTTGGGTGGAGAGCGAATTAGGGAAGGGGAGCACGTTCACCTTCTCCCTCCCCATCGCTCGAGGCAGCGCGGTTTCAGAGGCTGACGGAGGGAATGGAAAGCGAGTTTCCACCTAGAGGGAGAGAGCGTGCGGGACGGAAATGACCGACCGGGAGACGGGGGATGATGAGTGGACGTTGGCAACGGAATCGAATAGAAGACGTTACTGGGCGGAGTGGGAGTAATAGCAATGTCGAGTATACCCAAAATTCTCGTCGCTGAAGATGAGCGAGACATCCGCGAACTGATTGGTTTCACGCTGCGATTTGCCGGCTTTGATGTAACGCTGACCAAGAACGGCGCTGAGGCCTTGGAACAGGCCCCAGAATTGAAACCGGATCTCATCATGCTCGATGTGCGTATGCCACAAATGACGGGGTATGAGGCATGTCGGATGCTCAAAACCAATCCCGATACCAGCAGCATACCAGTAGTCATCCTCTCCGCAAAGGGGCAGGATGGCGAGATTCAGGAGGGGATCGATTCGGGAGCGGATCACTATATCGTGAAACCCTTTGCACCGGACGAATTGACCAGTCGGGTCAAAGACATCCTGCGGGGTATTGGGGCCTTGGAGTAGTGGGAGAAAATGTCTGTGGGTGACGAGTTGCCGTGACCGGTCTCATTTACCGGTCCGCGCACGAGCAGCGCAGAGGTGAACGAGTGGGTATGGCCCTGCGCCACACCAGGTAACGGTTCAGGCAATGAGTGCTGTTGTCGTCAATGAAGGTCTGATACACTATGAAGCCATGGGGCGTGGCCGGCCGCTGGTCTTTATCCACGGCTGGTTAGGATCGTGGCGATATTGGGTGCCGACGATGGAAGAGCTGTCGGCACGCCATCGTACCTACGCGCTCGATCTGTGGGGATTCGGCGACTCTGATAAGCCGGGCAGGATCTACACCTTCGAAGCGTATGTCAAGCTGGTGCGAGATTTTCTGGACAAGTTGGGAGTCGTGCATCCCACCCTGGTGGGGCACGGCCTGGGCGGGATCATCGCGCTCAAGTTCGCTGCCGAGAACGAGGGGTGGGTGGATCAGGTCATGGGAGTCAGTGTCCCGCTGCTGGGGGAGGCGGTCCAGCGCAACCTATCTGGTTTCTCCGGCAACGGGGACGCTCTGGCCAAGCTGGCAGCGCGGCGCGCTAAATTCACCGAGGTAGAGATGGAGGTCCGCAAGACCGACGTCTCCGCCGTCACCCAAAGCATCAGTGACACGTTGAAGGACGACCTACGTTCCACCCTGCCCCCCCTCACTATTCCGGCCTTGTTGGTGTACGGCGGAAACGACCCCTTCATCAAGCCGGCAGAGGCCGAGTGGTTGAGACGCTGTGAGGATAATGTGCGTGCGATTTCTATAGACAATGCACAACACTTTCCCATGCTAGAGGAGCAGAACAAATTCAACCGCCTGTTGAAACAGTTTCTCGATGCCGGCAATGACCTGAGCACCCTGGAGCTGAAGGAGGAGTGGCAGCGTCGCTTGCGATGATTCATCCACTTGCAGCCAGTCATTGACCGCCAGTCCTGGCCATGGCACAACAGGGACCAATCAGCGCTGATGGTTGTCGGTCAAGACCGGCCGCTCATAGTACCTGCTGACATGTCCATCCAGCGCCTGATTGCTGTCGCCCACAAAGAATTCCGCCACATCGTTCGTGATGCCCGCACCTGCTTCCTGGTCACCATCGCCCCGGTCTTTTTGCTGGTCAACCTCTCCTACGTCTTTACATTTGACGTGACGCGGGTGGACATAGCCCTCTACGACCTGGACTATACCCCCCTGTCCCGCCAGTTGGTGGCCCACCTCACGGCCGATGGCGACATCTCTGTGGTCGCTCGCGTGCAGCGAGCCGAGGAGGCCGATGACCTGTTCGCCCGAGGCCGGGCCGACGTGCTGGTGATCATCCCTCACGGATTCGCCGACGCGGCGCTGGACGGCCGTCGAGCTCACATCCAGTGCGTCGTTGATGGGGCGGATGCCATCACCGCCGGGCAGTCCATCAATCTGCTGGATAGCCGCATGAGGGCATTCATCGTGGGTGCCAACAGTGAGGCGGCCGGAAGCACGGCTGGGCCGATCAATTTGGAGATCAGCAACCGGGCCTGGTACAACGAGACGCTCGCATCCCTGACCAGTATGGTGCCGGGCATGATGGCAGTGATTCTGTGTATGCCAGCTCTGGCGTTAGCCCTGGCGCTGACCCGCGAGCGAGAGACCGGATCCTTTGAAACTCTTATCGTCACGCCAGTGCGCGGCGCCGAATACCTGCTGGGCAAGTTGTTGGCCTACGAACTGGGCGGCCTCTTGAGCGTCGTGCTGGCTTGGCTCGTCGCCACCTTGTGGTTTCGTGTCCCCTTCCGGGGGAGCTTGGGAGGCTTTATTTTGCTATCGGCCGATTATTTGATCGCCAGCATGGGGATCAGCTTGTTGATCTCTAATTTCGTGCACAATCAGCAGACGGCCATGTTTCTCATCTTGACGGTCTTTTTCGTGCCCAGCTTTTTCGTGGCCGGCCTCATCCTTCCGGTGGCGAATGATCCCGTCTCGCAAGCCGTTGCCTCTATCCTGCCGACCACCCATTTCATCACCATCTCCCGTGGGGTGTTTCTCAAAGGTCTCGGGGCCATCGAGCTGTGGAAACCAGCGCTGACCCTGCTGGGAATTGGGCTCGGCTGCCAGGTAGCCAGCCTGGCGCTGTTCGAAAAAAAGATCGGGTGAGTCCGATGCGTATCTGTAACCTGGTGTGGAAAGAGTTCATCCAGTTCCTGCGGGATTGGCTGATGACCTTGTTCATCTTTACCCTGCCGGCACTGCAATTGGTCCTGATGGCTAATGCGACCGGCTCGCGGATCTCTGATCTGTGTACCGCCGTGCTCGACGGAGACAGATCCAGTACCAGCCGCCGGCTCGTCACGGCGCTGGACAACCGAGAGGAGCTGAACGTCTGCTATTTCCCCGACACGCTGGCGGACGCCCGTCACTTGCTGGATCAGGGAGAGGCTGCCCTGGCAGTCGTCATACCGAATGACTTCGCCGCCAGTTTGAGCGGTAACACTCCCTCTCCCGGCCTGCAAATCGTCGCCGACGCCAGTAACAACATCACCGGCCAATATGCTCTGGCTGGCGCCAAGGCCGCCATCGCCGGGTTGACGTCCGATCTCGCACGGGAGGCCGGATTCCCGCGTCCCAATGCAGAATCCATCATTGACGTGCGCATCACGGAACGATACAACGCCGGCCTCGACATCAGGCCGTTCACCATATCGGCCCAAGTGGGATTTATCGTCTACCAGGTCACACTGATCGTGGCGGCCATCGGATTGGCCCGCGAACGGGAGTTGGGCACGTTGGAACAACTGATGGTGATGCCACTACGTCGCATCGAGCTGATCGTCGGCAAGGCCATCCCGGCCCTGATTGTCGGAGTTCTCAATTTCGTGGTACTATTGATCGTCGCCATCCTGGGCTTTGATCTGCCGATGCGCGGCTCCTTGGCGCTGCTCTGTGCGCTGACACTGCTGTTCATCGCCGTCGAGATTGGGTATGGTGTGTTGATTTCGAGCGTCGCGCGCACTCAACAGCAGGCAGTGCTGTTCGTCTTTGTTCTGGCGATGGTGGATATGTCGTTTTCGGGCTATATGGTGCGGATCAAGAATCTGCCGGTGATGTTGCAAGCGATCGCCCAGGTCGTTCCGTTCTACCATTATCTCACCATCATCCGGGGCGTGATGCTGAAGGGGGCCGGGCTGAATGTACTCTGGCCTCACGCGGCTGCTATGGCGCTGACAGGGGGAACAGTAACCGCTCTCGCCATACACGCTTTGCGTCGAACGGGATTATCGCGAGGAGAGTGAAAGGAGGAAGGGAATATGCAGATTGTAACAGATAGTGGGGCCGACTTGTGTCTGCCCCCAGAGCAAATGGCGGAATTGAGCATTCACATCGTGCCCCTACAGGTCACCCTCGATGGACAGACGTACCGCGAGGGAGTGGACATCGAGACGGACGAGTTCTATCGTTTGTTGGCGGCGACGGACGGCTTGCCCCTCACCTCCCAACCCTCGGCGGGGGACTTTGCCGCTCTCTACCGTCGGCTGGCGACCACGGACCGGGACATTCTATCCATACACATCTCTTCAGGGTTGAGCGGCACGGTGAACGCTGCCCAGACCGGAGCGGATATGGCGCCAGAGGCCCGGGTCACCGTCTGTGACACCAAAACGCTGTCGGCGGCGACGGGATGGCAGGTCGAGATGGCGGCTCGAGGGGCCAAAGCCGGCTGGTCGAGAGAGCGCATTCTGGAACTGGTGGAACGCATCAGCGCGGCCAGCGATAGCCTGTATACCCTGGAAGAACTCAAATATCTGATCCATGGCGGGCGCATCAGTCACATGAAGGGATTGATCGCTTCGGTATTGAACATCAAGCCGCTGATAGGGGTGGAAAAAGAGGGAGGCACCTACGTGCAGATGGGTCAGGCCCGGTCGTTCAAACGAGCGGTCAGGGGGCTGGTCGACCATATCGCCGGACAGCACGCGCCCGGCAGTGGATTGAGAGTGCAGGTAATGCACTCGTACAACCCGGAGGGAGCGGCCATGCTGCGCGAGCAACTGGATCAACGCTTTGATTGCACCTGGCTGCCGATGGGCACCATATCCCTCGTGCTGGGGGCCCACACAGGCCCCAGCATGGTGGGCGCTGCCTATGCCCCAATGACGGCTTTTGCCGAGCTGCCCTAGAGAGAGGTAAGGCAGATTCGTGAATCCGCCCTATTCGGTCTGGTGCTCGACGGCAAAGACGTGAGAGTGCAGATTGGCGATCCATTGCTTGCCCTCTTGCGTGACCCGCAGGTAGCGCAGCGCATCCTGAATGTGAGGATTGATCGCCCTCCAGTAGAACTTGGCGTAACTTTTACGCATATCGCCGGCGCTCTGGTAATCGAGCTTGACGTTAGCGCCGATCTCTTCAAACTCGTAGAACAGGGCCGGGATCTTTTTGAGATAGTTGGGATCCCCGAGCTGCCCGATAAAGTCGGCCGCCCGCACCAATCCGGGATACCCTTTGGTATCCACGAATGAGCTTTCCGCCGACGATGAGAAGCGAGTCGCCTCGATGTAAGAGACGATCAACTCGGCGTCAATGTTTCGGATCAAACGCTGTCCAAAACGCTCGCGGATGAACGCCTTGCTTCGATCCACATGGTATGGAGTCAGGGCCGCATCGGTGCTGCCGGGCGGAATCTCGACTGTCTGATCCCCGATACCGGTCGCGATGACGCTCTCCCGATCATCCTTGCAGATTCCTTTGACGTATCCGATATCGTGGCACAAAACGGCCACCATAAAGTGAAACCAATCCCGGGGAGTGACCCCTCCTTCTAGCAGATGTTTTCCTTGCAGAATCGCCTGACCCACCAGGGTCACCATAATAGTGTGCTCTACGTTGTGATAGAGCATATCAGAATTGGCAATATTCTCCAGAGCCAGCCGTCCTGTCCACGCAATGATCTCACCATAAGGTGGTTCCGTATCCCCATAGTTCTGCTGGTACGTATCCTCGAGTTCCTTCACAAAATGGACGATAATCAGTTTCTGGGGATTGAACATCCCTCTCCTCCTGCGCTTCTTGCCCCACTACCCCACCCGAATGACTACAGTATAGACCAATTTTCCCAAGAGTCAAAGGACGTAGCAGCGTCACCTAGATCGGCTTTTCCTAGCCGACAGCACAGGCGGGTATGGAGACTCCCTTACAACCTGATGGGGCAGGTTTCGACTTGCACAGGTGCGCGGAGCGCAGTAGAATAGACCACCAGGGTAGATATATGAGCACACGAAATACCTTTTTATTCGTCTTACCCTCTCTTGGTTTCCTATCTCTCTCGCTCGCCGCGTGCCGAGCAGAGATCGTGGACGCCCCGTCTATGCCCCACCCCACCCCATCTTCCGACGTCTTGCCGTCCTCTGCCCCTACCTCGACCTCGATCCCTGCCCTCTATCCCACGCCGCCCATCACCCCGACGACAGCTCCCTCGGAACCTCGGCTCATCGTCGAGCACACCGTTCAGTCTGGCGACACGCTGCTGGGAATCGCCACGCTGTACGGCGTGCCGATGGCCGCCATCCAACTCCAGAATGGCCTGGGCGACTCGGACATCGTCAAGGTCGGGGAAGTGCTCTCCATCCCCCCGGCGGTAGGTTGGGAAGGCGCTTCCCGCTTCTGGGTCATCCACGTCGTGCGGCCGGGCGAGACGGTGGTAGGCATTGCCCAGACGTTTGGACTGAAAGCAGAGCAGATCAAGAACGTCAACGGGCTGACCAATGCCGACCTGATCGTCATCGGCCAAGAACTGGTGCTCCCCCTGGATGGCCCGGCCATCGCGCGGGCACCCGAGCCAACCGCCCGGCCGGCCCCAACTCCTTCTGCAACACTTGCTCCCCCATCCTCCCCAACCGACATACCGCCGACCATACCTGCCGCCCCGCCGCCCGCCGATGTAGCGGACTGGCCTCGGGAGACGGTGCGGCTGATCAACCAGGTGCGCGCCCAGCACGGTCTTTCGCCGCTGCTCTACAACGAGATGCTGGCGCAGGCCGCCCAGGTCCAGGCGAATGACTGCACCCAGCGCGGCTGGTGCAGCCACACCGGCTCCGACGGCTCGGACATCAAAACCCGCATCCTGCGCGCCGGCTACGACCCGGCCAGTTGGGCCGAGTGCTGGGCGCAGCGCCTGACGCCTCAGGGGGCGGTGGATATTTGGATGGACGAGGTGCCTCCCAACGATCCCCATCGGCGCACGCTGCTCACGAGCTGGCTGCCCGAGATCGGCGTAGGCGTGGCGGAGACGACCTGGGGCTACTACTTTATCGCCGACTTTGGACGCCCACGGGGAGGATAAGAGATGGTAGGGCAGGGACCTGCCGGGGAAACAGAGATCTAGGGAACAGTCGAGCGAACAGGAGGAGAACGTGGCCAATACAACCGTCGAACAATTCAGCGAGGAACGGGAAAAGCTCAACCGGACCGTGATGGAGTACGCCGGGCTGACCACCAAGCGGTTCTTTGGCCTCGACTCTCAGGCGTACCGCGCCGGCGCCCTCCCTTGCAAAACAAAGGAACTGCTGGGTCTCGTCGCCTCCCTCGTCCTGCGGTGCGACGACTGTATCACCTACCACATGGTCCGCTGTCACGAGGAGGGCGTGACCAGCCAAGAGTTGGAAGAAGCCTTGTCCATCGGCTTGGTGGTGGGAGGGTCCATCACTATTCCCCACCTCCGCAGGGCTTGGCGCACGTGGCACGAATTGCAGCGAGCATAGGGCAGAAATAGGAGGGATACATGTTACTCGCCATAGACATTGGCAACACCAACATCACCCTCGGCCTGTACGAGGGCGAGAGGTTGGGTCCTCGCTGGCGCATCCGCACCATCCACGACAGAATGCCCGACGAGTACGGCGTGTTACTCGACAACCTGTTCCGCCACCGGGGCTTTCGGCTCGAACAGGTGACCGGCGTCGTCATTGCCAGCGTGGTGCCGCCATTGACACCGGTCTTTGAGCAGGTTTGCCAAGAGTACGTGGGACAGCCGGCTTTGGTGGTGAACGCCGAGGTAGAGACCGGCGTGCGCATCCGCTACGACAACCCCCACGAAGTGGGCGCCGACCGGGTGGTGGACGCGGCGGCCGTGCAGGCGCTCTACACCACGCCGGCCTGTGTGGTCGACTTTGGCACGGCCACCACCTTCGATGCCATCTCAGCCGAGGGGGACTATTTGGGCGGCGCGATCGCTCCTGGCATCGGCATTGCCGCCCAGGCCCTCTTCGAGCGGACCGCCAAACTGCCCCGGGTGGAACTGGTCCGCCCGCCGTCGGCCATCGGGCGCAACACCGTCCACAGTATGCAAGCGGGCCTGCTCTTTGGATACGTCGGCCTGGTGGAGGGCGTGGTCGCTCGCTTCAAGGTCGAACTGGGCCCGGAGACCTGCGTCGTCGCCACGGGGGGACTGGCGGAGCTCATCTCGCGTGAGACCGACGTCATAGATGTGGTGGATCCCTGGCTGACGCTGCACGGACTGCGGCTGATCTATGGATTGAACTCGTAGCACCGGGGGGAGAAAAAAGAGGTGCCATGATGGAGACGATCTCTCTGCTGCACAACCGCCGTATCCTGCTGGGCGTCACCGGCGGCATCGCGGTCTACAAAGTCTGCACGCTGGCCAGCCGCCTGACCCAGGCCGGGGGTGTGGTGGACGTGGTGATGACCGAGGCGGCCACCCGCTTCGTCACCCCACTGACCTTTGAGGCCCTGACCGGCCGACCCGCCTATACCGACATGTGGCGCACGTCTGATGGGAGCGACACAGCCGCTCTCCCCACCCACATCGCCCACATCGGACTGGCTCATGCCGCCGACCTGCTGGTGGTCGCACCCGCCACGGCCAATACTATGGCCAAGCTGGCGGCCGGCATAGCTGACAATCTGCTCACCACCCTGGCCCTGGCCACATCCTGCCCCATCCTGCTGGTGCCGACGATGGACGCCGGGATGTGGAGCCATCCCGCCACGCAGGCGAACGCCGTCACGCTGCGGGAGCGGGGCGTCCACATTGCCGGCCCGGCCCAGGGCCGAATGGCTTCGGGGTTGGAGGGCGAGGGCCGCATGGTGGAGCCGGATGACATCCTGGGCCACGTCCGGCTGGTGCTGGGAAGGGAGGGCCCCCTGGCCCGACGGCGGATCGTCGTCACAGCCGGCCCCACCCGCGAATTCATCGACCCGGTCCGCTTCCTCGGCAATCCCTCCTCCGGCCGGCAGGGTTTTGCCCTAGCCCAGGCCGCGCTCGACTTGGGCGCCTCCGTGACCCTCATCACCGGCCCTACTCCCCTGCCGACGCCCATCGGAGCGACGCGGGTCGAGATCACCACCGCCCAGGAGATGCACAACGCAGTACTCCTGGCCATCGAGAAGGCGGATGTACTTCTGATGGCTGCTGCCGTGGCAGACTATCGCCCGGAAACCATCGCCCCCAGCAAAATCAAAAAGGGAGACAAGGGTCTGATCCCCCGTTTGGTGCGCACGCCGGACATCCTCTCGGCGGTGGCCATCCGCTGGGCCGAGAGCGGCTTCCCCCGCGTCGTGGTCGGCTTTGCAGCCGAAAGTGAGGACGTGGTAGAGAACGCACGGACCAAGCTGACCACCAAGAATCTCGACCTGATCGTCGCCAACGACATCACCGCGCAGGACGCCGGCTTTGCCGTCGAGACGAATCGAGTCACGCTGATTGGACGAAATGGTCAAGCCGAGGAACTGCCCCTGACCAGTAAGACTGGCGTAGCCGAGGCTGTGCTGAAACGGGTTGTCGAGCTCCTGGCCCAGCGTCATCCTGGAGGAACGTCGGAATGATGGGATTCCCTCGAGCAGGGAGCTGGCCGCTGCTCTCTCTCCCCCTCTGCCTCGCGCTACTGGTGGTGCTGGCGGGCTGCTCGACGTCGGACCCCACCCTCTCCTCAGCGCGGCTTCCCACTCGCGCCCCGACT
>Ga0209614_1000185_pt1 | contig 58062 bp, 46 predicted proteins | sample BlaSprsedimmetaG_FD_185484 | JGI IMG/M metagenome (GOLD analysis project Ga0209614, IMG submission 185484) | Hot spring sediment bacterial and archeal communities from California, USA to study Microbial Dark Matter (Phase II) - Blank Spring... ...
CGCTGGAATAATAGTTCCGCTGGGTGGAGATCCATTTTTTAATCAGAAAGTCGCGCATGGTGTAGGCCAGGGCGGTGTAGACATCCTTTGCCACCGCCCGGCTCGGGTCCCGGCCCTGCATGCTCAGCATATGATACAGAACGGTCCTTTTGATGCTTGTTTTGTCGTGATGATTGAACATTCCCCGGACCTGTTCGTCCTCGGAAGTGAGCAGGGCGGCTTGTTCAGTCGGTGTGGTCTTCATATATTTCTTTCTCCATGTTGAGCGGGCGTTCCAGGGAAAACGGTTGCAACGGTTGACCGACCGGAATTTTTGATGGAGGGATATTTATCCGGTCCGGCAAAGAAGCCGGTCAATTTTTCCTGACCGGACAAAACAAAATTACAGCCGGTTATGCATTGCCGGCGGGCCGCATGACCCGCTGGTTTTTTCGAGGGCAAAATGCGGGGCGGCCTGCCGGGCCTGTTTGATCTCGGCGGGATGCAGCTGCCAGCCGTAGGTTTTGGACCGCATCAGGTTATCGTCGGAGTCCTGCCGGTGGCCGAGGCCAAGGGCATGGCCGATTTCATGGGCCGCGGTGCGCGCCGCCGCGGATTCCGCGGGTCGTAGGGCCGGGCGCAGATCAGGCTCGTCCCGGACATGCATGTCGTTGGGATCACGGTAATAACCGTTCCATTGGGGGATGAAAGACGTAAACCACAGGTCCAGGCCGTGTCCGAGTTCTTCATCATGGTCGACGGTGTGGATTTCGAAACAGATGGCGTCCTGGGACAGCCAGATGTGGTTGATTTCCGCCAGCACCGGCGGCCATTCAGCAAGGGGGCGGCCGCTCTGCCCTAAATGGATCCGCAGGGGGACATGGTACACCGGCTGAAGGTGTGGAGCCTTCATGGCCTCGGCTGCGGCAGGATTGGTAGAGGAAGCCAGTCCCGGAACGAGAACCATGGACAAGCCTATGCCGAACAGAAGATTCAGCATGTCCGGAATATCGTTGCCGGCGGGGCGATGCGCATATTTTCCACTCCTTGGTCTTTAAACTGAAAATATAAACCCTGCCGGGCGCTTTTTCAACCAGAAGGGTTCCCGTTTCAAGCAAGGAAGAAACGCGGCAGGCAGTGCGATCAAGTCTGATCGTCCGGGGCGAAGATGGGGATTTTCTGGACCGCGATCAAGGATATCAGGCTCATTCCGGCGCCGGCGATGAAGGGTATCCGGTAGTCGATCATCCACACAAGACCGCCGATCACGGGCATGACCACCGCGGCGATATGGTTGATGGTGAAGCCCACCGCCATGCTGGGGGCGATATCCTGCGGGTCTCCTATTTTTTGGAAATAGGTGCGGATGGCAATGGCGAAATTGAACAGGATGTGATCAATGATGTACATGACCACGATGACGGCTTTGGACCCGGTGAAGGCGTACGCCAGGAAAACCAGGATCAGCCCGGCGTACTCGATGGTCAGGACCCGGCGCTCGCCGAAGCGGACAATGGCCTTGCCGATGAGCGGATTGAGGAAATAGTTGATCAGGTTGTTGACGATAAAGAGGATGGTGATCTCGCGGACGGAAAAGTGAAAGATCTTGACCATCAGGAAGACGGAGAAGGCGATGAAGATCTGCCGCCGGGCCCCGGCCATGAAGGTAAGGAAATAATACAGGGCATAACGGCGGCGCAGGATCATTTTCCTGTGCTGCGGCACGATGTTCCTGTGGGTGGGGTCCTGGCGCAGCGCCCATATTCCCGCCACGGTCACCAGGCCGCCCATGAACAGGTACATGTATTTGTAGCCGAGCAGGGGGTTGAGCAGGAAGATCAGCACCCCGGCACCGATATTCGCCGCCGCGGCAAGGCTGCGGAGGCGGCCGAATACGAGGGGCGAGACTGTTTTGTCGAAGTACTGCAGGGTCAGTGACTGGTTGGTGGTCTCATAGTAGTGGAAGCCGAAGCTCATGACCAGGGTGGTGAACAGCAGGCCGTAAAATGTCGGCAGAAAGCCGGCCGCCGCGGTGCCGATTCCGAGGAGGAGGATGGACAGAGCGGACAGGCGGTGCTCGCGGATAACCAGCATGAAATAGACGGCCAGCAGGGCGAGAAAGCCGGGAATCTCCCTGACCGACTGCAGGACGCCGATATGCCGTCCCTCGAGGCCGACCATTTCAACGGCGAAGTTGTTGAAGAGAATCATCCAGGCCTGGAGGCCGATGACCGAAGCTGCCGTCAGGACAATAAGAAAACGCAGCATCGGTTTTTGCTCGTGACTGATCATATTGATCTTTCCGCGCCGGTAGATATGGGTGCAAAGAAATTGAGGAGGGTTCGTTGTGTCAGCCAGCCGGTGAGTATAACCGATTTGTGGGCCGGGTACCAGATGACAGTGTCCGGCTGTGCAGGAGAAGTCTGCAGTCTGCAGTCGGGAGTTTGCAGTCAAGAGCTTGAAGCCTGACGGCTTGTTGACATGAAAGCCCCTTACGGTATGGGGAGCGGGAAGGATGCAGGTTGGGGGGAGCCTGAAAACCCCAACAATGCAATTCCTTATCGGTCACGTTGGGCTTCGCTGGCTCAGCCCAACCTACGAAACTGATCTAATTCGATCCCGATCCCGATGAGTGTGCATTTCGTCAACCGGCGCAGGAAATATCTCATCGAAATCGAAAGACCCTTTAACCCTGAACCGGTCGGTGCGCCAACATGTTCTTCCCCTCATTCGTCCCCGCAGCGCGAGGTGGAGCGCTGCCGACTCACGGCACCAGTCGGATATGCGGCCGCCGAAATCCCCTCATCCGCCCCTCCGGGGCGCCTTCTCCCCAAGGAGAAGGGTGTTGCAGGGCCAACAAACCGACAGGCTTCAAACCCCAAACTGCAGCCTGCCCCCTGCCCCCTGCCCCCTGCCGCCTGCCGCCTGCCGCCTGCCGCCTGCCAACTGCCGACTCCCGGCGCCAGCCGGGCGCCCATATCCGGTTGACATTCCGGCGCGAAGGGTTATTGTATTTTGAAATGACTGAACCCGGTGCGGCCGGTTCAAACGGCCCGCCGGGATTTTTTTACTTTCAAGAGGTACAGTATGCAGATCAATGAAAAATCGTATGTTGCCATTGACTACCGCCTCTCCCTTGCCTCGGGCAAGGAGATCGACAGGTCCCCGGAGGGACAGGCGTTCGGATTCATCACGGGCGCCGGCCAGGTGATTCCCGGTCTTGAAAAAGGCCTGATGGGCAAGGCCGCCGGCGATCAGGCAAAAATCGTCGTCGACCCCCAGGAAGCCTACGGCGAGATCGATGAGAACCTGTTCCAGGACATTCCCAGGACCCAGTTCCCGGATGACTGCGAGATCGAGCCCGGGATGCGGTTTCATGCCGAAGGGCCCCATGGCCCGGTCCTGTTGACCGTCAAGGATGTGAGCGATTCCGAATCGGTGAAGGTTGACCTGAACCATCCCCTGGCCGGGCTCCAGCTCCATTTTGACGTAAAGGTGGTCGAAGTGCGCGAACCCAGCGTCGAGGAACTGGCGGCCGTCGAGAACCAGGCTGCCGGCTGCGGCTGCGGCTGCGGCACGCAGGAGCGGTCGGATTGCGGTTCCGGCTGCAACTGCGAATAAAAAATTTCCGGCATTCCATGCACCACGGGGCCACTTCCGGCCCCGTTTTTCATTTCAGGGGCCATTCCGCTCTTTTCCGGCTGAGCACCGCACAGCCTGCTCTCGGTGTTACGCTTATCCCGCAAGGAACACTTCCGGCTGATTGCATCAAGTTTCCGTCAGGAGAATTTTATTTCTCCCGTTTCCCTTGCACTCCGCGCAGAAGGTCGAGAAGGCTGTGGAGACAGTCGTGAATCCGCTCGGTTTCGTCGGGGGGAATCAGAAATCCCTGAATCTGCTCGGCAATGCGCAGTCCTGGAATGGTTTCCGCATTGGCCTGTCCTGATTGTTGAATTGACCGCAGGACCGCGTACATGTTGCCCCAGGACCGGCCCTGGTCCAGGTGCTCGATGCACTGCAGAAACACCGTGTTCAGGGTGAGGAAGAAGGGTTCGACTTCCGCGGTTCCGGAACTGTCGCATCGCACCCTGGAACCGAAGCTCCGGCACATGAACGGCCGGACCGGATAAACGGTGCAGCGGTTGTCCTGAAGGAAGATGCAGGGCGCAAGATCCCACGCCGGCTGGGGCTCGTCAACATATTCCCCCAGCAGGCAGGCGGCGGCGAACTGGTTGATGGTGGTCGGCGGGGCAGAGGCATGGCCGGGCATGGCTTCCAGCAGCGGCAGAAGATCAGGCCGGTCAATGAGGTAGTTGTTGAGCAGCTCCCCTTCCAGGGTGGTCATGGTTACGCTCTGGGTGCAGCATGTCGCGCATCCTTTCCGGCAGGCGAAAGCAAATTCCGCGGCGCACTTGTCATACAGCTCGTACATCCGCAGGAGGCATTCCGGCGGTGTCATCGGCCCTCCTTTCTCCCGCTGATTTGGAGATTTCCGGCCGGCCGTCCCGGTGTCTTCTCCCCTCGGCATTACTTGGCCAGCTTGATGGACAGGGCGGTCGTCAGGCCCCATACCCAGTTGAGGGTGAGGACCAGGAGCGGGGTCAGCATGCCCAGTTCCAGGCCGGCCATTCCTTTGTGGGTCTGGTAGGGATAAATGACAAAGAGCTGCACCAGGGTGGGAAAGAGACTGAGCAGGCTGCCCTTGAGCAGGAGTTTCGCGTCGAGCATCGGCAGGACAAAGGTCAGGCCCCAGATGCCGCCCCAGACGATTCTCGGGTACAGCCACGCCGAGGTCAGCGCGGGAGCAATATCTATGCCCAGGGTGCGGGTTATGTCAAAATTTCCGAGCAGCCAGAGGGCGATACTGTTGACCAGGCCGCCGAGGCAGCCGGCGGCATAGAAGAGCAGGAGTTTTTTCATGGCTGATCACCTGTCAGAGCTGTCGCAAAGGGGGGACATGTACAGGCGTCACATTTGGCCGAGCCGTCACGGCCGACCTTGTGGAACCGCAGGGCATGGCCCGGGAGCTGCGCCCGGGCGACAACACGGGCTGAGGGAACCCTGGCGGCCATTCGGGCGGAAGAGAGATTGGAGCCGTAGGCAAAGTAGAGCATGGTGCCGGCAACAGAGAACGTTCGGTTATTCCTTGTTGAGACGGTCGTTCATTTCCCGGGCCCTCTGTTCTTCCTGATCGGCGACGGCCTGCGCCTTGTCAATGGGCGTCTTGATCATGCGCACGCCCTCCTGGCCGATCTCCTCGGTCATGGTCTTGATTTTCCCTTTTTCTTCTTCGTCGCCGCCATTGGAACATGACCACATCAGGGCGGCGGCGATGAGGAGCATCAGGGCCGGTTTGATACACTGCATTATGTTCTCCCGGAAATTTTTTATCTGTTTGCCCCGGCCGGTATGGTTTCCGGGCGGGGTCGGGATATTCCCGCCCCGTATTGTACGGGTTGCAGCGGGCGCTGTAAAGAGGTTATGATTTCCCCATCCGCAGCCGCCAGAGCAGCAGGCCGGCGGCGATCATGACCATGCTCAGCAACTGGCCCATGGTTATTCCCTGCACCACAAAACCCAGGTAGGGATCAGGTTCGCGGAAGAATTCGGCAACGATGCGCACCACGCCGTACAGGATCAGGAACAGGGCCAGCATGGAGCCATGGGGCCAGAAGCGGGATGGCTCGTCCCGCCAGGGTATGTGCTTTAAGCTCCACAGGATGCAGAACAGCAGGGCTCCTTCGAGCAGGGCCTCGTACAGCTGCGACGGATGGCGCGGCAGCGGGCCGCCGTCGGGGAAAATCATTGCCCAGGGGACATCGCTCGTCCGGCCGAACAGCTCACCGTTGATGAAATTGCCGATGCGGCCGAGCCCGAGCCCGATTGGCACGGTCACCACGTAGAGGTCCGCTCCCCTCCAGAAGCTGAGACGATGGTAGCGGCAGTACAGCAGGCCGGCGATAATGACGCCGAGGCACCCCCCGTGAAAGGACATGCCGCCCTGCCAGGTGGCGAAAATCTCCAGCGGGTGGCGCAGGTAGTAGGCCGGCTGGTAGAACAGGACGTAGCCAAGCCGGCCGCCGGCGATGACGCCGATGATCAGGTAGAGGTTGAGGTTGTCGAACCGTTCGGCCATTTCCCGCCAGTGAAAGCGGGCGAGCTGGTAGCGGACCAGAAAGTAGGTGGCGCCGAAGCCGAGGACGTACATGAGGCCGTACCAGCGGACCTTGAAGGGGCCGAAGGCGACGATGACCGGGTCGATGTCGGGATAGGGGAGCATGGCTGGGTTCAGATAAGTCCTTGTTTTTTCAGATGCACCTGCAGGACTGAAATGGCCGCCGGCGTAATGCCGGAAATCCGGGAGGCCTGGCCCAGGGACAGGGGCTGGACCGTCTTCAGTTTTTCCACCACTTCATTGGAGAGGCCGGGCAGGCCGTCATACCGCATGTCCGGGGGGAGCAGGGTGCGTTCCAATTTCCGGAAACGCCCGACCTGCTCCTCCTGCCTGCGGATATAGCCATCATACTTCACCTGCAGTTCAATTTCATCCCTGAAGGGGAACCGGTCGAGATCCATGGCCAATGCCGGCTCCGCCTGGTGCATCACTTCGATCAGGGCGGAGAAGGTGATCTCCGGCCGCCGAAGCAGGTCGGCCGGGGCAAGGGGCTGCTTAAGCACGACGCTGCCGATCCGGGCGAGGGCGTCGTTCACCGGGCCGGAGGGACGGATCCGTGCGGCGTGCAGCAGGGTGATCGCCTGTTCCATCAGGTTTTTCTTGTCCAGGAACGCTTTCCAGGTCGGCCGGTCGACCAGGCCTATCCGGTGGCCTGTCTCCCGCAGGCGCAGGTCGGCGTTGTCTTCCCGCAGGAGGAGGCGGTACTCGGCCCGGGAGGTGAACAGACGGTAGGGCTCCCTGGTCCCCTTGGTGACCAGGTCGTCAATGAGGACGCCGATATAGGCCTGGGAGCGGTCAAGGATGACGGGGTCCTCTCCCCGGACATAGCGGACCGCATTGACCCCGGCCATGAGCCCCTGGGCCGCCGCTTCCTCGTAGCCCGAGGTGCCGTTGATCTGCCCGGCGAGAAAGAGCCCCTCCACCCTCTTGGTTTCCAGGGACGGTTTCAGCTCCAGGGGATCGACGTAATCATACTCGATGGCGTATCCGGGCCTGATGATGCGGGCCTTTTCCAGGCCGGCAATGGAGCGGACCATGTTGATCTGGGTCCGCAGGGGCAGGCTGGTGGGGATGCCGTTGGGGTATATCTCCACCGTGTCCAGGCCCTCCGGCTCCAGGAATATCTGGTGGCGGGGCTTGTCCGGAAAGCGCATGACCTTGTCTTCGATGGACGGGCAGTACCGGGCGCCGATGCCTTCGATGATCCCGGCGTACATCGGCGACTGGTCGATGGAGCCGCGGATGATCCCGTGGGTCTGTTCGTTGGTGTAGGTGATGTGGCACGGGCGCTGTTCCAGCGGCGGCGGCCCGGTACTGGAAAAGGAGAACAAATTGGGCGGGTCGTCGCTGTACTGGGCCTCCAGGCTGCTGAAATCGATGGAATTGGCATCGAGCCGGGGGACCGTGCCGGTTTTCATCCTGCCCACCCGGAAGCCGGCGTGCTTGAACCACCGGGCCAGGCTGGTGGACGGAGCGTCGCCCATGCGGCCGGCGGGAAAGTTTTTCAGGCCGACATGGATCAGGCCGTTGAGGAAGGTGCCGGTCGCGACCACCACGGCCCGCACCGGTATCACTTCGTCCAGGGAGGTGCGGACCGCCCGGATCTGTTCTCCATCGAGGAGGATCTCGTCGACCACCGCCTGGCGGATCTCCAGGTTCGGCTGATTTTCCAGCACCTGTTTCATCCGCAGCCGGTAGAGCAGGCGGTCGGCTTGGGCCCGCGACGAACGGACCGCCGGCCCCTTGCTGGTGTTGAGCCTGCGGAACTGGATACCGGTGGCGTCGATATTCCTTGCCATCTCGCCGCCCAAGGCGTCGATTTCCTTGACCAGATGTCCCTTGGCCAGACCGCCGATGGCCGGGTTGCAGGACATGGCGCCGATGGTGTCCGCGTTCATGATGCAGACCAGGGCGCGGAGGCCCATCCTGGCGGCCGCCAGTGCGGCCTCGCAGCCGGCATGGCCGGCGCCGATCACAACAATGTCAAAGTCACTCATGGTTGGCCGGTATCCTTGTTCTGGTCCAGCGCAGTTTCGGCCGGCGGGTCATGCTCCAGTACCCGGGGGTAAGGAGGATGGCAACGGTATAGAGTTCCAGCCGGCCGGCCAGCATGCAGAAGATCAGAACCAGTTTGGCCGGGTCCGGAAGATGGCCGAAGTTCTGGGTCGGGCCGACCAGGGCCAGGCCCGGGCCGATATTGTTCAGAGTTGCGATCACCGCGCTTGGCCCGGTGATGATGTCGACTCCCAGGGCGGTGACGATCAGGCTGGCGATCACGAACACCGCCAGGTAGATGGCGAAAAAGCTCAGAATGGCGATCATCACCTCCTGCGGCACCTTTGTTTTGCCGAGCTTGATGGTTTCAACCTGGCGCGGATGCACGAGTTTATGCAGCTGGGAGTGGGCGTATTTGAAGAAGAGCAGAAAGCGAACCACCTTGATGCCGCCTCCGGTCGATCCGGCGCAGCCTCCGACAAACATCAGCGAGACCAGCAGGACCCGGGAGAAGGACGGCCAGGCGTCAAAGTCGGCGGTGCCGTATCCCGTGGTGGTCATCAGGGAAACGACCTGGAATGCTCCGTCCAGCAGACCGCGGCCGGCATTGTTGGTCGAATCGGCCGCCGTGTTGGCGATGAAGACCAGGATGACCGCGAGGAGGATGAGGGAAAGGTAGAAGCGGAATTCCTCATTCCGCCAATAGGATAAAGGGTTTTGCTGCCGCAGGGCGAGAAAGTGCAGGGAAAAGCTGACCCCGGCCAGAAACATGAACAGAATAAAAACCGACTGGATATACGGCGACGGGTATTGGGCGATGGAGGCATTGAAGTTGGAGAAGCCGCCGGTGGCGAGAGTGGTGAAGGAATGGGTCAGGGCGTTGAAAAAGTCGACTCCCCCCAGCATCAGCAGCATGGTTTCGGCAGCGGTCATGACCAGGTAGACGCTCCAGAGAATCCGGGCGGTATCCTGGACCCGCGGGGCAAGCCTGTCCTTGGTCGGTCCGGGCACCTCGGCCTGGAACAGTTGCATCCCGCCGATGCCGAGCAGGGGAAGTATGGCCAGGGTCAGGACGATGATTCCCATGCCGCCCAGCCACTGGGTCAAGGCCCGCCAGAAGAGCAGGCTCCTGGGCAGGACCTCGATGTCGGCCAGAATGGTCGAACCGGTGGTGGTGAAGCCGGACACGGATTCAAAAAAGGCGTCGACAAAGCCCGGAATGTATCCGGAAAAATAATAGGGCAGGGCACCCAGCAGCCCCAGGCTCAGCCAGCTGAAGGTGACGATGGCAAACCCGTCCTTGTAGCCGAGTTCCTCCTCCGGGAGAAAAAGGACGGTCAGCAGTCCGCCGGTGACCAGACCGAGCCCGGAGCAGATGACAAAGTCGTTCACCATGCCGTCGTGATAGTAGAGGCTGAACGGCAGCGGCGTCAGCAGCATCATGGACAGAATGAGCAGCAGCTTGCCGAGAAGATTGAGGACGCCACCGATTCGCATACGCGGTTCCGTTGGGGTTGGACGGTCTCTGCTGCAGGGAATCAGTCAGCCGGGGAAAAGAACTTTTCCACGTCCCTGGCCACGTCTCTGGTGAAGAATGTGACCAGGCTGTCTCCCGGCTTGATCACCGTGCCGCCTGTGGGGATGAATGCCTGACCCTCACGGACAATGGCGCCGATCAGAAGGCCGGGCGGGCAGGCCAGGTCCTTGATCGGCACCTGGTCGAAGGAGTCGTGCTCCGGCACGATCACTTCCATGACCTCGGCATCCGTGTCCAGGATAGTGGCGACGGAAATGATCGATCCGCGACGGACATATCGCAGGATCATGTCGGCGGCGACCTGGCGGGGACTGAGAGCGACATCGATGCCGAGCTTGCCGAGCATGGGCACGAAATCATGCCGGGTTATCTTGGTGATGCAGCGTTTGGCGCCGTGATGCTTGGCCAGCAGGCTGGAGAGGATGTTGGTCGTGTCCGAGCCGGTGACGGCGATGACCAGGTCGGCAGATTCAATGCCCTCGTCAAGAAGGTCGTGGGCGTCGAGGCCATCGAAATTGAGGACGATGCTGCGGCCGAGGTTCTCGGAAAGGAAATCGCAGCGCTGCCGGTCCTCTTCAACCAGCTTGACATCGATGTTCAGTTCTTCAAGCTGGCGGGCGACCATGTAGCCGATGTTGCTGCCGCCGATGATGAAAACCTTGCGGGGCAGATGGCTGGCCAGGTTGAACAGCTGCTCCATCCGGGCCATGTCTTTCCTCAGGATCATCAGGTAGATGCGGTCCCCGGCCTGAAGGGTGCTGGCGCCGTGGGGAATGAATGTCCGCCCGTCACGGATGATCGCCGTAATGACATATTGATGGGTGGCGTGATGCTGGCCGAGCTCGAAGAGCGACATGCCGATGAAGGGATTGTTCTCATGGATCTGGTAGCCGATGAGCAGGACCTCGCCGTTGGCGAATTCGGCCGTGTACAGGGCCTCGGAGGCATGGGTCAACTGCATGATCGCCTCGACCATGGCCCAGTCGGGGCTGATGATCAGGTCGATGCCGAGGGCCTCCTCGTTGAGCGAGAGCCCGGGAGTCAGGAAGTCCTCGTGCTTGACCCGGGCGATCCGGGTCTTCACATCGTACTGGCGCGACATGATGCAGGCCACCAGGTTGACCTCATCGCTGTCGGTGACGGCGATGAACAGATCGGTTCTGGCGATTCCGGCCTCGGCGAGAATGCGGGCCGAGGCGCCCGAGCCGACCACGGTCATGATGTTCAGCTCCTTCTCGATCCGTTGGAGCTTGCTCTTGTCCCGGTCGATCAGGACCACTTCCCGACCCTCGGAGGAAAATTTCTGGCACAGGTACTGGCCGACCAGGCCGGCGCCGACGATCATGATCCGCACGGGGTTGAAGCTCCTGTCAGTTTGTTCAATGTATTGCGCCTGCCGCGCAACCGATTCATGGCCGGGAGTATAGATAGAACAGACATCATTTGCAACAGCACCTTTTCATGGCCGCCGGAGGGCGGGATTCCAGCGGATGAAGGCCCAGGTGGTGACATGGCGGGGATGCAGGGTAATGAGGGAGTCGCTTTCCCGGCGGGCGATGGAGCGGACATAGTCCTCAAGCTTCCTTCGTTCACCTTCGGTGGGATCGGCAAACATCCAGATATAGTTCTCCACCGCCTCCTCAAAGGAACGATAGCGGTGGCTGTCTTCCAGGCGGATGAAGTCGACGGCGGCAAGGAATCCCATCTGGTACAGGATATTGACCGTGAAAATATAATCCGGCCCCGTTTCCAGCCCTCGGCCGACGGCTTGAAAGGCGTCCGGGTCAAGGGGCCCGGGTCCCACGCGATCGGTGACCACGACTTCCCTGCGGGCGAAATCGCTGAGCTTCGCAAGACAGGCCCTGAGATCCGGCACCGAGAGCGAGCGGGAGGCGATGGCAACGTCATGCCGGTCGACGGAATGGCGCTCCCAGTCTTCGCTCCAGGAAAGCCGGCGGGTGGTGATGTTGGCGATTTCCAGTTCTCCGGCCCTTTGTTCGAGAACATCAAGCATGCCGGCCGAAAAATCAAGGGCCGTGACGTGGCGGACCTGTTTTGCCAGGGGAATGGCCAGGGTCCCCGGCCCGCTGCCGACGTCAAGTATCGTCCAGGACGGCTCGGGCTTGAGCAGCTGGATGAATTTTTCATTATAGGTCGATCTTTCATTGAGCTTGGCGAAGGCGGGGGCTTTCCGGTCCCAGTCGGCGGCCGTTTTGCTCTTCCTGGATTTTTTCTGCCGCTCAAGCTGCCAGAGGCGGTTCCAGTCAATGTCCTGGTAACGCATTCCCGTATTCGTCTCCCGTAATTTTTGTTGGCTGGGTATATTTTAGCCAGCCAGCACTTATTGTTTGACATAAAAGTTGCCGTGTGATTAAAATACAAAATTTTCATAATGTAAATGGCAAGCTGAAAATCCGCGGCCAGGAATGTTTCAGTTGAAGTTCCCGCAAGAGTCAGTCAACGGCGCGGGCAATTGAAGCGGATCCCGTCCGCCCCCCGGTTTTGGCGCGGATTATTTATGTCTTCACAGGTTGACGGCTTGCTTGATGCGGAAGAGACAAAAAGAGGAATGTGAACGATGAGCAAAAGAACATTTCAGCCAAGCAATACAAAACGCAAACGCACCCACGGGTTCCGGAAAAGGATGAGCACCCGTGCCGGCCAGGCCGTCATCAGCAACCGGAGGGCGAAGGGAAGAAAACGCCTGTCAGCGTGAATCCGTGAAAAGATTTGGACTCCCTAAGCAGGCTCTCCTGCGGAAATCATGGGAGTTTATGCTGGTATACCGCCGGGGAAAGCGGCTGAAGGGATCGGGGTTCACACTGGTTTTTGTGGGCAACGAGCTCTCCGGCAGCCGGCTTGGAATAAGCGTCCACAGGGTGATCAAGGGCGCGGTGCGCCGGAACAGGATCAAGCGGTTGATTCGCGAGGTCTTTCGGCTGCGGCGCGACCTGTTTCCGCAGCAATGCGATATAGTTGTTACCGTCTCTCCCGATTTCCGGTTCACATCAACGGGATCATTGCAGACCGCGGTTGCCGACCTGGTCTGCCCCGGGATATCCTGCCGGCATGAAGTGTGACCATGTCCGCCGGGCCGGGGACGAACCGGCAAGGTCAGCCGCCGGGCCGGCCACGGGGAGGTTCGCCCGTTTCTGCGTGGCGATCCTCAGGTGGTATAAACATTATATCTCCCCATTTCTCCCTCCCAGCTGCAGATTCACCCCGACCTGTTCCCAGTATGCCATCGACGCCGTGAAGAAGCATGGCGTTCTACGCGGCCTGCTGCTGGCGTTGTGGCGTCTGCTTCGCTGCCATCCGTTCGCCCGGGGCGGATATGACCCGGTCAAATGAGTGGTTGACCGGCCCGGGCGGACACTCGTGACCCGGACAGGGAGCACGGGTTCGCCGGGAGGCGGAATGACCGCGGGCGGTTAACGCAATTTTATAGAGGTATTCCTATGGATTTGTACAGGGCCTTTCTGGCGATCGTCATCTCATTTGTCATACTGATCGGGTATCAGTATTTCTTTGTTCCCGTTGAAAAACCGATTCAACCCACGAAAACCCAGGAGCAGGCGGCGGTCCCGGAGCAGCCCCTGAGCGAGGCGGTCCCGGGCCAGGATATCACCGGCCCGCTGCCGCCGCTTTCGACCGGCGAAGCCCGGCCCGATCCGACGGCCCGGGACATCACCGTTGATACGCCGTATTATAAGGCTGTTATCGCCGAACAGGGCGGAGGGTTCAAAAGCTTCATCCTCAAGGGGTACCAGCGGCAGAAGAAAGGGGACACCAGTCCGATGCAGCTGGTCCAGACTTCCAGACCCACGGAACTTCCGGCCCTGTTTTTCCTGGGAAACGGCGGGGGCGGAGAACTGCTGCGGTTTCATGCCGACAAGACGAATCTCTCCCTGGCGGCTGATTCGGGCAAGACCAGTCTGGTCATGACCGCAACCGTTGCCGAGCGACTGAAAGTCATCCGCACCATGGTTTTTGATCCCGCCAGTTACGTGATCGAGGACACGTACAGAGTGGAAAATCTGTCCCAGGCCCCGGTCTCAACCTTTCCGGTCTTCAGTCTCACCAACCGCCCCTTTTCGGTGCGGGACGCCGCCAGCCGTTTTACCTTCAGCGGGCCGGTCGCCTATGTGAACCAGTCGCTCCGCGAGGTCAAGGGGAAAAAAATAAACGAGGGGGTCATGACCCTGGATGGTGAAGTCGGTTGGGCCGCGTACGAGGACAACTATTTTATCTGCGCGGTTATTCCCGCCGAGCCGGTAACCGGGGCGGTACGAATGAGCGCCAGCGATGAGACGGTCCGGACGGTGATTGTCGAAGGGCCGCAGCCGCTGGATCCTTCAGCGGTCAGGGAATTCAAATACACGGTTTACTTCGGCCCCAAGAAACTGGAGATCCTGACGGCTGTGGGCAGTGATCTGGCCAAGGCCATCAATTTCGGCTGGTTTGACGTCCTGGCCAAGCCGATGCTCTGGCTGCTCAATTTCTTCCATTCCTTTGTGGGCAACTACGGTATTGCCATCATCCTCCTGACCATACTGATCAAGGCTGTCTTCTGGCCCATTACGCAGAAAGGCATGAAGTCCATGAAGAACATGCAGAAGCTGCAGCCCAAGGTCGCCAAACTCAAGGAAAAATTCAAGAATGATCCCCAGAAAATGAACCAGGAAATGATGGCCCTGTACAAGACGTACAAGGTCAATCCCCTTGGCGGCTGCCTGCCTCTGCTGCTGCAGATTCCTTTTTTCTTTGCCCTGTACAAGGTTCTGCTGATGTCCATCGAGCTGCGCCATGCGCCGTTCATGCTGTGGATCAATGATCTGTCCGCGCCCGACCGGTTGTGGGTCGGCTTTGACATCCCCTACCTGCACGGCATACCGGTCCTGACCCTGCTGATGGGCGCATCCATGTTCCTGCAGCAGAAGATGACCCCGACCACGGCCGATCCGACCCAGGCCCGGATCATGCAGTGGCTGCCGGTCATATTCACCTTCATGTTTCTGAACTTTGCCTCAGGGCTTGTCCTGTACTGGTTTATCAACAACCTGTTATCCATCCTCCAGCAGCAGCTCATCAACCGGCAGACCAGGGCATAATCACAAGTACGAGGAAAATAATTTATGACAAGAGCGAAAGATTTTTACAGCAAGAGCGTTGCCGAAGCCATCCGCCAGGCCTGCGCCGAATTCGGCACCTCCCAGGAAAACCTTGACATCGAGGTTCTGGCAACCGGTTCCGCCGGGATTTTCGGATTGTGTAAAAAGCGGGCCCATATCAGGGTGAGCCTCAAACAGAGTGATGCCGGAGGCGCGCCTGAAACCGGAAAAAGCAGGAAGCGACGTTCCTCAGCCGAACAGGCCGGGCGCCCGGTTGAAAAGGAGCAGAAGCGTGAGGAACTGGCCGGCCCCGCCGGGGAAGCGGAAGGGCCTGCACCCGGACCGGACCGGAAGGAAAAAAAGCTGCCGCCGGTGATCGAAGAGGAGGATCTGGCCGAAACGGTACCGGTTGAATCAAGAGGGGCCGGTGCAGAGGAAACCCCTGAGCCGCCGAGCGAGGAAGCGCTTGAATCCGTCCGCAGCCATCTTGATCAACTGCTGCGGCATATGGGCTTCGACTCGACGGTTGCGGTCAAGTTCGACGCCGGCAGCGTGCAATGCCACATCAGCGGCGCCTACGAGGAGCAGATCATCGGCCCCGAAGGCAGGACCCTTGACAGCCTGCTCTATCTGCTCCGGAAAATGATGGCCCGGGAACTCCCCGAACGCTTCAGCATCGACATCGATGCCGGCAATTTTCGCGAGCGCAGGAGTGAAGAGCTGAAAAAAACAGCCCTCGAGTTTGCCGAACAGGTGAAAGAGGACGGCAAGACCAGGTCGATCCCCGCCCTGAATCCTTCGGAGCGCAGGGTTGTGCATGTGGCCCTGCAGGATGACAAGGAAGTGCGGTCGCGAAGCGTCGGTGACGGCCTGTTCAAAAAAGTGCTGATTTACAAACCCGGCAAGAATCGCAAATCCGGTTCGAGGCGGAGAGGTCGCCAGGGTGGCGGGCAGGCGGCAAAGTGAGACGATCGCCGCGATAGCTACCCCTCCCGGGGTGGGCGGTATCGGCATAGTCCGCATCAGCGGCCCTGAAGCATACCCCATCCTGCGGGCGCTCTTCACCCCGAACAAGCCCCGCGAGACATTCAGAAGCCACACCCTCTATTACGGGACGGTGCGCGGCGATGACGGCAAGGTGCTGGACGAGGTGCTGGCCGTCTATATGCAGTCGCCGAACACCTATACCCGCGAAGACGTGGTCGAACTGCACAGCCACGGCAGCTATCTTGTGCTTTCCGCCATCCTCGCGGAAATACTCAGGCGGGGCGCCCGGGCCGCCGAAGCGGGAGAGTTCACCAAACGGGCCTTCCTTGCCGGACGGATCGATCTGACCCGGGCTGAGGCGGTGATCGACCTGCTGCGGGCCAGGACCGACACCGGGAGGCAGCTGGCCGTCGGCCAACTGCAGGGAAGCCTGTACCAGCGGGTGGACGCCCTGCGGCAGACCCTGGTCGAGATCCTGGCGGTTCTGGAGGTGGCCATAGACTTCCCCGATGACGATGTCGAGCTGATCGATTCCCAGGCCATTCTGGCCAAGCTTGACCAGCAGGTTGAAGCACCCCTGGCGGAGCTCATTGGACTGGCGGACCGGGGCAGGATCATTCGCGAGGGGATCAGCATCGTCATCGCCGGGCTTCCCAATGTGGGAAAATCAAGCCTGCTCAACGCCCTGCTGCAGGAGGACCGGGCTCTTGTGACCCCCATTCCCGGGACCACCCGGGACACAATAGAAGAAGTCATCTCCATCAACGGCGTTCCGGCACGGATAGTCGACACGGCCGGCATCAGGACTGAGGCGGAGTCCATCGAGGAACTCGGCATCCAGCGGGCCCGCAGGAAGGTGCGCGAGGCCGACCTGGTTCTGTTCATGATCGATGCGGCAGCCCCGCTTACCGACCAGGACAGGGAACTTTATTCCTCCCTCGGGGATGTCGACCGGATAGTCGTCCTCAACAAGATCGATATCGCCGGTGGCGAGGGAGTTGGGGCGGCGGAAGCGGTTTTTTCCGGCGTTCCCCTGGTCAGGATATCCGCCCGCAATCATGAGGGTCTGGCTGACCTGCAGAATGTTATTTATACGCATATCATGGGGGACAGCGCCGCCCTGCAGGAGCGGGAGCCCTGCGCCCCCAACGTCCGGCACAGGCTTGTGCTGGAGGAGTCTCTGGCTGCCTGCCGGCGGCTGCGGACGGCCCTTGCCGCGGGGGTCACGGTTGACCTGCTGGCGGTGGAGGCGCAGGCGGCCCTCGACTGCCTGGGCGACATTGTCGGGCTGACGACTCCGGATGATGTTCTGGACAGGATATTTGCCGAGTTCTGTATCGGTAAGTAAGGAATTTTACTCTTGTTTGCCCGGGGCCTGATTGGCCGGCGGGGAGGGGGAGCTTTTCGCAGTCTCCTGCGACGGGGAGGTGATTTCTCCGTTCAGCCTGGCGCCCGGCTCCGCGGTCAGGCTTGCCGCGGCAAGGTTGCCCTTCAGGGATGCGGTGCTCAGGGTGGTCACCTGCTGGGCCTTGACGTTGCCTTCTATGAAGCCGTGGCAGATCAGGCTGACCACTTCAAGGTCGTCATAGACCTTGCCGGTCTCGCTCAACACCAGATGCTCTCCCCTGATGTTGCCCTCGACGGTTCCGTCGATCCGGGCCTTTCCCTTGAAACTGAGTTCACCGGCCAGCCGCATGTCCTTGGAAAGGATGGAGGAAATGGCTCCATCGGGTGAAGTGATTGCCGTGCGCAGCGAATTTTTTTTCCTGAACAGCCCCATTCCCTCTGCCTTTCAACTGCTCCGGATCAACTGCCGCCGCCAAGGGAGCTGTCGGCAACCTGAAGATATTTCCCGGGATCGATGGATTTGCCATGGAGCTGGATTCCATAGTGGAGATGTGAACCGGTGCTCCGGCCGGTATTGCCGATCTGGCCGATGACCTGCCCCCGTTTCACCTCTTCGCCCGTTTTCACCAGCGTTTTATGCATGTGGGCGAAAATTGTTTCAAATCCGTTGCCGTGGCTGACAATGACGTAACGGCCGAGGACCTTGTTGCGGGACGCTTCCTTGATAACGCCGTCGGCTGTTGCCTGGATTGGCTCGCCGGTGTTGCCTCTGAAATCTATGCCGGGATGAAAGGCTTTTTTCCTGTTGAGGGGATCAACGCGGCTGCCGAAGTTGGAACTGATTTCTCCCGGAACGGGGCGGCCGAGGGGGATTTTTTTCAACACCTCCACGTAGCGGTCGGTCAACTCAAGGAGGTGCTCGCCGTAATCCTTTTCAAGGGCTATGTAAGGACCGCCTCTGTGGTCGGAGACATCTTCGATTTCCACTCCGATGTCATGCATGATCTCCTGAATGATTCTGCTGCGTTCATCCAGGCGGCTGATGCTGCTCTCGAGGAGATGTTCCCGGTCCTGTTCAAGCCGTTCCTTCTCGGCCCGAATGTTTTCCAGAATGGCGGAGGTGACGGAAAGCTCCGTGTCCAATATCGCTGTCCGGGAGGCGAAGGAGACATTTTTCTGGTACAGGGCAAAGCCGGTGATGGAACCGGCCGTCAGGACTACGGCAAAGAGAAGGGTGGCAATGCAGGCGTTGCGGATGGTTTTTTTATGAAAGGCAAAGGAACGCCCGCGTCCCGCTTCACCGGTAATAATGATATGAACTTTCTGGTTCGGCATGCTGCTGCTTGAAGGAAATTCGTGATCGGCTTGGCGCAACCAGTGGTGGATATCATTTTATCCATACTCCATGTAGAACTGAATTCCTATACCCCCAATACAGGCGTTTTGCAATATGAATGATGCATTTTTTGCCGGAGCATATAAAAGAACGAAAAGACAGGAAGATGAGAGTAAGGGGCGGTCGAAGCGGTTTCGGCCGCCCGGAGGGGCATGTCAGCCGCCGAAGGTATCGGCAAACAGTTTTTCAATGGCCGCTCTGCCCTCATCGCTGAGGTAGCGCGTCCCTGAACCGACGAACGTGGTGTACCTGATAAGCGGTTCATCCCTGTTCCAGGAGCCGTCACCCCAGGTAAACCAGCCGTTGTTTTTCTGATCGAACACGTGCAGGGGCCGGTTGAACAGTTTGGCCAGCTCAACAGCCCAGCCGGTCCCGCCTTTGACCGACTTGTCGTCGAGGATGGTCCCGACGACAAAGACCTGATGACCCTTGTTGACCATGTGAAAGATGGTCTGCAGGACCTTGCGTATTTTTTCGGTTTCATAGTAGGTCCGGTTCATCATCCGGGAGGCGATTTCCATGCTGATGTCGCCCCGCTGCAGATCCGTTTCGCTGAGCACGACCAGATTCTTCTCCCGGTTGAGCCGGTGACCCTCAAAGGTGAAAACGACCTCATTGACTCCATATTTTTCAGCCATCTCGCCGAACAGGGATTCCGCCCCCTTGAGACCGCCGTGGTACAGTGTACACTCTTCACTCTTCATATCTTTCCCCTGTTTTGATTGGTCGGGTTTGCTCCAGGACCCTCCGCCGAGGGTCAACCTGGTTATCCTTTGTTCGCCTTGAAAAAAACCCGCCATGGGGCGGGGTATTTTTCTATAGTAAACCCGGAGTGTTCCTTGTCAATAAAATCTTCATACGATTCATGGCTTGTGTACTCCTCAAGGGGCAGGCGACCGCATCAGGTGTAAAATAGCCTTGCGAACTTGTCAAACTGAAAGTATACATTTTGCTTGGAGAAATTCGTGAACAGTCAGGACGCAAGGAGGGCAGGATGACCAAAGATTTCTGGGCCAATCTGGCATTGTGTGTGTTTCTCGGAATTCTGGCCATTTTCGGGGTGACGAAAATCGGTTCGGCGCTGACTCCCAAGGGACTGCTTGTCGGCGAACCGCGGCCGTCGGCCGAAGCCGCGCCTCTGCTGCCGGATGTCCAACTGACCAGGTACCAGCTCGGGGAAACCCTCGACCGGGTGGTTGAGGCCGATTTTGAGATTCGCAACAACTCGGGTCACGATGTCCGCAATATACGCATACTGTGTGAATTTTACGATGCAGACAACAACTACGTGGACCGGAAATGGTGGCTGCTGAGCGAAGTGGTGCCTGCCGGCGGAGAAGTGGCGATATCCAGGGCCGAAAGACGGTATGTCAACACCAGATCCCACACGCTGAGCTGCGAGATTGCCGATCTGCAGCCCGTCAGCGAACCGTTTTTCGCCGTGCACCGGGCTGAGCCCAAGGGCCACGGCAGCGACCAGGGCGGCGGTCACGGCGGTCACTGAAGGTCATTGGTTTTTTTTCAAATGTGAATTCCGTCCTTTTGGCGAGGCCGGAGTTTATCCGGATCAGGTACGATTCACTCCGCATTGGCTTGCCCGGTTGACCATTCCGTGTCATTACCGGTTGAATCGTCGTCCTGTTCATTCAGCAGAGTTGGTTTTTTATTCAGTTGTCAACAAATTGTGATAACCGCCAATCCATGCAAATGTATTGGCGGTGTCGGAAAAATAAGAGAATCCCGTGACGCAACAGGAAATTCATTTCGATGAAATAATCAGCCGCTATCGCTCCGATCCTTTCCATTACGTGGACATCCACACCATCCATGCGGGACAGGTTCGATATCTCGTCGAGGAAGGATCGGAAGTGGAAGGCCCCACCGGCGAATGGAAGCAGGTGCCGGGCACGCCCCTGTACGAAATCACCAGGGAGCGGAATGCCAAATTGATCCATTCCCAGACAAACGGCGTGGTGTCCGAACTGAGAGGCGAACTGGAAGGAGAGTTTGTCGAGGCCGGCGAAAAACTGATGACCATCCGCCATCCCCTGAAGAAAAAAGAAATCATCGAGTCGATTCTCCAGGAGGTCCTGTACATATTCCCCGCCCCGGAACGGGCCAGATATTATTTTTCCATGGACATCCAGTCCCGGATCGATCAGAAAGGAGCCCGCTCCGTCTTTATCCAGCCGGGGGACGAAATAATCACCATGTCGCTCATGAAGCGCGATACCCCGGTATATTACACGGGGGAGGCCGGCATCATTCATTCGATCTATTTCAAGCCCGGTGCGAGTGTTGACCAGGGTGTCCCCCTGATCGGCGTCTGCCCGAAAAACAAACTGCAGCTGATCCAGAAGATCATCACCAGGGTGAAGGCCGAATGGGAATAGATTTCTGTTCATGATTAACCCTTCACCGTCCGTCTCCACTCCCAGGCGCTTTGCCGCCGAGCAGGTCCGGATGCTTCCCCATACATGATCGCCCCCTTCTTTTCCATTGAACAGGCCCTGGCCGATTTCAGGGCAAGCCGCGCGCTGCGCGACTGTTTTCCCGAAGTGCCCGATGATCTTTTTTCCCGGGTGATGCGCTACGGCGCTGCGGTGGGCAGCAGGATCGAGGTGCATGACAAAATCCCCAGGTGCATGGGCCGACTGCGGGACCTGATCGACCGTACCGGCACGGGCGAGGAACCGGTGCCCAGCGGCACCCTGGTCATGGCCCGTGAGCTGGCCAACGGCTGCGGCCGCTTTGACCGGGAGTGGTTCGCTCCCCGGGGCGGGCTGTGGCTTGCCCTGGCCTGGGCCGACACACTGCTGCCTGACTATGCCAGGCTGCTTCCCCTGGCGGCCGGTTCGGCATGCTGCCAGGCAGTGCGCAGCCGCGGGGTTGACGCGAAATTAAAATGGGTCAATGACATCCACTGGCAGGGGCGCAAGTTGGGGGGCATCCTGTGCGAGACCTTTTGCGGGAAGGGAGCCGGGGACCGCTATCATATCATCGGCATCGGCATCAACTGCAATAACGTTTATTTTCCCCCAGCCCTCCGGAAGACCTCGGTCAGCCTGCAGGACATTCTCGGCGTCCCCGTCGACCTGGACGAGTTCGTCCCGGTGCTGCTCGGTTTTCTGACCTGGCATTTCGGCCTTGTTCACCTGCACGAAGAGCAGTGCCTGGCACACCTTCACGACGAATTGCGGGGTGAAGGCGTCAATCCGGTTATTCAGGCCTGGCGGAGGTTGAGCGACACCCCCGGCCGCAAGGTTGTCTATGGCTATGACGTGGTGCGGCAGCCGCTGTATACCGCTGTGGCCAGGGACGTTGACCAGAGCGGGGGACTTGTTCTTGCCCTGGAAAACGGGGAGACGGTGATCGAAACAGGAGGCGAGATTTTGTACCTGTAGCACGGCGGAACATCCCCCGGCCGGGACGGTTATCGGCCGGCGGGCTGAAGGGCGGTGGCCGGCTTGATGATCTGGTGCCAGGAGTTAATGTCATGCTGGAGAAGGTGCTGCGTATATCTGTGCAGAACGGCAAGGGCTTCCAGGGCGTTTTTCCTGGGCAGGCGCAGGCGGCCGAGGTTCGGAAGCTCTGCCTGCTGGGCATGGCTGAGGAATTTGATGGTCTGGACCGACAGGGATAAAAAGGAGAGGGTTTGCTTTTGCCGGCAGCGGCCGCAGACAAGCGACCCGCTGCCCGGATGAAGCGCGTATTCCCCGCCGAGTTGTATTTCCTCGTTGCAGATACCGCAGCGGTTCAGCGCCGGTTCATACCCGGCCGCCCGCAGAATGCGCAGGTGGAAAAGGGCGGCGGTTTCCAGCGGCTCCCGTCCTTCCGCCAGGCTGTGCATGGTCCAGAGCAGGAGAGGGAAGAGTTCGGGATGCTGGTCCATTTCCCGGGTGAAGCGCAGGGTCAGCTCACCGGCATATATCGCGGCCACATACCGGTCATAGGCATGGCGGAGCGGGATAAAGCCGTTTTCCAGTTCCGCCTCGTCAAGGAAAAGGAGGCCGTCACGCCTTGCCGACCGATAGATGATCCCGAGCAGGGAGAAGATTTCGAGTTTGTTGACGAATCGTTTTCTGCTGCGTTTCGCACCCTTGGCAATGGCTGAAGCCTTGCCGAGGTCGGGACTGAAAAAAGTTACTATTTTGTCGGACTCGCCATGATCGTGAACCTGGAGGATAAGGCCCCGGGTACGGCAGCTATTCATGGGCGGGGTATTCAGGCAGGTCTTCCGGGATCCGCAGGGTATATGAGCCGTCCTCGCCCGGCGGAAAATCGACCGGCGTATTATTGACGAATACAGCGGCGCTGTCCGGTTTGTCAAAGGTGACCGTTATTGAGGTCTCGGCACTCCAGGTTTCCTCCTGGCCTTTTACAAAGGCATGGCTGAATGGTTCGGCCTCGTCGCGGGCCACCGTCACTTCGGCGTCCGTGAGGAAGCGCAGGGTGAGCGTATGGCCTGATTCCTCGGGCTTTTCCTCGATCCGGCCGGCGGCGGGGATGGCAATGCCCGACTGGTCCGGAACAGGGGAAACAGCGGCCAGGTCATCGGACCCGGACGTCGGAGGAGACGGTTTGGTGTCGGGAAAAGTGTCGGATAGGATGGCGTGGATGTCATACGACTCTTTGACCAGGAAGCCGAAGGGGTTCCAGGACGTATAGAGGCAGAAGCCGGTGAACAGCATGATGATGATGAGCAGAACGAGGCCGGCCATGAACATGAGGGAAACATGGGCCGGTTCGGCCAATGTCTTGGGAGAAGGGAGACTGCGCGGCGATTTTCCTCGAAACCGCTTGCCCTGAAGCTGGCTTGCATCGCGTTCCTGCATGAACCTCGCAACGATGTCCGCCGGATCAACTTCGAGAAATTTCGCATAGATATTGAGGAGACCGCGGGTAAAGGTATCGGCCGGCAGGGCGGCGAAATTCTGTTCTTCAATGGCCCTGAGGTTCGTGGTCGATATGCGGGTGGACTGGCAGACCTCCTCGATACTCAGTCCCCTTTTCTCTCGAAGAGTACGCAGATAATCGCCGGTACGACCGTCTTTCGGGGATGTATTGCCCTCCTTCGGTTCTTCCGGCTTTTTTGTGTTTTTTTCGGTTCGGCTCATTATGATAACGTCTTCGGAACTCCGAGGGGAAACCGGGAAGGTTCCTATAAGATTTTGATATAGGCCTGGCTTTTCTTCTTCTTCATCCAGTCCTCGAAATACGCTTCCACTTCCTGTTGATAGAGAGTGTCGTATATTTCATCCCTGACGGACTCGAAAGGTACCTTGGTGATGATCTGGCCCTCCTGGCTGGATAAAACCTTGAAAAACTGCCAACCTGACGGGGTTTCAATAATATCGGTAATGGCGCCTGGTTTCGTTTTCGCGATCACTTCAAGCATAGCAGCGGACATATCCTCCTTGTGCAATACGCCTAAGTCTCCTCCGTCAACCGCCGACGGGAGTTCTGAATGCTGTTTGGCCAGGGCGCGGAAGTCCTCGCCGGCAAGAGCAAGGCTTCTGATGTGTTCGGCCCTGGCCCTGGCCTGTTGCTTCCGGAACGGCCCGTCCTCTGTTTCCTTGTCGCCTTCTTCGACCGAAACACCGATCTGCAGGATATAATAGCCCCCCTCGCCGACCCGTTCGGTATAATGGGTATCGTAGTAATCGATGATTCTGTCCTCGGAAATAATCAGCTTGGAACGGATTTCGTAATTGACCAGTTTGGAACTGAGGACCTGCTCCCTCAGATTCTCCCGGAACTGCTCCTCGGTCATGCCCAGGGGCGCCAACTGCGCTCTGAACTGTACGGGAGTTGTATTGTTTCTCGCGAGAATGCGCTCGAATGCGGCATTCACTTCCTCATCACTGACGGTGATATTGGCTTTTGCGGCTTCCTGAAGCATGATTTTCTTTTCAATCAGCTTTTCTATTATTGTCTGGCGGACCTGCTGCAAAGCATCGGGCAGTTCGGCGGCGGAGACATTCTCGGCCACTCTCTGCAGGAGGGTTTTTCCTTCCTCGTTGACCTCCGACAGCGTTATGACCTCGTCATTGACGACGGCGACAACCCTATCGACAATATCGGCCGGGGCAACCACGGGCAGGAAAAGAAAAGATGAAATACACAGGATACGAATGAAGATTTTCATGGTGCCTGGCCGGTAGACGGTTCGTGGAACGGATCGCCTGAATGGGGGTCGGGCGTTCCGCGACATAAATAGAAAAATTTACACATTACCGGTGAAAGTCGCAATGAATTTTAACCGGCCGGGCGTGACCGCGGGACGTCGGGGAGCAGCGGACGGCAAAGGAATTCATTTTGTACGGAAAACAGGGAAATTTTGACGTTTACACTTGCCCTCCTTTTGGAAATACACTAAAAATTTTTGTTAACAAACTCGGCACGCCGGTACCCGCTTGCATTGCCGGCAACGCGGTCGGCAAACAGTTTCAGGGAGAAAGGGAAGGATCATGAACAACAATATGCTTCGTACTCCGCTCATTAAGTCGGCATTGCTTCTGGCTGGCCTGTCACTCATTATTTACCTCACCATCACGTCCGGCGGCAGTGTGTTGGGTTCTCTGCAGGCCATCGTGGTGGGGATTTTCAGAGGAATCCAGCTTGTTGTCGGCCTGTTTCTTGCCTTGTTTCTCTGTATCGCCGTATTGATCGGCATTTTTTTGGGTGGCATGGCCATGGTTTCCAGGGAGACCGCAGCCAGAATGGCCAATCAGCTCCGCGATCTGGCGGCGGAAAACCTGCAGATCGTGGTTTCCCGGCTGAGGAGCACCCGACTTGGCGCTATGACTGTCGGGCACGGTGAGGAACTGCGCGCCCTGGCCGACCGGATGGAGCGCCAGGAGGCGGAAATACGAAGGCTGGGCAAGGCTGTCGACGGCATCAGGGCCGGCCAGGCGGAGCTGATGGAGAAATTTGATCAATTCGCGGGACGGAAAGAGGCGCCGGAATAATATAGCGCTGGCGCCCCGGCTATAGCGCTGGCGCCCCGGCTATAGCGCTGGCGCTCCGGTGCAAGGCGGTTCCTGACCCGGCTTTATTTTTCCCGGATATTCCTTCGTTCCGCTACCGGAACCAGCTCGATGAAATATTCTATGGAAGGGTAGCGCCGGGAAAAAGTCAGCGGTTTCCTGCTGCTGGGACGGGCGACAAAAATCAGTCCGGCTATGCCATGCCGATCCGCGGCCAACAGCACCTTTTCCGTATCATCAGCCAGCAGTGTCCGCGTCTTGTCGAATTTGAGCATCCGTTCGAGCCGTTGCCAGAAGAGAACCTCCTCCTTGGCCAGTCCGACCTCCTCGGCGCAGATGATCCTGTCAAAGAGGCTCCCGATCTCCGTCTTTGCAAGCTTGATGCCGAGGGTTTTCCAATGGGCGTTGGTGACCAGGTGGATGTTCTTGCCCCTACTGCGGCAGAAGCGGAGAAAGTCGACGACAAACGGATGCACGTCGATGAGATGCGTCAGCCTTGCCTTGAGATCGGGTATGTCCAGGCCGAGTTGAGCTGACCAGTAATCAAGGTCGGTCCATTCAAGAGTATCCTCCACCTGCCGGTAGCGGCGGAGCAGCTCCTTTCTGGCCTCTTCGACCGTCAGGCCATGCTCCAGGCTGTAATGCTCGGGGACATACTGCTCCCAGAAATAGTCGTCGAAATGTTTGTCCAGGAGGGTGCCGTCCATATCGAGCAGGACCGTGTCGATCGTTGACCAATCTATGACGGGTTTTTTCCCGGGCTTCATTTCAGGGGGTTTGTTCCAGGCGGTCAAGGGTGGCCGTTATGAAGGCGAACAGGTTCGCCCCTCCGTCAAGAGGGATGATGAGCCGGTTGTCCGGAGTAAGGCGGACCGGTCGTTCCTTCTTCCCAGTTTTCCGGCTGATCATTTCAACAATGATCCGGGGGTTCACCGGCGCTTCCCTGATGAACGAAAAAACCAGGGAGTCCGCCCCCTGTTCCAATCTGGTAATGCCGAGCCGACGGAGCCTGTACTTGAGGCCGATGATGTCAAAAAGGGTTTCAGCCTCCGGCGGAAGGGTTCCGAACCGGTCGGTCAGTTCGTCGTGCAGCTCCTCCAGCTGTTCCGGGCTCCCGCTGCCGGCCGCTGAAATTCTGCGGTAGATGTGGTAGCGCTGCGCCGGGTCTTCGATATACCCTTCGGGCAGATAGGCATTGACCTTCAGCTTGATTTCCGGGTCGATATCATTTGCCGCGCCATCCGTGTCCGCGGTTTTGTCGCTTTTCATCTCGGCCACGGTGGACTGGAGGAGCTCCAGGTACAGGTCGTAGCCGACCGCGGCAATATGGCCGCTTTGGGATACGCCCAGCAGGTTGCCGCCGCCCCTGATCTGCAGGTCGTTCATGGCCAGCTTGAACCCGCTTCCCAGTTCGTTGCAGTCCATCAGGGCCTGCAGTCTCTGCCTCGCCTCCCTGGTCAGGCTGTCAAGCGAGGGGACAAGCAGGTAGGCATAGGACTGTCTGCTGGAGCGGCCTACCCTTCCCCGCAGCTGATAGATCTCGGCCAGCCCGAGCTGGTCGGCCCGGTTGATGATGATGGTGTTGGCGTTGGGGATGTCCAGGCCGGATTCTATGATGGTGGTGCAGACCAGCACGTCTATCTCATGGTTGATGAACCTGACCATGATTTCTTCCAGGACCCGTCCGGGCAGTTGGCCGTGCGCGACCGCCAGCCGCGCCTGCGGCACAAGTTCTTCCACCTTGCGGGCGACGCGGCCGATGGACCTGACACGGTTGTGAACAAAGAACACCTGGCCCCCGCGCTGCATTTCCCGCATGATCGCCTCCCGGATGACCAGGTCGTCGTTGCGGGCCAGGAAAGTCTTGATCGATCTTCTCTTCCGCGGAGGGGTGGAGATGACCGAAAGATCGCGGATGCCGAGCAGAGACATCTGCAGGGTGCGGGGGATGGGGGTGGCCGTGAGGGTCAGTACATCCACCTCCGCCCGCATTTTTTTGATCTTTTCCTTGTGCGATACCCCGAAGCGGTGTTCTTCGTCAACTATCAGCAGGCCGAGCCTGTTAAAAACGATATCCCGGGAAAGGATGCGGTGGGTCCCGATCAGCAGGTCGATGCGGCCGGCGGCAACATCCCCGACAATTTCCTTTTGCCGCTGGGGCGAACGAAACCTGTTGATGCAGGCGATGGTCACCGGGAACGAGGCAAAGCGTTCCCGGAAGGTGGCGGCATGCTGTTCGGCCAGGACCGTTGTCGGTACCAGGACGGCCACCTGGTAGCCGTCTTCGATGGCCTTGAAAGCCGCACGCGCGGCAACCTCGGTTTTTCCGTATCCCACATCGCCGCAGATCAGGCGATCCATGGGCTGCTCCTCGGTCATATCTTCGATGACCGCTTCAATGGCCTTCAGCTGGCCGCTGGTTTCGTCATAGGGGAATGACTGTTCCAGTTCATGATAGAGTTCGCCCGGCCGGGAAAAGCCGTGACCTTTCCGCACCGCGCGCCGGGCGTAGATTTCAAGCAGTTCCTGGGCAACTTTCCATACGGCTTCTTTGACCTTGTTCTTGGTGCTTTGCCACCTGTTTGACCCGAGCTGGTCCAGTTTCGGCGCCTGTTCGGTGAGCCCCTGGTAGCGGCTGACCCAGTGCAGGCGGTCCACCGGGACATACAGCTTGTCGCCGTCCCGGTACTCTATCTGCATGAAATCGCCGCGGTGGCCTGCAAACTCCATGTTCAACAGACCCTGGAACACGCCGATGCCGTGGTCGCGATGGACGACCGGGTCGCCTGGAGCAAGTTCCTCCACCGCCAACGGCTCCTGATCCTCTCCTTGGGTTTTTTTCCCGCCCTCGGGCCGCAGCCGTTTGTCGCCGAACAGCTCCGTTGCCGATAGAAAGTGAAATCCTTCGTCAACCAGGTCAAAGCCCCGGCTCAGGGGGTGTTCAACCAGGAGAATGTGTTCGCCGCGCGGCAGTCGTGTGAGATGCAGGGGAGGGGCGATGGCTGTCGTCTGCAGGCGGTACCCGCCGAGCATGTCCCGCAGATGTGCGGCCTGGCGCGCGGAACGGCAGGCAATGACGGTCGTTTCGCTCCGCCTGGTCCATGACTGGAGGCGGTCGGCAAGCGGAGCCAGATTGCCGCGCATTTTGCGGTGCATTTCGATTTCCTGGCCAAGGAGGCCATGGTCTCCAACGTTGAGAAAACGTTTTTCATTGGGGCTGTGCGGGTCGGGCAGGGCGCAGAGATTGACCGGCGATTCTCCGGCCGGAGTTTTTTTCAGTTCGTTCCCCCTGACGAACAGTCGTTCGGGTGGAAGGACGGCGACATTTTTATGCCGCGCCTCTCCGTGGTTGACCTCGATGCGTTCCCATACCAGATTGATCCGGCCGGTTATCTCAGCAGGTTCATGAAATACCCGGAGTGTGTTATCCGGCAGGTAGTCAAACAGGGTCTGCAGAGGATCGAATGCTTCGTAGACCAGGGGCAGGTAAAATTCGATGCCGGTGAACCTGATGTGGTCGGTGAGCCGGGTAAAAAGGGTTTCGGATGCCTCTTTGTCCCAGTCGAGTTCCGCCGCGCAGGAGTGCAGAAATCTTTCCCACGCCGCCGTGTCCGCCGGAGGAGGAAAGAGAATGTCCGAGGCCGGGAGCAGGACGGCTTCTTCGATTTCGGCGATCGACCGCTGGGTCACGGGGTCGAATATCCGGATCGAGTCTATGGTGTCGCCGAAGAAGTCAAGACGCAGGGGGCCATACACAGCCGGGTCTATGACCGGGGCAAAGATGTCGACTATTCCCCCCCTGACCGCAAAATCGCCCTCGTGCTGGACCATGGCGCTCTGCTGGTAGCCGGCCTCCGCCAATGAAGCAATCAGCCGGTCGCGATCCGTTTCCTCACCGGCCATGATCAGTTCACATTGCGAGCCGAGAATTTTTTTTGGGATGATTTTCCGTAGAGCGGCTTCGGCCGATGTGAGAACAATGCAGGGCCCCTCAAGCTGCATCAGCCTGTACAGGGTAGCCAGCCTATGGGCCACGGTTGCCGGATCCGGCGAAAGGGGGGCATAGGGCGGAATTTCAAAACTGGGGTAGACGAGAACGGGGATATCCGTGAAGAGCGGAATATCGCGGCCGAGGGTTTCCATCAGTTCATCGGACGCAACAATGCAGCACACCGGCCGTTGCAGGGTCCCGGCGATAGCGGCAAGCAGCAGCGCACCACTGCCCCCGCGCACACTGCAGATGTCAATTCCAAAGCCGCCTTCCTGCAGCCGTTTGATTATCGACTGCATATTCCCGGTCAGCCTGATTGAGCAGTCGCGTTAAAAGACACCGCCGATGCTGAAGTCCCAGACCGAGGTGTCATCATCCGGATCGGGATCAAGATTGTATCCCCATTCGAGGCGGAGGGGGCCCATCGGGGAAAGCCAGCGGAATCCGAGACCGATCGCTTTTTTGATTTTATCGAATTCCCAGTCTTCCTCAACGTCGTAAACATTGCCGAAGTCGACGAATACAACACCTTTCAGCCCCATTTCCTTGAAGAGGGGAAAGATGACTTCAATGTTCGTGTACCACATTTTATCACCGCCGATCCGTTCGTCGGTCACCGGATCCTTGGGGCTGACATAGGAGGACTTGAAGCCGCGGATGGAGTTCAGGCCGCCCAGATAGAAATGTTCGTACACCGGCAGTTTGTCGTCTTCGTTTTCAAAGATCTGACCGGCGGCACCCTTGATATGAAAAACAGAATCAAGGGGCAGGGGGAAAAGCCAACTGGTCGAGCCTTCGAGCTTGGTGAATTCGGCATCACCGCCAAAGGGCCCGCCTGCGTATTCGACGCTGACAACGTTGACCGAGCCCTCGGTCGCGTCGTAAAACCTGTTGCGGGTGTCCCTGGACAGGACGACACGAACCGAACTGGTCACGTGGATGTCCTGGGATCGTTTGATAATGATCGACGCATTTTCGGCGACATCGGTCAGGTCCGTGTCGGCATAGGTATAGCCGTAGCTGATCCGCCATTTTTCAAAAAGGGGGTGCCCTAACCGAACCCCGCCACCCCAGGTTTCCTTGGTGTAATCGTCATATTCCCTCATCCAGTTGAACAGGTCGAAGCCGGCCAGGACCTTGGTGTCGAAAATCCGGGGATCGGTATAGCTGAGATTGAAGCGGGTGGTGACACTGCTGAGATTGGCCGCCAGGGCCAGGCGGTTGCCGGTCCCCATCAGGTTGTTTTCTGAAATCTCGGCCATGAACAGGAGGTTGTCCGCCGAGCTGTAGCCGGCTCCGATGCTGAACTGGCCGGTGGACTGTTCCTTGACATCGACGACAACGTCCATCCGGTCTTCATTCATGGTCGGCTCCGGGGTGATCGACACCTCCTCGAAGAAGCCCAGACGATTAAGGTTTTCGGTGGATTCGCGGACCGCCCTGGAGTTGAAAACTCCTCCTTCCGCCACTTCCAGGTCGCGGCGGATGACGTTGTCCCGGGTCCGGGTGTTGCCCCGGATCTCAACCCGGTTGAAATAGACCAGGGGACCATGGTCTATGTCCAGCACAATGTCGACGCGGTTGCTGTCCGGCGCCCGCTCGACCTTGGGCCGGGCTTCGGCAAAGGCGTATCCGTGTTCGGCATAGAGGTCGGTGAGCATGAGGTTGTCGTTTCGCAGGACCTGGCGGTTAAGGTATTCCTCGTCGCGGATTTTCAGCCGGGCGATCAGCTCCTCCTTGCTCTCAATCAGGTCGCCGCGGATATCAACGGTGCCGACCCGGAAGCGGGGACCTTCCTCGATGTGAAAGGTTATGACCAGTTCGTCCCCGACCTGTTCGACCGTCGGTTCCCCCACCTTTGCTTCCAGGAAACCGTTATTGCTGTAGAAGGCGCCGATTTTGGCCGTATCCTGCTGCAGCATGTCCATTTTCAGGACCCCGGTGTCGGTGATCCATGACAGCCAGCCCCTGGTGCTGGTTTCAATGACTTTCTGCAGTTCCCTGTTGCTGAACGATTTATTGCCCTCGAACAGGATCTTGCCGATGAAAACCTTTTTTCCTTCATCGATGGTGAACTGCACCTCGGCGCTGTCCTCCGAAGGGTAGGAGATGCTGACGGTGGTCTGGGTGTTGTAAAACCCCTTTGATTTGTACAGGTCGTTGATCCGCTGGACAGCCTCGTTGAGACGGGTCGGGTTGAGGATGGTGTTGGGGGCGATGGTGGCGGCATCCCGCACATCCTGTTCACTGATGGCATCGGTGCCGCCGATCAGCACCCGCTTGATGACCGGCTTCTCCTTCACCTGGAAGATGATTTCCTTCCCCTTGTCGGTATCATTGGCGATGATTTCCACGTTGTCGAAATAGCCCATGGAAAAGACGGCCTTCAGGTCCTCCCGGAGTTGGGCCGGATCATACAGGTCACCGGGTCTGGTGGTGATTTTCCGCAGAATCGCACCGGAATCGATGCGGACATTTCCCGCCGGCGCGATCGAGGAGATCAGATACGTCCGGCTGGTAAAGCCGAGGATGTCGCTGACGGTGTCGCGGATGGCGCTATCCAGCTCCGCGATCCCCATGGCGTCGCGGTAGGAGGAGTGAACGGCGCCGGGGGTGAGGATGTCAAAGACCTGGATATCTATGCTGAGCTGGTCGGCGAGCCGCGTCAGGCTGCCGACGGCGACATAATCGTACCCGGTGCGTTCCGCTATCCTTTCAATGCTTTCCAGGTCCGGCGGCCAGGCGCCGGCGTAGTCCAGGAGGGTGCCCGCTTCTTCGCGGTCCAGCATGGCGAATTCCCTGCCGGCGAGATCCCGCTGCAGTGCTTCATCCACCAGTGCCGTCATTTCCCGCGCATCCGGGGCGTTTATCCGGAACGGCACAAAGGCGGTGTTCTGCTCCGCCGCACAGGCGTCGCGGCCGGTTGGGCCGCCCAGGAGAATACAGGCAAACAGCGGGAAAAAGAGGGCGAGAACGAACTTTGGACAGTGAAAATCACAAAATGATAACTGCATGGGTCGTTTCCTGTAGAGCTGTCAATAATCGTACGGGGCCGGGCAAGAAGAGCTTAACGCATTGCAGTTCTGGCGCGTTCATAAAATACCGGGCCATTATGCCATGTTCGCTGATGAGATGCAAAGCAATTAATGGTCCCCGGCACCAAGGAGTTCGGCGACCCGGTCATGCAGAAGTTCGGCCAGGTGCTGCTTGTCCCGGCTTGTATATCCGCTGATGGATATCGGCTTGCCGACGCGGATGACAATTTCTCCGGAATCGGCGAGCAGCCGGCCCTTGGGCAGTATCCGGTACGAGCCGATAAAGGCGACGGGGACAACAGGCACCCCGGCCTTGAGGGCGAGGGTGATGGCGCCGGTCTTGAACGGCTGCAGTTCACCGCTTGTGCTGCGGGTTCCTTCCGGAAAAATAAGGACGGATGTCCCTGCCGCTATCCGTTCGGCGGCCTGATGCAGGCTTTTCATGGCTTCCCTGCCCCTGGACCGGTCAATGGGTATCAGGCCGGCCCGGCGCATGGCGGCGCCGAACACGGGAATGCGAAAAAGCTCTTTTTTGGCGACCCAGCGGAAATCAAGGGGAAAATATCCCTGGAAACTGAAGATGTCAAACTGGCTGGCATGGTTGCCGACATAAATATAGGTCCGGTCCGGCTGCAGGTTTTCCATGCCGGTCAGGCGCACCCGCACGCAGGCCAGGCGGCACAGGAGTCTTGCCCAGGCCCGGGGATGAACCTGGGCCTTGGCGGCGGATCTTCTGATCAGCACAACGTCGGTCCAGGCGAGGATGCTGAACAGAAGAGTAACGGGCGGCATAAGGAGCAGCAGCACGATTGCCCTGATGTATTGCAGTGGCGGCATATCCTGGTCCGATGGTTTATGGTTGCGGAGTGCGTGACAAAAGGCGACGATCATGATCTATACCGCACAGCGCACCGGATTGTCAAAGGTGCCGGACCCCCTGCTCCCCAACATTCCTCTCCGTATTGGAGAAAATCCGGTTGTCGGGTACAATAGAGCTGCGGCGGGAGCCCGGCGGGAGCCGTGAGTGAGCGGGTCATTTCAGTATGAAGCAGGAATAATGGCAGGAACGCAGTATGAACGAGGTCACCCTGGGCATTGCAATTCTCCTCTCGGTTGGACTGGTCGCAGCCAAGGCTGCCCAGTTGCTCCGTCTTCCGTCGGTGACCGGTTTTATCCTTGCCGGCGTGGTGCTCGGCCCTTCCTTTTCGGGCGTGATTACCATGGAGTCTGTCGGCCGGCAGTTGGAGCACTTCACGGAGATAGCGCTGATGCTGATTTCCTTCGGCATCGGCGAGCATATTGAGCTGCGCCGCCTGGGGGGGGCTTGCCCGCCACGTCGGATATGTCAGCGTTGTCCAGGCTCTCGGTTCTTTTGTTTTCGTTTGCGGGGGAACCTATCTGACGGTTTTTCTGTTCAGCGGACCGGAGTCGGTCCCGGGAAATCCCGTGGTCCTGGCCATGCTGCTCGGTGCGATCGCCGTGGCGACGGCTCCGGCCACGCTTCTGCACGTGGTCCGGGAAACCGGCGCACGGGGGCCGCTGACAACAACCATGATGGCCGTTGTCGCCATGGTTGACGCCCTTGCCATCATGATTTTCGGCATGGCCATGTCCGTTTCGCACCAGCTGATGATGCCGGGCGGCGAGTCCGTCATGAAGGCGGTGGCGGGGAGCGGCGGAGAAATAATTCTTTCGCTGGTCATCGGCCTCCTCACCGGGGTGGTGATCGATTATCTCCTGAACCGGCTGCGCAACCGGGGGGAAATGCTGACAGGGGGCCTCGCGCTCCTGCTGCTGTGCGGTGAAATTACCAGGCTGCTTAATCTTTCGCCCCTGCTGGCCGGAATGGCAGCCGGCTTCGCCATTATCAACCGGGCGGAAAGGGATGTCCGTCTGTTCAGGATAATCAACGACTTTGAACCGCCGATTTACGTTCTTTTCTTCACCCTGGCCGGCGCGCACCTGGAATTGGGGGCCTTGAAAATTGCGGGCTGGATCGGAATCGTGTATTTTATTGCCCGGCTGGCCGGCAAGTATTCCGGCTCCTGGCTCGGGGCGCTGATGTCCGGCGCCTCCCCCGTCGTCCGCAACTATCTCGGCCTCGCCCTCTTTCCCCAGGCCGGAGTCGCAATCGGACTGGTTATTCTGATCAACAGTGATCCGGCCCTGACACCATGGGCGGTTGTGATCACGCCCGTTGTCCTGGCCGGAGTTGTTTTCTCGGAACTGTTCGGACCCTATTTCACCAGGTACGCCATTGAAAAGGCCGGGGAGGGAATGCAGTCGCGGAAAAGCCCCGAATGCGGCGACCTGGGACCGTTTGCCTGCAAAATCTGGCTGCGCAGCCCGGAAGGAATCAGCCTGCACCCCTGGGACGGGGACAGGCTGCTGCCCGCCGCCGTCCCCGAGGGGACGGTCGCCTTCGGCGTTCATCATTTTGCCACGGCCCGTGGTCTGGCACGGATCGCCACTTTGCTTGCCCATCATTATCATGCCCTGCCCATGTCGGTCAGGGTGCTGAACCCAGCCCGCATGGATGATTTCCGGCCCTCTGATTACGAAACCCTGTTTCTGTCGGAAGCCGATGAAACGGCCAGCCTGGGGTATCCCCTGAAAAAGGAATTTGTTTTTGACAATCCGGACTCCGGGGTTTTGTCTGTTCTGGAATACGAACATGTCCACGCGCTGGTCCTGGGATATCCGGCTGGAAAAAATCCCCGGGCCTTTCACGGCACCCTGGAAAAGGTGGCCGCCAGGATCAGCTGTCTCCTGATCGCCGTTCGTTTCGTCGGCGCGTTCAAAACCGACCGGATCCTGGTGCCCTTTCTTTCCCCGACCGAACTGGGAGAGCTGCAGCCGGTGCTGGAAGCCATGGCCATGACCGTGCAGCCAAGCATGACCTTTTTCCATCTCCTCCACTTTGACAGCAGCAGGGAGGAGGTTCAAGCCTGCGACAGGGAGTTGCAGGACTGGCTGGCCGATAATTTTTTCGACATCCAGACCAGGCACATGGTGGAAGCCGCCGAATCCCGCCTGGAGATGATCCTGCATGAGGCGAAATACCATGATCTGGTGATCATGACGGCGGCCAAGCGGCACGGACTGGAAAGGCTCCTGCTGGGTTCCCTGTCAAACAGCGTTGTGCTGAATTGCGGGAAGCCGGTGATGGTCGTCTATTCACCCGGCGGGAGGAGGGGAACAACCGGCGATTGAACCGGCGGGCCTGTTGCCGCCGTGGATGGAGAGTGCGTGATGGGCACAGAAATCGAACGGAAATTTCTGGTCAGGGGAACCCCCTGGCGGGCAGGGGCCGCCGGGGTCAGGTATTGCCAGGGCTACCTGAATCTTTCCCCGGCAAGGACAGTCAGGGTGCGGACCCGAGGCGGCCGGGGGTTCCTGACGGTCAAGGGGCCGGTGCACGGCGGGGTTCGGAGAGAGTATGAATACGAAATACCCGTGGCGGATGCCCGGGAAATGCTGAAAGAGTTGTGCGAAAAACCGTTGATCATCAAGGACCGCTACACAATCGGTTATAAGGGATTCGTCTGGGTGGTGGATCAGTTCCACGGGGAGAACAGCGGCCTGGTTGTCGCCGAGATCGAGCTGGAACATCAGGGACAGGAGGTGCCCCTGCCGGACTGGGTCGGCGGAGAGGTGACCGGTGACCATCGCTACGCCAACGCGTCGCTGGTGCGGCACCCTTATGCGCAATGGAAGGAAGTATTAATGCCTGGGGGGCAAGGGCAGGGGGGTGAGCATGGCGGTTGAGCGATCGGCTCCCTACGGCGGAGGGTTTGATCCGCATTTCAGTGTCTTTTACGAGCTGATGAACTTCAGGGTCAGGGAGATCCTGCTCGTTGCCAGCCCGTACGACGCCTATATCATGGAGGAGGACGGCAGCCCGGCCCAGAAAATCATCAATGAATATCATGGCCACAACCTGAGCAGGCCCCCGCGCATTACCGGGGTGGCGACCGTGGCGGAGGCCCGGGAGCTGCTGGAACGGAAAAATTTTGACCTGGTGCTGGCCATGCCGAACCTGGGCGGGATGGACTGCAACACCTTCGGGGGCCATGTCAAGGAACTCCACCCCGACATGCCGGTGATCCTCCTGACCCACAGTGTTCACGAAGCGCAGTCACTCAAGCGTGGACGGGCCGCCTGTTACATTGACGACATCTATGTCTGGGGTGGTGATGCCGATATTCTCCTGGCCATCGTCAAGCAGGTCGAGGACCGGAAAAATGTTGATTTCGACACCGAAAGGGCCATGGTCAGAGTCATTCTGCTTGTTGAAGATTCACCCCTGGAGCGTTCCCGGATCCTGCCGATTCTGTACAGTGAGCTTGTCCGGCAGACCCAGCGTGTCCTGGACGAAAGCCTCAACGAACAGCATCGCCTGCTTAGAATGCGCGCCCGGCCGAAAATTCTGAGCGCCGGAACCTATGAGCAGGCGATGGACCTCTTTACCCGCTACCTGCCCCATATTTTCGCGGTGCTGTCCGATGTCCGCTATCCGAGGAAGGGCGTCATGGCCCCTGATGCCGGCCTCCGCTTCATGCGCAAGGTCCGCCGCCGGTTTGCCGATCTGCCGATCCTGATGCTGAGCAGCGAGGAAACGAGCCGGGACAGGGCCGAGTCCCTGCCGGCGGTGTTCGCCTTGAAAGGCTCGCGGAGCCTGCGTGAAGAGGTGCATGACTTTTTCCGGGACCATCTGGGCTTCGGGGAGTTTGTCTTCCGGCTGCCCGACGGCCGGGAAGTAGGCAGGGCCGCCAACTTGCACGAGTTTGAACAGCGCCTGAAGACGATTCCCGTTTCCTCCCTCCTGTATCACGCCCGGCGCAACCACTTTTCCCACTGGATGATGGCCAGGGCGGAAGTTGCCCTGGCGGCCCGGCTGCACAAGAACCGTTTCCGGGAATCATCCGCAACCGAAGACCTGCGGGAGGAAATCGGCGTGAAGGTCCATGCCCTGCGAAAACTCCGGCAAAGAGGGGTCGTCACCCGGTTCGTCCGGGACGGCTTCGATCCGGAGGTGACGGATTTCGTTCGCATCGGCACGGGATCGATGGGCGGCAAGGCCAGGGGCATTGCCTTTGTCCGGACGCGGCTCCAGGCGGCGGACAAGCATTCCATCCTGCGCCGGGCCCGGGTGCGGGTGCCGGGGACATGCGTCATAACAACGGACGGCTTTGATGATTTCGTCAGGCGCAACAGCCTGCGGTATGTCGAGGGGCAGAGCGACGGGGATATAATCAGGCGGTTCGAAGGGGCGGTCTTTCCCGACTGGTTTCGGGACGACCTTCGCGCCTATCTGACGGCAATCGATCATCCCCTTTCCGTTCGTTCATCAAGCATGCTGGAAGACGCGCAGTTCCGGCCGTATGCCGGGCTGTACAGCACGTTCATGCTCCCCAATTCCCATCCCGATTTCGAGGTACGATTCCAGCAACTCCTCAGGGCCGTGACCCTGGTCTACGCCTCGACCTGGTTTGAAGGGGCGCGGGTCTTTTCCCGGGCGGGGGGCAGGCAGGAGGAGGACATCATGGCCGTCATTCTCCAGGAACTGGTGGGGGCGGATTACGGCGGCCACTTTTATCCGGCCCTGTCCGGGGTGGGACAGAGCTACAATTATTACCCGGTGCCGCCCATGACGGCCGAAGACGGTGTCGCCTGCATTGCTCTCGGTTTCGGCAAAACCGTGGTCGAGGGGGAGCGGAGTCTCTGTTTCTCCCCGGCTTTCCCCGAGCACCTGCCCCAGTTCTCGACCCCGGATGACATGCTCGGCAATTCCCAGTACTGGTTCTACAGCCTCGACATTTCCGATCCGGCCGCCTTTACCAGCCGGAACTCCAACCTGTGCCGGCGCGGACTTGAGGAGGCCCTGGACGAACAGCCGGTCCGGCTGCTGTGCAGCACCTATTTTCCGGAGGAACACCGCGTCCGCGACGGCGACCTGCCCGGCCCCAAGGTATTGACCTTTGCCCCGCTGCTCAAGTACGGTTATTTTTCCCTGGCCGAAGTCATCGCCGAACTGAGCACCCTGGGGCGGCAGGGTTTGGGCTGCGAGGTTGAACTGGAATTTGCTCTGCATCTCGACCCGGTCCCGGCCCGATCGGTGTTTTATGTTCTGCAGGTCCGGCCTCTCGCCGTGGGCGGTGCACGGCAGGATGTGCGCATATCCCGGCAGGAGAGGAAAAACGCCGTCATATATTCCGACCGGGTCCTGGGGCATGGACGGTACCCGCCTCTGCAGGATATCCTCTATGTCAGGCCGGAGGTGTTCGACCCGGCCGCGACCAGGAAGATTGCCGAGGAAATCCGCCTCCTGAACAGCACCCTCAGCAAGGAAGGCAGGCCCTATCTGCTGATCGGCTTCGGCCGCTGGGGGACGGCCGCCCCCCGGCTGGGCATCCCGGTCCGGTGGCACGACATCTCGGGCGTGGGCGCCATGGTCGAGGTGCATGGCTGCGGTATCGTGACCGAACCTTCCCGGGGGACCCATTTTTTTCAGAACATCACCTCCCTGGACATTCCCTGCCTGACCGTCATGGAGAGCGGCTGCGCGGGCAGGGGAGGGAAGGCGGAAGGCGGCGGCGTCGACTGGCAATGGCTGGCGGCCCAGGAGGCGGTGCGCGAGAAGAAATATGTCCGCCATGTCCGGCCGGCCGCCCCCCTGGTGGTCAAGGTGAACGGCCGGACATCGCGGGCGGTGGTCGTCAAGGGGGGGGGAATACGGAATGCAGAATGAAAATAAAAAGGAACCCTGATGGAAAACATACGGCCGGACATCGCGGGCGGTGGTCGTCAAGGGGGAGGGAATACGGAATGCAGAATGAAAATAAAAAGGAACCCTGATGGAAAACATACTGTCAACCATTGTGCAGCGGGATCCGCATGAAAAGGAATTCCACCAGGCGGTCCGGGAAATGCTGCAGATGGTCCGGCCGGTGTTCGAGCGGAATCCGGAGTACCGGCGCGAGGCCGTCCTGGAGCGGATAGCCGAACCGGAGCGGGTCATCATGTTCCGGGTCCCGTGGATGGACGACCAGGGCCAGGTCCAGGTCAACCGGGGATACCGGGTGGAAATGAATTCGGCCATCGGCCCTTATAAGGGAGGACTGCGCTTTCACCCTTCGGTGAACCTGTCCATCGTCAAGTTTCTGGCCTTCGACCAGGTGTTCAAGAACAGCCTGACCACCCTGCCCATGGGGGGCGGCAAGGGAGGATCGGATTTCAACCCCAAGGGACGGTCCGACGGCGAGGTCATGCGGTTCTGCCAGACCTTCATGGCCGAGCTGTTCCGGCATATCGGACCCGACACCGATATTCCGGCCGGCGACATCGGGGTCGGGGCCCGGGAGATCGGCTACCTGTTCGGGATGTACAAGAAACTGCGTAATGAATTTACCGGGGTCCTGACCGGCAAGAGTCTGGATTGGGGCGGCAGCCTGGTTCGCCCTGAAGCGGCCGGATACGGGGTCGTTTATTTCGCGGCGGAGATGCTGGCGGCGCGGAGCGAAACATTCGAGGGCAAGACCTGCCTGATCTCCGGCGCCGGCAATGTGGCCCAGCACGCGGCGGAAAAAATCATTGATCTCGGGGGCAGGGTGGTTACCTTTTCAGATTCCTCCGGTTATATATTCGACGAACAGGGGATCGACCGGGAGAAGCTGGCCTTTGTCAGACATCTGAAGAACATCCTCCGGGGCAGGATTCGGGAGTATGTGGAAAAATATCCCGGGGCGGTTTATACGGAGATTGATCCGGATCGCGACCACAATCCCCTGTGGTCCCATGCAGCCGACTGCGCCATGCCCTGCGCCACCGAGAACGAGCTGAACGAAAAGGACGCGGTCAATCTCGTCCGGGGCGGCGTCAGGCTGGTCTGCGAAGGGGCGAACATGCCCTCGACGCCGGGGGCGATCGGGGTGTTCGACGAGCACGGGGTTCTGTTCGGCCCCGGCAAGGCCGCCAACGCTGGCGGCGTGGCCGTTTCCGGCCTGGAGATGGCGCAGAACTCCATGCGGCTTCGCTGGCCGAAGGAAGAGGTGGATGAGCGGTTGCGGCAGATCATGAAGAACATCCACTCCATCTGCCTTGATGCAGCGGCGGAGTACGGCATGGAGGGCAATTACCTGGCCGGCGCCGATATCGCCGGCTTCGTCAAGGTGGTCAACGCCATGCTTGACCAGGGCCTTGTCTGAAAGGCTTCAGCGACGGGAAGACACGGTATGACCTTGCGCGGGCAACGGGACAATGCACGGGAACTGCGGATCGACAGCGAACTGGAGCAGTATTTCGTCGATATCAGCGTCGGCTGTCCCTACGGGCTGGAACGGCTCGCCGTCTATCATCAGGCGGTCTTTGCCTCCATGGGCGACGAGCAGCTCGGCATGTTCCTGGCCAACGGCTACCGTCGCAACGGCAACTGCATTTATGCCATGCGCTGTCCGGACTGCAGCGCCTGCGTGCCCATCAGGCTCAAGCCCGCGGACTTTATCCCCAACCGGAACCAGCGGCGGACATGGAAGAAAAACGCGGAGGTGACGGCCGGGATCGCGCCGCTGCGCATGAGCAGGGAAAATCTCGATCTGCTGGACAACCACCTGCGGACACGGTTCCCGGAAGGGAAAAGTTCGGCCGAAGACTACTACACCGGGTTTTTCATCAGCGCCATCAGCCGCTGCTTCGAGATTCGTTACCGGGTGGCGGACAAGCTCATCGGCGTAGCCATCGTCGACGGGTCCGCCGACTGGCTCAACGCGGTCTATTTTTATTTTGACCCCGCCGAGGCCTGGCGCAGCCCCGGCACCCTGAATATCCTTCATCTCATCCATTTCTGCCGGCGTCACGCCATAGAGCATCTCTACCTGGGCTACGTCATCAAGGAGGTGCAGGCCATGCGGTACAAGGCCTCATTCAAACCCCATGAGCTGCTCCTGAACGGCCGATGGCATACCGGAAGTCGGAGGCCGGAGGGTAGATGACAAAACCCGGCTGCGCCCGGGGTGGGCAGTTTGCAGTCGACAGCATACCAGAAGACAGAGGTAGGATGAGAAGGCTGGTCTTCCTCGCGAGCTGTGATAGAATCACGCTCAAAAGATTAACGCAGTCCAAGAGGCTGCAAAGAGAGGAGGACCAGCCATGCATAGAATAACGATAGGAATGGATCTTGGCGACAAAAAACATCAGTCTCGTAGGTTGGAGTGAGCTCGCGAACTCCAACAATTCCCACGGCGTTGTGTCGGGGTTCGCAATCTCACCCCGACCTACGAATATTTCCCTGCACAGCCGGCCGCGCAAACATGTTCTTCATCTCATTCGTCCCCGCAGCGCGGGGTGGGGCGCTGCCGACTGCCAGCTTTCCGACCAAGGGCGAATGACGGGAGGACGCACCGGCAGTCGGCGAGATACATCTCCCCGCCTCCGAACGGGAAGGTCCGGGGAAACCGTTTTGCATCGGTGTGGATCGGGGGGCGGACATATGGTAGAATAACCGGATTTTGGGACCGATGAATGACAACAGGAAGGTAATGTGCGAGCCCTTTTTTCCTTTTTACTGATTCTGATCACAGCAGTTCTGTGTGCATGGGCCGGCATGGACCAGGCGGGAGCCGGCATGTCTGATATTGTTCTGGATTCATTGCGGAGCAATCCCAAACTGATCCGGGCGGAGCAAATCCTAGCCGATTTTGAGGCGGGATACCCCGATACCAGGGTAATCGTCACCCTGCGGCCGTCAGCGGCCGCCTCTGCCCTGGCCGCCCGCTCGCGCCGGTCGGTTCAGGTCCCCGCGGAATTTAAACGACCTGGAGCGCCGATCTTCTACAACCTGCGGGACAGGTCGATGCGCGAGGAACTGCGGAAGACGGTGGGGGAAACAGTGGCGCGGGTCTCCAGCCAGCTCAGCGGAACCGGGATGCGGGAAACCGGCCGCTTTTCCTACCAGTTCGGTTTCAGCGCCGAGGTTACGCCCGGGAAGCTGCAGCAGATATTGACTCATCCTGAAGTTATCGCCGTGGAGAAAGACAACGTGCAGCAGGTACACCTGGCTCAGGGCATCCCCCTGATCAGGGCTGCCGTTCCGCGCAACGTTTACAGAGGTTCAGGGGTAAGCATTGCCGTTACGGATACCGGGATCGATGTTTCGCATCCGATGCTGGGCGGGACTCCATTTCCCAATGCCAAGGTGATCGGCGGCTATGATACCGGCGATAACGACGCCGATCCCACCCCGGGAAGCTCCGGTGAAGCGCACGGAACCGCCTGCGCCGGCATCGCGGCAGGCAATGAAGGGACTTATGATGATTATATCGGCGGCGTCGCCCCAGGAGCGAAATTGTACGCCTTGAAGATTTCATTTGGGACGGGAGGCTATGCTCGGGATGGCGATACCATTGAAGCCTGGGAATGGATTCTGGACAATCAGGATTTCGATCCGGGCAATCCGATTTTGATCGTCAGCCACAGCTTCGGCGGCGGCAGATATTATTCTGTCTGCGACGAATCTTTGCCCGGGTTGACGACCGCCGCCGCCAACCTGGTTGCCGCAGGCATAACCGTTTTCGCCTCCTCGGGGAACGACGGTTTTTGTGACTCAATGGCGGCGCCGGCCTGCATCTCGTTTATCAATTCTGTCGGCGCGGTCTATGATGCCAATCTTGGATTTTCCTTAGGATTCTGTCTTGACCCGGCGGAAACATGCGCGGGTACTGTTCCAGATTCACGATGCAGCTCGGGGAACCAGATGGCCTGGGACACAACCGCAGCCGACAAGGTGGCGGTCTACTCCAACAGCTCGCCGCTCCTTACCCTCTTTGCCCCTTCCCATTACGCCTATACTACCGATATTGTCGGCAGCGGTGGATACAACACTTCGGGAGATTACATACATAATTTTGGCGGAACATCGGCCGCCGCTCCCTACGCAGCCGGATCGGCGGCTGTCCTGCAAAGCGCGTCAATGGAATTGAACGGGTCGTTTCTGGAACCCGACCAGGTCCGGCAGCAGCTGGTAAACAACGGAAACAATCTGACCGATACCAAGGTTTCGCTGACCAAACCCAGGATCAACCTTGCCAACGCCGTGACCGCTTTCCTGTCGGATACACATACGTTAACGGTAACCAGGACCGGGACGGGCTCGGGAACAGTTTTTTCCAACCCCGGGGGCATAGACTGCGGCATAGACTGTTCCGAGGGATATGCCGAGGGCACAATGGTCACCTTGAATGCCGCGCCGGACTTGGGCTATCGGTTCAAGGGCTGGGCCGGGGATGGGTGTGCCGGAACGGGCCCCTGTGTCCTCAGCATGGATCAGGACAGAATCGTCGCCGCTGAATTTACCTCTTTCCCCTGGCCCCTGTTTCAACCGGCCTTTACAGGCCGGAGCGGCGGCGGGGACGAAACCTCGTTCGCCAATGAGTGATGCGAAATACGTATGGATGCTCCAGTGAGAGAAATTCTTCCCGGTCCGGCATGTTCGGCGGGAATATGCAAGCCAACCGAAAAGGATAAACCATGAAGAAAAGAGGGACAGTTCTGTTTGCGGCATGGTGCGGCGCACTGTTATTCATCTGGACAGTCATTCCCGCCTTCGCGCAGGGCGGCGGCCCCTCCTCCTTTGTCATGAGCGCGGAGGTGAAACAGCAGTTGAACGCCATGCGGATGGAAAAAGCGGCGCGCACCCCGGCCCAGAAAAAGATGAATTCGCAGCTCGTCCATGCCGTCAAGGCCAGGCGGGGGGAACTGAAGCAGATGGGTCTTTCCTCCCTGCGGCCGGGCGTCAAGGTGGAGGACGACGGCACGGTCCTGGTCGATATCAAGGCCAGGGTGACGCCCGGACTGCTGGCCGACATCGAGGGGCTGGGCGGGGTGATCGTCAATTTTTATGGGGAGTATGACGCGATCCGGGCCAGGGTGCCCCTGGACGCGGTGGAAGCCATCGCCGAAGACGATGACGTGTTCCGCGTCGGCCCGGCGGAGCGCTACATTCTCAACAAGATCAACACCAGCGAAGGGGACGCGGCCCATGCCGCCAATGTCACGCGCCGCCTCTATAACCGCAACGGCACCGGGGTCAAGGTCGGGGTTCTGTCCGATTCGGTGGATTTTTTGTCCTCCGTGCAGTCCTCCGGCGACCTGCCGTTTGTCACCGTCCTGCCGGGGCAGGCCGGCCTGGGGCGGACCGGCGAGGGCACGGCCATGCTGGAGATCATCCATGACCTGGCGCCGGGGGCGCAGCTCTACTTTGCCACCGCCGCCAACGGTGTGGCAAGTTTCGCCAACAATATAAACGCTCTGGCCAATGCGGGCTGCCGGGTCATCGTCGACGACGTCTTTTATCTCAGCGAGTCGCCGTTCCAGGATGACGTCATTGCCCGGGCGGTCAACTCGGTCACTTCCCGGGGGGTTCTCTATTTCTCATCCGCCGGCAATCTGGGCAACCTGAACAGCGGTACCTCCGGGGCCTGGGAGGGAGATTACAGCGGGGTCAGGATCCCCGGTGTTTTGGAGAATTTTGCATCAGTGCACGACTTCGGCGGGGGGGATTGGAACAACCGGATCACCAGGTCAACGTCCACCTGCTATACCCTGTTCTGGTCCGATCCCCTGGGTGGTTCGGCCAACGATTACGACTTGTTTCTGGTGGATCCGTCTCTGACCCTTATTATCCAGGCTTCGGATGACGAGCAGGCTGGCAGCGGCAATCCCGTTGAAGGTGTATGCCCCGATTTCGATACGACCGGTTATCACCTGGTGGTGGCCAAATGGTCCGGCGAGGACCGCTTCCTGCACCTGAGCGCCAACCGGGGCACCCTGGAGCACGCCACCGCGGGCCAGATTTCCGGCCATGCCGCGGCCGCCGACGCCTTTGCCGTCACGGCCGTCGGCGCCAGGGACAGGACCGTACCGTTTATCGGGGTTGAGCAGGTGAAGAATTATGCCTCCGACGGTCCCCGCCGCATCTTCTTTTATCCCGACGGCACCCCCATAACCCCGGGCAACTATCTGGCCACCGGCGGCACGGTGCGCCTCAAGCCCGACCTGGCCGCGGCCGACTGCGTCAGGACCGCGACTCCGGGATTCAATCCCTTTTGCGGCACCTCCGCGGCGGCGCCGCACGCAGCCGGCATCGCCGCCCTGATGCTGTCCCAGAAACAGGACCTGACCCGATTCCAGGTCCGCCAGGCCATGCTGCAGACCGCCCTGGACATAGAAGCCCCGGGGTGGGATCGTGATGCCGGCTACGGCATACCCATGGCCGACCGCGTATTCGAGACCCTGGTTCCACGCGGGATCAACCCCGGGATCCTGGAACTGCTCTTGAGAAACCGTAATTGACCAGCCGGACAGGTAAAATTTGATTTCGCCGGACAAACGATTACAGACGTGGAGCAATAGGGCATGAAGAGGAGCATTGCCTGGCTGGTTCCCTATCCCCTGCAGGGTTCCGGCGGCCACCGCACCATTTTCTCCCACATCCGGCACCTTGCCGGGAGGGGGCACCAATGCCATGTCTATATCGGCGAGGACAGGCAGCGGAACATGGAGGAACAGGCGCTGCGGGAAGCAGTGGAGCAGTTCGGCCCCTGTCCGGCCCCTATCCACAGGGGGTACGCGGTTCCCGGCCGGGTCGACCTTGCGGTGGCCACTGCCTGGTGGACCGCGGAGGTGGTGGCCCGGGAGGTGGAGGCAGCGCAAAAAATGTATTTTGTCCAGGACTTCGAACCGTGCTTCAATCCCATGGGCGACCTGTTTATCCGGGCGGAGAATTCATACCGGCAGGGGCTGGTTCCCATCACCATCGGCCGCTGGCTGGCCCATCTGCTGCGGGAGCGGTATGGAAGCCGGGCGGATTTTTTTGAATTCACCGCCGACGCCGCCACCTATTTCCCCATTGACTCAAGTGTCAGGGAGCAGGCGGTCTGCTTTGTCCACCAGCCGGAGAAGCCCAGGCGCTGCCCGGCCATCGGCGGGGAGGCGCTGGCCATTGTCAAGCACCACTGCCCCGAGGTCACCATTTATACCTATGGCAGTCATGAAGCGCCGGACTATTCTTTTGCCCACACCCACCTCGGCATCCTGAACCGGGAGGAGTGCAATCTCCTCTACAACCGTTGCATGGCGGGTTTGTGCCTCAGTTCCTCCAATCCGTCCCGGATTCCGTTTGAGATGATGGCCGCCGGACTGCCGGCGGTTGATTTTTACGGGGACAACACCATCCATGATCTGCCTGATCAGGCTGTTCTGCTGGCCGAGCGCAGTCCCTCGGCCCTGGCCGGGGCGATTATCGAGATCCTGCGGTCGCCGGATCTGAGGGAGACGATGCGCCGGCGCGGCCTCGAATTCATGCGGCACCGGCCCGCGACCCTGGAGTTCGAGCAATTCGCCGGGAAGATTGAACGCATCCTGGCCGGGGAGCAGGTTGAAGAAAAGAAGATTGCCCCCCTGTACACCGCGGCCCCCTTTTCCGCTGACCTTCCCAGGCCGCCTGTTCCGCCGCCGGCCGCCCAGGCAAAGGAACAGCCGCCTTCCCGCGGAATGAGCCTGTATCAGCGTTTGTGCCGGAATCGCATCGGCCGGGTGTTGAAAGTGATCTGGAAAGGGTATTATTAGGGCTGGACAGCCAGACCGGGGAGACAGATGGAGCAGATCAGCGTAGTGATTCCCTGCTATAACCAGGGCAGGTATATTGACGAGGCGGTGGACAGCGTCCTTGCCCAGAGCCGCCGACCCGTCGAGATAGTCATCGTCAATGACGGCTCCACCGATCAGGACACCAACGACCTCCTGGCCGCGTATGACCGGCCCGGCTGCCGGGTGCTGCAGACCGGCAACCGGGGGCTGCCGGCGGCCAGGAACACCGGCATCAGGGCCGCCGCCGGCGAGTACATCTGCTGCCTGGACGCCGACGACCGGTATCATCCCGAGTATTTCGCCAGGGCCGCGGCCGTCCTGGAGTCCGACAGGGAGCAGCAATACGGGGCCGTGCCGGCCTGGGTCCGGTTTTTCGGCAGCAGCGACATCCTGTGGAAAACCATGGGTCACAACAGTGAGGGCTTTGCCTCCTACATGCAGGGCCTCCGCAACAACATCCAGTCGGCCACCATATTCCGGCGAAAATGCTGGGAGGAGATCGGCGGTTTTGATGAATCCATGACCCTGGGCTACGAGGACTGGGATTTCTGGATCAAGATGCTCCACCGGGGGTACCAATGGTTCTGCCTGGAGGAGCCGCTTATTTACTACCGCCAGAAGGAGCAGTCCATGGTGACCAGGGCCGATGAGGAACGGCCGCGGCTGCTGGAGCACCTCATCCGCAACAATCGGGAATTCTATGAACGCAACCTGATTCCCCTGCTGCTGGCAAGGGATGAGGAGGTCCGCCGGCTGCAGCGGGAAAACGGTATGCTCACCCAGGGGCTGGCAGGGACATCATCGGACGGCAATGGCCGGGAAGCCGGGCTGTGCAAGCGGGTGAGCCGGTCCCTGAAAAAAATGTTCCCCGCTTAAGTGCTGCGATGGTCAGGACCGGTAAAACCCCTCATCTGAGCGTTGACCTCTGGGATACCGTACTCCGCAGGAGGTGTCACCCGGACGAGGTCAAGCTCCATACGGCCCAGCGGATGCTGCATCTTCTCGATGCGCACCTGACCGGAGAGCCTCCGGGGACAATGGAACTGCTGCAGCGCAGGCGCGGGATTGAAGCGGATATTGGAAACCGCCGTGTCCGCCGGGGACTTGATGACGAGTATGAGATTGAAGAGGTCCTGGCCGCCTGCATTCTTGACGCGGCAGGCAGACCGGTCGAGCCGGAGGAACTGACAGCTCTGACCACCATCCTGGTCCGGGGCGAGATCGAACAGGAAATCACGGTGACCTACCTGGACCAGGACCTGGTCGCCCTGCTCGATTCCCTCAGCTTTGAGAAGCTGCACATTGTCTCGGATTTTTACATGTCCGCCGATAAGATCGCAACGATTCTCCAGGCCCACTCCTTTCCCCAACAGGTGAACACCTACTTCCTTTCCTGCGACTGTGCCCTGAACAAGCGCAGCGGCCGCCTCTTCCTGCATGTCTGTGAAAGCCTCGGGGTGGAACCGGAGTCGATCCTGCACATAGGGGACAATCCGCAAACCGATGTGGAGATGGCGGAAAAAAGCGGTCTGCGGGCCTATCATTTTGTCGGCGGCAAAGGCCGCGATGAGCGTCGGCGAAACGAGGAGTTTTTCTCCCTCAGGCAGAAGGCCGCCCCGCATGCCGCCGCGACATTGCTGAGCGGACGATGCGAAAAATCTCCGCTCCTTGCCGGGAGGCGCGCCAGGCAGGAGCAGCTCCGCTCTTTCGGACGGCACATGAGCCCGCTTTTTGCAGGCTTTGCGCTGTATATCCAGGAGATCTGCGCCCGGGGCGGACATGAAACGGTTCATTTTTTCACCCGCGAAGGCAGGTTTTTTCTACGGGTCTTCGAGCAGGTGCAGCGTCACCGCCTCTATGGCATGCCGCTCGTTGCCGGCCGGCTGCTGCCGGTGAGCCGGCTGGCGAGTTTTTTTCCCTCCCTGCGGGAACTGACGCCGCCGGAGATGATGCGCCTCTGGTCCCAGTATCACACCCAGTCGGTCACCTCGTTCCTCCAATCACTGGGTGTGGACAGCGCCGGCTACCTGCCCCTGGTCATGGGCCAGGGCATCGATCCGGAGGAAATGATCAGCGATCCGTGTGGGGATGATCGTTTTTTGGGTCTTCTGGCCAACCCGGACTTTCTGGAGCGTCTGCGGGCCGACCATGGGGAAAAGAAGGAAAAACTGGTGGAATTCTTTCGTGACCGCGGATTCGGCGAGGGCGGCAAGGCCTGCATTGTCGACATCGGTTGGCGCGGGACCATTCAGGACAACCTGGCCCTGATTTTCCCCGGGGTGAGGATCGAGGGCTGTTATCTCGGCCTGCAGAAATTCTTCAACCCCCAGCCGGCCAACACGAAAAAACACGCCTTCATGGCCGATGCAAACAAGGGGGATGACCATGTCATGCTGCGCTATGTGATGCCCCTGGAGATGCTCTGCTTCAGCGCGGGCGGCAGCGCCACCGGATACCGGCGGGATGAGGCGGGAAAGATGGCGGCCGTATTCCGGCAGGACCCGGAAGAGGAACGGTTTCACAGTGAATGGATGCAGTATTTCCAGGAAGGGGTTCTGTCCGGGACGGACCGGGTCTGCCGGAGAGCAGCGCGGCACGGCATCAGCATCGGGGAACTGCGCGCCGGTGCGGCTGCTCTTGCCGATCGGTACATCACGGAGCCGCCCATTGTCATGTGTCGGGCGTTTAACGCCTTCCGCCAGGACGACACCTTCGGTATGGCCCGGACCATCCTGCCCAAAGAGAGTACGTTCAGGCTCGGCGACCGGTTGCTGACCCATGTCTCACCGGCCCGGCGGCAGCGGTTCCTGGACGACCTGGAACGGAGCTGCTGGCCGCAATGTCTGCTCAGGTCCAGGTATTACGGCCTGTTCCATCAACTGGGCAGCCTCAAAAGACGGCTTACCGGCCTTGCCCGAAACGATAGCAAGCCATGAATCCTTTCGGCAGGATAGCGGCAAATTTTGCTTTTTTGCGCAGGAAATCCATCGATACCTTCCCGGTCAGGGTGGTCGTGACCGGCATGGAACACTCCGGCACAACCCTGCTGTCCCTTTTGCTGAAGCAGGATCCGCGTCTTGACGCCGGGTTCGAATGCGGCTTCCTGCTGGCGGACAGCCCGCGGGACTTCACGAATATCCATCCCTGGTACGAATGGATGCAGGAGCCTGTATCCAAGCATCAATGGGGGGTTAGCGTCGAGCACATGGCGTCGATCTGCGCGTCGCGGACCTGGGAGGAGGCGTACCGCAAACTGCTGCATTATTCTCCGGTGTTTGATCACACGAGGCCGCAGCAGATCTGCGACAAGACCCCGCGGTATTTATCCTGCCTTGATTCGGTGCTGGACAAGCTGCCGGATTTTGTCCCCTGCCTTATCATTGAAAAGGATGTCGAAAGTCTGTGGCGGTCGCACAAAAGAAGAAATTCCTCCCTGGAGGATTTCCGCCGGAACTTCGAGAAATACAATAACGGCCTGCGCCGGGGTCTGCAGCGGCACCGGGGCCGAATCCACCGGGTCGGCTATGAAGCGTTATGCAATGACCCGCATAACCGGCTCAGGGAAATATTCACCATAATCGGGTTGCCGTACAGGGATGAATATGGTGCCTTCGGCATGGCAAAAATCCGAAATTACGGCCGTAAGCAATCCGTCCCGCCTGAATCGTTGCCGGAGGAGGAAACGGAATCGTTGATTCGCCTGCGAAGTCAGTTTGCCGATTTGCGGTTTTGAATATCTATTATCGGGCCTCCGCCTGTTCGGCGGGCATGCCGTCAGCACCGTACATACCGTCAAGTCCGAACAGGGCCAGGATTTCATGAGCCCTGGCGATTTCGGTTTCTGAAAATTCCTTTTTCCAGCCGTCGAGAAGTGAATTTTTGTCCTGGGCAAGGTCCCGGTTCCGGAAATTGGTGGTTGATTCACGGCCAAGCGTTTCTCTGACTTGGTCCCAGTCATACGGCTTGCCCAGATAGGTGAAGAGCTTTGCGCATTCATCTTCCGGCCTGGTCAGCAGATGTTCGTAAAACAGACGGTAGTATTCGTTGTGCCGAAGGTGTCTGAAGGGGACGAGATGAAAAACTCCCCAGAGGAACATCACGTTGTCGATAAAGTCGTCCGGATTAATCTGTCCGGCTATGGTCCCGATGACCGGAAAATCCTCCAGCAGCCGATGCTGCGAGGTGATGATGGCAAAGTCGCTTCTTTGCCCCAGGGCTTCCCTCCCCCATTCCAGCTTGCGCCAGGAGGCGGCGACCTGCAAAGGGTGGCGGATGACCAGGACAATGGGCACCCGGGGAGCGACGGCCTGCAGCCAGCCGGCCATCAGGTTGCAGCGGATATCCTTGATGATTCTCCGGCGGTAGAGAATGCTCTTGTTCTCTTTATCGACCCACCGGCTTCTGGTCCTGCCGGCAAGAATCCTGGCCGCCGCCGCCGCAAGGATTGGATCGTCGTCGGTGGGACGCATATACTGAATATATTTGAATCCCCTGGCCTCGGGGACCAGCGCGGGGAAAAAAGGTTCAAAGAGGACCCGGCAGCTCCTGTCGTAATTGATGATGTCCGCGGCCCAGGTGGTGCCGCTTCTTCCCATGCCGATGAGAAGAATGGCATCATCCGGTTTGCCCCTGTCCAGAAAGGGCGACCGGAGAGCGTATTTGAGGGCATCGAGCTGCATCTGCATGGGCACGTCGGGGCGCGGCCTGACCGTCAAATTCTGAACAACCTGCGGACAATCCGCCAGGGAGCGGCGACCAAGCTGCCGGCGCGCCAGGTGGCGGACCGGTATATTTTGTCGATCAAATCTTCCTTTTCTCGAAACTGCCGCTCCAGGGACGTGACCCGGCCGTCAACATCGGGGTTGAAGTGGGCGAGGGCAGGGGGCGCATCGGGGGCTGCCCCAATCAGTGGAGCCCCGGTGCTGGAAGGTTTCCGGAAGATGAGGTTGAGCACGCAGCGGGTGAAGCCAAGGGGGATGGCGAAATTCTTGTGCTGCACATACCAGCGCAGCAGCTCTTCCTCTATGGTGCAGGGAAACCAGTCGAGGATCTCAGGTTCAAATCCCCCGGCAACGAGAAAATCGCCGTAGTCGCCGCCCAGGGCCAGTTCAAAATCATGGTAGCTGGCTCCGCGTCCCCACCGGGAGATCTCCAGGTCAAGCCGGTCGTCGGCCATGTTCTTTTCATCGGCGAAGGATCGGGCAAAGGCCGGCCGCGGCGAATGGGCCGCGTAGCGCGCGTAGAGCCTGTTCGGCAGCATGTGCAGAAAGGGAAGTTTTGAGGTGTGAAGGTCGAAATAGTGCAGGATGTTGGGGGTGTCGATGACGGCCATGATGCCGCCCTCGGACAGCAATCCCCAGCAGGCCGCCAGGGTGTCGTGCCGCTCGGCGACGGTTTGGTGTTCGAGCACGGCGAACAGGAGGATGATGTCGTACCCGCCCTCGGCATCCCCGGTGATCCGGGTGATCAGTTCCTCTTCCTTGATAACGTGCAGCCGGGCGTTGTCCAGCCCCATGATCTCCAGCCGTTTTTCAGCTCCCCGGACCGCCAGGGAGTGGATGTCATACCCTTCGATCCGGCGGACGAAGTGGGCCAGGGCCGCCGTGCTGGAGCCGGTCCCGCAGCCGATCTCCAAAACGTTTTTTCCTGCCAGGTCAATCACCCGGCTAAGCCAGGGGACAACATGGCGCAGAGAGTGGTTGTATCTTCGAAAGACATTGTTTTCTATGTCGTTTCTGCCGTTGTCGGTCAGCAGGAACTGTTGATCGTAGCCGGAAAAATAGGTTTCGCGCAGGGCCTGCTCGATGGCCGGGATATGTTTGCTGTTGTCTGCAATGAGTTGTTCGAAGACCTTCATGTTCGTTCAGCTTCGTCCTTTTTTCGAAACCATTCTGGAGAGCAGGAATCGGGCTCCATGCCTGGCCATGACGGTATAATTGAACAGCCGGTCCTGACCGAGGCGCAGCGGGCCGCGGTACTCCGGGCCGGCTTTCTCAATGATAAACAGCAGTTCAAAGCCGGAGTCAAATGAAAAGCTGTTGATCACCCTGATCGGTGTCCGGCGGTGCATGACCTGCAGCAGGGCCAGAACGTTGGCCCTGTCAAAAACATGATAGTGGGTGTGCAGGTTGCTGGCAACGATGGCCGCGTACCGCTGCTGAAAGAGTTTTTTGTCTCCGGGATCGATCCCGTCGATTATGCGGATATGCTCATAAATATGTTCGCGGGCGATATCCTCGTTCCTTCCGGCCCGCTCGGCGTCGCTGACAAGATGGGCAATGGACGCCGGTTTTTTCTCGAAGTCAAACTCGTTGGCCTTATAGTTGGGGAGGGTCAGGAAGAGGACGGCTCCTGTCCGCAGGATGCGCAGCCAGCCCGACAGCGTGCCGATCGGATTCGGGCTGTGTTCCAGGACATGATTGGCGATGATGAAGGCGGCGGAGTCCGAAGGGATGGCATCGAGGTGGTTGGCATCGGCGATGATGTCCACCTCAACACAGTCTTTTTCGGGAATATTATACTTTTGCGCTGAGTCTTTTCTGCTCAGATAATCGATATAGATGACCCTGTCGGCATTTTTGCAGAGCAGCGGAGACTTCTGGGCGCCGATTTCATATCCGGTGCCCCGTATATAGCGGGCGGCGAAATCATTGCGGATGTGGTACAGCCTGCTGGTGGTGAACGACAGGACGAAACGGGAATGAGGGGGCAGGTGGGCCCGGTGGTGTTGCCATCTGGTTGTTCTTGCCGACATGTCAGCCTGGGGAGACCGTTGCGCCGCGCGGCATGGAGCCCGGCTCAACGGTCGGCACGGGAAAAGATGTTTCTGATTTTCCTGCCGACGATATCCACCTGCCGGGAAAAAGGAAGCGAGGCAAAAATCATCCTGTTGATCAGTTGGGCGCTGTAAATGAGCTGGTCCTCCTGCCGGGCATGGGGCACGACCAGGCCCAGGTGGCCGTAGCCTGAATAGACCGCCTTGTGGGATATATGATGCTGCTCGAAATAATCAAGCAGCCCCGCCGACTCCGAGCTGCCCCGTATAAGATGGTCACCCTGAAAATCCCTGCTTTGGCCCAGTCCGTCACAAAAAATCACCCCATGCTCAACAAGGCGGGGAAACGTCGCGGTGAGCACATCCAGCACCGACTGGCGGAGATCGACATCAAGCCATATGAGCATAAGGTCCTGATCGAAGTTTTGCAATGATTCATTGAACCAGCCCTTGACAAACGTCACCACCCCCGGCTTCCCCAGCCGCCGCAGATTGTCCTGAACTTCCTCCAGGCTTCCCTTGAAATCGCCCTTGCCGTAATAGCCGTCGCTTGCCGGCAGACCTTCGAAGGAATCCGCGGCAATAAGCTCCAGGCCCAGATAATCACAGATGTGGCTCAGGCAGCAGGTGGAGCCGCCTTTGAACACCCCGCATTCCAGGACCTTTCCTCGTATGCCGTAGCTTTTCAGGTAATAGAGGTAAATCGCCATGGGGATCATGCCGATTCCCGCCCAGCCGGCGGTATGGGCATCATCGCCGTGATGATGGGTGGCGTCCCTGTTGACGTACTCCATTCCCCGGCGAACCTGTTCAAATTCACCCAGCATCCTGCGGATAAAGGGAAACAGGTCATGGGCCTGGCCGGTCAATTTTGATTTGAGCAACCGGCCCAGGGCATATCCCGTTGCATCATACCCGGGAATCGGCTTTCTGGTCGTATTGATCGTCGAATAGGGAGAGAGGGGCGCGGGGTACATGGTGTACGGCTGAACCGGGAGAAGTTTGCCGGCAGCTCACGAATCAGCAGTCAGGAACAGGAGGCGGCAAAAAAAAGGCGGTCATTTTCAGGAAAATGACCGCCTGGCAAATATGCGCGGGAAACAGTCTTACTGGCTGTTGAAAAGAACCGCGCTGGCGATGTTGTAGCCCTGGGCATCGGTGCCGGCAACGCCGAATTCAACGGCGATGGGCTTCTTCAGGGACATGGCCGTCAGAATGGTGGCCATCATCTGGTCGGTGCCGGTGCTGCTGAGGGTCATCCAGCCGTTCTTGGTGCCGGCGGGATTCTCGTTGCAATTTTTGACCTGCAGACGAACCATTGTGCCATAGGGACCAATCTGCGTCGGGATGCATACCGCCCAGGTAGCGAATGCATTGCTGGAAAAAAACGCACAGGACATGACCAGGCAAACGGCCGCCAAAGTGATTTTTTTCAGAGTCATAAGTCTTCTCCCTTCCTGATAGTTGAACGATAGTTGATGATGAATAGCATTCTCGTTTATTTCTGTGGAAATCTTAGAGGATTTTTTGGGTGAATACAAGATTTTTTTCGCGTATTGCATACTTATTTTCCGTTTTCATTAGCATTCCGAAATATTTTCCTCCACGGGAAGCTCGATCGTGGCAGGACTACCTGTTGAGCCTCTGGTATTCAACAAAGGCGGTGGTAGCTCCGGCCATGATCGTTTCATCGTGTTCCTGGGCTTCCTGGGAAGACGGTGTCGGGGAGTTGGAGAACTCCTCGAAGGCGGTGCTGGCTCCGGCCATGATCGTTTCATCGTGTTCCGAGGGTTCTGCTTCCCTGGCGGACGGTTTCGCGGGATTCATGAATTCCTCGAAGGCGGTGCTGGCTTCTGCCATGATCGTTTCATCGTGTTCCTGGGCTTCCTGGGAAGACGGTGTCGGGGAGTTGGTAAATTCCTCGAAGGCTCTACTTGCTCCGGCCATGATCGTTTCGTCCTGGTCCTGCGGATCCGGTATCGACTCTGTGGCGGGGTTGTTCTGGTATTCGGCAAAGGCGACGGATACGTCGTTCATGCCCCCTTCCCCGGTTTCATCGATTTCCATTCTGGCGGTCATGCTCGACGGAGGTGTCTTTTTGTCCAGAAACACGAGGTTGAGTTTTTTCTGTTCATTGTCACAGATAACCGAAAAATTGAGCTCTTTCAGCAGGCGGCTGAGGGCCTGATTGAGCGGGGCCTGCTTGAGGATAATTGTCTTGGTGCTGTTCAGGACGGTTTCATCATCTACTTCAATGGCGTAATCCGTCTGTTTTTCAATGTCCCGCAGAATATCCCTCACCGGTTTGTCGATTGCTTCGAGGGAAACCGGATGTTCACCCCAATCGCAGCCCGCGGTGCCGGGGTTCGGGAAGAGGAGAAAGAGTGAGAGGGAGCCAAGAAACACAAATTTGAGAAAGAAAGAAGGGTTCATATACGCTACCTTGTTGAATGCATGTTGCGGTCAGGCGATTATCTAATCATAAGCACTTCCGGCCGCGGGTTCAAGCAAGTTCGTACTGAATACTCGTCTTTTTGAGATTGGGACTGTAATAAGGATCTCCCAGCCGCAGCCGGCTTTCCCACTTATGGTGGAAAATTGTTCTTTCCGGCAATGCATTCAGTACGTTGAGACGCGAAGTTTTTGCGGTAAAAACAGCCGCGGGGACGTAGACGATGCGCCACCGGGTCTGGAGGGCGGAGAGGGCAAAATCAAGCAGGGCATGGGGGCAGCGGAAGCGGGAGTCGAATCCGTTGAGCTGCCGCCACAGCTCCGTCCTGATCATGACGCAAAAGGGGTTCGGGGCGCTGATATTCCTGGCGGTTTTGGTTATAGCCATGTATCCGGGCTCGGTATGGTCATAACCGGCATAGGGGGTGATTATTTCCCCTTTCTCCCCATAGAACATGCCGGCATATAGAAATTTCCGTTCGTTGTCGAGCAGGCAGCCCGAGGCCATGCCGACGTTTTCCAGGGTCAGCCAGGATGCCAGGATGCCGATGCTTTCCGCATCGGCGGGGCGGCATTCCTCCCCCACAATGAAGATGTAGGGCGGAGGATCGGCAAGGACAGGGCTTTCCCGGATAACAGCGGCGTATTGGTCGGGTTCGGCCGCCGCTGGAACAGTGATGCAGCCGATCTGCTCCCGGGGGGGAAGGGGCAGGGATATCTGGTAATTGCCCCGCCACAGCGATTCGTTCTCCGTGACTTCCGCCCGGATGTTCCTCCTCCGCAGCGCATCCCGCAGGGCCTCCATGCCCGCCTCAAAGGCATAGCTTTTCGCGTCATCGGCCATGGCGACGGATTCAGCGTGCTGCCGCCAGTGATAGAGGACCTGCGGCAGGTGTTTGACTCGGGGGGAAAATTCCATGCAGCGCAGGATGAGGTCGTAATCCTGCGAACCGTCATAGGCGGAGCGCAGGCCTCCGGCCCGCAGAATCAGTTCCCGCCGGTAGCACATGAGGTGAAAGATGTAGTTGCCGCCGTACAAATTTTCCGGCGACCAGTCCGGTTTCATCAGGTGCATGAACCGCTTGCCGGCCGGGGAGATCATGTCCCGGTCCGAATAGAGAATATCGAGGGTGGGATCGTTTTCAATGGCGTTGATGAGGGACTGAACGGCTTCGGGGGCAAGGCGGTCATCGTGGTCCAAAAAGACGATGAATTCTCCCCGGGCCGCGGCTATCCCCCGATTGGATGCAGCCGAGATGCCGCCGGGCGATTCCGGTTCCGAAAATATGACCGTGATGCGGGGGTCCCGGCAGATTCCTGATCTGAGCACTCTCCGGGTTTCTTCCCTGGTAGACCGGTCATCGACCAGAACAAGCTCCCAGAGCGGAGAGGTCTGGACCCGGACTGAAAGAATGCATTCGGTCAGAATGGGCGGATCGGTGTTAAAAACCGGGGTCACAATGCTGATCCTGATTTTTCCCGAGGCCTTTCCGGCCAGGTTGTGCTGCCGCCGCCATTGTTCCCTGGTGAGTATGGAATGTCGGTCCAGCCAGTCCTGGTACGCCGGCCACTCGCTGGTCTGCCAGCGCCTGAGGGTCTCATCGTCGGGGACGACATGGGGATAGTATCGCAGGAAACCCCAATCCCGGGC
>Ga0209614_1000186_pt1 | contig 58013 bp, 58 predicted proteins | sample BlaSprsedimmetaG_FD_185484 | JGI IMG/M metagenome (GOLD analysis project Ga0209614, IMG submission 185484) | Hot spring sediment bacterial and archeal communities from California, USA to study Microbial Dark Matter (Phase II) - Blank Spring... ...
GACCGCTGAGGGAGAGCAACTCTGGAAAGACATTACCAATAAGCAAACTTAAAATTTAACCATGAACATCAGTGCTTAACTTTATCTTGCAATCAGGGTGATCAATTTTCTATAATCACAACTGGTCAAATTTCGGTTGTCATAACTAAACCCAAATCAACAAAGCGGACGGCAACTCCGCCACCTGTCTGTTTTTCCACGAGGCGATCGTGGTCGACGGCCAACCGCGTCTGCTCTCCATTGCCCAGGACATAACCGACCGGAAAAAAGCCGAAAAAGAAAAGAAACTGCTGTTCAAACAACTGCAGCAGTCCCAGAAACTGGAAGCCATCGGCGTCCTGGCCGACTGAACTAACCATTTTAAACCATGAAGATGATCCTCGGTTAACCGAGGATCTGGAAAATGTCATGCGGGCCGGAGCCCGAGCCAAGGAGCTGGTGAATCAGATTCTGACCTTCAGCCGCCAGTCCCACAACGAAAATTCCCTCTGCAGCTACAACCGATCATCAAGGAAGCTGTCAAGATGATGCGTTCGACCCTGCCGGCAACCATCAGTATCGACGAAATCATCGCCGGCGATTGCGGCGCGGTGATGGCGGATCCAACCCAGATGCATCAGATTCTGGTCAACCTCTGCACCAACGCCTTTCATGCCATGGAAAAGAACGGCGGCCGGCTGAAGGTTGGTCTGCAAAGGGCGGCCTCCCCGCCCGCCGCCCTGCTTGAACAGGTCCAGGCCGGCAGTGAATTCCTTGAACTTTCGGTCAGCGACACGGGATGCGGCATTGAAGAAAATCTTTTACAAAGGATTTTCGATCCTTTTTTTACCACCAAGGAACAAGGTAAGGGTACCGGCATGGGCCTTTCTATTAGCCATGGCATCGTCAAGGAACACGGCGGCGTCATCATGGTCAACAGTGTCATCGGCCAAGGCACCGCCTTCAAGGTTTACTTGCCGGAATACAGCCGCCCCGCAGGCAAGCGCTCCCGCAACCGAGATCGCCCTGCCCGGCGGTGATGAAAAGATTCTTATCGTTGATGATGACAAGATGGTAGCCGAAAGCATGCAGGCCATGCTCATCCGGCTCGGCTATCGCGCCACCGCCGTCCTTGACAGCAATCAGGCCTGGCACCTGTTTCGTGAACATCCCCAGGATTTTGACCTGGTGGTTACCGACCTGACCATGCCCGGACTGACCGGCATCGAACTGGCCGAAAGAATCAACTGCCTGCGCCGGGAAATGCCCGTCATTCTCTGCTCCGGCTACAATTACCTCAGCGACGACATCACCATGTCCCGAACCGGCATCAGGGCGGTAATCAAGAAACCGGTAAACATCGCGGTGCTGGCTGAAATCATGCGACAAGTGCTGGATCGAGCCGCATAAAGCTCTGCGATCGTTTCCGACCCGACCGACCTATTCGCGAAAGCGGGTAAAGAACCGCTTCACCGCGATCGGTCGGCGCGCCTCCATTCTCCGGACCAGAATCCCCCCCTGTAAAGCCCGGCGCCCTTCCCCGAAAACCGGAGCCGCAACCTGATACAAAAGTCCGGTCACCAGACGCCCCTGATCATCTCCACAACGAGCCAGATGCAAAGCCCGGTCGAAATCAGTCGTCTCATGGCCTGCAGCCAGAGGTACGGTATGCTGACGATACCAGGCAAAGGTATTGGTCTAATTAAAGGATACGCAAGGGCTCAAAAGATCGATAAAGGCCGCGCCCCGGTGCCGGAAAGCCCTTTTAATCAGGTCAACCAGCTCCTCCTGGTTGCCGGTAAAGGAGCGGGCGACAAAGGTCGCGCCACTGACCAAGGCCAGCGCGCAGGGATTGAGAGCCGCGGCGCCGCTGCCCTCGGGCTGGATCGGGGTGGTAACGGAGGCGTCCGCGGTGGGCGACGCCTGCCCTTTGGTCAGGCCGAACACCCGGTTATCACTGGCGATAATGGTGACGTCAAGATTGCGCCGCAGGTTGTGGATAAAACGATTGCCACTTTCGGCAAAAAAGCAGCCGTCGCCAGAAGCTCAGCCGCAGCCAAAATCCTGGTGACCAGAGCGCAATTAAGCGGATAGAGGTAGCGAAAAACCGCGACCCCCAGCAGAGCAACAGCAGGCCATCGTCGTCACCATAAATTTCAGGGCCCGGAAAAACCGCCGCCAGCCCCTCTCCTTTGCGCCGGCGTTTATCAAACTGGGCCACCCGATTTTCCCGGTCGTCACTTAAACGGCCGATTTCAGTATGTTCATGGCTATCCTGCTGCACAATCCAGCGGGAACTGCCCGCGTAAGCGCAAGGAGAAATTTCGGATTCGGTGAGCCTATAGCGGGCCAGCAACTGCGAAGATTCCGGTTCAGACGCGACCTGCCCCCGATCAATCACGACCCGCTCAAGATCATATTCCGGCACCAGCGTCTGCGCGTCACCCAGGGCCTGATCGGTCAGAACAAACACCGGCAACTGCCAGACTTCCGCCAGATTAAGGGCTTCGGCGGCCAGATAAAAAGCATTCTCGGGACCGGTCGGAGCCAGCACGGCCCGAGGAAATTCCCCTTGTCCGGCAAAAACCGCCTGCAGCAGATCGGACTGTTCCGTGCGCGTGGCCATGCCGGTCGCCGGACCGGGACGCTGAGCATTGATGATAACCACCGGAGTTTCCGAGATCCCGGCCAGATTAACGGTTTCCGTCATCAGGGAAATACCACCGCCCGAGGTTCCGGTGACCGCCCGCAGCCCGGCGAACGCAGCCCCGCAGGCAACATTCAAAGCGGCAATCTCGTCCTCGACCTGCTCCACCACAAGATCGCTTTCCTTTCCGAAAGCCGCCAGATAATTCATGACCGACGTCGCCGGACTCATGGGATAACCGGCATACAGACCCAGTCCTCCGGCCACCAGGCCCAGAGCCAGGCCGGCATGGCCGGAAAGCCGCAAGGCCCCGACCGGGGCCCGCTGTTTAGCCTTCGGCTGCAGCCAGACCGGCCCGGTTTTCGGCAGCCGGCTGAAAACCTCTATGATTTCAAGGTTCAGAGCAAGAATTTCCTTTGACCTGGACTCGTCAAAAAACTCAGAAACCAATCGCTTCAGGACTTCCGGTTCAAAACCGACCCCTACCGCAAACCGGACCAGCAGCTTAACCCCAACAAATTTTTCCGCTTTTGCCTCCGGCAGCAAATCTTCCGGAAACGAAAAAACCCGGGAATCACGGATACCGGTCGTCACCGACGCCGAAGCAAGGGCCTGTCCGCCTTCCTTCAGCGCGGGCAGATACAGCTCCAGGCTCTCCCGATTGAACGCCAGCAGCATGTCAATCCCGGCAACCGCTGCCGCCAGGGGCCGATCGGCCAGGCGCAGACGCATGAAATTATGGCCGCCGCGGACCCTCGACTGATAATCATGCGTCAGAAACAGATGATAGCCCAGCCGGTGACAAAAACGGGCGCAGAGCTCCGCCGTCGTCTGCACTCCCTGGACGGCAGCTCCGGCAAGCACGATATTGTATTCCAGCATAGGCAACCCCCTGTTATTTTTTCTAGCGTAAGCTCATCGAAAACCTCAACCCTTTGCCACGAACAACCTTATTGAGGCAAAGCCTTCAGTTTGCGTTTAAATTCCCTGGCTACCAGCGGATCTTTTTCCCAGGCCAGTAAATCCCGGTAAAGTTTAGCCAACTCGACGGTTTCGCCCTGGCCCTCATAATAAGTGACCAGGCGCAAGGCAGCAAGATAACGAAAGTTACTCTCATTATTTTTATAAAGCGCAAGATAACGGGGCCAGGCTTCTCCTGATTCCTGGGAGCGATGGAAACTCTCCGCCAAAAAAAAGGTTACCCGATCAACCAGTTCCGGTCCCAGAGACAGCGTTTCCAACCAGAGCAGAGAAGGCTGCGCCTGAGCATAGGCCTTTTCCCGAAAAAACTGCTCAGCCACCAGCAAAACCAGCTCCGGATAACTGCGTAGCAGCTCTTCATTCTCGCGCCGATCCAGGGGAAAATGAGCCTTTACTTCAGTTCTGATCCAGTCTTCCGTCTCCAACCGGGCTCCGTCGGCCGCAGCGACAAGATAAAGTTCCGACAAAAGTTGCAACCGTTTTCGCGGGCTCGAATAGTATTTGTAAATTGAACGAAAAAATACGGCCGCATCCCGTTCTCGACCCATTTTTCTCAAACAGCGCCCGGCGGTCAGATCAAAACCAAAACGAGTCGGATCAGGCTCTTGTTCCGGGCTTACCGGCGGCAACGCCGAAGGCACATATCTGACAAATTCAGCACAGTCGCCGACGGCGGCAAGAGCGTTCAAATAAGGCGCGAAAACAAGTTCCTCGCGCCAGAAATTTTTATCTTCATCAACCAGATTGCGACCAACCTTGACCACCTCGGACAAATGCTGCCGCCGGTATTCCAACCACAGCAGGGAGCGCAAATAAGCTATCCGTTGTTGATGACTGGAAGGCAGCAGGCTTAAAATTTCATTGAGACGCCGGCATAAGACGTCCTCATCCTGACGCTGCCGTGCCATTTCAATCAGGTAACGGTAAAAAATTATTTTTTCCGCAACCGGCAAAGAAAACTTAACCACCCTCACTAAGGCCGGCTCCAGCCAGACAGCCTGTCCCAATTCAGGTTCAAGTCTGAGCGCCTCCTGCAGGGCCGCGCTCAACTTATCCGGCAGCAGGATTCCATCCGGCAACTGCAACCAGAGCTCAAGAATCGTTTTGACCGTCGGCTGCGCCCGGCAATGTCCGGCGCTGTCAATCACCATGACAAAAAACTCCTGGAGCTCAACCGGGGAAAAAGCGTAGTCGTCAAGCCGGGCCAGAATGCTTTGCTGAGCCGCCAAGCCTCCCGGATAATCCTGGATCTGATAACGACTAAAGGCCGCAATCCAGTTAATTTCGTGCCTGCCCAGCGCTTCGACGCGTTTTTGCTCGGCCCCCACGCTTTCCACCAGGGGGGTGATTTCCCGGTTGGCGGCGGCAAAATCCTGATCGGCAAAATAAATCCGGGCCAGTGCCAAACGGGCCTCCGGCACTGACGCAGACTCCGCATACTCTTCGAGCAGTTCATGTAAACAGCGGCGGGCTTCGGCGCGGTTGCCCTGAGCCAGCCGGCAGAACGCCAGCTGCAATTGTAAACGGGCCGGTTCAATTCCCAGTTCAGCCGGGGTTGATGATTTCCTGACCACGTGAAAAAGTTCCGCGGCCCGCCCACAATCTCCAAGCTCCAGGGCGCAGAGCAACAAGGTCAAACGTACGCGCCCGACCATTTTCGAAGTCGAGTGATTTTTTAGAAAGCGTTCGAGCTCCTGACCGGCAAAATCATAGAGACCATCTTCGAAGGCACCGAAAGCAACCCGGGCATCGTCGTATTCATCCGCAGAGACCGAATGAAACCAGCCTCCCCCCCAGATAGAGATACAAAACAAGCTACAGCTTAAAAACAGGACTAAACGCCACCGCATAGGTAATCTCTCCATCGTCTTAGTAGGTGCCTCACAGTTAATTTTCGGTTTGAAAAACCAAGTAAAGCAACCGAGGCGAGTACTTATTTGCGGACCGTAGAGACCGCTGGGGTTGCCGGGCTCATTCCCACATCAGGGAACAGAGCATACATAAATTTCTTCAGTGCCCCTTGGATCTACGGTGTCACTGTGCAAGGCTCAAAATAATTTTCCAAGCCAGAAGAAAGCCTGACTCTGAGTTTTCCTCACTTGACATAAAATCAAAGCCGCATTACACAGGCCTCATGACAAAAATCATCCTCATTGGCTGCGGCGGTTTTTTCGGAGCCATCAGCCGCTACCTGGTTTCCGGGTTGATCTACAACCTGCTCGGGACCGGTCTGCCCTACGGCACCCTGATCGTCAATCTGGCCGGTTCTTTTCTGCTGGGCGGACTGGCTCGCATTGCCATGTCCTCTCAGTTGCTGAATGACCATGTTACAGCCTTAATCGGCATCGGTTTTCTTGGCGCCTTCACCACCTTTTCCACCTTCAGCGTTCAGACCATGGAACTCCTTGAGAGCGGCAATCTGACCAAGGCCATGCTCAATATCGTTCTGAATCTGACCCTGTGCCTGGCCGGAGCCTGGCTGGGTCTGAGCCTGGGACGCCACTGCTCCTGAGCTGTTATTCCCGCTCACCTGCCCACCAGATCAAGCTTCTGCAGACCAATATAATCTTTCTCAAAAAAATTTAGCCTTGACATTCACCAGATATTGTGTTTTAAGTACGGCCTTAACGCAACATGTAGTACCTGTACCCAAAACTTAAAGTTCCAGTAAAGCTCTTAAAATTATTACTTTTTCGTTCCTCCAGGAACCCATGAAGGGAGTAGCATGAAAAACCAGGTCTCGGCCCAAGAAAAGATTCCCAGTCTGCCCAAGAACGCCACCCTACCGCAGTTCAGCAAAAATGCCATCACCGTCCTTGAACGCCGCTACCTGAAAAAAACCGAGACCGGAGAACCCGCGGAAGAGCCCAAGGACATGCTCTGGCGAGTCGCCTGGACCATCGCCTCGGGGGAAAAAGACCATAACCCACAAGCCGATATCAAAAAACTGGCCGGTGAATTTTATGAAGCCATGGCCCGGCTGGAATTTCTTCCCAATTCCCCGACCCTGATGAACGCCGGTCGCGAACTAGGACAGCTCTCGGCCTGTTTCGTTTTACCGGTCGATGACTCGATGGAAAGTATCTTTGAAGCCGTCAAACAAACCGCCCTGATTCACAAAAGTGGAGGAGGCACCGGTTTTTCCTTTTCCAGAATCCGCCCGAGCAACGATCTCGTCCATTCCACCAGTGGCATTTCCAGCGGTCCTCTCTCCTTCATGCGGGTCTTTGACTGCGCCACCGAAACCATCAAGCAAGGCGGCACCAGACGCGGCGCCAACATGGCGATTTTAAGAGTCGACCATCCCGACATCATGGATTTCATCAAAATCAAATCCGACTTGAGCAAACTGCAGAATTTCAATCTCTCGGTAGCCCTGACCGATGATTTCATGGCCGCCCTCAAGAGCGACGGAGATTACGACATCATCAACCCGCGCAATCAGGAGGTCGTAAAACGACAAAACGCCCGTAAGGTTTTCAAGCAGATTGTTAAACAAGCCTGGCTTTCCGGTGAACCCGGCATCATTTTCATAGACCGTATCAACGCCGACAACCCGACCCCACAAGTCGGAGCCATCGAAAGCACCAACCCCTGCGGTGAACAACCGCTGCTCCCGCATGAGTCCTGCAACCTGGGCTCCATCAATCTGGCCCGCATGGTCACCGACGGTCGGGTTGATTTCGAAAAGCTTGAACAAACGGTCAAGACCGCCGTCCACTTTCTCGATAACGTTGTCGATATCAACAATTACCCGCTGACGGTGATTGAGAAACAGACCAAGGCCAACCGGAAAATCGGCCTCGGGGTGATGGGCTTTGCCGACCTTCTGCTCATGCTTGAGACTCCCTACTCATCAACCGAGGCCCGCGAACTGGCCGAAGAGATCATGTCCTTTATCGACCGCACGGCTTACAACACTTCAATAGAACTGGCTGAAAAACGCGGTCCCTTTCCCAATTTTCCGGAAAGTATTTACGGCACCAGGAATCCAACCGTCCCACTGCGCAATGCGACCCGAACTACCATCGCCCCCACCGGCACAATCAGCATTCTGGCCGGTTGTTCCAGTGGCGTGGAACCGATTTTCGCCCTGGCCTTTTTACGTCGGGTCATGGATGACGACGAGCTTTTCGAGGTCAATCCGATTTTTGAAAAGGTCGCGCGGCAAAACAACTTTTTCAGCCAGGCCCTGGTCAAGAAAATTGCCCATAATGGCAGCTGCCACAATGCCGATGAAATTCCCGAGCGTTTTCGCCGTTATTTTGAAAGCGCCCACGATATCAACCCTCTGGATCACATCGAAATTCAGGCGGCCTTTCAGAAATACACCAATAACGCGGTCAGCAAGACCATCAACTTCGCCCATGACGCAACCATCGAACATGTCGAGAAGGCCTATCTCCTGGCTTATGAAAAAGGCTGTAAAGGGGTCACCATCTACCGCGACGGTTGCCGTGAAAATCAGGTTCTCAATATCGGCAAAACCGACAGCCGGCAACTAAATTCCACTCTCGGGGAAAAACCAACCAAAAGGGATCGCCCCCAAACCCTGGTGGGACGTACGTACCAGATGACCACTGGATGCGGTCCCCTTTACGTCACCATCAATGATGATGAAAAAGGGCTGGCTTTTGAGCTTTTTAATACGATTGGCAAGGCCGGAGGCTGCGCCGCCAGCCAGAGCGAAGCCATCGGCCGCCTGGTCTCATTGGCGTGGCGCAGCGGCCAGCAGCCGGAACCGATCATCAAACAGCTGATCGGCATCAGCTGTCATAAACCGGCCGGCTTCGGCGAAAATCGGGTTACCTCTTGCGCCGATGCCATCGCTCAGGCGATTCGTCACCACCTTGAGAAAAATAACGGCAAACGCGACCAAGCCCTGCACGATGACAGCAATCTGGCTTTCGGGGCCTGCCCGGAGTGCGGTGGGGTGGTCGAACACGAAGGCGGCTGCATGGTCTGCCATACCTGTGGTTATTCAGAATGCGCGTAACAATTGACCAACTCATAGATACGACGGCGTTTCAGCAGGGGAAATTCGCTTTCCAGAACCCCAACCAGATCCCGCCCGCTGCACCCGTTCGTAAAAACCTGGTCCGCCAGACGATTTTTCAGACGAAGTTCCTCCTCTAAAAGCCTTTGTGGGTCCCGGCTGTACTCCTTGAGATCGCAGCCGGCGACTAACAAAGTAATTTCTCCCCGCCATTCCTGCTTTTCTCCCCAAGCCAACAACTCCGTTAAGGATAAACGCAGAAATTCCTCGTAGAGTTTGGTCAATTCCCGGGCGACGCAGGCCGATCGGTTACCCAGAACCGCCGCCATAAGCTGCAGGGTCGCATTAAGACGGCGAGGAGATTCATAAAAGATCAGGGTTGCTTCAATATTTTTCAGGGCTTCGAGACGACGACGCACAAGCCCCGGCTTGACCGGGAGAAAACCGGCAAAGTAAAAGGCATCTGAAGGCAGCCCACTGGCACAAAGAGCGCTAATCGCGGCGCAGGCTCCGGGCAGAGGGGTGACGCGAATCCCGGCATCCAGAACCAGCTGCAGCAACCGGTAACCAGGGTCGGAAATTCCCGGAGTACCGGCCTCGGAGATAAGTCCGATGCGGGCGCCGTTTTGCAGCTGCAGCAGAATCTCGGCCAACCGTTGCGGAGTGGAGTTATCATGCAGGGAAAGCAGACGAGCCTGAATCTGGTAACGTTGAAAAAGTTTTTTCGCCGTCCGTGTATCCTCGGCCGCGATCAGATCGCAGGCACGCAGGGTTTCCAGAGCCCGCAAAGTAATATCAGCCAGATTACCAATCGGGGTGGCAATCAGGAAAAGTTCACCGGCCCCGGTCATGGCGCCCAACCCGCCAAGCGCTGCCGAAACACGGCATGTCGCCGCATCCGGCAAAGGACCTCAACCAGCTCAGGGTCCTTGACCCGGGTTTCGGTCTCCCGCCGCCAAGCGTCTGCCTCAGCTTCCGAAACCAGAGCGGCAAGAGGAGGTTTCTCCCGAGGGGCGGGCCTCGCCCCGATCGAAAACTGATCTTGCGTCCTGACCGCCCGGCAGTGAATGGTGGCAATCAGAAACTTGCCGACCAGTTCATTGACCCGCTTGATAATTTCCTCCTGCATATAAATCAGCTGATGCGCCCAGGCGCTGCTTTTCACCTCGATATAAAGGGTATGATGCTTGATTCTCACGGGTTGACATTTATCGACCAGACCGCCGCCGACAACCTTGCGCCATTGGCGAAAAACATCTTCATGCAACAATCTTTCCTTGAGTTTGGGAGAGCTCAGAACCCCGTCCACCAGGGTGCCGACCGGCAACGGCTGCGATCTTCGGTGCCGGCCAGGCTCCCGGCGGTTCCGGTAAAATAATTGCATGATTCAATTCAAATTCGAGGTTTTGGTATCTTCAGACTCAGGTCTTTATCGTTGGTCCGAGCCTCCTTTTTCGACCGTCTCCTTCCGATCAGATCAGGACGGCTAGCCCAGACGGGGAAATAAGGCTTCACCTTTGGCGACCAGACCCGAGGCCAGCCCGCCCCAGACAAAAACCTCGGGACCGGCAACCGCATCAGGCCGGGCCTGACCCAGCTGTTCCGCCATCAACAGGGCTTTTCCGGGCATCACCGGAAACAGATAAACACTCAACAGACGCAGACTTTCAAGCACGCAATAAAGCACCTGATCCAGTTCAGCCGCCCGGCCGGGGTCCTTGGCCAGGCTCCAGGGCGCCTGTTCATCGATAAAACGGTTACAGTTTTCCACTAAACGCCAAACCGCCGCCAGCATCTTGTGAAAAGCCAACTCAGCCATGGCCTTTTCGACCGCGCCGCGAACCTCTTCGGCCAGCCGGTCAAAGGCCTGATAATGCGGTGACTCAACATCGCCGGCCGGAATCAGCGCTTGGCGATATTTACCGACCATCGCTACCGTCCGACTCAGAAGGTTGCCGAGATCATTGGCAAGTTCGCTGTTGATCCGACCTTTCAGGGCCGTCTGGGAAAAATCTCCATCCAGGCCAAAAGGCACTTCCCGCAGGAGAAAATAACGAAAGGCATCAACCCCGAATTCCTCAACCACGGCCAACGGATCGACCACGTTTCCCACCGATTTGGACATCTTTTCACCCTCAACCGTCCACCAGCCGTGGGCGAAAATCTGACGCGGCAGGGGAAGGTCGGCAGCCATGAGAAAGGTCGGCCAGTAAACTGTATGAAAGCGGAGAATATCCTTGCCGATCAGATGCACATCCGCCGGCCAGAGCCGAGCAAAACGGTCTTCGTCATCGGGGAAACCAGCGGCCGTCAGATAGTTGATCAAAGCATCGAACCAGACATAGAGAACATGGCGCTCATCATCGGGAACCGGAATGCCCCAGCTGAAGCTGCTGCGGCTGATGCTTAAATCGCGCAGTTCCTCCCGCAGAAATCCGGAAATTTCATTAAACTTCCCCTTCGGCCGAATGAAAGCTTCATGGGTTTCCAGATAAGCGAGCAAGGCCTGCTGAAATTTTGACATGGCAAAAAAATAGCTCTCCTCGCGAACCTTCTCGGCCGGCCGACCACATTCCGGACAGTTGCCGGCCACCAGCTGTTTTTCGGTCCAGAAAGTCTCGCAGGGCACACAATACCAGTCTTCGTAATGTCCGAGATAGATTTTGCCGTTAGCCTTAACCCGCTGATAAAAAGCATGAACCGCTCGATGATGACGAGCCTCGCTGGTGCGAATAAAATCATCATGGGATATATTGAGCAGCTTCCAGAGATGACGAAATCTTTCAACTACCTGATCAACCAGTTCCCTAGCGCTTAAACCGCGGAGCGCCGCCGTCTTTTCGATTTTTTGGCCGTGTTCATCGGTTCCGGTGAGGAAGAACACCTGTCGACCCAACAGCCGCTGATACCGGGCCATAACATCCGCCGCGATCGTGGTGTAGGCATGCCCGATATGAGGCACATCATTAACATAGTAGATGGGGGTGGTAATATAATAAATTTTATCTTGAGTCTCATTCATAATTTTCTCTGGTTGGGGTGACCTTCACGGATTCGAGTTGATTTTGGCTTTGTAAAAATAGTCCCGCTATAAAAACCGGCTTTTTACCAAGAAACTCTACCTAAGATTTCTGTTCCTGTGCTTTTTCGGCAGGCGGGGTTTCTTTTTTACGACGATTGCGGTTACGACCGCCTCCTTTAGAGCCTTTGCCCCGGCGTGAGCTTCGGGACCGAGGAGCCTCCTCCGCCTTAACCAAGGCTTCTCCTGCGGCCGGGCTACGATTATCAAGCGCTTTCTTTTCCGGTTCAGAGGCCTGAACCGGAACCCGTGTTTCTTCCTGAGAGACGCCGGTTTCAGGCCCGATTTCAGCCCTAAAGCCGTTTCCAACCTCATTTTCTGAAATATCCTTGCGGCGATTTTTACGTCTGCCTTCATTTTTACGGTAGTTATCGTACTCATAACCTAGACAACACATCAAACGACCGCAGATGCCGGAGATTTTCATCGGGTTAAGCGCCAGATTCTGTTCTTTGGCCATTTTCACGGTAACCGGAGCAAATTCAGAGAGAAAAGCGGAACAACAAAGTTCCCGTCCGCAGATACCCACCCCTCCCAGCATCCCGGCCGCGTCCCGAATCCCAATCTGCCGCATTTCGACCCGCAGATGAAGACCATGAGCCAGGTCCTTGACCAGGTCCCGAAAATCGACCCGGTTTTCCGCCGTAAAATAGAAAACCACCCGGTTACTGTCATGCATTAACTCAGCTTGAACAAGCTTCATCTGCAGACCCAGTTCGGAGATTTTCTCACGACAGGCTCGAGCCACTTCGAGTTCACGATCGCGGTTCTCCTGAAGCTTGACAAAGTCTTCCTCCCGAGCCTGTCGCAAAACCTTTTTAACCGTCTTGGGGTCAACGCCCTCCGGCAGACCGGCCCGTTCCGGAGAAACCACGACCTGCCCGATATTAATCCCGCGCTCGGTCTCGACAATAACCATATCATTGACCTTGAGATGCAACGCCCCGACTTCAAAACAATAAACTCTCCGCGAATTGCGAAACGCAACCCCGGCATAGCGATTAACCATTTATAACCTCAAATAAATCCGTCAGGCGCTAGACCAAACCGCCTAGACTGAAATGATTCCCGTAAAGAAAGCCTCTAAGGCCAACTTCAAATTAATATTGACTGCAAGATCATTCTCAATCAGGTCCAATTCCCGGCGCAAGCTTACAAGTTTAAGGCGCCCAAGACAAGCAAAACAAGCGATCTCATGTTGCCAGCCGACCTCAGCCTCAACCTCGACGCCCTCGGCCCAAAGGATGGCATCATGAAGAAAATTACGTATAATAAAGAAAAGTTCAGATGTAAACTCAAAAGCTGAGGCCGCTTCCGCAAGTTCAAGCGCCTGTCTGATACTGCCTTGCGGCAGAGAGGCGAATTTTTCGACAAAACCCCGACCCCATTGCCGATTCTCGGGAACCAGAAAGAACAGAGCCCGCACAACACTTCCAGCGGCCCAGGCGGCGGCTTCAGCTTGGTCAGCCGGAGAGAAATCACGCGCGCCTTCATGTTGGGACAAAATTTGGACCAGAGCCGTTCGGGCAAGGACGACAAAAGGAAAAAGCAGACATCGCGAAAGCATGGTTGCCGGCAGCAGCTCATGGCAATGACTGATCAAGACAAAAAAAACCGAGGTTTTCGGTTCTTCAAGGGTCTTTAACAAAGCGTTGACGGCGACCAAGTTCAGCAGGTGAGCATTTTGGATAATCACAATCCGCTGTTTCCCGGCCACCGGCGCCAAACTGATAAAATCCTGCAACTGACGAATCTGCTCAATCTTAATCTGAAGTTTCTCGGGCTCGATCAACAACAGATCGGGATAACGGCGTCTTTCAATCTGAATACAGGTAGGACATCTGCCACAGGAATCCCCTTCGCCCCGGTTTTTGGCCGAGCAACTTAAGGCTGCCGCCAGCAGAAGTGCCGCTCTGGTCTTACCCACGCCTTGCGGACCGGCCAGCAACAGAGCCTGCGGTACCCGACCGGAAGCCACCATCTGCCGCAGTCGCTCCCGAGCTGTTTCCTGTCCGAGCAGATCAGCGAAGGGCATATTTCTTCACAAACTCCCGCCAGATAACGGCATGCATGTCCTCGATCCCGCAAGTTGCGTCAACGACCTGAATGCGCTCCGGTTCGCGGGCCGCCAGGGTCAGAAAACCCCGGCGTACCGCTTCGTGGAAATCAAGCCGCCGCCGTTCAAAACGATCCGCAACCCCAACCGACCCATTTTCCTGATTACGACGCAGAGCCCGCTGTAAGCCGATTTCCGCCGGGCAGTCCAGCAGGAAGGTCAACTGCGGCCAGCAGTTACCGACAACCAAATGATTAAACTGATCAACCCGCGCGGTCTCCAGGCGACGATCGACAAAGCCCTGATACACCCAGGTCGAATCCACGTAACGATCCAGCAGAACCAGAGCCTTACGGCGCAAAGCCGGCGCAACCACGAGACGACAATGCTCGGCCCGGTCCGCAAGATAAAGAAGCATTTCCGTGAGCGCATCCGGATCATAGGCCGGATCAAGCAACAATTTTCTTAACTCCAGACCAAGCGCGGTGGCACCCGGTTCCCGGGAAACCACAACTTCCCGGCCCAACCCCCGCAACCGCCCTGCCAGCAAGGCTATCTGGGTCGACTTGCCGCAGCCCTCCATGCCTTCAAAAGTAAGCAGCAGGCCGCTATCTGCAAGTTTTACCATAATTTTTCATCAACCTGTCAGTTTCATAGCCCGCCTCTGCGGATCAGACGCACACACCAAAAGACACCTTAAACGGTCACCATGCTCCGGAGCCGACTTCGTCCTCTGGAGCTTTACCCCTCTGAAAAGCCGGCGACACCCCGCCCGCCGACAGGGACAGAACATCAACTCATGAACAAAGGCTTTGAGAAAATTCCGGTGGGATTCATTGCAGGCGATAAGCCAGCTCGACTACCGTTCGACAATATAATTTACTGTGGTTATAACTCCAAACCACATCCTCCCGGGCCTGACGGTCAAGCCCCGGACGCCAGCCATTCTTTTTCAGATAATGGGCAACGCTAGCGGCCGCATCCTTAAAATCATATAAATCAATCCGTCCGTCCCCATTGCCATCAACCGCATAATTGAGGCAGCTGGAAGGGATAAACTGACAGATGCCGAAAGCCCCGGCCCAGGACCCCTTAACCTGATCCACCTCAATCCGGTCACTCAACTTAAACAGCGCCACCAGCTGTTCATACCCCCAGAGTGCTTTTTTTTGAGCCCGTCTTTGAAGCCACTGGTATTCGAGCTCGGGATAACTCTTTTTAAGCTCGGCATACACAACCCGCAGATGCTGTTCCTCGGCGCAGGAGGCCAGAGAAAAAAACACCTCCAACAAAGAATAGCTCCCTTGATATCGACCCAGATCCGATTCAACCAGGAAAATAGCGGTTATCAATTCGCCTTCCACCTGGTAAAGCGCTTCGATTCCCGAAAGCCAGGCCCGGTTTTCTTTCAGAAAAAGCCGCCCTTTGCCCACGGTCGCCGGCTCCAGAAAACGATCATAGACCGCCTGATACTCAACCTGTTTAAGATTCTTACCGATAATTGCCGGGCTCACCGTCAATTCCCGGCAAAACCGATTCACCAGTTCCTCCCCTATCCCCTCCTGTTCAAGCAGGCGAAGACAAGGCGAAGCCCCGTCGGCAATTTGGCCACCGAGTAACCCCCAAGCCAGACAGATAAAAAGAATTGGCCTTAAAATCAGATCTTGAAGCCGCGACCAAATAAACATACTCACCTCCAGATCAGAGCTTGTCGGTTCTCGAAATCAGGCAGTTTAAATAATTGCCACCCCATCGTCCCTGGGGGAAAATGTCAAAACTTCAGCTGGTAGAATACGACGAGCAAATCCCGCTTTCAATGACTGATAAGATATTGATTTTTCAAACTGTCGGCACCAAATAACCAAGAACCTGCAAAGATAGTAACAATAAGTGAAAAAAAAATCTATAAAAATACTTGAACTTGACCTGACAATTTGATAGGTAGTCGATGTGATTGTGCTGGGCCGGGATACGGTGGTGAAATAGGTTTCCCCGAACACTCCCAATCGAAAAATTCACCTAAGGAGATCGTTCCGTGGACGTACGATATATCAACCCCTTTATTGAAGCCACCATGAATGTGCTTAAAACCATGGCCTTTATTTCATCAAAACCTGGGAAACCATTTATCAAGAAAAGCCAAGCGGCAACCGGTGACATCACCGGCATAATCGGTCTCTCCGGTGACAAGGAAGGTTCGCTTTCCATAACCTTTTCGTTTCCCTGCATCAAAGCGGTTCTCGAAAAGATGCTGGGTGAAGTTCATGACGATCTTAACGAAGATGTCTCCGATGCCGTCGGTGAAATCACCAATATGATATGCGGAAACGCACGCAACAAACTCGAGGCTCAGAATATCAACCTGTCAGCCGGCATACCAACCATCATCACGGGCAGGGACCATACCATTACCCACGTTACAAAATCGGCAATTGTCGTGCTGCCTTTTGAGACCGATTTCGGCAATTTTTCCCTTGAATTCGCCTTTATCTGATGCCAGCCTCGGCTTCAAGCTTCACGCTCTTCGTTCCCCAACGCTGAACGTCACGGAAACCAGCCTTCCTAAGACCCCGTTTCCTCGCTCCTTAAAGCAAATCATTAGCTGAAAGAGTTTCTCCACGAAGTTGGCCGCAGGCGGCACTGATATCGGCACCTTTGCTGCGCCGAGTCATAACCGTCAGATTGCGCTTTTGGAGACAGTTGAGAAACTCCTCTATCTTTTCAGGCCGGGGTTTTTTGAAAGGCAATTCGGGATGTTCATTAAAGGGAATAAGATTGATCTTGGCCGACAGCGGGGCGACCAGGTCGGCCAGACGACGGGCATCTGCCAGCGAATCATTAAGATCGGCAAACAGAATATACTCAAAGGTTATCCGTCGGCGGCGATTAAGCGGATAGTCACGACAGGCGGTAAGCAGGGTTTTAAGATCGTAACGCCGGTTAACCGGCATCAGCCGGGCGCGCAATTCATCCGTAGTGGCATTGAGGGACACGGCCAAGGAAACCTCAATGCGGCGCCCGAGCTCCTCGATTTGCGGAGCCAGCCCACAGGTTGAAAGAGTAATCCGGCGGCTGGAAAACTGCAGACCATCATCGTACATCATGATTTCCAGGGCCCGAATCACCCCTTCCAGGTTATCGAGTGGCTCCCCCATTCCCATTAGGACAAGATTGGTAATCACCCCTCGGGCCGGCGCTTCAGGATCAATCCGACCGATCACCTGAATCACCTGATCAACGATCTCGGCGCTACTCAACTGCCGGCAAAAACCAGACTGACCGGTCAGGCAGAAACGACAGCCCATGCGACAACCCACCTGGGTTGAAAGACAGATAGTCAGACGTTCCTTTTCCCCGATCAGGACCGTTTCAATGGTTTGGCCGTCCTCAAGCTGAAAAAGATATTTACGAGTCCCATCCTCAGCCACCTGTTCCCGCAGACAAGTCAGGGTACTGATATAGGATGAAGCTTCGAGATACTCACGGCACGCCCGGGAAAGGTTGGTCATCAAGGCAATTTCAGAAACCCGTTGACGATAGAGCCAGCGAATAATCTGGTCGGCGCGAAAACGCTCTTTACCAATAGCGGTCAGATAGTCGGCCAGCTCCTGCCGGGTCATGCCCTTAAGATTCTGCCTGGTTTTAGGGCTTTGTGAAATCAATGCAAATTCCCGTCGGCGGCGTCAAAAAACCAGAAGCTTTGGGTGGTCCGGCAAGTTTCGTCATTTGCCACCTTTTCATAAAATATTTGAGCAAACCATAGCTGCCGTAGTTCGGAGACGCTGGCTTCGACAACCACCGAGTTCAACGAATTCATTTATTTTTCAGCCACCGCGAATTGGCCAGCCTAAATTGCTTGACCTTGTAATTCATAACCCGCTTACTGATACCCAATCTTTCAGCGGCATCCTTCTGAATCCAGTTGCACGCCTCCAGGGTCGCAATCAACAGAGAACGCTCCATATCCTCGAGTTTGAGCCCTTCCGGGGGGATTTCGAACAACGCGGGCGGCTCGGGGCTCTCCGGCATCAGAGTGCGCATAAAACTTAAATCAGCCACGGTAATTTCAGGGCCGTCACTCATCAAAATCGCCCGTTCAATACAGTTCTGCAGTTCACGGACATTGCCAGGCCAGTGATACTGTTGCAGGAAATGGGCGGCATCAGGATGCAGAGAGTTGATATTTCTTTTCAGGTCCGCCGCAAATTTGCGGATAAAAAATTCCGCCAGCAATGGAATATCAGCCCGCCGCTCCCGCAGGGGGGGCAAATGCACATTGATTACATTGATACGATAAAACAGATCCTCACGGAAGGCTCCGTCGTGGATAATCTTGGCCAGATCCTTGTTCGAAGCCGAAATAATTCGCACATCGACCTTGATGGTTTTATCTCCCCCCAACCTTTCAAATTCCTTTTCCTGCAGCACCCGTAACAACTTAGCCTGAGTACTGAGACTCATATCACCGATTTCGTCAAGAAAAAGGGTTCCCCGGTCAGCCTGTTCAAAACGTCCGATCCGCTGGCGGCTGGCCCCGGTATAGGCCCCTTTTTCGTGGCCGAAAAGCTCACTCTCCAACAGATTGTCATGCAAAGCGGCGCAGTTAACCTTAACAAAACTTTTCGCCGCGCGCGTGCTGCTGTAATGAATCGCTCCCGCCACCAGTTCCTTGCCGGTCCCGGTTTCTCCGGAAATAAGAATACTGGCGTTGCTGGAAGAAACCTTGCGCAACAAGGCAAAAACCTCCTTGATCGCCTGACTTTCCCCGATAAAATTATCAAAGCGATAAATAATGTTGCGTTCATGCCGCAGATAGGTCAGCTCATGCTCATAGAACCTGACTTTCAAAGCCTTCTCAAGACGCAGGCAAAGTTCATCCAGACCATAGGGACGCTGAATAAAATCAGCGGCTCCGGCCCGCATGGCCGCAGCCACTACATCAACCGGGCAAGAGACCGCCATCAGGACCACGACGGTGGTTATAAGAAGATCCTCATGACTCCTAAGAAATTCCAAGCCCCCGCCCGGCAACAAAGCCACTTCGGCCAGCAACAGCTGATACGAAGTTTTGCCGAGCAGAACTCCGGCTTGTTCCCCGCTGTCCACCTCATCCACCTGGAACTCAAGACCGCGCAAAGCGGCAACCGTTTCCTGGCGAATGCGACCCGGGTGATCGATAAGCAAAATCCGGCCGACCTGCCCCATTGGTTTACGCCTCTATTCCCATTCAATCGTGCCCGGCGGTTTCGACGAAATATCGTAAACCACTCGGTTGATACCGCGCACTTCATTAATAATACGATTAGCAATGCGACCCAGCAGATCGTAAGGCAGCCGCACCCAATCCGCCGTCATGCCGTCGAGACTGTTAACCGCCCGCAAAGCAATAACCTTCTCGTAGGTCCGTTCATCCCCCATGACGCCAACCGTCTTGACCGGAATCAGAACAGCAAATGACTGCCAGATCTCGTTGTAAAGCCCGGCTCTATGAATTTCTTCAATCAGGATCGCGTCAGCCTGCCGCAACATGGCGAGACGGGCTTCGGTAATCTCACCGATCACCCGAATTGCCAGTCCCGGACCGGGAAAAGGTTGGCGGTCAATCACCTCGGAAGGCAGACCCAGTTCCCGACCGACCTCGCGCACCTCATCCTTAAAAAGCTCCCGCAAGGGCTCAACCAGCTTGAGTTTCATTTTCTCCGGAAGCCCGCCGACATTATGATGACTTTTGATCACGGCTGAAGGCCCCTTGAAGGAAACACTCTCAATAACATCCGGATAAAGGGTTCCCTGGGCCAGAAAATCAACCCCTTCCAGCGCCTGGGCCTCGGCTTCAAAGACCCGGATAAACTCGTTGCCGATAATTTTTCGCTTCTTTTCAGGATCGGTGACCCCGGCCAGAAGTTCCAGGAAACTGCGGCTGGCATCGACATAACGCAGATTAATCTGAAAATGCCGACCAAACATCTTCTGGACTTCTTCAGCCTCAGACTGACGCAAGACCCCGTTGTTAACAAAAATACAGGTCAGCTGTTCACCCACGGCTCGATGTAGAAGCAGAGCGGCCACCGACGAATCGACTCCACCGCTCAAACCGAGAATAACCTTGCCGTCACCTACCTGAGCACGAATCCCGGCAATCGTCGTCTCGATAAAGGAATGCATCGTCCACAGACCCCGACAGCCACAGATTGAAAACAGGAAATTTTTCAGTATCAGTCGCCCGTTCCGGCTATGCACCACCTCGGGATGAAACTGCAGGCCCCAGGCTTGTTTCTCAGGACTGGCGAAAGCCGCCACCGCCGCATTTTCCGTCGCCCCGATCGCCGAAAAACCTTCCGGCAAAACCAGCACCTTATCACCATGGCTCATCCAAACCTGTTCCGGAAATTCAAGTCCCTGCCACAGGGGATCGTTGGCCACCCGCTGCAGGCTGGCCAGACCGAATTCACGTTCGGCCGAATGCCCGACCTTGCCGCCCAACCGCTCGGCGATCTCCTGCATGCCGTAACAGATACCGAGAATCGGCAGTCCCAGGCTAAAGACCCCATGGTCGACATGAGGGGCGCTGCTGCCGTAAGTGCTGGCCGGACCGCCGGAAAAGATAATTCCCCGAGGAGCAAACTCGCGAATTCGGGCTAAGGACAGATTAAAGGGATGAATCTCACAGTAAACCTTATGCTCCCGCACCCGCCTGGCAATGAGCTGCGTGTATTGCGAGCCGAAATCAAGAATGAGGATTCTTTCCTCATGAATGTCATGCTGCTGCATTATGACAATTACTCCATTCGATAATTGGGGGCTTCCTTGGTTATAATGACATCGTGGACATGGCTTTCACGTAAACCCGCCGGGGTAATCCGCATCATCACGGCATCATGACGCAAGGCATCAATCGTGGCGCAGCCGGCATACCCCATTCCCGAGCGCAGACCCCCGAGAAGTTGATAGATACTGGAGGAAAGACTCCCTTTATAAGGCACTCGGCCCTCGATCCCTTCGGGAACCAGTTTCTTCTGCTCCACGACCCCATCCTGAAAATAACGATCCTTGCTGCCGGCCTGCATGGCCCCGAGAGACCCCATGCCACGATAGAGTTTGTAGCTGCGGCCCTGGTAAAGAATGGTTTCGCCGGGACTCTCCTCGGTTCCGGCGAACAGGGAACCGATCATCACGCAATGAGCCCCGGAAGCTATGGCTTTCACAATATCGCCGGAAAACTTTATCCCGCCATCGGCAATGATCGGCACTCCATATTTCTCGGCCACTCCATGACAGGCTATCAGAGCCGACACTTGCGGCACCCCGATTCCGGCCACGATCCTGGTCGTACAGATTGACCCGGGGCCGATACCGACCTTGACGGCATCGGCCCCGGCCTTAATCAAAGCTTCCGTGCCGGCTGCCGTCGCAACATTTCCGACAATCAACTGGCAGGCAAAATTTTTCCGGGTCGCAGCCACGGCTTCCAGCACGCCCCGACTATGCCCATGAGCGGTGTCAATCACAATCACGTCGGCTCCGGCCTTGAGCAGAGCCGCGACCCGTTCCTCACGGTCACCGGCCACACCGACTGCCGCTCCAACCCGCAACCGCCCCATCCCATCCTTGCAGGAATCGGGATACATACGCGTTTTTTCGATATCTTTGATGGTGATCAGTCCCTGCAAACGATTATCGTCATCGACTACCAACAGTTTTTCAATGCGATGTTTATGCAGCAGAACCTTAGCTTCATCCATGCCAATACCCTTGGAAACCGTAACCAGATTGTCCTTGGTCATAATATCCCGCAAAGGCCGGTCCATCTGCGTTTCAAAACGCAGGTCCCGATTAGTGACGATCCCAACCAACCGATTCCCATCAACAATCGGCACCCCGGAAATGCGATACTTCTCCATGACCTTTAAAACTTCATGGACCAGATTATCAGGAGCCATGGTGATCGGGTCAACAATCATGCCGCTTTCCGACTTTTTGACCTTATCCACCTCAAGGGCCTGGGCCTCAATTGACATATTTTTGTGAATGATGCCGATACCGCCCTCTCGAGCCATGCAGATCGCGGTTTTTGACTCGGTCACCGTATCCATGGCCGCGCTGAGCAACGGGTTTTTGAGCTTAATATCCCGAGTCAACCAGGTCGAAAGATCAACCTCATGCGGCAGAATGGCGGAATAACTCGGCTGTATCAAGACATCATCAAAAGTCAAGCCGACCCTAATTTTTTCAGATTTCATTTTCGATCTCCATAATAGCTGCAATAACTCAACTGGCGCCAAAGAATTTTTTCGCCAGTTCAACCTCATCCCGGCTGCCGATATAGACCGGACTGCGCTGGTCGAAATCGTAACATTCAAGATCAAGAATCGGCCTGCGACCGTCGGTTGCCACGCCCCCCGCCAATTCCGTCAGATAGGCCATGGGATTAAGTTCAAAAGGTAAACGAAGCTTGCCCTGAGCAGCTGAAACCGTGCCGGGATACATAAAAATACCCCCGCCTTTAAGTAGTATCTGATTGAGGTCGGGAACAAAGCCACCGCTATAACGCAACTTATAACCATCATCTTCTAGATGGCGGATAAAATTTTCATGTTCCGGCAGATAGTCGCGCCGCACCCCGCCGGGGCTGAAGATCGTCCCCCTGTTTTTGAGCGAGACGTACTCCCGGGTCAACACATATTCACCCAGGCTGTTCAGGGTAAACTCATGCACCCCGTCACCGGCGCCATAAACCAGGGTCGTGCGCGGGCCGTAAACAACATACATGGACCCGACCTGCCGACGCCCACACTGCAAGGGATCATCCCCGGCATAAATGGCGACAATGGTTCCCACCGCAAGGTTGACATCAACCAGGGAAGAGCCGTCCAGCGGGTCATAGCAGACCGCATAGCCGCCGCGTTTCCCCTGTCGATCAAAAATTATAATTTCACTCTGTTCTTCAGAAATTATACGACTGACCCGACCGGTATGATCCAACCGGTCCTTGATAATCTCATCGGCCAGAACATCCAGCGCCAGCTGGTCTTCGCCATAAAGATTGCTGGTTCCGGCCAGCCCCAGATCACCGGTGCGCATGGCATGATTTACATATTTCGAGGCAACTCCGACCTCATAGATAATACTGGCCAACCCCATTTCCACTCGACTTTTCATCAAATGGTTCCAGAGACCACGCTTGACGTGCTTTTTAATATTCATCTTAATCCCATTCCGATCCGGCTCCAGCGAAAACCCGAACACCGTGAAGTTTCACACCGCGCCCACTTCAGTAAAAGTTCAGCTTCCTTACTTCTCTCCGGCGATAGCCTCGCAGATATTATAGCAATGGTCCCCGATTTTCTCAAAATTAGTCAGAAAATCGATAAAAATCAGACCCGGCACCACGGAACAACGGTTTTCACTGAGCCGTTCAATATGCTGATCACGGTAGCGATTCTCCAGAGAGTTGATACTGTTCTCCAGCGCTCTGGCTTTCACCATCAAACGCTCCACCTTGCCCTTTTCAAGGCCCGTCAGCGCCAGCTCGATAAATTCCCGGGCTTTGAGTTCGATTTCGGCGATTTCCGCATTGGCTTCCTCACTAAAGTCAATTTTCTGATCCTGTTTACGTTCAACCAGGCGAATCAGGTTTTCGCAGTGGTCTCCCAGCCGCTCGAGGTTGTTGACAATATACATGGTCATGTTGACCTCGCGCGAGATCTCCGGGGTGGTTGACAGTTGCGTTACATTAACCAGAAAGTCGGTAATCTCCTTCTGCAACATATCTATCGTGTTTTCCTTACGGTACACCTTTTCCACCAGTTTTTGCGTGTAATTGGTATAGCATTCCATGGTCAGATTGAACATGCGCAAACAAAGACCGGCCATGCGCACGGTTTCCTTATGCGCCTGAGCCAGAGCCAGGGGCGGGGTATCAAGAACCCGGTTATCAAGATAACGCAGGTGATAAAAAGTCTCTTCATCGCCGGCCGGCACCATCCAGACACAAACTTTGGCAAGTATGCCGACCAAGGGGAGAAAAAGCAGACAGTTGAAGATATTGAAAAAGGTGTGCGCATTGGCAAGATGGCGGGCAATATAGGGTTTATCACCGATAGTGACAGCGCATTCGGCGGCCTGCGCCACTCCGACCACCAGGTCAGGATTTCCCGGAGTAAAATAATCAACCAGGCGAGTGAAAAACGGGAAAAGCAACAGTATATAAACCACCCCCAGAACATTGACCATCATATGAGCCCGGGCGGCCCGCTTCGCTGAAATATTAGTTCCGATACCGGCCAGCAAAGCCGTAATCGTGGTCCCGATATTTTCCCCGAGAATCAGGCCCACCCCTCCCTCGAAAGTCAGGGCTCCACTTGCAGCCAGTGTCATGGTGATTCCGACCGTGGCACTGCTGCTCTGCAGAATCATGGTCAACAGGGCCCCAGCCAGAACCGCCATGATATGATTACGACTGAAGGTAACAAACGCCTGCTGAAAAAAAGGCTGCGTCTTAAAACAGGCAAGGCCACCCCCCATGACATCCAGACCGTAAAAAAGCATACCGAAACCCAGGATGATTTCACCAAAATACTGCCAGCGTTTAGTCCGGGTAAAAAATTTCAGCGCCACTCCGATACCGATCGCCGGCAAGGCATAATGATGAACTTTGAAGGCAATCATCTGGGCGGTCACCGTGGTCCCGATATTGGCTCCAAGAATCACCCCGATAGCCTGCCGCAGATTCATCAAACCGGCATTAACAAAACCCACCACCATCACGGTCGTAGCGCTGCTGCTCTGCACGATGGCCGTGACTCCGGTTCCGACCAGAAAGGCGGCGATACGATGCGTCGTCAGCTTTTCCAGAATCTGCCGCAGACGATTGCCGGCGGCTTTCTGCAAGCCTTCCGACATAATTTTCATACCGTAAAGAAAAAGTCCAAGACCACCCAGAAAGGCAAACATCATTGCCTGTATCATTTAATACTCACTTTGCCGTCTAAAAAGTTGTCACTCAATAAATTTTAATGGCTGCACGAAAAGCCGCCGCAGAGCAACGATTTCAACCCCGGCCTGCTCCGCCATGCGGTGGAATTTTTTCAAAGCGGCCGCCGTCTCCGCATACGGGTGGCCGATCCCGATCGCAGTCCCCCTGATTGCGGCCACGGTCAGCAAGGTCCGCAGCTGCAGAAGAATATGCTGTTCATCCCTGAGGTTATCGAGAAAAACATCCCGCCGTAGCGCCGGAATTCCGGCGGCCCGGGCTTCCTCATAAGCACAACTGCCGGCAATCGTCAGGCTGTCGAGAAAAAAAAGTTCTCGATCCCTGAGGACCCGCATAACCATCCTCATTTTAACAGGATTGGCCGTCAGTCGTGAACCCATATGGTTATTAACCCCGATAATCCCCGGCACTGAAGCCAGATTTTCAAGCAGGGTTGACCGCATCTGTTTTTCATCCATCGCGCAGAGCAGGGCACCGGGACCAGGATCGACGTCAGGGTAGTCCCGAGGTTCCATCGGCAGATGTAAGATCATATCACACCGCCGTTCCTGCAGGTATCCAGCGACCCGCTTCGAGTTCTCCAACCGTGGCAGCACGGCAAAGGTCAGAGGCAGAGAAATCGCGGCAAATTCAGCTGCGCTACTCAGACTAAGCCCCAGATCATCAATGACAATTGCCAGCCGGGGACGCCTCAGCCCCGGCTCAACCAATGATTTGGCTGTGATAAAAGTGCCGATGGTGACCACAGTTTCACCATCAAGAAGCAGAAAGGAACTGATCCCGCCCTCGTTGTCATATGAAAAAAGCAGACGTAAGGCAAAATCACGACCCAAAAATTCTTTGGCGGACTGCAGTACCAGCCTCAGAAGCTCAGGGTCAAAACAGACTCCGTCCATCCTGAGCCGGGACCACTCCAGAACACCGCTGCGCAGCCGTTGCCAATTCTGCCGGTTAACCTGAGCGGCCCGACTCAGGTTGATTTTCTGCAACAAACGGCCAAGAGCCGTTTCCAGTTTATTATGATCCTGAGGTTGAGCATTCCGAAGGCACTCCGCGGACACTCTCGAATCAGGTGCGGGCAAAACCTCGGCAAACCTTCGCTCCGCCAGCAAATAACCCAGCAAAAAGAAAAGAGCGGCCCCGGCGATTCCCAGAACCAGCCCCAGCCATCCTCCGGAAATCTTCGGTGTACGCTCTTTCACACGCATCATCAGGACTGGCTACCGATTATTATCTAGCTGCCGGAAAACCTTCCACCCCTGAAGCAACTCCAGAGCCCGCACCACCTGAATGTCATTACGCCAGTCTTCTCCAGCTGCTGCCGCCGCGGATTCGGCACCGCCTTCAGACTCCGCTTCAGGACGAATTCCACTCCCGCTTTCAGGCTCCGCATCCCTGGAAGGGTGAGCTTCATTCATTTCCGGGCTACTCTTAGCATTTTCAAAATGACCTTTAAGATCCTTTTCCTTAAGATCATGCATCAACCCTTTACCTGGTTCACGCTTGACCACGGTGCCGGCCTCGACCAGAACATCGGGCTCAATTCCTTTAGCCTGAATTGAACGTCCGCTCGGGGTGTAATAAAGTGAAGTTGTCAGGCGTACGGCGGAACCATCCTCAAGCGGGATAATGGTCTGCACCGAACCCTTGCCAAACGTCGGCGTCCCCATGACCAAGCCCCTTTTATGATCCTGCAGAGCCCCGGCAACAATTTCGGAAGCACTGGCGCTGCCACCGTTAACCAAGACCACAATCGGGTAATCACCCTCGGTACCATCATCATGGGCCTGATAACGCATATTCTGTTTGCTGATCCGACCGTCGGTATAGACAATCAGACCTGATTTAAGAAAATAATCTGAAACCGCCACGGCCTGCTGCAATAAACCGCCGGGATTATTACGCAGATCAAGCACCAGGCCGGATAACTGATGCTCGTCTTTAAGCTCTTTCAATTTCAGGTTGAGATCGCTGCTGGTCCGGGTCTGGAACTGAGTCAGACGAACATAGGCAATGTCATCGGACAGCATTTTAGCCTTGACGCTGACGACGTTGATAATATCGCGGACAATGGTCACATCCTGCAGAGAAAGGGCCCCTTTACGCATGATTGAAATGGTTATTTTGGTTCCCTTGGGACCTCGCATTTTTTTAACCGCCTCCATCAGGGTCAAATCCTTGCTCAACTCCCCATCGATCTTGATGATCCGATCACCGGCTTCTATACCGGCGCGAAAGGCGGGAGTATCCTCGATTGGTGAAACCACGGTCAGGACTCCGTCACGAATGGTTATTTCAATGCCGAGACCGCCAAAAGAACCGCTGGTTTCAACCTGGGTTTCCTTGAACATATCGGGAGGCATAAAACTCGAGTGGGGATCAAGATCCGCCAGCATTCCCTTGATCGAACCATACACCAGCTTTTTAACCTCAACCTCTTCAACATAATTTTTCTGTACCAGATTCAAGGTGTCGGTAAATAGTTTTATATATTCGTACGGGCTTCTGAACTGATCTTCCGAACCCTCTTCCCGGGCCCGGGAATTTCCGGGAAGAGCCCCAAGATAAACCAGCAGGAAAACGGCCAAGGCCAGAAAGACCGCGAAGGCAATGGATTTGCCCTTATGTTTTTCAATCATTTTTAAAAACCTCCAAAAAAATGAGAGACGGGAGCTTGCTGCAACCGCCTCGAACGACCTTTCAAGAACATCTTGATCACGAATATTTCTTTCCATTATACCCACTTGGTCCAGACAAGAAACCAATCATGAAGGCACCATATCGGATACCCAGGTCAACGGATCTTCAGGAACCCCGTCCCTGCGAATTTCAAAATAAAGGGCTGGTTCATTGGAGATTCCGCCTCGACCAACCCGACCGATAATTTCAGAACCTTGCAGACGATCCTTGATTCGACAGCTGAAATCCTCAAGATAAGCATAAACCGAGAAAAAACCGCCGCCATGATCAACCACCAAAAGATTGCCGTAGCCTTTCATCCAGGAGGCAAAGACCACCTGTCCGGCAGATACGACTTTTACCGGGGCCCCCAAAGGAGCCTCAATTTCGATCCCGCGATTACTGGTAACCGTGGCAAAACGTGAATCTTTTTCAAGACCGAAAAAACTGACCACAACCCCGTCCACCGGCATGGGCAGACGGCCACGCAAATCAGCGAAGTCCGTTTTCTCCGGGGCCACAGCTCGTGTCATCCTTTCGAGATCGGCAGCTACCCCTTCCAGCTCGGCGATAAGCTCTTGGTGGCTTTTAACCTGGTGCTTGATTTTATACAGCAACTCGTTTTTTTTGGCAATATTTTCTTCCAGTTCACCCAGATTAAGGGATTCACGGGCCTTCAGTTCGAGTAAAAAAAGACTACGTTTTTCAATACCCAGCTGCCGTGTTTCTACCTCACGAAGAAGACTCTCACAGGAAGCCCAAAGCCGACGATCAGCTGCCAACACCCGACGCCCGTAGACCAAGGCATTAAGCTTTTCCAGCAGGTCGGCATCCCCCCCTAAAAAATCTAGCCACTTGCCGGGGGCCTGACAATAACGAATCCGCAATCTTCGCTTAAACTCCTGCTGCAACTGCCGCAACTGCTCCCGCAGTCGACAAGCCTCGGCTTCCTGTTCGGAAATGACAGCCAGAACAGCCTCCATTTCCCTCGACAAGCCTTCCAGTTCATTCCGTAAAACGGCATGCCGACGATTAAGCTCGTCAATTTCCTGCAAGACGGTAAGCTGTTCCGAACGGGCCCTGGCCTCGACTTTGCGGGCCCTGGAAATCTGTTCCTTAACCGTACGCAACTCATCGAAGGTTTCCTGGGCCGGGACGTCCAATACCGCCCCCCACAGACCAAAACTGAGCGACAAGAACAATATCACCTGAAACCGGTGCGGAATAAACACTAGGATTCCAAGCGCAGCCAACGGCTGGATAAAAGAAAACCGGCCACGCCCAGGAAAGTTCCTATACAAATAAAAAAGAGCAGCTCCGAGACCGAGAAGAAGTGCAGCTGCGAAAGCGCGGCCCACTGCGGCACCTGCGACCGCAACCAGTCACAAAGATGACGAAAACCGGCATAAGCCAGACTCAGCGCCAGCATTGAGGCGGCAAGGCCCTGGAAAACTCCCTCAAAAAAATAAGGCAGGGCGATAAAACTTGAGGTCGCCCCAACCAAACGCAGCACCCGAATTGTATCCCGACGGGCGTAAAGTGAGAGTCGAATAGTGCTGGCTACAATAAATACCGTCACCGCCGAAAGAAAGATGGTAACTACGTATCCGAAATATTTAATCATCTTAAGAAACGAAAACAGGTGCATAAGCCAGCGATGACCATACTCAACCTGATCCACCCCTACCTGCCTTTCGAGTTGCCGGGCCAGACGTTCGACATCAGCAAGCTCGACAACGCCCTCATCAAGTAAGATCTCAAACGATGATGGCAGCGGATTTTCGCTCAAACCTTCAAGAAAAACAGCATCGTCTCCCAGGGTAACTTTGAAATTTTCCAGAGCCTGCGCCTGAGAAATATAAACAACCTTCTTCGTCTCCCGCAACTCAAGACAATATGCCTGGAGCGCGGACAATCTCGCCCGATCAAGATCATCTTCGAGATAAACTGCCAGTCGTAAATCGGCCCTCCAGAGAGAAACAATCCGCGTTACATTCCCATAGACCAGAAAATAAAGCGCCAGCAGAAGCATGGCGAGAGTAATTATCGAGATCGATATCAGGTTGATAAGCGGATGCCGACAAATATTATTCGCGGTAAGCTTAAAGAGAGAAAAGCTGTAATCTCGAATTCCGATCATATGAAAGACAGATGTCTCAGACAACCTGGGCTCAGTTCACCAAAGTAATTCATCCGGGCCACACATATGCCTGCAGAGAACCCCGATCAAGATAGAAGACCTTGCGTTTAAAACGTGGCAGAATACTCCGATTATGGGTAACCATAACAATGGTAGCCCCCCGGGAGTTGATGTAATTGAAAATATGCATAATTTCATTGCTGATTTCAAAATCAAGGTTGCCGGTAGGCTCATCCGCCAGAATCAGTCGGGGATCATTGACTAACGCCCGGGCGATGGCCACCCGCTGCTGTTCTCCCCCCGACAACTGCAGCGGCAGCCGCTCAATCTGTCGTTCAATACCCACTATTTTAAGTACCTGCCAGACCTTCTTTTGAATCAGGCGCCGAGGCGTTCCGGCCACCTCCAGGGCCAAAGCCACATTATCAAACACCGTCCGATAAGGAATCAATTTATAATCCTGAAAGACAATCCCCATCCGGCGCCGCAACCGGGCAATTCGAGACGGCCGGGCCCGCGCCAGATTTACACCATCCACCACGATCTGCCCTGAATCGGGTTCGAGATCAGCAAAAAGCAGGCGAAAAAGAGTGGTTTTCCCGGCGCCGCTGGGTCCGGAAAGATAAACGAATTCCCCCTCCTTGACCTCAAAAGAAATATCCTTAAGAATCAGATCCGGACGGCTATAACTTTTACTGAGATGCGATACACGTATCATCAGCCGCCAGACCTGCAAGCAGATTCCATAATTGACTACGTTCGCGTAAAGGCAACTCCAGGCTCACCCCAGACTTGCGCTGCCGAGCTTCGAGAATGCCCTTTTCATAGCCCTTGCGCCCAACCATCAGACGCAAAGGGGCACCGATCAGATCCGCGTCTTTGAATTTGACCCCGGGGCGCTCATCCCGATCATCATACAGAACCATGATCCCGCGTTGTTGCAATTCGCAGTAAAGCTGCTCGCAATAATTTGTCACCTCATCTGATTTAAGATCAAGATTGAGCAACACAACCTTGAAGGGAGCGAGGGCATAAGGGAAAACAATCCCATTTTCATCATGATTTTGCTCTATCGCAGCGGCCACCGTCCGTCCGATTCCGATACCATAGCAGCCCATGACCAGAAGACGCTCCCGGCCTTCCTGATCAAGGTAGCGGGCTTGTAATTTTTCACTGTATTTAGTCCCCAGTTTAAAGATATGGCCAACCTCGATTCCGCGGTCGATCTGCAAAACTCCAGAGCAACGCGGACAAGCATCTCCGGCTTGAACTTCAACCAAATCAAAGATTTTCTCACTGCTGAAATCACGTCCCCACTGCACTCCCTGCAGATGGAAACCGGCCCGATTAGCACCGCAGATCATGCCCGGCAAAAACGGCACCGCCCGATCAACCAGTAGCGGCAACCGGGTCTCCAGCGGCCCGAGAAAACCAACCGGCAACCCTAACTCCTCGGCCACCCGATCCGAAGAGGGTATTTCAACCCACTCAGCCGCCAAGGCGGCCTTGACCTTTATTTCATTGACTTCCCGGTCACCCGGAACCACCACCAGGCAAAAACCTGAATCCGATTCGAAAATCACACTTTTCAAGATGGCCCGGGGCCCGACCTTGAAAAAGGCGGCCACCTCTTCAACCGATCGGCAACCGGGCGTAGCTACCTCAACAAAAGCAGGCCGCAAACTTTCAACATCAACCGGCGGATCAGGAACAAAACCGCTTTCGGCTTTTTCAGCGTTAGCAGCATAGGTGCATTCACGACAGCTGGCAATCGCATCCTCGCCCGATTGCGCGAGAACCATGAATTCATGTGAGAAGCTGCCGCCGATAGCCCCGGAATCGGCTTCAACCGCCCGAAAATCAAGGCCGCAGCGAGCAAAGATACGACTGTAAGCCGTATGCATGGCCTGATAGCTTAACCCGGCTGCGGCATCATCCAGATCAAAACTGTAGGCATCCTTCATGATAAACTCACGCCCCCGCATCAGTCCGAAACGAGGCCTGACTTCATCCCGAAATTTAGTCTGTATCTGATAGAGATTAAGCGGCATCTGCCGATAGGAACGAATTTCATGACGTACCAAATCGGTAATCACCTCTTCATGGGTAGGCCCGAAACAAAAATCACGCTGATGCCGATCCCGAATCCGCAGGAGTTCCTTGCCATAGAAATCCCAGCGTCCGCTCTCCTGCCAAAGTTCTGCCGGCTGCACTGCCGGCAGCAGAACTTCCTGGGCTCCCGCTCGATTCATCTCCTGCCGGACAATCTCCTCCACATTACGTAAGGCCAGTAACCCCAGAGGCAGATATGAATAGATACCGGCAGCCAATCGCCGAATCATTCCCGCCCTGAGCATCAGGCGGTGACTGACTACCTCGGCTTCCGCCGGAACCTCTTTCAGCGTGGGCAGATACATTCTGGAAAAGCGCATAAACATCCTTTCTCGACCAACAGATAATAAAAAACTAGCAGCTTGTGAGACTTGTAGAAATTCCACCCCAAGTTGTCAAGTACAAAAAAGCCCCGGTCCGTCGAGAACCGGGGCTTTTACATGTGACACCAGAGTTTAGTTACCAATAAACTCGATTTAGAGCTCGCGGCGATCAGCCATATCGAAAAGTTTACGTTCCTGTTTAACATTGATGCCAAGCGCTTCACGCTTTTTATCAATATGGGCGATCATCTTGGCGGCGTGTTCATAAGGATCTACGGCAAAATCCCACATACCACCGACCTCACCTTCCAAACCTTTGAAGAGGTGCTCTTTGAACTTGGTGCCGTCGGTAACCGGGAAAGCGGCGCCAAATACCGTGTAAACCCCGGAGGAAACAAAATACTGACCGATTGAAATCGCCTTTTCGCTCATCCATTCGGGAGCGGAGCCGGCAACCGGAAGATCGGAAATCTTGTCGCCGAGCCCACCAATTTTGACCATTTCGGCGCAAGCGATCAGAATCCGGCTGTTGTCAACGCAGGACCCCAGGCTCAGAACCGGCGGAATACCAACGGTTTCACAAACCTCGGCAAGACCGGCGCCGGCATACTTGGCGGCTTCCGGCACCAACAGGCCGGCTTTGCCGACAGCAATGGTCGAACAGCCGGTCTGCACGACGAGAACGTTGTTTTTGATCAGCTCTTTAACCACTTCAGTATGGACCCAGTCGTGTTTGACGCGCGGGTTGGTACAACCGACAACCCCGGCGACCCCGCGAATCCGACCATTGATAATATTGTCATTCAGGGGGACATAGGAACCACGGAAAGAGCCCCCGAGATCATAGACAATGCTCTCATGACTGAAGCCGTGAATACCAATGTGCTTGTTCTGAGGAATTTCAATGGGCTTGCTGCGGTTTTTGTAACGCTCGATCGCCATTTCGACAATTTTGTCTACGCAGGCACGGGGGTTGGTCTCATCCAGCTGAATGTGAATCGCCCCTTCGATGTGTGCCCGGTAATTGGTCGTGATGAACGGAGTACCGTAACACTCGGCAACCGGAGACAGACCCTGCTTGATACACTGGACGTCAACCGCCATCGCATCGACGGCGCCGGTCACGAGCAGGGCTTCCGTGGACATGAAGTTACCGGCATGCGGCACGCCGTGCCGCATCAGGGCTTCAGCCCCGGAACAACACATGCCGGCCAGGTTAAGACCGGCGGCGCCGGCGGCTTTGGCTTTAGCGATCATTTTGGGGTCATTGACCGAATCAATCATAGCTTCAAACATGATCGGCTCATGCCCGTTAATGACCACATTGACCTGTTTTTCATCGAGACAGCCCATATCGACATAGCAGGCAATCGGTTTCGGAGTCCCGAACAAAATATCGGAAATTTCGGTCGCCACCATCGATCCACCCCAACCATCGGAAAGGGCTGCACGCTGAAACTGACGGGCGATATTGACATAATCCTGGTCCACACCGATATGCGTGCGATGCATCATTTCCATCAGTTCACGCATGGCGCCGCGGGGCACGATGCCGAGTTCACGCCAACGCTCCAGGGTCTTGGCCGGAACCCGCTTCATGAAAGGAATCTCACCTTCAACCTGGGTATAGGTTCTTTCCAGTTCACCCGCAAGTTCGACCGCCAGTTCCTTGATGTCACGAGTCTTAACCACGCCGTCTACCTCTACCGTGGTCGCGATATCCAGGGATTCACAGACAGCCAGCAACTTCTTTTCATCCTTAATCCGAAAACCATCAATCTTGCCGTGCGCGACTTCCTTGAAACAATCGAGCATTCCCATGCCGTGGTCGGTATGAGCAGCGGCGCCGGCAACCACCATCCGGGCAAAGTTACGAGCTGAGATGGTATCAATCGTCGCCCCGCAGACACCCTGTTTGGCGTAAGGATCTTTCGGACTCAGACGACAGGGCCCCATTGAGCAATTCTTACAGCAGGATGAAACCGCGCCAATCGGACAGGGGGCCATGTCGTTGGCCCGATGAAAAGAGATCTGCACCCCGTCCCGATTTGCTTTTTCCAGCATCTGAATGGTGCTGGCGCAAATGGTCGCTTCCTGAATGTTTAATTCTTTTGCCATTGTCTTACTACCTCCTTGATAGCGTTAGTTTTACCGGCCTGTTATTTTAACCTGACGGAGCTTGCGTCCGCCTCTGACATTTAGACGTGCGGGACCACATAGAGCAATCTCTATACCACAAATTCTTTTTAATTTATCCCTGAAAATCAGGGACGCAAAGCATACCTTCAGACCATATTATACGAATTTTTTTCGCATGTCCGAATTTTTTTCGCGAATTATTGCCGGCAAAAGAAAGAACGTCGCCTCCAGGAAAGGAAACGATCTGCCACCCTGAATTCGAACGTCAGCAAACGCGGAAGCGTTTTAAACCCCAGATTTTTTGACTGTCAAGAAGAAGTGACAGGCCCCTGATTGATCAATTCTTCAACCTCCATCTGCTCCTGCCCCCCCACACACCGACAATCCTTGCTCATGAATACCTGCCAGCACCTTTTCATAAAGACTGCGACCCTTTATCGGGTCAGCCGCCCCGAAAAAAGATGGCCGGTGACCCTTCCTGACCTCTCCATACAAAGTAAATTGCGGAACTACCATGACGCCGCCGCCACACTGAGCCAGAGAACGCCCCATCCGCCCATGAGCGTCCGCAAAGATTCTCAAACCACAGATTTTTTTTTACCATGTAGTCCACATCCGCGCCTTCATCCATCAGGCCGATCCCCAGAAGAACCAAAAGGCCCTGGCCGATAGCTGAAATTTCCCGACCCTCAACTCGAACCACCGCCGAATTGACTCGCTGGACGACCGCCCGCATAAACATTTTCCTTTCAATCATCACGCTCTTGACTTCATGCCGTTTTTCTACTAGATGTTGCCGGCATCAATGACCGCAGCGGCTTCCGCAGACCGACAGGAGCGACAACACAACTAAACCGGCGTCAATGAAAACAAAACCTATAGGCCCTCCCCGCGCCGAAGCAGCGCCCTCACCAATCCGGACCGAGACCATGGCGCAGCTTCTCCTCGACCAGCGTCACTGGCGGGAAGCCATTGAAATTTACGAAAAGCTGGGGCAGCAAAACCCAAGCCGAGAGCCTGCCTACCAAAAAAAAATAACTGAAATCAAGAACCATTTCGAACCAAAACTAAAACCGACACCGCAACGTCAGCAACGAACGCTGAAACAAATAAAACAGCTTAGAGGTCTGTTGCGCGTCCTCGAACAACAAACCCAAACAGACGGTAGCAACCAATGAGTTCCCGCAGCATCCTGATTATTCATGGCCCCAATCTGAATCTCCTGGGCAGGCGAGAGCCGGAAATCTACGGAACTCAGACCCTGGAAATGATCAATCAGGAAATTATCCGCAAAGGCCACGCTCTTGGCTTAACAGTGAGCTGCCGACAAAGCAACCATGAGGGGGAAATCACCGACTGGCTGCAGCAAGCCGAAGGGCAAGGGTTTTCCGGTATCATCATCAATCCGGCGGCTTACACTCACACCAGTGTCGCGATCCGCGATGCCATCGCGGCGATCAGAGTCCCGGTAATCGAGATCCATCTCAGCAACATTTTTAACCGCGAGGCCTTTCGCCGGGAATCCTTGACCGCAGCCGTCTGCCACGGCAGCATCTGCGGCTTCGGCCCGATTTCATACCAACTCGCCATCGAGGCTTTCAACATCATCTTTCTGACAGATGCACACGACAACCCCGCCAACCCCCAGGCTCAGAAACCCTAAACCGGTCCCTTTTACCTATGCCTAGACATTCGGACAGACTCGACCAGCTGCATCGACTCCTAGAAAGTGCCCACTACGATGCTTTCCTGATCAGCCATCCGGCCAATCTCAGCTATTATACCGGTTACAGCGGGGACAGCGCCTATCTTCTGATCGGTGCCAAACGCAGCTGCTTTTTTACGGATGGCCGCTACACCACCCAGGCCGCAGACGAGATTCCTGGTGAAATCGACCTGATCCGTATCAATTCGGTTGCCGATCTTTGCCGACACCTGCGAAGCGAAAACCTGATCCGGAAACTAGGCGTCGACGAAACCAAAATGAATCTGGGCGACTGGCTCAAATTGCGTGAGCACCTTGACGGTCGGGAACCGGAACCGGCCGCAGCCTTGATCAACCTGCCCAGGCTCTGCAAAAGCGAAGACGAAATTGAACGACTGAGCAAGGCTGTCAAGGTTTCCGAAACGGCCCTACAAAACACTCTCAGCCGCCTTGAAACGGGAATCAGCGAACATGAACTGGCGCTTGAACTTGAATACCAAATGCGCCGGGCCGGAGCTGAACGGACCGCCTTTCCCCTGATTATCGCCAGCGGCCCACGTTCAGCCCTTCCTCATGGCCTGGCCTCGCCTCGCCGACTGACCCCCGGAGATATCGTGACCATCGATTTTGGCGCCTGCCTTCAGGGCTATCACAGCGATCAGACCTGTACCTATTTCCTCAGCGAACCGGAACCAGAAGTGAAGCAGGTTTACAATGCCCTTTATGAGGCTCAACATCAAGGCCTTCAGGCTCTGAAGGGCAAGCTACTCCCCAGCCCCAGGGAGCTCGACCGGACCGTCCGAAAGGTTTTGCTTGATTCCGGCCTCGGTGAGTATTTCAGTCACGGCACCGGCCACGGCATCGGCCTGGAAATCCATGAAGCGCCTTCAATCTCCCCGAATTCAACCAGCGAGACACTGGAAATCGGAATGGTTTTCACGATTGAACCTGGTTGTTATTTCCCGAACCGGTGGGGGATCAGAATCGAAGACATGATCCACCTCGGTCGCCATGGCCCGCAAAAGCTGACCACGATTGATAAACATCTGGAAAACATGATCCTCGGTTGACACCAGCCGCCGCAGTGATCTTTTATAAACGCAACAAATCACTACCTCCGATTTTAAATCGCATCATTGAAAACCTGGACGTAACTATCAGCAGACCCGGGGATATGCCGGGGACACGATCCCGATTTCCTGCGTGAATCAAGTCATCTTCCGTGGATATCCTGATTCCCGCAAATGAATTTCTGCATCCAACCGCGCGGCTGAAGAGTTACACCCGGTTGTAATCAGGCTGAAAATTATCAGCCCACGCGATAAACCGGACTAGACAAACTATTAATTCTTACAATCCAGAACAAAGGGGAACTCATGTACTCGACACCGGATTTTCGCCGCGGACTGCGAATAGAGATCAACGAAGAGCCTTTCATCATTGTCGACTTTCAACATGTAAAACCCGGCAAAGGCGGGGCTTTCGTCAGAACTAAGTTAAAAAATCTGTTAAACGGCAATGTCGTTGACCGGACATTCAGATCAGGTGAAAAAGTCGGCAAACCCGATATCGAAGAAAAGGAGATGCAGTATCTTTACAGTGACGGCGCCTTTCACTTCATGGATAACGACAGCTATGAGCAGGTGGCCCTGACTGCCGAACTGGTCGGCGACGCCAAGGATTTTCTTCAGGAAAACAGCACGGTCACAGTGCTCTTCTACAAAGGGCGGGCCGTCAACCTTGAATTGCCGACCTTCGTTATTCTAGAGGTTACGGAAGCGGAACCAGGGCTCAAAGGTGACACCGCCAGCAGCGTCACGAAACCGGTTACTGTTGAAACCGGGGCCCGCATCAACGTCCCTCTCTTTATCAATCCGGGTGACCGTTTAAAAATCGACACCAGAACCGGGGATTATATCGAACGGGTTAAATCCTAAAACGAAAGCAAGTCCCGCAAGCCCCAAATGGCTTCGGAGGCCCGCAACTAAAGATTCTTGCGTTGGCCGCATACCAGTGTACCCTCACAGACCATTTTCTGTTTTTTTTCAAACCGAAAATGGTCTGTGAGATAAAATCGGATTTTGTTTCTGCTAAAAACATCTTCCCCTCAATCCTGACCAGTTTTAGATGAGCGGCCAACATCGCAGCCGAAGCACCTGTCGATCAGAATTAACTTCTCTTTCTTTTAACCACCCAATTCCGGACCGGACCATGATCAAAATCAAAAAAAACTTCCTGATCACCATCGACGGACCCTCCGGAGCCGGCAAGAGCACGATCAGTCGTAAAATAGCCGCCGCCCTCGACTTCGCCTACATTGATACCGGAGCTATGTACCGTTGCGTAGGCTGGGCGGCTCTCCAGACCGGCCTTGACCTTAATGACGGCAAAGCACTGCAACCTCTGCTCGACAGAATCCAGATCCGCTTTCGCGCAAAAGACGGAGAAAATCTGGTTTTTTGCAACGGGCATGAAGTCACCGCCGCCATTCGGACACCGGCTATTGACCAGGCCGCTTCAGCTGTCTCACGGCATCCCGAGGTTCGTTGCGCCCTGCTTCCTCTGCAGCGAGCCACCGCTTCACAACAGAGTTCAATTATTGATGGACGTGACGCCGGCACCGTAATCTTCCCGGCGGCCGACCTCAAGATCTATCTGGATGCCGATTTGGCAACCCGCGCGCAACGCCGTTACCTGGAGCAAAAAGAAAAAAACAACATTGATCTGCAACGGGTTACCACGGCCATCGCCGGACGCGATCTGGCTGACAGTTCCAGAACCGAGGCGCCTCTGCAAAAAGCGCCGGACGCGGTCTTGATCGACACCACCCAACTCCATATAGAAGAGGTCTGCCAGATAATCATTTCTCTTTACCGGGAGAGGTTTTATGAACGCAAGATTTGAGCTCAAGGTTGCGGGCACGGCAGGTTTTTGTTTCGGAGTCCGCCGGGCCGTCAACCTGGCTGAAGAAGCTCCCCAAAAGTATCCAGGCCTGAAAATCAGAACCCTGGGACCGATCATTCACAACCCTCAGGTAGTCACTCAACTGACTGAAATGGGAGTCGCCCAGGTTAATTCAATCGACGAGCTTGACCCTGGGGTCGTGATTATCCGCTCGCACGGCATTACCCGCCAGTTGGCGCAGCAATTACAGGAACAACCGAACCTGACGATCGTCGACGCCACCTGTCCTTTCGTACGCCGGGCCCAGGAAATTGTCGCTCAGATGAGTGCCGACGGTTATCTTGTTATTATTATCGGCGAACCTGAACACCCTGAAGTAACCGGCCTGATCAGCTACGGCAGGCCGGAAACGACCCTGGTCATCTCCCGCCCGGATGATCTTCCGGAAGAGCTGCTCAGCCGTGCGAAACCGTCACGTATCGCCCTGCTCGCACAAACCACCCAAACGCAGCAGGTCTACCATGAAATCAGCAGCGCCCTACTGGCCCGCAAAGGAGAGCTGCGCTGTTTTAACACCATCTGCACCGCAACCAACGACCGGCAAAGCGAGGCTCTAGACCTGGCTGAAGGCTGCGATCTGATGCTCGTCATCGGCGGTCGTAACAGCGCTAACACCAACCGTCTCTTTGCGCTCTGCCGGGAAAAACAGACATCTTCATACCATATCGAAACCGCAGCCGATCTGCGTCCGAAATGGTTCAAAAATAAACGAAAAATTGGGATCAGCGCCGGGGCCTCCACTCCGCAATGGCTGATTGACGAAGTCTGCCAAAAACTGAAGACGATATCGTAATGCGAATCTTACCTCCCCCAAGACACCCTACCTGACCGCAAATAAATTTGTACCCTAATGCGGGAGCGAGCCCCGCGACCCAAAGGGGTCTTGCGGCCCGTACCTAAAGGCATTTCCATTGGTAACAAATAAGTGTTCTTATCAGAATATGCGCTTGTTTTTGCGGTTGAAAAAAAACAAGACAGAGCCTGTAGGCACTGGAAAAAGCCAGCGCCCCGGGGATAAACCGAACACGCTGGCTTCAGGAAAAGGGAAAAAGCCCTACCAAAGAGATTTCATCGACTATGCCGACTGGGCTTTGCGCCAACCGGCCGCAGCAAAAGCTTTCATCCGGCTGATACTCCAGCTTTTAAAGGTTTCTACATACTTTTTCCCGTCAACCTTGGCCAGAGCCACAATCTCCTGGCGTTCCCTGAGACTTTCTTCAAGATCGGTCGGCGACATGCCCTGCCAGGTTGCATAACGATTGTCAAACACATATTCCGGGGTCACAAGTTTTTTGTCAATGCCTTTTTTCCCGAGTAGATAGGTCGCCAGCTCCATATCGTATTCAATCAACCAGCCGTTATCCGCAAGCATTGAAAACTCGTTAAAAACCGGTTTATCCTCACACTGCGGACAATACACCCGATTAATAACCACAGCCGGTAAGATATTGTCAAGATTGCTGAATTGAGCCGTCTGATGCCCGCCCGAACACTGATGTTTAATCTCTACGCACATGATAAACTCCTTGAGCCAAGTTAAAATTTTGCTTGCGAGAAGCATTGGACAAAAGACAAACATCATCTTTTTAGTACTATTTACCAGCTAAAAATGGCTCTGTCAAGCAGTAAAGTCGAAAGCCTTACCGAACTGGCTGGACAGGTTTGCCGCCATCCCTCCTTCAACTCCGACCGCCAACTCTGGCCGAGCTTTATTCACGCCGGAACCTGACAACAAGGAACCTTTCCATGCTCACTCCCGAGCAAAACACCGATTTCCAACTAGCGATAAAGATTGATTTGTTCACGCAAATCAAGGGCTGCCGCACGGGCCTTGTCGGCAAAATCATCTTCCTTGCCGGCATAAATAATTCCTCGAGAAGAATTAATAACCAGTCCGGCTCGACGAGAATCAAGACCGGTTTCCATGACCGCCTGCAAATCACCCCCCTGAGCTCCAACCCCAGGGACCAACAGCGGCATATCTCCCACAAGCTTTCTTACCTGAGCAAGCTCACTCGGCCAGGTCGCGCCCACAACCAACAGAATGTTATGATTTTGGTTCCAGTCGGAAGCCGCCAGAGCGGCAATCTTCAGATATAGAGGCTGCCCATCAACCAGCAGTCCCTGCAATTCGATGCCACCGGGATTTGAGGTTCGGCAAAGAATCACAACCCCTTTTTCCCGGTACGCAAGAAAGGGCTGCAGAGAATCACCACCCAGATAGGGATTGACAGTTACCGCATCAGCCTGATAGCGTATAAAGGCTTCGAGGGCGTACATCTCCGCAGTGCTGCCGATATCGCCCCGCTTGGCGTCCAGAATGACCGGAATTTCCGGATAACAATCCTTTATGTAAGCGATAGTTGCGGCCAGTTCGGCCTCAGCCCCACAAGCGGCATAATAAGCAATCTGTGGCTTGTAAGCACAGACCAGATCAGCGGTGGCATCAATCAAATCACGATTGAACGCCAGCAGAGGCTGAGTCTTCCGCCGACAGACCCCTGGCAGCCGTTCCGGCGCAGGATCCAGACCGACACAAAGCAGAGAATTATTTTTTCTTTGCGCCAGTTCAAGTTTTTTGATAAAATTCATGCTATAATCCAGTTTCTGCAAATAGTATTTCAGCCTGCTTCAGGCGAAGTCCGGGCTGTAAACAGGGTAAACGAACAAACCGGTTACCACAAAAGAATTCCGACCTCTCAACATATTATTTTTTCTGGAAACTATTTTGCGCACGCAGAAAAAAATCACGCGGCTTTTGCCGGGACGGACTTTTTACCTGTCTGTACTTCTGATCCTCCTGATCCTTGCAAGCTGTAGCGGCCGCAGTCAACCGCTGACCATGGAAACAACCGCCTATTGTGGTTGCGGCCAGTGCTGCGGCTGGGAAAGAGGCAGCTGGAAATACCTGAAACTCGATTTCTGGAACCGCTACATCAGTAGCGGCAAGAACCGTGGTTTTCGGTATAGCGGCCTCACCGCCAGCGGCACACAACCCCGAGAACCCAACCCCGGCCTGTTCCGCAGACCTTGGTATATCGTGTTCCCCTGGCTTTGGTTTCCCCATGATGGAACCCTGGCAGCCGATACCAATTATTATCCGTTCGGCACCCGTTTCTATATTCCAGGCTACGGCTTTGGCATTGTTGAGGATCGTGGTTCAGCCATTAAAGGCAAGAACAGGCTTGACCTGTTCTTCAATGCGCACAGTCGGGCCTTGGAATGGGGGCGTCAGGAACTTAAAACATTCAAAGTTGATTAACATAGCTCTCATAACATGAAGCCAACGACCGCAACGGCGACAGTGACATCAAGGAAGACGCGATGAAAGACATCCTGATTTTTTTAGGCATTATAATCATCTGGTATTTACTTCAGGCCCACATTCTGCCCCGTCTGGGAATCTCGACCTGAATGAAGCCCTCCTGTCAGGTGACAGATACGAATTTTCCCCCCAAAACCTCCGCTCAACCAAAAGCCGACCAAGCTTCTCAAGGCCAGGAAAACAACCATGACCCATCATGATGCCAGCCATTACGCCGCCAAACACGGCAACGACCGAGAACTTCCGGAAACACTGCGAGAAGCACTCAATGAAAGCGCAAAAGACAACCGCCTAAGCTGTGCTCAGGCCCACCGGCTGGCGCAACTCAATCATCTAAGCCCGGCCGCCATCGGCCGGGCTGCCGATCTCCTGGAAATCCGCCTAACCGGCTGCCAGCTCGGCCTTTTCGGTCATAAAGGGAAAAACCCACCACCCACGAATGAACCCAGCCCGAAGTTAACCCGTCTCCTGCTGACTGAAAGTAGGGACCATCACCTCAGCTGTCTTCAGGCCTGGAAACTCGCGGCCGACAACGGTTACGCCAAAATTGATATCGGCCGCGCCTGCAATACCCTGAACCTTAAGATTTCCCCTTGTCAGCTGGGCGCGTTTTAAACTTCGGGCTGCGGACTATCAATAAGTAGCATCAGCCGGGAAGTTCCTGAAGACGAATCAAATGTTCCTTCTTGATTTCGTCGACCAACCAGGAACAGGCGGCAAAAGCTTCACGACGGGTGGCCGCGGAACAGACCACCAGGAGGACATCATCGCCAGGACCGACTCGGCCAAGGCGATGTATCACCAGAATCCGATGCAGCTGGAAATTCCAGGCGGCTTCTCCGGCAATCAGGCGCAATCCGTCAACGACATCTTCGACCAAGGCCTCCAGAATGACTGCCGCGAACTCCGACAGAACCTTGCCGGGAATCTTGACTCGCCCGTGATGCATAACCACGGTCCCGGTAGCAACACTTTCCCTGCCAATAAACCGCGCATACTGCTCCGCGACGGAAAAAGGTTTTGCTGAAACCACAGCTTCGATCTCAGGCCCCAGACCTGCATGCCCCATCACAAATCCTCCAGAATTATTTCGACCGGGGTCTTATAACGTTTACGATTATTACAATCCTTACAGCAGACCACCACATTTCCCTTAACACTGCGCCCCCCCCGGGATAACGGCACCACATGATCCATGGTCAGCTCGGTCGGAGCAAAACGCCTTTCGCAGTAATGACAAATCCCTTCCTGGACAAGCCTCTGCCAGAAATGACTAGCCCTCAGCTGCCGGGCTTTTTCCCGTTCCCGACGAACATGATGGCTGTCGTTTTCGATTTCAATCCAGTCATTCATACCGTTCGCCAACAAATCCACGGTTATTTTCAGACCATTTTGCGGCCAGCCGTTCCAGTTCCTCAGGGGTATCGATTCCTCCCCAGGCTGAAGCGCAGGTCAGAATCTCGATCGGCACCCCGTTTTCCAGCCAGTTCAGCTGCTCCAGGTTCTCGGCCCCCGCCAGTACCCCGGGACGCAGATGTTGCAGATTGCGTAAAAACTCGCCACTATAGCCGTAAACCCCAAGATGCTGATACACTCCCGGACAACCACCCTGAAACCCCCGGCAGGCGACTTCCAGATCCTGGTAAAAAGGGATTGCGGAACGTGAAAAATAGAGAGCCTTTCCAACAAAATCGAAAACCACCTTAACCACATGAGGCGAATGGTAATCAATCTTCTGCTGAAGTTCAGCGGCCGCCGAAACCACCAGGCCGGGGTCACTCCGTTCCTGGAGACGCCGAATAACCCGATCCACGAGACCGGGCTCAATCCCCGGTTCATCGCCCTGAACATTAATAAACCATTTGACTTCAGGATGCCTGTGCGCAACCTCAGCCAAACGAGCCGTACCGCTTGGATGCGAAGAAGCAGTCATCACGACCCGTCCTCCAGCCGCTTCAACCGTCTCGGCAATCCTCCTATCATCGGTGGCCACCACCACCTGGTCAGGCAGACGGGCCGCCCGGCAAGCCTCCAGAACCCAGAGCACCATCGCCTTGCCACGCAACAAAGCCAGAGATTTTCCTGGAAAACGCCGAGCCTGGTAACGGGCTGGAATAACCACCCAGACCTCTTCATTTACTGCCATAAAATCCACCCTTCTTGTCCGGCCCGAACCAACCTCTTCCAAAAACCTGAATTCACTGCGACGGCGCTCATGGCACCGCATAGTTTTAGTAAAACCTTCAAAAGCGTTCCCCCGATAAGATATATCAACACGGATAAAAATAAAAAACAACTGAAAAATAAAAAAAAACTTGACAAGCATAGCTGTTTTCACTAGCTATACCGGCAAAATATACTTCAGGAGGAAGGTATGGGCAATGTCACAATGAAGGGCTTCAGTTACCAGATGGGCAAATTGTGCAGACTAGCGAGCCGCAAAGTCAAACTGATGGCCATCAGTAACCGCCGCAAACAGCAGCTGCGCCACCTGGGAGAGAGAGTATACATCTTCAAGGCCCTGCAACAGGATGAAGACATCTGGGAAAAAGACGAGATTTCCCAATTACTTCTGACTATCGCCGACCTTGATCAAGAACAGGAAATGATCATTGATGAAATCAATGAAATAAAGGCTGAGGCCCCACCTGTGAATGATACCTGTCGCCACAGCTGTCGAATCGAAGATTCAACTTCTCCGGCAGCCGACCCGCAGGAGCCTGCGGCAACTGTCGCTGACTCCCCGCCGGCCGCACCGGAAAACCCTTCGACGACAACCGGCGCTGGCGATGCAAAACCTGACGCCGAGACCACGACTCGGGCAAAATCCACGAAGTCGCGAGCTGCATCAAAAAAAACCGCAACCGACAACAAAGAAGAGCCGGCCAAAGCTTAACGGCTCATAAACCAGACGTCACCAGGATCAGATTCCTTCCGGCGGCTGGCAATGGCTGCGAAAGTCAAAGCCCAACATTAAAGTGTTTAATGTTGGGCTTTCTATTCTTGGCTAAAACGACCTCGCTCATAGCCGGTCTCCGACAGCACACTCAGACAGACAGACTATCACAAGTTTTTTTGCAGGTGATGTTTTTATCCACCACTCTGCTTTTTCATTGATTCATTTTTTTTCATATGTTAAGTAACCAAGTTTCGCAAACACTTGCTTTTCCAGTATTTATTAGTTTTTATTCATAATCACGGCGGCGTCGGTTCAGGGGCATTGCGACAAGCGCAAGCGGTTCTTTCTGCATCTTCCGAGCGGAACAATTATAGTCATTGCTTACATAAAGGATACCAACAAATGTCAAAAGGGAAAATTTCCGTCCGCAGGGAACTGCGGGAACCAGATGTCTTTATCAAAACAACCTATTCAACTCTGAGTTACATCAGCCATTACCGCAGAATCATCACCCTAACATCAATCATTGTGATCGCGCTTTTGGCCACAGCTATTGGGGCATACTGGTACAAATGCAGCACTGAGCAAAAGGCCAAAAATTTACTCAACCAAGCGCTTTACGCCTTGGCCAGTTCCGCCCCGAACGCCACCGTAGAGCAGAAATTGCAATCCATCATCACCACCTACGCCAGCAGCTCCGCCCGGCCGCTGGCCGAGTATTTAAGCGGAAATCTTAAATACCGTTCCGGCCAACATCAGGAAGCGGTTACCTTTTACCAAGGAAAAAGAAAGAACAGCAACCGCCGGATTCGGGATCTGGAGGATTTTTCCCTGGCCATAATTGCATTTGAAGAAAAAAATTATACCTCCGCCATTTCAATCCTGGAACAACTACAAAGCCAGCGCTCATTTATTACCGAGGATCTCTATATTCTTCTGGGTTTGAGTTATGAAAAAAACGGTCAGGTGGAAAAAGCGGCAGCAAATTATGACAATATGATTCAACGGTTGCAAAACTCGGTTTTCAAACCCTGGGCCGAAGAAAGGCTGCTCACCCTGCGGAACCAAGCATGAAAAAAACTTCAGTGCGAAAATTGACCGCTTTTTTTTTACTTTCGTTTCTGCTCTCCTGCGGTCATGCTCCCAGCTCGACCGAGCCTCAGCGGTTAGCGGAGGAGACCTATGAAGACCTGCTGATGGCTTTCGCAGCTCACGATTACCAGCAGCTTAAGGAAAAACTGGCCCGGATAAAGACGAGCGGCATCGAAGATAAACGAATCTTTTATATCGAAGCCATTGTCGCTCTAGCCGAAAATCATCCTGCGGATGCCGTACCGGCCCTGCAGGCCGCCTTGGCGATTGACCCGGAATATGCCGAGGCTCACAACACCCTGGGAGCCGTCTACACCCAGCAGAAGCACTATGCCGAAGCCGAAAAAGCCTTGGCTAAAGCCGCCGGCAATCCCCTTTACCGAACTCCGGAAAAAGCTTTTCATCAGTTGGGTTACCTATACCAACTTCAAGGTAAACCTGAACAGGCCCTGGCATGCTATCAGAAGGCGCTCGCCATAAAAGCCGATTATTTTCCTTCACATTATGAACTGAGCCGGCTCTACTTTGATCTGAATAGATTTGAGGCGGCGGCCCTGGAAATTGAGCAGGCCAGGATCTTATCACCCACCCATCCCGGAGTCTGGCTGAGAAAAGCGAAAATCGCCCGAGCTCTTGGTGAATCAGCCGAGGCCGCCGCCGCTTTTGACGAGGTGCTCAAACTGCAACCTCGAGGCCTTTTTGCCGATGAAGCCGCAGCCGAGCTCGAGGCCCTGGGGAAATACCGTTGATTGTCGCGAAGACTGGAAGCCGGCTTAAATTAAATCAGACAAGGTAACTCAAAAGATGAACCTGGATAATGACAACAGCTTACGGCAACAACGCCTGAAAAAAATTGATCAGCTCAAAGAACTGGGAGTTAATCCCTTTGCCAACGACTTTACCCCTTCGGCCACGGCTGCCGCCATCCTTGACGAATACCAGGCTCTCGCGACTGAAGCGTTAGATGAGAGCGCGATTCCGGTATTAATCGCGGGACGCATAGTTTCACTGCGCCATTTCGGCAAAGCCGCCTTCGCCCATCTTCAGGATCGCAGCGCCAAAATCCAAATTTATATCCGCAAAAACCTGCTTGGTGATCAAGGCTACCAGATCTTTAAACTCCTCGACATCGGCGACACCGTGGGAATCAAAGGCACGGTTTTCAAAACCAAAACCGGAGAAATAACGGTAATGGCCGCCGAAATCAAACTCCTGACTAAATCCCTGCGCCCCCTGCCGGAAAAATGGCATGGCCTCAAAGACATCGAGACCCGCTACCGGCAACGCTATGTCGATCTGATCGTCAATCGTGAGGTCCGTGAGACCTTCATCACCAGAACCCGAATAATTGATTTTATTCGTGCCTTCTTCAAGGAGAAAGACTACCTTGAGGTCGAAACCCCGATGATGCAGGCCGTGGCCGGCGGGGCTACAGCCCGCCCATTCACAACCCATCATAATGCTTTAAACCTTGATTTGAACCTGCGGATTGCTCCGGAGCTATACCTCAAAAGATTGGTTGTCGGTGGGTTTGAAAGGGTTTTCGAAATCAATCGCAATTTCCGCAACGAGGGGATTTCAATCAAGCACAATCCTGAGTTTACCATGATTGAATTTTATCAGGCTTATGCCACCTACCTTGATCTGATGAGTATTACTGAAGAGCTGTTTGTTTCCCTCTGCCGAGCCATTAAAGGAGGAGAAAGACTCAGCTACCAGGGAATGGAAATCAGCCTCAGTCCACCCTGGGACCATCTGACCGTCATCGAGGCCATAGAAAAATATACCGGCATTGATCACCAAAGTCTAAATTCCCTTGAGAATCTTCATGCCCAGCTCGATCAGCTGGGTCTGGAAATGGCGCCTCAGGAAAAAGTGAGCCAGGCCAAATGTCTGATGAAAATATTCGATGAAAAGGTTGAAAGCCAGCTCATCCAACCGACCTTTATCACTGACTACCCAGTAGCCATTTCCCCGCTTTCACGTCGCAACGACAGCAACCCGGAAGTCACCGACCGCTTCGAGCTCTTTATTGCCGGCCGGGAAATAGCCAATGCCTTCTCCGAACTGAACGACCCCATTGACCAGAAAGAACGTTTTGAACAACAACTCCGAGAAAAGGTCGTCGGCGATACCGAGGCCCATCAATTCGACGCCGATTACCTCCGAGCCCTGGAGTACGGTCTGCCGCCAACTGCCGGTGAAGGCATTGGCATCGACCGCTTGGTAATGTTATTTACCGATGCCGCCTCGATCCGGGACGTAATCCTTTTTCCCCTGCTTAAACCTGAACAATAGAGGCGGTGGATTTGCGTTTCGAGTTATTCGTCGCCCTGCGCCATCTTCTGGCCCGACGTAAGCAGGTTTTCATTTCGCTGATTTCACTGATCTCGATTCTCGGGATAGCCCTCGGGGTTACCGCCCTGATCGTGGTCATCGCGGTCATGAGCGGCTTTGAAAACGAGTTGAAAAAAAAGATTCTCGGCAATACTTCTCATATCATGGTCATGAAATATGGCGGAGCGATCGACGACTACGAGAACTTAGCGGAAACCATCAGGCAAATCAAGGAGGTCAAACAGGCAACCCCGTTTATTCTGAATCAGGCGATGCTGACCCACGGCCGCCAGGTCAGCGGGGCTGGGATCCGGGGAATTGATTACGAAAAGGACCCCTTAAGTAAAAAAATCGAACTGATGATCGACAGCGGAAAATTTTTTTCCTGCCCGAAAATGGTATCTTCCACCACCCCGGAAATCATTCTCGGCAGCGAGCTGGCCAAAAATCTGGAGGTCAAGGCTGGTTCCAGCCTGCGTCTGATCGCCCCCGGAGGAGCGGTGACGCCGCTGGGACTGGTCCCGAGAATGCAACGTTTTACGGTTATCGGGACTTATACCTCAGGCATGTATCAATACGATTCAGCTCTGGCTTATATCGATATGAAAGCCGCGCAAACCTTTTTCGGCCTGCCGAATCAGGTCAGCGGGATCGCGGTTGAAACCGATCAGATCTACAACGCCGAAGCGGTAGCTGAAAAAATCCGCCAGAAGATCTCCTATCCCTACTGGGCCCGTGACTGGATCAGCATGAACCGCAACCTTTTCGCGGCCCTCAAACTGGAGAGGGTAACCATGTTTATAATTCTGGCCCTGATCATCATGGTGGCGGCTTTCAACATCATTTCAACCCTGATCATGGTGGTCATGGAAAAGCATAAGGAAATCGCCATACTGAAGACCATGGGCCTGAGCGCCCGCCGAATTATGAAAATTTTTATCTGGGAGGGGATGCTGATCGGATCGGCCGGAACCCTTATCGGTCTGCTGGGAGCTTTATCTCTCTGTGCAATTCTGAAAAGATACGATTTTATTACCCTCCCTGGCGATGTCTACTATTTTGAAACCTCATTACCGGTAGATCTCAAAGTTATCCATATGGCCATAACCGCGGGCCTGTCACTGCTGCTCTCATTTATTGCGACGCTTTACCCTTCTTATCGAGCTTCCCGGTTGCTGCCAGCAGAAGCCCTGCGCTATGAATAGGAAACCTTATGTCAGACGACCACCAGACAGGCAGACAGGCTTTTGGTTCCTTGAACAGTTCAATCCAAAAAGAAGAAAGTCTGCAGCAACTGGTCAACCGGGGTCGTTCACAGCTCCGGCTCGGCAAGCTTGCCGAAGGCCTTGAAACCTACTTTAAAGCGGCTACCGAGATGGTTCTGATCGGCAAACTCGGCAAGGCGGCGGCGGTTTACAAACTCATTTTAAAGGCCGCGCCGGGAAACAGCCTGGCTCTGACCCTGCTGGCCAGTCTTTACCACAACCAGGGGCTGGCGGAAGAAGCCCGGCAACTGGAGCAAGATCACAGGCGCAGCAATCCGGAACAGGAATCAGACCAGCTCCGAATTCTGGGAAAAGCCCTGCATCCCCTTTTTGACTTCAGCGAAACTGATCAGCTTGCCAGATTGAAGCAGATAGCAGGACTCTTCCAAATAAAGAATTTTGCGCCAGACTTGGTTCTCCTCCATGAAGGAGAAAGCAACCAAACCCTGTATGTCATTCTCGAAGAACTGGTTGAGGTCTACTGCAAAGGCTCAGACGAAAACACAAAATTGCCAATTATCACCCTGGCGTCGGGTTCCTTTTTCGGTGAATTCTCCCTGTTGACCGGAGAAGCCGCCAATGCTTCCATCAGGACCCTTGCAAGAAGCTGGATCGCGACCTTGACCCGTTGCGACCTGGATCGTCTGGCAGTTCATTTTCCTGAATTATTAACTCGCATGATTCATGTTTACAGATCCAGGAAACAGGACCTGTTACAAAAAAGAATCGCTCACCTTGCGCCCACAAAAGCCTGTTCTGCTCCCGTTTTCGCGGAAACTACAGGGACAGAAAAATGATCAAAGCAAACGCCTTAAGCAAAAGCTTTTTCCTCGACAAACAGGAAATCCAGATTTTAAGAGAAATCGATTTCGAGATCAAGGAGGGTGAGCGAATTGCGATCTGCGGCGAATCCGGAGCCGGGAAAAGCACCCTGCTGCAGATCATCGGAGCACTGGATAAACCGAGCAGCGGCGTCCTTCTCTTTGAGGGGATCAACATCTTTTCTCTCTCCGAGTTCAAGCTGGCCCGCTGGCGAAACACGGCTCTGGGTTTTGTTTTTCAGTTCCATCACCTACTGCCGGAATTCAGTGCCCTCGAAAATGTTATGACCCCGGCCCTGATCTACGGCAGCTGCAACTCTGAAGCAAAACAAAAAGCCACTCGGCTACTTGAACAGGTAGGCCTGCGGAAACGCCTCAAGCATAAGCCTGGAGAATTGTCCGGAGGTGAACAACAGCGCGTAGCTCTGGCCCGGGCACTGATCATGCAACCCAGAGCCGTGCTGGCCGATGAGCCAACCGGCAACCTTGACTCGACTACCAGTGATGAAATCACCGATTTGCTGCTGGAGTGCAACCAAGAGTTTAATACGACCCTGTTGCTGGTTACTCACAGTCAACGTCTGGCGCAGCGCATGGATCGTATTTTTTTTATGGACAATGGCAGGCTTCAGAAAAGCTGATTTATTTTCAGCCCGGAATTTGCCCGAAAAAACTATCACCGCCGGAAAAATTATCACTGTATGAAAAGCAAACTAATTAATCGTCGCTCGGCGCCCGGCCCATATCTATATCTGCCTGCAATCCTTCTCTTCTGGGGCCTTTTTTCCATTATTTCTGGCGTCTCCCCAGTGTTTTCAGCCAGCGACGATCCGTTTACAGACAAACCGGTGACCGCGATTGTCATCCTCGGCAACCAGAAGGTGACCAGGGATACCATAATCGACAAAATGAGCACCAAAATCGGGGCTCCCCTCTCGCCAGTTACCCTGGACAAGGATCTCAAAGACCTTTTCAGCCTCGGTTTTTTTGAGAACCTGATGATCAATTTAAAAGAGCTCGACAACGGGGTTGAAGTTGCTGTTATCGTGATTGAAAAGCCGACTATCAGTGCGATTCTCATCAAAGGCAACCAAAAGATTACCCGTAAAGATCTCCTCAAGGAAATAACCTTGCATACCTTCAGCATCCTCAGTGAAGAACGGCTGCAGGAAAGTCGGGAGAAACTGGAACTGTTCTATCATGAAAAAGGGTTTTATTCGGTTCGCATCAAAACGAAAACCGTCAGCGCCGGCAAAAATACGGTTCAGGTGGCTTTTATTATCGACGAAGGCCCTAAATGCTACATTAAAAAAATCCGTTTTCACGGCAACCATAGTTTCCGGGCCTGGACTTTAAAGCGACAGCTGCAAAGCAAAACCTACAATCTATTCCTGAGCTGGGCCACTGAAGCCGGCGTCCTGAAAAAAGATCAGCTCGAAAATGACTCCAAGCTGTTAAAATCATTTTACTTAAGCGAGGGCTACGTTCAGGTTCGTATCAGCAAACCCAAAGTCACCATGGATGACAATCGAAAATGGATCTACCTTGACTTCGACATTGATGAAGGTGAAGTTTTTTCAATGGGCAAGGTAGAAATTGTTGATCCAGACAGTGAATCTGAGTTGACCGATAATTTGGTTAAAATTCTTCAGGGAAAGAGCGGAAAAACCTTCAGCAACCTCAGCCTCCAGAATGACATTGAAACCCTGTCAACCTTTTTTGCCGATCGCGGTTATGCATATGTCGACATAGATCCGCAAACCAATATTGATCCGGAAAAAAGAAAGGTTGATATTGCTTACCACATCAACCGGGGCAGTAAATTTCATTTTGGACGGATTGCCATCGCCGGCAACACGAAAACCCGAGACAAGGTCATCCGCCGTGAACTGCGTTTTGCCGAAGGTGATCTGTTCAGCGCCTCCGCCCTGAAACGCAGCCGGGAACGTATCATCAATACCCAATTTTTTTCGGAAGCCGATCTCCAGACAATCCAAAATGATGATGATACCATTGATGTCAAGGTCAAGGTAGTTGAGGGGCCGACCGGAACTTTCAGCGTCGGTCTGGGCTACAGCACGGTTGACAGTATTATCGGAATTGCCAACATCTCGCAAAAAAACTGGCTGGGGAAAGGCCTGGATGCAACTTTTAATGTCGAACTTTCCGGTTCACGTCAATTTTACAATATCGGCCTGACCGACCCCTATTTTCTTGATATGAACATAAGTTCAGGGTTAAATATCTACAACGAGGAATATGAATACGATGCCTACGACACGAAGCAACGGGGTATAAGATTCCACTTCGGAAAGCCAATCAATGAGTATACCAGCTGGTCGGCCGGTTACCGCTGGGAGAAGGTCAAAATTTTCAATATCAGTGAAACCGCCTCCGATTATATCCGGGACGAGGAAGGAACCACAACGACCAGCCAGGTCTACTTTTCATTAATCCGGGACAGGCGTGACAACTATCTGTTCCCGACCAGGGGTTATAAACTCAAAGGGACGCTGGTCTTTGCCGGAGGACCGCTGGGCTTTGATAATGACTTTTATAAAATCATTATCGAAGGCCATAAATTCTATCCCTTTAAGTGGGACAGTGCTTTTCATCTTTGGGGTCTGTTCGGCTATGCTGATGGCTACGGCGGTCAGGAATTACCGCTTTACGAAAGATTTTACGTCGGCGGTTTGAAAACGGTTCGGGGTTTTGATTTCGGCGAAGCCGGACCGAAGGATGAAAACGGCGATGTTATCGGGGGGACCAAGGAACTGATCTTAAGTGCCGAATGGATTTTCCCTTTACTGAAGGACATGGGCCTCAATGGGGTAATTTTTTACGATGCCGGCAAGGCTTTTGATCATGACGAAAATTTAAGCTTTGATCTGCGCCACAGCGTCGGTTTCGGAATTCGCTGGAAATCGCCGATGGGCCCATTAAGAATTGAATGGGGTTTTAACCTGAATCCTGAAGATGATGAAAAAAGCAGTGTCTGGGATTTCTCGGTCGGAACCTTCTTCTGATTTTTCCCTAAAGAACCTTACATCCTGAAAGCAACACACCGATCAGCAAATCGAAGTCAAGAATGATATCGGGTCCGTTTTTTTATACATAAGGAGGTTGACGTCTCAAGGTCATAAGCTTCAGAATCATATAAATTGACCTTAAAAGATGGCTTAGCCATTATTTTGAGGTTGCGGGACTCACTCCCGCATCAAATCTTAAAGGCTCATAAATTATTTAGGGGGTAGGAAAAATGAAAAAAAATGTATTAAGTGCCATATTAACCATCTGCATTTTATTATTCGCCGCAAGCTCTGGTGTCAGCGCCGCGGAACAGGCATTCAAATTCGGCTATATCGATCTGCAAAAGGTCATGGCCCTTTCCAGCCAGGGTCAAGTGGCGACCCAGAAAATACAGGCGAAGCAAGATCAGCTTCGAACCGAACTGCAGGCCAAGCAGACGGAAATTTCCGTGGTCAAGGATGAGTTGGAACGCCAAGGCATGATGCTGAGTCCGGAGAAAAGAACCGAGAAGGAAAGTGACTACCAGAAGATGGTCCGCGATTTTAAGATTTTTGTTTCAGATTCAGAAAAAGACATGAAAGCCCTGGAAGGAGAATTCCTGAAAAAGATGCTTAAAGAGCTTGAGGAAGTGACGGCTGAATTCGGTAAAAATGGCAAGTATCAGCTTATTCTGGAAAAACGCAGCGGCATCATCTATGCCGATGAGACTTTCGATGTCACCGACGACCTCATTAAAGCCTATGATCAGTGGATCAAGGCCCAGGGGAAAAAATAGGTTAGCATATGACTCTCCCTTTCATGGATATTCAGCAGGTCATGCAGTATCTGCCTCATCGCTATCCGTTTTTGCTGGTTGACAGGATTCTGGAAATCTCCGAAGACAGTATTGTCGGATGCAAGAACGTTACTATCAATGAACCTTTTTTCAACGGCCATTTCCCTGGTTTTCCCGTCATGCCCGGAGTCTTAATCGTTGAGGCCATGGCTCAGACGGGAGGAATCTTTGCGTTGCATACACTGCAGCTCAAGGTTGCCGAGGATCCGGATACCAAGGTTTTTTTCATGAGCATTAACAAAGCCCGCTTCCGTAAACCGGTAAAACCGGGAGACAGCTTGATTATGACCATGGAATTACTTAACCGGCGGCGCAATATCTGGAAGTTCAAGGGTCGGGCCGAAGTTGACGGCCATCTGGTCAGCGAAGCTGAAATGATGGCCAGCATAGGATAATATTAACATGTCAATTCATCCAAGCGCTATCATCTCCAAGCAGGCCGTAATCGCCGAGGGAGTGACAATCGGCCCCTATGCCGTCATTGAAGGTGAAGTAAATATAGGACGTGACTCCGTCATCGATCACCACGCCACCGTTAAGGGAAAAACCATTATCGGAACCTCATGCCGTATTTTCCCTTACGCTCTGGTCGGCACCGATCCTCAGGACCTCAAACATCAGGAAGGCCCCTCCGACCTTATTATCGGAGACTATACGACTATCAGGGAATATGCGACTATTAGCCGAGGCACTGCCCACGGAGGAGGAATTACCCGCATCGGTTCACACAATTTCATCATGGCTTATTCCCATATCGCCCATGATTGCCAGTTTGGAAACCATATTATTCTCTCAAACGGGGCCACTTTCGGCGGTCACAGTGAAGTTGAGGATCATGCCATTATCGGAGGACTCAGCGCCATCCATCAATTCTGTCGAATCGGCGCTTACGCATTTATCGGCGGGGCCTCCGGAGTTTCGCAGGACATTCCTCCCTTTGTCCTCGCGAATGGCAATCACACTCGTCTTTATGGGCTTAACGTTGAGGGGTTAAAAAGGCACAACTTCGACAAACACACCATCAGAACCCTTAACCAGACTTACCGTATTCTTTTCCGCACTACCGGGCTGTCTCTGACCAAAGCCATTGCCCGGGTTGAAAGCGAAATTGAAAATATCACTGAAGTCAGGCATATCATAAATTTCATCCAACAATCAAAGCGGGGCGTATGTCGAAGAAAATAGAACCTGAAAAACTCAGAGTCGGAGTTATTGGTGTAGGCCACCTGGGCGCTTTTCACGCCGAAAAGTATGCTCTGATCGATGAGGCTGAACTGATTGGAATCTTCGATCTTGATCATGATCGGGCTCGGGAGATCGGCCAGAAGATATCGGCACCGGTATATAATAATCTTGATGAGCTCCTTGACCACTGTCAGGCGGTCTCCATTGCAACCCCAACCTCATCCCATTTCACCCTGGCGCGCCAGGCGCTGCTGAAAAAAATCGATGTCCTGATCGAAAAACCAATCACAACCACCACCGATGAAGCCCGGAAACTTATTGCTCTGGCCCAAAAGCAGGACGCTGTCTTACAGGTTGGCCTGTTGGAGCGTTTCAATCCAGCCTATACCAATACCCGGCCACTGTTACTGAACCCTCGTTTCATCGAAATCCATCGCCTTTCGCCATTTACCTTTCGCAGTGTCGATATCGATGTAATTCTTGACCTCATGATTCACGATCTGGATCTTCTGGCGGCTATCGTCAAAAGCCCGATTACAACCCTCAATGCGGTCGGGGTTCCGATAATTTCCGAGCAGATTGATATTGCCAATGTCAGAGTCAATTTTGCAAACGGCGCGGTCGCCAATCTGACCGCCAGCCGGGTATCCTTGCACCGGGAACGCAGGATCAGAATTTTTCAACCTGACGGATACTTTTCTCTTGATTTCAGCAATTTCAGCACTACGATCTGCCGCCGGCAAGCGGGTAACTATCTGGAACCCTTTCCCAAAATCACTTCCGAAGAGCATAAATATCCGCAAAGTGACAACCTGCGCCTTGAAATTGAGGATTTTCTTGCCGCCGTTCGCCTGCGGCGCAGACCTACGGTAAGCGGTGAAGATGGTTTGGCGGCCTTGGAAACCGCAACCCGTATCAAGGAAGCCATCCGCATACAATCCAGCACCTGGCAATGAAGAAGCCAACTCCCCATCTGGTTATCGTTGCCGGTGAAGATTCAGGTGACCTGCATGGTGCCAATCTGGCAAAAGCCTTACGGCGACTATTGCCGGCCTGCCGACTTTCCGGTATCGGCGGGGAGAAAATGGCGGAAAATGGGGTTGAACTGATTTTTTCCTCAAAACGACTGGCGGTTGTGGGAATTTTTGAGGTGTTAAGTCGCTTGGGTGACATTATTCTCGGCGCCCGCAGCATTCGACGGCATTTGGCCGCAAGTCGTCCTGATTTGTTGATCCTGATTGATTTTCCCGACTTCAATCTGAACCTGGTGGCCCCTTTTGCCCGGCGCTTGCGGATCCCGATAGTTTACTATATAAGTCCCCAGATCTGGGCTTGGCGCCAGGGACGCATCAATAAAATCCAGCGCCTGGTAAAAAAGATCTTGGTCATTCTTCCCTTTGAAGAAGATTTTTATCGGCGCCGCCAAGTCACCAAGGTTGAATATGTTGGCCACCCACTGCTTGACCAGTTCAAATCTTTTCATCTCCCTCCCCTGCAGGAACGTCCCGACATTGCCTTGATTCCCGGCAGTCGACCAGGAGAAATAAGACGAATCTTACCTCTGATGATATGCGCAGCCAGACTTTATCTGCGAGAAAAGCCCGAAAGCCATTTCCGCATTCCGGTGGCTCCATCGATTGACATCAGCGACATTGAAAAGATGATTCCGACGGCATTTCGCAAACATGTATCGATTCAAAAAGTTCCTCTGACCGAGGTTCTTGCCGGAGTCTCTTTTGCCTTGGTGACCTCTGGTACCGCCACGCTGGAAACCGCTCTGGCCGGAATTCCGATGGTAGTTATCTACAGGGTCAATGAACTTTCTTACCAGCTTGGTCGCAGGTTGATTTCGGTACCCTTTATCAGCCTTGTCAACCTGATTGCAGGCCGGGAAATTGTCCCGGAGCTGATTCAGCGAAAAGCTCGCCCTGAAACAATCGTTGAACAATTGCGCAAAACCCTCGATCACCCGAACAAATACCGACAAACCTGCCATGCACTTGCGGCAGTCCGGAAGAAACTGGAGCGTATTGGTACCTCCGCCAGCCCCTCCGAAAAAGCCGCTCAAGCCCTGTGTAAATTTTTGCGTGAAGAAATTGGACAGCAACCATAAAATAGACTTCTCACGAAAAATTTCCGGTGCGAATAAAACCCAGTTGGATAATAAAAGGTGTTGCGACAAAGCGTTTTTTTTTAATTTACAGAGAATTTCGAGGCCATAAGCGACCTAATCTTGGTTGTTTTTCGCTTCGAAGCTCCTTATTCAGTCCGCCGGTTTGATTTTTTGCTACCTCTTAATCCCTTACGATGGGGATGTAGCCTTTTTAGGGCGCACTAAAGCAACCGCTGATAGAAAAACGGTAATTCTGTTTTGTTGCTGTATTGTCTTGTTCGATTACATGTTGGCAGCCATCTCCAATAAGCGCATTGG